>Ga0208449_1000274_pt1 | contig 39986 bp, 43 predicted proteins | sample MalvireepMed_s17_FD_184247 | JGI IMG/M metagenome (GOLD analysis project Ga0208449, IMG submission 184247) | Marine viral communities from the Global Malaspina Expedition - Malaspina viral metaG DeepMed_s17 (SPAdes) (version 2) | ecosystem: Environmental > Aquatic > Marine > Oceanic | place...
CCGCTTCACTTCCATATCAAATGTCTGATCTTTCATGGATGTGGGGCACATCCGAATCCGTCCCACCGAAAGAACAATGGAGTGTTAGTTGGCGAGATGATGCAAAACATGTAATTATTTTATTTTCTGACGAAGAAGGGCAAACTTATATGAACCCAATGATTACAGAGCCAATTTTAGCAAATATGATTAATGCAGCAGACGAATTGGCAGTATATGTTTTTACATCCTATAATGTAATTAATTATGCCAGCAGTGCGCATAATTACGAATCGCTGGTTAAAGCTGGTCTAGGTGGGAAAATTTATGAACTCACAATGAAAGCCATTGAAATGTATAACAATCTTCTTGAAATTCTCGACGAAACTGCATGCGGGTCCTCTAAACCATAGCCATGGGATTTTTATTTTGTAAATTAGGCTTTTTAAAGGGATTTATAGTAACTATAGGAATCGTTGGACTTATATTTAGTATGTTATCTCTTATATTAACAAGAGATGATAAAAATGAGCGCTAGCACATATCTGAGTACTAATTCTTAAAAACCAAAAAAAAAGGAACAAACATATAAGATAAACTATTTACAACAGAGGTTTATCTTTATGTCTTCAAAGCGCTATTACGACGAATCATATAATTATTTTGAAAATTGGTATGGTTTTTTAAATGAACAAGAGGAAGCTGCAGGTCTGGCACAGCAGGCCGCGGCAGAGCAAGAGCGCGCCGAAATGGAAGCTAAACAGCGAGAACAAAAAATCATGGCCATACGTCAAAATGCCGGTCCCGCTTTTGCTGAATTTGCAACATTATTGTTGCAACTAGGTGAAGACGGTGGAGATAAAGGCTCTGAACAAGCTGATCTACATATCCGTGATATGGGCAGTATTATGTCTGACCTCGCGCATCGAGAAGAAGGCGTAGAGGAGTTCCTTAAAGATATTAACGACGAACTACAACAAACCGGGAAAAGTCTGCAAAAGATACCTAAATAATAGGAGATTAAGTATGGTTCAAGTTAGGAAAAAACAGCTTAAAAAAATTATTCAAAAAGAATATACAGATATCTTAAAAGAAGTAAAAAAGAATGAAGCTTATTTTAATCAAATTGCTCATGAGCACGTTATTCATAACTTGATCAAAGAAGGTAAATTAAATGAACAAAATTGGCCACCAGCAGAAAGTACTGCAGGTTATGGTGGTTTTAACCAGAATCCGAATGTAGCAGCCATTCCTGAAGAGGGTGTTAGGGATGTTCCGCCAATGGCCAGTTCAGGTGAGTTCCCGGCATTTCTTGATTCTAAATTAGAGACTGTTGCTCTAAACGCGCCTTCAGGCCCACTTAGAGATAAAATTGTTGATATTGGACACGATATTTATTCAAAGCTTACAAATGAAATTGGTTCAATAAAGCCTCAAAACCAAATTGGTCAATTGGTCATAGAGATTCTTGATACCGTTTTAAGTTCTATGTCTACAGGAAGAAGATGGACGCCTCAAGAAGAGGGCGAAGAACTTACTGTTTAAAGATGAATAAAGGACAAGTTAGTGTTTGAAATATTTAATAATTCAGGATTAGATTTGGGACCTTTAGAGGAACTAATTCAAGAATTTATGCCCTTTGCACAAGAAAGACATGGATTTAAACGCCCTCCTAAGTTATTTTTATTGGGAGATGAAGAAAATGCGGCAAACCCTTTAGGAAAAACAGGTGGCTATAATCCAGATACAATGGAAATTACAATTTATGTTTCCGGACGACATCCAAAAGATATATTAAGATCTGTTTCTCATGAATTAGTGCACCACAATCAATGTTGCAGAGGAGACTTAGATGATATCGCCTCTACTGCAGTAGGATATGCACAAGAAGACGAACATATGCGAGAAATGGAAAGAGAAGCATACGAACAAGGAAATCTTTGTTTTAGAGATTGGGAAGATGGAAGGAAGAAGCAATTAAGTGAATCTATTTATTATGAAACAGTTATAACTGAGGACGGAGGAGAAGACATGTCCAATAAAGAACCATTAAAAGAATGGAAAGATAATGAAATTAATTCTAGGTTAATGAAAAAGTTTGGCTTGGTGAAAGAAGCAGAATCTGGTGAAGCAGATTCAATTACACTTCACGACGAGAATACTGGTGAAAAACGCGCTGGTGATGTCGTTACTGAAGACGATGACGATGACGATGGTGGTGATGACGATGGTGATGACGATGATGATGAAGATAGTAGTGAGCCCGATGAACCTATAGGTGAATCTTTAAATGGGCTCATAAACGAAAGCAAAAAACTTTTAAAGGAGCAGCTTGGCCTCGCGACCTTGACGGGGCTATTGCCAGCGGCTATTGGAGGTACCACTCCTTCCGGCCCAAGTCCAATAATTTCTCCGCGTCGGCCAGAACCGGCGCCGTATTCGACGATTGATTGGGACGTTCCTTTACGTAATTGGCGCACTCACTTGCCGGATATCCGCGCCGCTAGCGTCGCGGACTTGGCCGCTGAAGAAGCCGAAATCGACGCCGTTGCGGCTCTGTTCGGCGGCGTCGGTCCGAGGGGTCTCAGTACCAGGACAGGGCCCGCGCGGCAGAGTTTGGCTGTTGCAACGGGCCGCCCAACCCGATACTACGGATCTCGGGGGGAGTCTTTGGCGCCGGAAGGAGCACCTTACTATGCGGGTGAGACCGGTGAGCTAACGCGCATACGTGCCAAACGCCCCCAAATGGAGCCCAAAAGCGCGCGAACTGGACTGGGTTTGCGACATACACCTGAACAAATCGCACGAATAAAAGCAGCAAATATTGCGGCCGCGCGCGAACAAGGGATGACCGACGTGGGCCCCTACCCGCGCTCTGGCGGGGAATTACACTACGCCGATCCTAACTTAGAACATCCAACATTCTTTGACGCCGCGCTCGGAGATTGGTGGCGCGGAGCAACCGGCCAAAGGGGCCAATCTGTTGAATCATATGGCCCTGGTTACGCTGGCGGCATATTGGGCCCGAAAGAGCCGGGTGGACGATCGTCTGCGTGGCACGGACGTCCGCCAGAATGGTATCTTAAGGACAAGCCGCTGCGTGGATACCCCAAGGACTTCGAACAGCCAGGGGAATGGAAACTCAATGAAAAAGCTGCTGCGTGGGTCAAGGTAGTGTCCCGAATGGAGATGTTTTGCGATAAGAACGACAAGAATTGCAGGCCCAACCCACAGTTCGGCAAAGATATTGGATGGTATTTGACCGAATATGGCGCCGAGGGCGCCGCGCAGAAGATGATAGATGACTACGATGAGGCCGGGAAGACCGGCCATTGGAAGAGAAAGCTGCCCGTATCCAAGCCATGGATCCGGCCAACACAGGCTCACGAAATTTACGCGCATCCTATGCCGAGGTCCGATGCTGCTGCGCGACGGCTGGGGCAAGCGGCGGTGGCGCGCCAGTTGAGAAAAAGATATGGAGAAAGCGCTTTCCCTATGGAGAAACCTGGGGAAACATTTTCTAAGGCATTTATAAACGCTGCCGTCGAGCTAGCCCTTTTAAGGGGTCTTGGCGCGCTGGATAAGGTTGCGGCAAGGGCTATGATGAGTCCGAAAAAAGCTGAGCTTTTTAAAAAAACAGTTGCCGCGGGCATACCTCCTGAAGCTGGCCCACTAGCAAGAACTACTTCAGGTGCTAGGGCGAGCGTGCATCACCCAATACCGGGCGCGCGTTTTGTTAAACACCCCAAGCGGAAATTACCTACAGGTGCGGATTTGGAGGCGCGCCGGGCCTCGTCGGTTCATGAACCGGCGCCTAGCGTGACCGTTGATCCCAAACAGATATACAGTCCCGCGGATTTGGCAGCACAAGCTGCTGCACGTCAAGCGCCGGTCAAGTTATTTGATCCGCGGGCCAAGCCCGGAATCGACTTGATTGATCCACGGAAGGAATGGTCGATGGATAGAATATTCGGAAGAGGCCTCTATGCAGGGGGCCGTCGTGATATCCGCGGTTTTGAAAAGGGGATAGACAAAAAATTCGCGATGCGCCACGCGCCAGGAGCGGCTCCTGGTGAGCCAATTGCTATTATACCCCCTTATTCTTCTCCAAAGAAGATAATGAAACAACTCCAGAGCGGGAAGCGCCTTAAAGGTACAGAGGATCGGTATGGGGTACAAACGATGAAAAATGAATTAGGCGAAGATGTGGTCATTTTCGATGGCTTCAGTCGTAGAGGTTTAACGCAATCAGCTACAAGTGCTGATGCCCGGATCGAGATACAGAAAAGACTTGCAACTCTTGATGATGTCGGGGCCACCCTGGAAGAAAAAACAATAGCTGCAAAATACCTCGACAATATTGGAGACGAAACTCTCGATAGAATAATGCTGACAGGAAGAGACCGAAAAGACGCCGGTATTAGGCGCCAGTGGGGATATGATTCCACTAGGGGAATACTGACACCTACTCCGCTTATTAGCCAAGGTCCGTGGGCCCGTTTTCTTAGACGCTCAGCTTACTTTATCACAGGCGTCGGCTTTATATGGCTCAATCCATCAAGGCTTGGCCTTTATCCTGGTGCTACTATTGACAATCCACTAGCACACGATTTGTGGGAACGAGATATTCCAGTAGGGGAAACTCAGGGCATGCCTATTGACTATAATCCATTTAAAACTCTAGCGGAACAAACTCAAGGAGGCCGTTACAGTCTTGTGTTTCCGGAGCCCGACGCGGGTGCAAAAACAAAGGTAGCGTATTATTTTTACGATATGGATGGCACTCTACTTAGAAAAGACAACGGGCATAAGAGAGAGAATTTCTCCGCGTACCCGCCCATAACAGAAGCACCTTCTGGCGAAGAAGGAAAAGATTATTTTTATATTAACCCATATAGCGTATTCGGCAGGCAGATGTTTGGCGTTTCGAATCCGTACGGATCCAGTCAAAAAGCCGGGGAGACGGCGCCGAAAAAGAAAAAAAGACAAAAGCGAAGAAAAGGTACACCTAAGCGCGATGATAGACCTTCTTCTGAGAAAAAAGTTAACCTTCATGTACACGATGACAGACCTCTTTCTGAAAGAACACCTTATACTTGGGATGATTTAAAGGAATCTCTTGAATTAGACGAAGATTATTACAATACTCTTTTTGAAGGTATAAAAGAAATGTGGACAGAAGATTTAAAGGAGTAATTAATGGGCACTCCAGGACACATGAATCACCCCTTTGATGTAGGTTGGGTTAACACAGGCGAAGATCTAAGAGATTTCTTTTTAGACGTAGCAGATCTTTTACAAGCCAAACCAGCCAGTATTAAATGGGATGGCATCAATGTAAGTTTCAAATTAGTCACAGATAGAGAGGGTAGAAAAGCTTTTCGTATGGATCGAGGCACTTCTGATCCTAAATCTGTTATTGGCATGACATCGCAAGATGCTTATGAAAAATGGCCACCAGGCCATGGCATGCCTCCTGCAATTGAAAAACTTTTAACTATATTTAATGAAGCGCTTCCAAAAATAGAACCAGAACTAAAAGCTTTAGGAATGTGGGATGATTCTACTAAATTCTTTAACACAGAATATATGGGAGAAGGCGGAAGCAATGTGATCCAATATGGTAAAAATATTTTAGCCATTCATGGTGTTAACCAATTTTATGAGAAAAAAGCTCAACCTCATAGAATCAGAAAAAGAATTGGTATGGACAGGCCTGGATTGGAAAGACCTATCGATCCAGAATCTATGAAACCAACAAAAGCAGTAAGTACAGAAATTGATTACGATGAAAATACTCTTAATTCTCTTATAGAAAATGTTAAGCCAATTGCAGAAAAATATGATTTTAATTTGGTTGGAGATACTCCAACAGAAAACGCTGCACCAATTGATTATGAAACTGTGTTGGATACAGAATTTCCTATATATTTAACAAGAGATGATGTACAAACACATTCTATTAGAGAGTGGTTACAAGATGCTAAAAATCCCCGGGGCCAAACAGTAACCACGAAAGAAGGAAGAACTCCGGGAGCTTTAAGTAAAGAAATTTATATCGCTGTTTTAAATAAAACACCATTAATTGATTTATTAGTATCACAAGAAGACGTCGAATGGGCTATCAATGGCGCTATTTTTTATCATGCAACAAAAGAATTAGGTAATGCTGTTAAAAGATCATTAAAGGTCTCAGAAGAAATTAATAGTATACTTGGGTGGGATCCCAAACTTGACGATGTTGTTAATCATGAAGGAGTTATTTTAAGAGATCCAAAATTTGGTGAAAAACCTGTTAAGATTACAGGAGAATTTATTCTAGAAGGATTAATTAGTGCTCATGGCACTGCAGGACGACAAGAATTAGCACAACAGGCAGGTACAGATATACAAATAGAAAAACCAAAGTTAGCACTTTTAGCAGGCGGCTTTAAACCGCCACATAAAGGCCACTTAGAAATGGTTAAATTTTATAATCAACAAGTAGGCCCAAGTGGAAAGGTAATAATTTTAATGGGAAGTGGAGGAGGAGAACCAAGAACCATTAATGGCAGAGCAATAACCGCACAAGATTCAATGGATATTTGGGATATATATTTAAGAAACGAACCATCTATTCAATGGCCATCTGGTCGAATAGAGTTTCAAAATGTTGAAGGTGTTGGGCCGATTGCACCTATTGTTGATTATGTTCGCGATCAAGCCCCAGAAGATCAAATTATTCTTTTAGGCGCAGGAGAAAAAGATGAAGAGAGATGGCCAAAAATAATGGTAAACCCCAGGAACAATCCTAGAAATATTGAACTAGAGACAACTCCTGCTCCTAATATAGCTGATGATAATGGAAATCCACTAAGCGCACGTATTATGAGACAAGCTGTAGAAAATGGTGATATAGAAACCTTTAAAAGTTATATTCCAGAAAGTAGCTTAGATTTTGCAGAAAAAATATTTACTACACTTGGCGGAGGAACAATTGAAAAACCACAAGAAGAGCCACAAGAAGAACCACAAGAACAATTACAGGAGGATCGTCCACTTCCGTTGGGCATATTTCTCGGGCTAGTTGAAGAATGTATAAATGAAGCCAATACAGAGCGCTCAAGTTTTGATGCTGTACAACATCAAGCAAATCTTGGATCAATTGGGCATGCAAAATGGAACGATCAAGCAGCAGAAGATGCAATTTATGATAATGATGATCATGAAGGTCGCATGAAACATGTTGCAGAAGGAGATGAAGAAGAATTAGAAGAGGCGTCATCAATGGCAGCAGGAGATGTTGCTGGGCATGTGGCAGGTGCTTGGGGAAAAGACTTTACAAATGAGAATGAGAAAGAAGCAAGAAAATCACACACTTTAGAAGAAGAAGAGCTTGTTGAAAATATTGTAAACTATTTAAATAATGGAGTCGGAGTACTATAATGCAGATTAAAAGACAAGAATTTTTAAGTGAAATCAAAGAAGAAATGGAATTGCGTAAAACAATACGTCAAGCAATTAGCTTATTAGAATCGAGAAGGTTGCAAGAAGAAAACACACTTCGTAAAATTATTAGAAAACTTATTTCAGAAGCCAAGCCTTCAGATTTAAAAGTGCACGATGAAACTGGAATGAATTATTTAGAGCATCTTGTTAGCAATACTAGTTTTCTTAATGATTTAAAAAGTGGTTATGTTAGTTTAACGACTAGCCCTGAACAAAGAAAATCTTATGCCGCACATATATTAAACGCCACAAAAGCATTATTAGAAAGAGATAGACTTAATCGTGGCGAAGATGAAGAATCTGAAAGTAAAGCAACTGCTTTAAAAGCAACCCCAACTGGTGGCGTTGATCTTAATGTTACAGATAAAGAAACTAGCAAAGAAAGAGCATTAGAAACTGAAGAAATAGAAAAGTTTCAAATGTTACCCGGAATGGATGAGTCTGGTGCAGCTGCAGCTGAAGATGCCTGGAAATCTCTTGGTGAATTAATTAAAAATGAATTGAAAAAAACGAGAGACCCCAGAGATCGAACCATCTTTGAAGATTACTTAATTAAAAATATTATTGGTTATTTTGAAGAGTGGGAAAATGCTATGGTAACTAAACCAGGATCATCTGTCCCAGTACCATTATAATAGATTACCCCTAATTAATCAGATTTAAAATTCTTTAAAAACAAACAAAAAGATGTTAAAATGTAAGAAGAAAAAAGAAAGAATGAAAAAGATTGAAGAATTAATTACCAACCATCCGTCCAAGGGTATCAGATTTGAAAAGAAAAATAAAGTAAAAAATGACCTGGAATAAAAAAAAACCTAGAGGTAAAAATACTCGATATAGTTTGATCAAAAAGCTTCGTGAAGAAGAAAAATCTACTGAAGCCTTCGAGATCATGCTCAATAATCTTTCTTTAGAAGAGATTATTGGCCTTAAGTTGGAATTGGCATCAAAAGTGTTTGGTGGCAAATCATATGGATTACCAATCTGGAAATCGATGAAGGAAATTGTACAAGATGCTGTATTAAAATATACTCTTTCTGCGTGCAAATCTAAAAGAGAAGCAGCTAGATTTTTAGGCATAAGGCAACAAAATTTCAATAAATTAATAAAAAAATATAAAACAGAGAATTTTTTCGAAAATAATGATTAAAAAACTTGACAAATAATATATAATCAATTCATATTCTAATACTATAAAGGGTACATTAGAGTATATATATGGAAATAATAAACCTTCAATGACTCTCTTGAAGGGGGTACGATATATGTGTCGGATAATTAATGTTTCCCAGTTAAAAGGAGTCTAACTTTGTTAATGTGAAGGATTAACACCCTTTATAGTTTTTTTAGTTCTTTAAAAATATGGGGGCGAAATGGTTTCGACAGAATAGGGAGATTATTTTGTGCAAGACTGTGTAAGTATCACAGCAAAAATACTTAAACTTTATAAATGCCAACGATAACGTTGAATTTAATTACGCCCTAGCTGCGTAATTTGGAGTTGCTAGCGCTTTATTAAAAAAGCTAGTTCGGTAACACAGACGATATCATGTGTTAGTTTTTAAGGGTTCAAATAACCTAATAGTTGTTTTTACAACTATATATTTCGGTAGCCAACACCTTAAGTTGGTAAATGGATTCCCTGATGTTGTCAGGTGGCTGGTACTTCGGTGGTGAATGTACCTATTCTTGTGAATGACAGAATATTTGAGCTATTTTGGACCCGAGTTCGATTCTCGGCGCCTCCACTAAAAAGAAAATAATATAAATTTTTTGACTATTTATTTACAGGGAGATTATTAACAATGAGCGAAGAAACAACAGAAGAAACAACAGAAGAAAAATGGGATTTACCAGAAAATCCAAATGATTTTGATTTTGTAGAGGCATATGATGAAGCGCCCTCTGTAGATGATAGAATGTTAGAAGAAAATACAGCACTAAGCGCAATTAATTGTGCTTTTGTTGGAATGGGAGGAGGAGGCGGAAAATTAGCTAAAGCCTTCCTAGATATAGGTTTTAATAAAACACTTCTTATAAATACAACAGAAAAAGACCAACCTAAAGGTATTAATCCAGAAAATTTTATTTTAATTCCAGGTGCAGATGGTGTTGCTAAAGATGTTCAGCTGGGTAAAGAAATATTATCAAATCACAGCACATTAGTTGAGGATGCACTTAGGACACGAGTTGGCAAAGTTGACTGGATTTTCGTATTAGCAGGTGCAGGAGGTGGTACTGGTAGTGCTAGTTATGTTTTACATAAAGCTATGAGTCGTTATTTATCTTCTATTGGTGCTAGTGGCAAAGTTGTATACATTGTTAGCACACCAACTTCACAGGAACTTTTAAATCCCACAATTAAAACCAATCATGAAATTATGTTGAAGGATATAAGTAAACAAACACATATTATTATTGATAATGAAAAACAATTAAATTTATTACGTGGTAAAGTTGGAATGTTAAACATGTACCCTGCAGCTAATAGAAATTTTGCAAAATTATTTGCGCAGATATTAAAATTAGCAGACGAACCATCGCCAATTCAGGCCTTTGATTCAAAAGATTTAGAAAGATGCCTTAAAACAAGTGGACGCATGTTAGTAGGCAGTACTATAGTGAGAGATTTTACCAAATCAGATCTTGGCTCTACTGTATTCCAAGGTTGTTTAAAATCATCTCCTTGTCCACCGCCAACAAATCAATCAAAAACAGGTGTCTTGCTTCTAATAACAACTTCGGAAATGGCTAATGACCCAAGTATAAGTAATAAACTAGAAGCGGCCTTTTCCTATGTAGGTGGAAGAGCAGAAACACTTTTTTCAGGAATATATGTTCGTGATGAATTGCCTGGATTAATTGCTTTAACCTTATTAGGTGGTATGTAAACACAAAGGTTAATATAATATTAAATAAGGAGAAAACATAATGGATCAAACTGAAGCTTTAAAAATTTTAATTCAAGGAATCAATGTGGCACAAAAACGCGGTGCTTATGACCTACAAGAAGCATCTGTGTTGGCAAAAGCTGCAGCTGCTTTTGTACAGCCCGTTCTAGCACCAGATGCAAAAAAGGTAGAAAACGAGGAAAGCGAGTAACTAATGGCAAACAAGATTTGGAAGAATATAGCACATTTTGATACATTTGCAGAAGCAGATAAATATCGAAATGAACTAATTGGTAAACATAATTTAATTAAAGTTAAGCGCGGCGCAAATACGTTTAGAGTTAAAGTATGGGATCCTCCCCCATCAGAAAATAAAAAACCTAACAAAAGGCCTCGAAAAAATGGTAACAAGAAGATACGCACTAGACAAAAACAAACATAAATTATATATTGGCAGCATGGTGAAATATAATAATAATTTTTTTTTAATAGAGAATATCGATTATTTATCATGGAGCACCAATCAGTATTTAACATTAATTGATCATAGAAATAAAAATAAAATACTAAAATTTATCTCTCCAGAAGAAACTAAAGTTGTGAGATAGTGAACAAGAAAAACGTTTTAATTATTGGTACTGGTACTATTGGAGAGCCTCTAATAGGCCTTCTTTCTGACTTTAAAAAGAAATTAGGAGTTGATATATATTTCCATAAACGAACCCCATTAATAGATGAAGTTGCCAAGGTTAACAGTTTAATCAACAGGGGCGCAAATTTAGTTGTAGATCCAGAAAAAACGGAAGCTTTTCAAAAATTGGGCCATAAGCCAATTTTAAGTTATCAAGCTGCCTTAGAACTGTGTGATGTGGTCATTGACTGCACTCCTGCGGGAAATGTCGCCAAAGAAACACATTATCTACCACTTAAAAGACATAAAAATAAGAAAAAAGTTTTTATTGCACAGGGCAGTGAAAAAGGCTTTGGGTTGCCATATGCTTATGGAATCAACGATGAGGCTCTAATTGAAAAAGATCCACAATTTATTCAAGTGGTTAGTTGTAATACACACAATATTTCTTCTTTGATAAAAGCAATTTGTCCTACCATAACAGACCTTCATTGTGGAGATTTTACATGTATACGACGTGCAAATGATGTTAGTCAAAATGGTAGTTTTATTGCCTCACCAGAAGTTGGAAGTCATAAAAATAAATCTTTTGGGACTCATCATGCAAAAGATGCATATGATTTATTTTCGACAATATATGAACATCCAAATATTTTTTCAAGTGCTCTTAAAGTAAACACTCAGTACATGCACACCATCAGATTTAATATACATGTTAATAAACACACAACTGAAGGAAACATCCTCGATAAACTTAAAAATAATAAATTTATTGCAGTTTCATATAAAAATCTTGCAAACAAAGTCTTTTCATTTGGCCGAGATCATGGATATTATGGCAGAATATTTAATCATACTGTTGTTTCTATACCCTCTCTTCACGTTGGAAGAAACAATGGTAAAACAGTAATAACCGGTTTTTGTTTTACGCCTCAAGATGGTAACTCTTTGTTAAGCAGCGTTGCAGCTGCAATGTATGCAATCTATGGAATATCGTATAAAGAATATATGAAATTATTTGATAATTATTTATTTGAGGAAGTTTAAAAATGATTGTAAGACAGGCTAGCTATATTTGTGAACCTAGAAACATTAGTATAGAAGTAGAATTTCCAGTAAATTCCAGGCATGTTTTTATTTCATTAATAGTTGATAATATAATGGCCAAAAAATCAGCATATTTTATAATGGATTTTCCCACAAAAAAAGATGCTTATGACCACCTAGTTGAAAAATTTTGTAATACTTTTATAAATTACACAGAAAATCAACTATATGCGCATGCTAAAGAATATATGCCAGCACTTCATGCGCATAGAAATTTAAAAAAAGTATTACGTAGATCTGGAAAAAAAATATGGAAAAGGTCTTAATTTTTAGATGTAAAAATATTGTCTAAACTTAAATCACTCATAACATCTTTGTATAAAATATATTTTCGTAAATATTTTTCTATAAACCTTTTTAAATCATAATAATTGGTCGATAAGGATATTGTATTAAACCTTACATATACAGAATGTATCATCCCCACTAGATTGCCTTTTTCATTAACAATCATTGATCCAGAGCTTCCTGGCGCCGCTTGCACTGTGTAACACGAACTTCCTCCTAATTCTCCATTATAACGCCCTTCTAATATTGGCGCCATCCCAGGAACAAATATGCCATCAGGAGCGCTTATATTATATACTTTATCCCCCGGCACAGGCGCCGTTTTTGCCATTTGTGCAGATTTTACTTTTTTCAACATATTTTTTGCAAAAAGCAAACACACATCAATATCTCTTTCATAATGTAACAATGTGCTGCTAAACTTATCTCCATTTATTGTATTTGCTTTATAAAATGACTTTATTTTTACGCCAGGGCCCGCCTTTACTTGATTTTCACAAAAATGCGCAGCTGTAACAATAAAAGCTCCATCATTTTGAATATTTACAATAAAACCAGAAGCAGAAGAGCGATATTCCATTGAAAGACACTGTTCACCACTACACGAGATGACCTTTAATTTTTTTTCAAGATATACGAAAGACTCGCGCGGCAATACGTTTGCTGAATTAGAATCTTTAACAACTATACTGTTATTTACACAAGAAATTGTTATTAAAAAGAAAACTATCAGTAAAGAGAAATTTTTAATTATATTAAACATTATATTTTGCCTCCTAATAATAAATATAGAGACTAAAAATCAATCGTTCTTTTTAACTAAACAAATCTTGAAACTAGTTATTAATGACAGCTAATTATGGCAAAAAAAATATATGTTTTAGATACTAGTGTTTATTTAACTGACGCAAATGCCATATATACATATGGCACTAACGACATTGTTATTCCTTTAAAAGTCTTAGAAGAAATAGATAATCACAAAAAACGACAAGATAGCGTTGGATCCAACGCTCGACGAATTATACGTATACTAGACTCATTACGAGAAAAGGGAAGTTTGTACAAAGGTGTTAGAATTGCCAAGGGCAAGGGAATATTATTTGCCAAAGCTTCTGATAAATCTGTTTTACCCAAAGATTTTGATTTTAATATCCCCGATAATGAAATTATTAGTGTTGCGTTAAGCGAAAGAAAAAGAAATCTAAATCGAAAAGTTATTATGGTTTCACGCGATATTAATATGCGTGTTAAATGTGATGCGCTAGGTTTGTTATGTAAAGATTATATAACAAGTCAAGTTGTTAAAGATACAGAAGCCTTATATAAAGGGTTTCGCACTCATTTAGTTGATAATGAATTTATTGATCAATTCTATAATGGAGAAATGGTATATTTAGAAAAAGATAAAATTAAATTTTATCCAAATGAATATATTATGCTTGTATCAAATTCTAATGAAAAAAAGACAGCATTGGCAAGATTTTCAAGCCATACAGAACCACTTAAACAGATCAATGGACAATTTAAAAAAGGAATTTGGGGAGTAAAACCAAGAAATAAAGAGCAAAATTTTGCACTTGATCTTTTGATCGATCCTAATATTCCTATTGTCACCCTTGTTGGTAAAGCAGGAAGTGGTAAAACATTAATGGCTATAGCTGCTGGTTTGGCACAGGTTGTCGAAGAAAGTGAAATTTCTAGATATAAAAGGTTAATAGTTTCTAGACCAATACAGCCCATGGGTAAAGATATTGGTTATTTGCCTGGCTCAATGGAAGAGAAAATGAGCCCTTGGTTAATGCCAATACAAGATAATTTGCGATTTTTAATGGGAAACGACAAAGAAACACTTAAAATGTATACAGAAAATGGTACAATAGAAATCGAGGCTTTGACATATATAAGAGGGCGCTCTATAGCAAATTCATTTATTATAATTGATGAGGCTCAAAATTTATCTGCTCATGAACTTAAAACAATTCTTACAAGAGTTGGAGAGAACACTAAAATTGTTTTAACAGGGGATATTGAGCAAATTGACAATATCTATGTGGATGAAACGTCAAATGGATTAACATATGCGATTGAAAAATTCAAAAGTTATGATTTGTCTGGTCACATAACGCTTATTAAAGGCGAACGTTCTAATGTTGCTACATTAGCAGCTAAAATTCTTTAATTTTATTGACAATTATACAAAGGAGGTATATAATGAGTGAGAATGATGTTGCAGTTATGACAAACGATGATTTAGGTGAAAACCCGGATTTACTTAAACCTTTAGAGCCGGATTCTGAAATGAAAGAGTGGCTCATTAACTATGTTGGCGAAATTGAACAACCTGAAAATGGAGACGTCAATGTAGAAATGATTCTTAAAGTTATGGCCGCGGAATTTCCAGAATTTCTTTTGCCCTTAGCAGAAGAAAATTTTATTAGAGGTTATCAGCAAGCTTTATTAGATGTTGAAGAAGGAAGAAAAGCATGGGAAGAAGAAATAGCCAAAGAACCCGAAGAAAATAATGGATAGTGAGTATATAAAAAAATCTCATTCGCGATCTTTAAAAGAAAGTAGAGAAAAATATCTACATGATAAATTAGTTTATATAAAAGACCCTCTACCAGAAGATGTTGATATAGACTATGTGCTAAGATATATTGAAAAACGTTTACCCGCTCATTTGACGCATTTAATTGATGCAGTATATGTAGGAGCTTTTCCTTTTTTGAAAGAAAAGGATATTAATGCCATATACATGGATAACGCTATATATGTTGCCAATGACCAGTCTAACGAAGAAGATATGATAGATGATATTATACACGAAACGGCGCATTCTGTTGAAGAATTCGCTGGAGAAGAACTATATTTTGATGGCGAAGTTGAGAGAGAATTTTTAGGAAAAAGGAAGCGACTATGTTCTTTATTGACAGCCGAAGGATTTAAAATACCTTCCGAGTCTTGTTTAGAACTTGAATATGATGAAAATTTTGATCAATTTTTATATCAAAGTGTTGGCTATGAAGCTTTAACAAATATATCAATGGGTCTTTTTTATTCTCCTTATGCTGCTACTTCTTTACGAGAATATTTTGCAAATGGATTTGAACATTACTTTTTAGGAGATAAAGAATACTTAAAAAATATAAGTCCACTATTATACAATAAAATTACAAATATTGCTAATTATTAGCAATATTCAAGGAGAAAAAATGAAAAAAGATAAATTTGAAGTAAATCTTGACGAACAAACCAATATTTTAAGTGTACATATAAAAGTTGAGGCACGGCCTGGTTGGAAAGGTCTTTCTTATTATGACATGACTAGAGTTTTAACTGAATTAAAAAAACTTAATTACAAAGTTTCAGAAAAGGATTGTTTTGATAAGTCTAGGCCGGTACGTAGCGATGACGGTGAAAGAAACGCTTCTGGGGTATGGAAATTTAAATTACCAAAAAAAGAAACAGTTCAACCCCCTAAACCTCCTAAGCCTTCTAAGCCTTTGAAGTCTAAACAGCCTAAGCCCGCGGCCACAAAAAGCACTACGGACACTACGGACACTACGGACACGAAATTTTCGTGGCCTGGAAAAAACACTGCAACTAAAAAAACCTCTGGTAAAACAAAGAAAAATGTGTTAAAATAATAAAAAGAGGTGAACAATGACGCATGTGTCATATTCAGAAGTAAAAATTTGGAAAGAATGTGCTTGGAAACATAAGCTTATGTATATTGAGAAGCTTAAGGGTTTCGAAGGTAATGAATATACTGCCTTTGGTACTGCGATCCATTCTACATATGAAAAAGTATTACTTAAAGAAAATATAAATGAAAAAGAATTCTTTCAAAATAAGTTTTTAGAAGAATTAAAAGCACTGCCGGAAGAAGTTAAGAAGAAACTTAAGAAAAAACTAGTTGAAGACTTAAGAAAACAAGGTGATCTTTTAGCTTCTTTATCTATGGATGCTTTAAAGGATTATTTTGGAGATTTTGAAGTTGTTTCTGTGGAAGAACAACTTTATGAGCCTATAAAAATGTCTTTAAAAGAGAAATATAATTTCAAAGGGTTCATAGATTTAGTAGTAAAAACAAAAGATGGTAAATATCATATCATTGATTGGAAAACATGTTCATGGGGTTGGGATTCTAGAAAAAAAAGTGATAAAATGATTACTTATCAACTAACTTTCTATAAATATTATTTTGCCTTAAAACATAACTTAGATCCTAAAGATATTGAAACACATTTTGGTTTAGTGAAAAGAACTGCAAAGAAAAACAATGTTGAATTGTTTAGAACAACTAGTGGTCCTAAAAAAACTGAAAATGCTATTAAATTTTTAAATAAAGCTCTTTATAATATTGATAAAAATATTTTTATAAAAAATAGGCTTTCTTGCCATGGTAGGTATGGCACGTGCGAATTTTATAAAACCAAATACTGTACATGAGAGGTAAAATTGAATAAAAAGATTAAAATTTTGACTTTAGGAGATCATCCATTATCTGCTAGTGGAATTGGAACTCAAACAAAATATTTCATTGAGGCTATGTTAAAAACAGGAAAATATAAGTTTTTTTGTTTGGGCGGCGCAATGAAACATGAAAATTATGATTTAGTAAAAACAGATGAGTGGGGTGACGACTGGGTAATTAAACCGATAGATGGATATGGAAGTCAAGATCTTCTTAGATCTATTATGCGCACACAAAAACCAGATATAGTTTGGTTTATGACTGATCCACGTTTTTGGCATTGGCTTTGGCACATTGATCACGAAATAAAAGCCTTAGCGCCAATGATTTACTATCATGTTTGGGACAACTTCCCACCACCAACTTTTAATAAAACTTTTTATGATTCAAATGATTTTGTGGCAACTATTTCTAAAGTTACGGATAAACTAGTTGGTTTGGTTTCTCCAGAAGTTGACCACGAATATATTCCGCATGTGGTAGATGAAACTATATTTAAAAAATATTTACAAGAAGAAGTTGAACGTTTTAAAAAATCTGGCATAGTACAAGAGAAAAATTTTATTAACAAAGATGGCAACAAAAAATTTGTTTTCTTTTGGAATAATAGAAATGCAAGAAGAAAACAAAGTGGTAGCATTATTTTTTGGTTTAAAGACTTTTTAGACAGAGTTGGGCACGACAAAGCATGTTTCATTATGCATACTGATGTAAAAGATGTACACGGCCAGGATTTAGAGGCAATAATTAAAGAATTGGGTTTAACCAACGGTGAAGTAATGTTCTCCACAAATAAATACCCACCAGAAACATTGGCTAAGATATATTGTTTAGCAGATTGCACAATTAATGTTGCTGATGCAGAGGGTTTTGGTTTGGCTACGTTTGAATCTTTGGCATGTGAAACTCCAATAATTGTAACAATGACAGGAGGTCTTCAAGAGCAAGTGACGGATGGAGAAGAATGGTTTGGGATTGGAATCGAACCAAGCTCTAAGGCGATTATTGGATCTCAAGAAATTCCATGGATTTATGAAGATCGCCTGAATGGAAATGAAGTTGTAGACGCAATGGAAAAAATTTATAACATGACAGAAGAAGAAAGAGAAGAATTGGGAAGAAAAGGTCGAAATCATGTTGTAACAAAATATAATCGTGAAAAAATCATGAAAAAATGGGACGATTTGCTAACAAAGATTTATAATGAATTGGGTTCTTGGGAAAACAGAAAAAATTATAAATCATGGGAATTTAAAGAGGTAATATGGAATTTAAAGAGGTAATATGAAAAAAATATTAGTACGTGGCCCTGCTTTAACAAGAAGCGGTTATGGTGAACACACTCGGTTTATTTTAAGGGCTTTAAGATCGCGCGAAGATTTGTTTGATGTATATTTATTTCCTGTTGGGTGGGGAAAAACTGGTTGGATTCATGAAGTTTCAGAAGAAAGACAATGGCTAGACTCCATTATAACAAAAACTGCAGCTTGCCAACAACAAGATAAATTAAATTGTGACATTTCTATGCAAGTCACCATACCAAACGAATGGGAACAAATGGCGCCAGTTAATATTGGAGTAACTGCCGGAATTGAAACAACTCGTGTATCACCAAGTTGGATTGAAAAAGGAAATCTTGTTGATAAAATTATTACAATTTCTGAATTTTCCAAAAATTCATATGCAGGAACGAATTATGTAGTCACAGACAATAAGACAAATACTGTAGTAAATAAAAATTTCTGTTGTGAAACACCTATTGAGGTGGTACATTATCCAGTAAGACAAACTGATATAAAAGAAATAGAATTAAATTTAACAACAGATTTTAACTTTTTAATCAATGCTCAGTGGGCCCCAAGAAAAAATTTAGAAAATACAATAGGTTGGTTTGTTGAAGAATTTGCAAATGATAATGTTGGATTAATACTAAAAACAAATATTGTTAACAATTCTACAATAGATCGTCAAGAAACTGAAAAAAGAATTAAAAATTTAATAAGCAAGTTTCCACAAAAAAAATGTAAAATTTATTTATTGCACGGAGATATGTCTGCCGCTGAAATAAATTCTTTATATTGTCATGATAAAATTAAAGCTTTAATTTCATTGGCCCACGGCGAAGGCTTTGGCCTTCCAATTTTTGAAGCAGCTTATAATGGATTGCCCATTATAGCTCCGGACTGGAGTGGTCATACAGATTATTTGTATATGAAAATAAAAAATAAAAAAGGGAAAGAAAAAAAGAGACCTTTTTTTGCAAGAGTTGATTATGATTTGGCGCCAGTTCAAAAAGAAGTTATTTGGGAAGAGGTATTAATAAAAGATTCTATGTGGTGTTATCCCAAGCCAAGTTCCTATAAAGAAAAATTAAGAGAAGTATACAAAGATTATGGTAGATTTAAATCACAATCTTCAAAGCTTAAAACATATTTATGCGAGAATTTTACATCTGAAAAAAAATATAAAGAGGTTGTTGATATTATACAATCAACATATACAAAAGATGAAAAAGAATTAGAAATTGATTCTATATTCGACAATTTAATGGCAGAACACGCTTAATGATTGTTTTTGTGGCAGATGTGTTCGCTAACCAATATGAAGGGGGCGCTGAATTAACTACCAAAGCTATTATCGATAGCGGTCTTTACCCTTGTAATAGGGTCTGTTCTCAACAATTAACAGTTGAAATATTAGAAGAATATAAAGAAGCATTCTGGATATTCGGAAATTATGCTTCGGTGTCAGAAGAATGTTTATTATATGCTGCAAAAAATTTAAATTATGTTGTATTAGAATATGATTACAAATATTGTATGTTTAGATCTCCCGGAAAACATATTTCCATAGAAGGTAAATGTAATTGTAATAAAACAAACAAAGGAAAACTTATTTCGATATTTTTGTATAAGGCAAAAACTATTTGGTGGATGTCACATGCACAAAAAAATAAATATTATGACGCTTTTCCATTTTTAGAAAGTTCTAATAGTGAGGTTCTAAGCTCAGTTTTTTCTGATGAAAAAATAAATTTTATTCAATCTCTTGACACCTCTCAAAAAGATGATAAATATCTAATATTAAATTCACAATCATGGATTAAGGGCGTTGAAGATGCAGAAGAATATGCTAGAAATAATAATTTAGATTATGAATTGGTCTGGGGGTTAGAACATAAAGAGCTTCTTGAAAAATTAGCAAAATCAAAAGGCATAATTTTCTTTCCAAGGGCAGGTGATACTTGTCCTCGAATGACAATTGAAGCTAGACTTTTAGATTGTGAACTTATATTAAATACAAACGTACAACATATGGATGAAGAATGGTTTTCCAATAAAGAATCGACTTTGCAGTATTTAAACGAAAGAACAACTATTTTTTGGAACAAAGTTGAAGAGTTGGCACAAAAGTGCTTAAATTTACCAACGAATAACTTAAATAATACAAAAGCTAAATTTAATATTATTGTACCTTTTCATAATTGTAGAGAGTGGATTGGCAAATGTATAGATAGCATTAAGAAACAAAAATATAAAAATTTTACCTGCATACTCATCGACGATATGACAGCAGACAACACAGCAAGCATTGTCAATGATAAAATTGCAGATGATAGTCGATTTAAGCTAATAACAAACAAAACTAGGAAATATGCATTGGCCAATATCGTGGAAGCGATCAAAGGTTCAGAGTGTGATGATGAAGATATAATTATTTTACTTGATGGAGATGATTGGTTTGCCTCTTCTAGAACTTTAGGCAAACTCTGCGATGCATACGAAGACAACACACTGATGACTTATGGTAGCTATGTATACCATCCAGGTGGTCAAAGGGGCGTAGAACCATCTGGATATCCGGAACAAGTGATTGAAACAAATTCTTTTAGAAAAGTCCGATGGAGAGCCTCTCATTTAAGAACTTTTAAATATAAGCTGTGGAAAAATTTAGACAAAAACGACTTGAAAGATGGTGATAAATACTATGAGATGACGTATGATCAAGCAATCATGCTACCGCTCTTAGAGATGGCCTCTGAGCGCTCCAAATACATTCCAGAGACCCTACACGTGTATAACAAAGAAAACCCCTTTAATGTGGATAAAATCAAGGCAAAAGAGCAATTTGAACTAGCACAAAAGATTAGAAACAAAAAGCCGTACACAAGAATATGAATATACATTTAGAAAATGTTAACCTGCAGAGTACATCGGGACCAAATCATTTTGCTTCAAAATTGATTAAATATTTAGACGCTTCTTTTGATTATGATAAAGATCCAGACATAAGATTGTGTTTTATAGAAACTCATCAAACAAAATTTGGCAATACACCTCTTATTCAAAGATTAGATGGGATTTATTTTAATTTAGAACAGCCTTACAAACTACAAAATGCCAACATTGAAAAAACCTATAATATTGCAGATGGTGTCATATTTCAATCAAATTTCAACAAGGAATTAACAACTAAATACTTTGGAGAGCACAAAAATGGCATTGTTATAAATAATGGTGCGGATACCGATTATATTGATAACGCTCCAATATTTAAACACCCTATATTGGATAAACATGAAAATGTTTGGTGTTGTGCTTCTTCATGGAGACCACATAAAAGATTGGCCGAGAACATAAGATATTTTTTGGAACACTCTTCAGAGAAGGATTGTCTAGTGGTTGCTGGGGAAAATGGCAATAATATGACAAAATTTGATCGAGTTTATTATGTTGGGAAAATAAATGTTTTACAACTTATTTCTTTATACAAACGATCTAAATATTTTTTACATTTGGCTTGGTTAGATCACTGTCCTAATGTTGTTATAGACGCGCGTACATCAGGTTGTCAGATTATATGTTCTTCTGCAGGAGGAACAAAGGAAATTGCAGGCCCAGATGCAACTATTATTGAAGAAGATGAGTGGGACTTTGAGCCTGTCAAATTATACGAACCTCCTATAATGGATTTTAGTAAAAAGATTAAAAACAACTATGATAGTGACTATGACATGAAAGAGGTAGCAAAAAAATATGAAAATTTTCTCATTAGCGCCAAAAGAAAATTGGATTCTTGATAGAATCGTTAAAGAATGGCGAGATCTTAAACCACAGTATCATACAGACAATTTAAATGATGCGGACTTATTGTGGATCGTTAGTCCATGGCTATGGAGAAAAATACCACATAAGCTTCTTATTGAGAAGAAAGTTGTAATGACGATTCACCATATAGTACTTAAAAAATTTACTAAAGATTCTCTTCGTGAATTTCTCGCCAGAGATGAATACGTAGATCAATATCACACTCCGTGTCAAAAAACTAAGGATTTTATATCTAAAATAACAAAAAAACCAGTAGAGGTTGTTGGATATTGGTATAATTCAAAAATATGGCAACCAACTGATAAGTTAGAAGCTAGAAAAAAACTACAAATTCCACCCGATGCATATGTTGTCGGGAGTTTTCAAAGAGACACTGAGGGTTCTAATTTGGTTAGCCCTAAGCTTGAAAAAGGGCCCGATCTTTTTATTGAGTCTCTCAAAAAAATCAATAAAGATAATTTATTCGTACTACTAGGTGGCTGGAGACGCCAATATGTAATTAATAGGCTTAAAGAAGAGAAAATTAAATTTCATTTTATAGAAATGGCTCCGCTAGAAACTTTAAAAGACATGTATGCTTGTTGTGATTTATATGTTGTTGCATCTAGGACTGAAGGTGGTCCACAAGCAATATTGGAAGCCTCTGCCATGAAAATACCCATTATTTCTAGGGATGTAGGAATGGCAACAGCCGTTTTAAATGAAAATTGTATAGTTGATGTTCCTAAAAATATATATTTTCCAGTTAATAGTGATATAGAAGTTTGTTATAATAACGTTAAAAGATTCGAAATGCACAATCTTGTTGAAGAATACGTAGACTTATTTACAAAAACTTTTGGAGAGAAATAATATGAAAATTGGTATTATAGGCGAGGGCATTGTTGGCGGAGCGGTATATAAGGGATTAAAACGATTAGATCATGATATGAAAGTACATGATATAAAATATGGTTCTTCAATTAAAAATGTGTTTAATACTGAAATATGTTTTATTTGTGTCCCAACCCCATCTAAAGAAAATGGAGAATGTAATATTGATATTGTTGAAAGCGTCGTCTGCGATTTACATGATTATGATTATAAAGGCATTGTTGCAATAAAATCTACAGTTACACCTGGGACAACAGATCGATTTTTAAAAAAATATTCAAATTTGGAATTGTGTTTTGTACCAGAATTTCTTAGAGAAAGATGTGCCGTTGAAGATTTTATTTATAACCATGATTTATGCGTCATAGGTACCGATAATTCTTCGACATATGAACTGCTAAGAAAGGCTCATGGAAACTATCCAAAAAAAATTGTACAGTTGCCACCTTTAGAAGCAGAGTTTGTCAAATATTTTAATAATATATATAATGCAACTTTAGTATCTTTTGCAAATAGTTTCTATGAGGTATGTAAAGCTTTCGGCGCCGATTATACGAAAATAAAAAATACAATTGTACAAAGAAACCATATTAATGATGTTTATTTGAATTGTAACGAAAATTTTAGAGGTTTTGGTGGACCATGTTTACCAAAAGATACTAGAACAATAGCTGCAATAGTAAAAGAACTAAATTTAAATGTAGATTTTTTTAGAATGTTGCTAGACGAAAATTCAAAATATGAAGTAACAGTGTTCGAAGGAATGAGGAAAGAATAAATGAAAATTGCAGGATTATGGTCAGGACATGATTGTTCTTTTTGTGTGTTAGAAAACGGTATGCCCGTTGTACATGCGGAATATGAAAGATATATTAGAGAAAAAGAGCCTGCAGGAGATAGTGCGCAATTTTTATTTGATGAATATAAGGAATTCAATGATATTAAACATTTTGTAACTTGTTATTCTGTAGATAGGCTTAAAAAACATGAAAATTCATACGAACAAACAAAAAATATTGTTGAAAAAAATGGTGGTGAATTACATGTATTTGGACATCATCAATGCCATGCAGCAAATGCATTTTTTTCTAGCAATTTAGATAACGCTTTGATTTTAACTATTGATGGCGGCGGATATGAAACAAAAAATAATCTTGCGACAGCTTTTACGGTTTGGAGAGGAAAAGGAAATAAAATAGAGCATATGCACACTTTTCCAATTAACCAAGTGAATATTGGAGGTGTATGGACACGATCCACACGTTATATCTTTAATCTTCAATCGGGTTGGCCGCGAGGACATCAAGCTGGCACTGTTATGGCCATGGCCGCAATTGGTGATCCAAATAAATATAAAAATGATTTTTTCAAAATGCTTACATTAGATCTTGCCCGGGCAACTCACAAACCAGCAGATCAACCAATTGGAGCAAACACAGGAAATGACCCTAAGCATCCTTATTTAAATAAGTGGGCTGAAATAGCAAAAGAGAATGAACAAAATAAATTTGATTTAGCTGCTGGTTTACAAAAAGCGACGGAAGATTATATTAGGTCAATGTTGAATAGTCTTTTAAGTCAAGTAGAAGATGTTGAAAATCTTTGTCTTGCTGGCGGTGTAACTTTAAATTCTGTTGCTATTGGAAAAATATACGATTGGTTTCCACAAATAAAGAATATATATGCAACACCGACACCTCATGATGGCGGATTAACCATTGGCGCCGCACAATATTTATGGCATCAGATACTAGATAATCCGCGAATCGAATGGAAAGATAACTTTACTCCTTATCTTGGGTTTGAATACGACAACATAGAAGAAACCTTAAAGAAATACGATAATATCTCATATGAAAGTTGTACTGATGATAAAGTTATCGATTTGTTAGACAAACAAAACATTGTTGCTGTTTTTGGTGGTGGCTCAGAATCTGGGCGAAGAGCTTTAGGGAACAGAAGTATCCTAGCCGATCCAAGAAATCCGAATATGAAAGACCTCATTAATGAAAAAGTGAAACATAGACAGTGGTTTAGACCTTTCGCCCCCTCTATTCTTCGTGAAGAAGTTAATAATTGGTTTACAAAAGACAAAGATAGTCCTTATATGAGTTTTGTTTTTGATTTTAAAGAAGAGGTAAAAGATAAGGTACCAGCAGTTGTGCACCTTAATGGAACAGCTAGATTACAAACCGTCACAGAAAATGATAATAAATGGTATTACAATTTTATCAAAAAATGGTATAATAAATCTGGAGTTCCAATTATTTTAAATACAAGCTTTAATGATAGGGAGCCGATTTGCGAGACCGCAGAACATGCTACTAATTGTTTTTTAAGAACAAATATTGATTATTTATACTTTTATAATGAAAATATTTTAATAAGTAAAAAGTAAATGGAGAAGAAAATATTAACATGAAAGTCTCTTTTGGTATTATTAATTATAACAGACTTTTTTATCTAAAAAGCTGTGCAGAATCTCTAATGGAGTCGGTAAAAGATTATGATGGAGAATTAGAATTTATTTGTATTGATGATAATAGCAAAGAAAAAGGAACACAAGAATATTTACAAAGTTTATCTGATCGAGGCTGGAAAGTTATAAATCAACAAGACCACAGAATAAAAGAAAAAACAGATATAAAAATCATTAAAGATCTTATTGATGAATACTCAGTGGCATTAAATATTTTTTGTCAAGAATCTTCTGGAGAATTGTTAGTCCCCCTTCAAGGCGATATGCAATTCATTAGAAAAAATTGGTTGCAGGATTATGTATCATTATTTTCTGAGAGGGGTGATATATTTGTTGCTGTATTAGATGCGCAAAGAAAAGTTAGGCTTGATGATGCATATTTTATAAATCACTCCAAACATGGTAATAATGTTTTTGCCGTTAATCCTACTAGAATAGTGCCAGGTGCTGGAGATTGTTTTTATAAACGAGAATATATAGATGCTATGGATGGATGGCAAGTCGGAGAAAGTAATAATGCGGAAGACATTTTTACTATTACAGCAAGTAAAATGTTTCCTAATAAAAAGGTTTATATGCCTTGGATTCCTGTTTCTATAGCAATTTATACAGATCCTAGAGGAACTATGGGCCGCGTAAGAGGAAACATACGTTATGGTTTGTATTGGGAGGCTCTTAAAAATAACATGTATTATAAATGGGTCGATTTAAAGGATTTAAAGATAAACAAACACAGACCATTTTCTATAGAAGAACTGGCTTCGCCCAACGGCGATTGGGAAATGCCAATAGACGAGCAAGGAAATTGGAAGAAAAATCCAATTAATTGGCCTATAGAAACAGAAGATGTGCCTTGTGAAACAATATATTAAATTGAGGATAATGTGAAAGTACCACAATCTATGCCACATGTTGGAATGGAAGAATATGAAGCAATAAAACAATGTTTCGAAACCAATTGGATCACAGAAGGACCTTTAGCAGAGGAATTTAGTAAGAAGCTTTGTGAAATGACTGGTACTAAATATGGAGTACTTGCACCAAATGGTACTTTAGGTTTAATTCTGGGATTAAAGGCCCTTGGTATTAAACCTGGAGATGAAGTTATTGTACCAGATTCTACATTTTTTGCTTCTGCAACTTCTGTTGAATTTTTAGGAGCTAAGCCTGTTTTTGTAGATGTTTGTGAAGACCTCCAGATAAACGTGGAAGATTGTGAGCGTGCTTTAACTGAAAAAACTAAAGCAATTATGCCAGTTCATCTTTTTGGTTTTACTCCAGACATGGGGAAAGTAGAACAATTTGCAAAGAAACATAATCTCTTAGTTATAGAAGATGCAGCACAAGGCTTAGGAATTAAATGGAATGGCAAGAGTTGTGGTAGCTTTGGAGATATTGGGAGTTTTTCATTTTTCGCTGACAAAACTTTAACAACATGTGAAGGCGGGTTTGTAACAACGAATAACGAAGAAATATATGATAATTTATTATTTTTAAGAAACCAGGGAAGAAAAGATCGAGGTACTTTTATTCATCCTAAGATAGGATATAATTTTAGAATGACAGACATACAATGTGCTATTGGATTGACACAGCTTAAAAAATTTGATAGTATTGTAGAGAAGAAGAATCATATTCATAAAAAGTATACAGAAGCATTTTCTGATTTTGAGCATGTTGACATTTATCAACCACCAAAAGAAATTGATCCTTTTATACCTTTTAGGGTTATTCTAAAAACGAAAAACAATGAAGCTAGTCAATTAATGGAACATATGCGAAACAATAGTGTAGAACCAAGAATGTTCTTTTATCCGCTTCATTTACAACCGGCATTTGCAAACTGGCTAGACGACCCTCGTTATGATAGAAAACACTTTCCTGTTGCAGAAAAATCTTATGATAATGGAATTTGTTTACCTTCTTTTGTGGATATAACTGATGAGCAACTTAATTATACTTGTGAGATAATAAGGAATTATTATAAATGAAAGATGCTAAAAAATTAGAAAATATCTTAAATCTTGTCTCTGATTATGTTGAAGAAACAAAAGACAAAGAATGGATTGAGGGAGAAGACTGGGTTTCTTATTCTGGGCCTTATTTTAGTAAAAAAGAATATTTGGCAGCCATAGAAGTGTTGCTTGATGGCTGGTTGATTTTTGGAAAAAACGCAAGACAGTTTGAAATAGAATTTCCTAAATATCTTGGTATGAAACATGGATCTCTAACAAATTCTGGCAGCTCTGCCTTATTATTGGCAATGTCAGCCTTGAAATCAAAAAACCTTTATAATCTTCCAGAAGGCTCCAAGTTTATAACCCCAGTAGTTTGTTGGCCAACCACTTTAAGCTCTATGTTACAAAATGGATTTGAGCCTGTTTTTGTTGATGTAACTTTACCAGATTTAAACTTAGATCTAGATCAAATGGAGCAAAAGCTTGAAGAAGATCCTGATATTCGTGGTGTGGCATTTGCTCATGTTTTAGGAAATCCACCAAATATGGATAGACTTATGCACTTAGTTAAGAAATATAACTTGATCTTTGTTGAAGATGCCTGCGATGCATTAGGTTCATATTATGATGGCAAAAAACTTGGTTCTTTCGGGCATTTATCCACGTGTTCTTTTTTTCCTGCTCACCACATGACCATGGGCGAGGGCGGGTTTGTAGCTACAAATAATGGAAAAATTAGAAAAGTTGTAGCAAGTATGAGAGATTGGGGCCGTGCGTGTTATTGTAACACTGCAAAACCTGGCTGTGTTTTACAATCGACGGCTTGCGGTAATAGATTTGGAGCTTGGCTTCCTGGTATGCCTGAAACAATTTACGACCACAGGTATGTTTTTGATGAAATCGGCTATAATCTAAAACCATTGGATCTACAAGCAGCTATGGGTTTAAAACAGCTTGAGAAATTGCCGGAACTTGATGAGGCGCGCCGCCAAAATTTTAAAAAGCTTATCGACATTTTTCAACCTTATAAACAATATTTTCACTTACCCAAGGCAACTGAAAAATCTGATCCATGCTGGTTTGCATTTTTATTGACCGTTAAAAATGGCGCCCCATTCACTCGTAATGATATTGTTTCGTACTTAGAAAAATCAAAAATTCAAACGCGCTCCTATTTTGCAGGAAATATTCTAACACATCCAGGCTACAATCATATGGCAGAAAAATATGGAGACTTAGGTGAGACATTTCCAGTTGCAAATTTAGCGACTACTAATTCATTTTTTGTAGGGACGTATGCTGGAATAACGGAAGAAAAAATGAATTACATTAAAAAGATCGTTGATAGTTTCTTTAAAAAAATATGGAGTTAAATTGAAGATTTTAATTACAGGAGGAACGGGGTTTATTGGAGCCCACCTAGCAAGTTATGCACTAAAAGAAGGTCACATGATTCATATATGCGATAATAACGTACGAGGAACTAAAGATCTTTTTATTGATAATTTGATCAACCATGGAGTAAAATTTATTAAATGCGATGTAACACAAACAGAGGAACTTTTAAAATTAGATAAAGATTATGACATTGTGTTTCACTTAGCCGCTATTAATGGTACAGAAAACTTCTATACTATTCCCTATGAAATTATGAGAGTAGCCATTTTGGGAACAATGAATTTGCTAGAATATTTTAAAGGACAAAAACTTAAGTTTGTTTACTCTTCTTCCTCAGAAACTTATGCATGTACATTTAAATTTAAAAGTAATTTAATACCAACACCAGAAACAATTGATCTTTGTATTAGTGATATTTTTAATCCAAGATATTCGTATGGTGGAAGCAAAATAGCAGGTGAATTGCTTGTTGCTAACTTTTCTTATCAACACGGCTTAGATTATAAAATTATTAGATATAATAACATTTATGGCCCAAGACAAGGGTTTAAACATGTGATACCACAGTTTATTAAGAGAGCTTATTTTAAGGAAAATCCATTTCGAATTTATGGTTCAACACAAACAAGAGCGTTTTGTTATATTGATGATGCAATCGAAGCTACAATGAAACTAGCTTCGATAAATAAAAAAGGCATATTTCATATTGGCAATGATGAGCACGAAATGTTTATAATGGATTTAGCTGAGAAAGTTGTTAAGAAGTTTGATTATTCTCCTAAATTCGAAATAAAAAAAGCACCAGAAGGAAGTGTCAAAAGAAGATGCCCAGATATATCTCTTTTAAGAGAAGTGATTAATTTCACTCCTAAACACGACATTGATTCTGGCTTAGATAAAACAATAAAATGGTATTCTGATTATTATTCTAGTAACGATATTCCAAGCTCTCAATTTTTATAGGTGATTAAATGAAATGTGCTTTATTCTTGCCTGGACATATGCGTCATTATAAAAAGACTTTTTTAAATCAAAATAAAACTATAATAAATCCAAACAAGTGTGATATATTTATATCAACTTCAAATCTAATAACTGCAATAACGGAATCCGGTAAATGTATTACTAAAGAAAAAGATACAAAAATACTTGAAAAAGAAATAATTTCAGTTTATGGTAATAAATTAAAAAGTTTAATAATAAATCCCGAAGAAAACAACGATCTGGGCCCAGATTGGTCTGGACAACAATGGAAAAGATTACAAGAGTGTTTCGAACAAAAAAATTTATATGAAAAGGAAAATAATTTTAATTACGATGTGATAATTCGAGCAAGAACAGATTTGGTATATTCGAAACCTTTAAAACTGACAGAAGAAAATATTAAAAATAATAAAGTATCTTTATTTAAGCATTTTAATAGAAAAATACCAATTCACGATCAATTTGCTTATGGCCATTCCGATTCTATGGAATACTATTGTAACTTAATAGATGTTTATATTTCTCGCGAAAAGGGCGATAATCGCTCATGGGCAGAAGTTGGTGGTAGATCTGAAGATCAACTTTATAAATGGTTAATAAAACATGATATAGAAATAGAATACATAAAAGATTTTTATTTTAGAATGATACGAGGCCGAGAATGAAAATATATATTTGTTATGATATAAAAGACACTCCTCATGGTGGAGCTAATCAATTTTTAAAAGCTTTAAAAAATCAATTTATAGAAAAAAATGTTTATACGGAAAATCCATCAAAAGCAGATATAATTTTATTTAATAGTCATCATAATATTGAAAGCTTGTTACAAATTAAAAATGCATTTCCTGATAAGATTTATGCACATAGAACTGATGGCCCAATGAGACTTTATAATGATATGAATGATAATAGGGATTATATTGTTATAAAGCTTAATAGTTTAGCTGATGCAACAATATTTCAAAGCCAATGGTCTTATAAACAAAATTTAAAGCTTGGTTTTTATTGTAAAGCCCCAACAGTTGTAATACACAACGCTCCAGATCCATATATATTTAATAAACAATATGATAAAATAAAGAACGAGAAGTTTAGACTAATAGCTACTAGTTGGTCTGATAATCCTAGAAAAGGGTTCAAATATTATGATTTTTTAGATAAAAATTTAGATTTTGATAAATATGAGTTTTGTTTTGCGGGCCGGTCATCTATTAATTTTAAAAATATTAATATGCTTGGTCCTCTTTCGTCAAAAGACCTAGCAAAACAAATAAAGCTTAGTGACGTATTTTTAACCGCCAGTGAAAATGATCCATGTTCTAATTCTTTAATTGAGGCATTGTCTTGTGGCCTTCCTGCTATCGCACTAAATAGCGGTGGTCATCCTGAGCTTGTAAAACAGGGAGGATATATTTTTAAAGATTTTGAAGATTTGTTTAAAGTGATAGAAAAAATTTGTTATAATACTGAAATATGTAGAAAAAATATCAACATTGATTCTATAAAAGATGTGTCGGAAAAATATATAGATTTTTTTAAAGAATTGTCATGAAAGATGAAAGTATTTTAAAAATGAGATAGCTATGAATAGGCCTAAAACAATTATCTGTGACATAGATGGCACACTTGTAACACACAGCTGTGGTCCATCACGTATTCTAACAAGGAAACCAACCATTCTTAAAGGCACCTTGGAAAAGCTAGAAGAATGGGATAAAAAGGATTATAACATAATTTTGTTGACCGGCCGAAGAGAATCCATGAGAAAGCTAACTGAAGATAGTTTACGATCTTTGGGCATATTTTATGATAAGTTGATTATGGGTGTTGGCGGCGGCCAAAGAGTTTTAATTAATGATCTAAAACCAAACAAAAATGATGAAAATAATCCTACAGCAATTGCAATAAATTTGGAAAGAAATATAGGAATATCAAGCATAGAAGTATAAAAAAAGAAATTATGATATGAAAATTTACTCTGATGGAAGTAGTTTAAGCGAAATTGAAAATCTGATTAATGAATTAAATATAGATGGATTTACTACAAACCCTAGTTTAATGAAGAAACTGGGCGTCAAAGATTATGTTGGATACTGTAAAGAATTTATAAGTTTAATTAATGGCAGACCAGTTTCATTTGAAGTTTTCGCTAATGACCTTGATGAGATGAAAAGACAGGCTAAAATAATCAACAACTGGGGCACAAATGTGTATATAAAGGTACCAATTACAAATACGTTAGGCGAATCATGCCTACCCCTTGTTAAAGATTTGCAAGAATCGGGAATAAAGGTAAATATAACTGCTGTTTTTACAAAAGACCAAATAGACGATATCTTTGATACTTTAGTTGATGAGATTCCATCGATAGTTTCAATTTTTGCAGGTAGAATCGCTGATACCGGTGTATCACCAATAACTAATGTAAAATACGCTGTACAGCGCTTTAGAAACAACGACAAAGTTGAAGTACTCTGGGCCAGCTGTAGAGAGATCTATAATATCCATCAAGCTGAGAAATCTGGTTGTCATATAATAACAATACAAAACTCTCTACTTAAAAAAATGAATTTGAAGGGAAAAGATTTGAATCAGTTTTCCATAGAGACAGTGAAAATGTTTAGAGAGGATGCTGTACAATCAGGTTACAAGCTATGAATTTTTTAACCAATGAAAAAGTAACTGTTATTTTTCCGATGGCTGGAGAAGCGTCTAGGTTCGAATGTGAATTCAAGCCTTTCCTTACCTTTGATAATAAGCTATTCATAGAAAACGCTGTAAATTCATTTTTAAAATATACTAATAGAATTAAAGAAATAATTTTTATTTTCCTAAGAGAACAAGAAAATAGTTTTGACGTTCAGAGCGTATTAGAAAACAAATTCAATACAAATTTCACAATAAGAACCGCGATCTTAGAAAAAAAAACAAAAAGTCAATACGAGACGGTCTCTTTGGCTCTTACAAAATTAAAAATCAAAAACAGGCAAATAATAGTTTGTGACTGTGATCATAGTTTAGATGTTACTAAAATTTTCAAAGAAATTGATAAAAGAAAAAGTGATTGCATTATCCCTGTGTGGAAAATAGGAATTAATGAGATAAATTCTTGGAGCATTGTAGCAATATCAGAGAGTAAAGAGCCTATAGAAATATCAGAGAAGAAGTTGCCAAAATCAAACGGTGAGTTCTTTGGTTGTATTGGATGTACTTACTTCTCAAATTCTGATTATATTTTAGAACAAGAAAAATCAGAAAATATTTCTGATGTGATTATGTATTTGATTGATAACCCTGAAAAAAATGTTTCACATACAATCATAGATAAAGCTTACTTTTTTGGGGACCCGAAAAGACTCAAAGAATCTGAAAATTATTTGCAAAATAACTATGAACATGACGATATAAAAGTTATAAGAAAATTCAAAGGTGGCTCTTTTGCAAAAACAGTTTTAATAGAGAAACAAGATGGTAGTTTAGCTGTAAGAAAAAATGTTAAAAAAGATGAAAATTTAGATCTAGGATATGGTAGACTAAAGAAACAATACGTTGACTTGCTTAGATTATCAAAAATATGTCACGATATAACACCAAAACTATCAAAAAGCAAAGAAAACAAGAATGAATATTTTTATGATATGGAATATTTGAAAGATTACAAACAGCTTTCGGAATTTACTGCACCTGAAAAAAGATTTTGCATCCAGAAACTTCTAGAAGTATTCAATAAAGATGTTTACTCTGCGAAGGCAGTCTTAAATGAAGAGAATAATTGGTTAATTTACCATTTAGATACCAAAATATATGATAAACTTAAGAAACTTTCATCAAATAAAAAGTTCAATCACATTATAAACAGCGAATACATCAAAATTAATGACCAAAAAATTTTAGGCACTCGTACCGTGATAGATCGCATTAAGAAAAAACACTATTCTTATTTTAGTCCTAAATTTTTATCACCTATTCATGGTGATCTGACATTTGAAAATATAATGTTTGATGGTGAATTAGTAAAAATTATAGATCCGGATGGCGGCGAGTACATTGATTCGCCACTTCTTGATTTTGGAAAAATGTTACAATCAATTATATCTCAATATGAAAGATGGTCAAATGCAAACTTTGACCTAGTTGATTTTAATTATGAAAATATTAAACTAAATGATGTGAATATAGTAAAAGGAGACGACGGGATACTTGAATTCTGTTTAAATTTGTGGTCAGATATTCTAGATCTACAAGAAGACTATGATAAGGTAAAGACTCTTGGGTATTTCTACATGTCTTTACATTTAATTAGAATGGTACCGTTTAGAATGAAAGCTAGCGAAGATCAAGCAATGTATGCGCTAGTTACAGCAACAAAATATTTAAATAAATGCTTGCACTTTATAAGGGATAATAAATGAATATCTTAATCACAGGCGGTGCAGGCTTTATAGGTTCTCAAGCTGGCTGGTATTTCCAAAATCTAGACCACAATGTAACTCTTTTAGATAATATGAGCTATGGCAAGGAAGATAACCTGACTATAGATGGCACTAGCATAGGCGAGTTTATTTTAGCAGACGTTAGAGATCCATCCTTTGCAGATCATTGTATAAATAAGGATGTAATTATTCATTTAGCCGGTATAGCACCGTTACCTGATTGCCAAATGAATCCCACAGCAGCTTATGAAAATAATGTTGTTGGTACATTGAATGTGCTCGAAGCATGCCGTAAAATGAACGTGCCAAAGATTATCTTCTCAAGCACTAGTGCAATTTATGAAAATTGTCACACGGTACCGTTTAAAGAAGATTTAATTGAAAAAGAGCCTGACTTAGCCTATTCAATGTCGAAACGCGCTTGTGAGATGATTTGCCAAGGATATGTTAATAATTATGCGCTTAACATTGTTATTATGCGATTTTTTAACGTTTACGGCCCTCATCAAGATTTTATGAGGAAACAGCCTCCTTTGATGGGCTATATAATAAAGTGTTTATTACAAGATACAATACCCACATTTTATTCGTCAGGACATCAAAGAAGGGATTATGTGTATATCGACGATGTAGTGAGGATGATGCGCATGATTATTGAAAAAAGCCCTACGCCCGGATCCGTATTTAATACTTGTAGTGGCCGCGACTATTCAGTAAGAGAGATTTATGATTTATATTCAGAAGCCTTTAAAAAAGATATTTCTGCCTGTTACGACGACTCTAGCAGATTTTGGGATAGATATCCGATACTCTTTGCTGGCAAAAAACCTCTTAGTAAGGAGCGGCTTGTAAAAGAAGTTAATAAACATAGCTTAGGTTCGTATCACCATGCGAATGAAATACTTGGGTGGAGCCCTTCTGTAACCATAGAACAGGGAATAGCAGAATGTGTAAAATATGCGAAACATTTAATATTATAGTTGGAGATTAAATGAACATAGAAAAGATTTTAAAAGATATACCCGATAAACGTGAGTGGAAAACTATAACATCTCTTAAATTAAAAAGAGACATATATAACTTTTTTAACGAGAGAGATTTACATGAAGCTAGCATTGTAGAACTAGGCACACATCATGGCCACACTACACGAGTTTTAAGTTTTTTATTTAAAGAAGTTGTAACGTATGATATTGAAGATAGTGACCCACCTGGATTTTCTAAAAAACTTAATAAAGACCGTGACAATATATTATATAGATATCAAGATATATATCAATTTCCATGGTGGGAAGAATGTGGTGAAACGCAAGTTGTGTTTATAGATACTATACACAAATATGATGAAGTTTGTATGGACATAAATAATTCTTTAAAATTAGAAAACCTTGAGTATATAATTTTTGATGATTACGGTATGTTTCCAGAAGTTAAACGCGCCGTAAGAAATGCAGTTAGAGACGAAAAGTTAATACCAGTCAAATATATAGGAGAAAAACCAGGATCCGATTGTCGCCCGGGCACACTATTACAAGATTGGGAAGGAATTATTTGCAAAAGTGTTAGTTGACACCAAAACATCTGTATATGGAGGAACAGGTTTTATAGGGAGTACATATTGTAAAATGTTTGCTGAAGAAACTTTAATTATACCACGTGCTCAAAAAACACCCGAAACAAATAATATCTTATATTTTATAAGCACCACACACAATTATAATATATTTGAAGACCCACACTTAGATATTGAAACAAATTTAAATTTATTAGTTGATGTATTAGAAGAATGCAGGGACAAAGAAAACGCAGTCTTTAATTTTATCAGCTCTTGGTTTGTTTATGGAAAAACAAACGATTTTCCTGCAAGGGAAGATTCTTATTGCAACCCGAAGGGATTTTATTCTATTACTAAAAGAGCAGCTGAGCAATTGCTAGTTTCTTTTTGTGAGACATTTAAAATTAATTATAGGATTTTAAGACTTTGCAATGTATACGGAACTGAAGATAAAAAAGCGTCTAAAAAGAAAAACGCGTTACAATATTTGATAGGTGAAGTTGCCAACAATAGAGATATTAATTTATATGATGGCGGAACAAACGTAAGAGACCTTATGCATGTAAAGGATATATGCAAAGCTATAAATCTTGTTATAAAAAAAGGCCCTTTAAACAATATTATTAATGTTGGAAGCGGAGTCCCTCATAGCTTTATAGACATGATGAGCTATGTAAAAGAAAAAACAAACTCACACAGCAATTTTATCTCTATGCCCCCTCCAGATTTTCATAAGGTTGTACAAATTAAAAATATGTATTTAGATGTTACAAAATTAAAAAATCTTGGATTTAAGCAAAATTATAGTATTTGGAATGGATTAGACACACTGATTGATAACATGAGAGGTAAAAAATGAGATTTGTTGTTACAGGAGGTCGCGGATTTATAGGGAGTCACTTTGTAGAAAAAGCTTTAAAATTAGGACATAGTATAATTGACATAGATAAGATGACTTATTGTTCTAACTCATCACTTCCATGGGATAAGAATAAAAATTACAAGCTTATTAAAAAAGATATAGTAGAATTAGAATATTTACCCATTTGTGATGTTGTAGTTAATTTTGCAGCAGAAAGTCATGTTGACAATTCTATTAACGAAACAATTCCTTTTATTAAAAGTAATATTCTAGGTGTACACAATTTACTAGAGTTAGTCAGGGGCAAAAAAGAATATGATAGACCTTTGTTTTTTCAGGTAAGCACGGATGAGGTTTATGGAGAATCGCTTGAAAAGTACTTTATGGAAGAGGACAGACTTTTTCCAAGCAATCCATACGCTGCTAGCAAAGCCGCGGCGGAAATGTTAGTATTATCTTATAATAGAACCTATGGAATAGATTACGTTATAACAAGAAGTACAAACAACTATGGCCCTCGACAATACAATGAAAAATTAATACCAAAGGCACTGTATTATATTACAAACAATAAAAAAATTCCAGTTCATGGGGATGGAAGTTATCAAAGGGATTGGTTATATGTCGAAGATAATGTTGATGCTATTTTTACAATTATTAATAAAAAAATAATCAACGACATTATAAACATTGGTGCAAATAATCATTTTACAAATTTAGATGTGGTGAAAAATTTGCTACAATGGTGTAACAACAATAGCGAAGACTTGATAGCTTTTGTGGAAAATAGATGGGGTCAAGATAAAAGATATGCAGTTGATTGTACAAAAATGAAACAATTAGGCTGGAAGCCAAAACATGAAAAAGGACTATATAAATGGTTTTAGAAAATAAGATACAAATTGATTTTATCATTCCGTCGTATAAATCAAGCGTCTTAACTCCTTGTTGTGTTGAGTCGTTCGAAAGGAACAAGGCCAAATATGATTTTAGATATATAATCATTGAAAATGCAGCAGATGAATCATATAAACAAAATATTTTAAATATATCTGAAAATGTTTTATGGATAAATAATCTTAGTAAAAACACTGTTGTTAACAACAAGCATGCATGGGCAAATGCTGAAGCAATTGAGATTGGACTAAAACATGCAACTGCAAAATATGTTTTTATATGCCATAATGATGTAGCAGCAACAAACCCTACTTGGATGGATTCAATTTATAATAAAATTCAAGAAGGGTATGAAATGGTGGGAACAAGATTTGATAATCCTGAAAGTCAACGAATAGGTGCAATTCATGCATCTGGAATGCTTATCAATACAGGATTAGCCCTAAAAACACCTTCTGTTTACCCCGAATGGGATGAAGAAACAAGGAGTTGGAAACTAGATGTTGGAGACGCTTTTACAAGATACTTTAGACAAAATGATTTAAAATATTTTTGTTTTCGCAACACTCACAATAGAAATGTGGATTTTGAACTATCATCCCCTTATAATCAAGTAACATTTGATAGAGTCGTTGATGACGATAATAATGTCATATATATGCATCTTGGTAGAGGGTCGTTAAAAGAAAATTTTGGACATACAAAGAGGGGCAAAAACATTTCTGATTGGAAAAATTTTATAGATCGAGAAATTTTGGGAGATGCTAAAAATGGCTAGATGTTTAGTAACAGGACACAAAGGATATATCGGATCAGCTTTGTACAAAAAGCTAAAAGAGTTGGGTCACGAAGTGAGAGGAATTGATTTATTTGAAAACCACAATATACTTCACGATTTAAAAGAATATAACCCGCCAATGCGTGGCCACTTTCATCCACATTATTATGATTTTAAACCAGAATATATTTTTCATTTAGCTTGTATCCCGCGAGTATCATATAGTGTTGAACATCCAGTTTCAACAATGGAAAATAATGTACTAGCAACAACTTATATTCTTAACTTTGCTAGAAAAATAGGAGTAAAAAGAGTTATTTATTCTGGATCTTCTTCAGTAAGAGGCAATGGAAATGGTCCAACCAGCCCATATGGTTTACAAAAACTAGTTTCCGAGATGGAATGTAAATTGTATTCAGATTTATATGGCTTGGACACAGTTTCGTTGAGATATTTTAATGTATATTCAGAAGACCAGCCAGCAGATGGACCATATTCGACTGCAATTGCAAACTGGATGAAACATATAAGAGAAGATAAAATGCCTTTTATTACTGGAGATGGAACACAAAGAAGAGATATGACATACATAGATGATGTTGTTTCCGCTAACATTTTTGCGATGGAACATAAAGAAAAATTCAATGGGCAACATCATGATGTTGGAACTGAGCAAAACATTTCTTTAAATCAAATTAAAGAAATTGTTTTAAAATATTTTCCTGATTTAACTTTTAGATATACTGATCCTCGCCCGGGCGATGTTAATATTACTTGTGCTAACATGTTAGGATTAAAAGAACTAGGATGGGAGCCAAAGATAAAAATTAATGATGGAATTAATAAATGTTTTAGATTACTTAAGGAGGAAATAAATGGAAGATAATAAAAACATGTTTATGACAGATCAAGCAGTCGGTGCAGTTATGATGGCACTTCAAAAATCTTTATTGGAACAAAGCGATATTGTACCAGTGTTAAAAGAGTTTAAATTTCGACTATCAGAGGAGGGGTTGATGATCTTAAATCCGCCGTTAGTGAAGTATGATGAGGAAACCGCAGAGAACCTACAACCATCATTTGAATTTGATGTTGCTGGCTCTCAAACGGAATAATAGCGTGCCAATATATGTATATTTTTGCGAAGAGTGCGAAAAAGAACTTAAAACGCTACATTCCATTAAAGAAAAATATACAGTTTGCCAAGAAATAGAAAATTGTGAACTTGAAGGAAAGCTTAGGCGTCTTCCAAGTAATTTTTCTACACAATATAAAAAACAAGAAAAAAAACAAAAAGTTGGATCTTTAGTAAAAGATTTTATCGAAGACACCAGAGACGATCTTAAAAAAGAAAAAGAAGTTTTACGCAAACAGGAGTATGAAGAATGATTTTAATTTTACTAATAACATCTACTGTAATCAACTTGTTTTTTGTATGGTATATATACAAATTATTAAAAAAGCTATTATTTGTTTCTGATAATATAGGAGACTTTTTAGATGTTTTACAAAATTATTCTGAACATATAGAATCAGTTTATAATATGGAAACATATTATGGTGATGAAACAATTGATCGCCTTTTAGAACATTCTAAAGAAATTGTAAAAGAAATAAAAGCTTATGAAGAAATATACACATTAATGGATATAGATGAAGAAAAGGAGATAGAAGAACATGGCGAGGAAACGTAAGAATCATTATTTTACTAAAGTGCATCAAGACGCTATAGTTGAGTACACAGCAACAAAAGATCTAAAAATTAGAACAAAACTATATATTGAACTTATAGGC
>Ga0208449_1000286_pt1 | contig 39500 bp, 39 predicted proteins | sample MalvireepMed_s17_FD_184247 | JGI IMG/M metagenome (GOLD analysis project Ga0208449, IMG submission 184247) | Marine viral communities from the Global Malaspina Expedition - Malaspina viral metaG DeepMed_s17 (SPAdes) (version 2) | ecosystem: Environmental > Aquatic > Marine > Oceanic | place...
GTGACGTGCTGGCCAACGATGCCGACCTCGCCCGCACGCTCGAAACCTCCGACGAGCTGGCGCGCCTGAGCGTCGAGCGTCATGGAGCGATCCGGGTCGGCCTGCCCGAAGAGCTGGCGCTGCTGCGGCGTATGTTTGCGGTCATGGGCATGTATCCGGTGGGTTACTACGACTTGGCGGCTGCCGGTGTGCCGGTGCACTCCACGGCCTTTCGTCCGGTGGACGACGACGCGTTGAGGCGTAATCCCTTTCGTGTCTTTACCTCGCTGCTGCGGCTAGAGCTCATCGAAAACGCAGCGCTTCGCGAGCAGGCGCGGGAAATTCTCTCCCACCGTGAAATCGTCACCCCCGAGGCCCAGGCGCTAATCGCCCGCTGCGAAGAGCAAGGTGGCCTAAACGCGACCGATGCCAAGGCATTCGTGCAGGCCGCGCTCAATACGTTCCGCTGGCACCACGATGCCACCGCCGACCGCGCCACCTACGACCGTTTGCATCAAGAGCATCGGTTGATTGCCGACGTGGTGAGCTTTAGAGGCCCGCATATCAACCATCTTACGCCGCGCACCCTGGACATCGATGCGGTGCAGCAGCGGATGCCGGGTGTGGGCATCGACCCCAAGGCGGTGATTGAAGGCCCGCCCCGTCGCCGCTGCCCGATTCTACTGCGCCAAACCAGCTTCAAAGCGCTGGAAGAGACCATTACCTTTGCCGACAGCGTGGCGGGGCACCATACCGCCCGCTTCGGTGAAATCGAGCAGCGCGGGGTTGCCTTGACGCAGAAAGGACGAGCGCTCTACGATCAGCTCTTGGCCCAGTCGCGGCAGTTACCCGCTGCCCAGGATAATGCCACCCACCAAGCGCAGCTGGCCGAGGTGTTTCAAGCGTTCCCTGATGATCTCGATACGCTGCGTCGTGAAGGGCTCGCCTTCTTCCACTACTACGCCGCTCCTGACGCTAAAGTATCGCTGCCTGAACACATCGATGCGGAGACCCTGGAAGCACTCGTCGACCAGGGAGCGTTGCTCTGCCAACCCATGATCTACGAAGATTTCCTGCCGGTTAGCGCGGCGGGCATCTTCCAGTCGAACCTGGGCGGCGAGCAGCGCGACGAATACGCAAGCCAAGCCAACCAAGCCCAATTCGAGCGTGACCTGGGGGCCTCCGTGATTGATGAAATTGCGCTGTATGCACAGCGCCAGCAGGCATCACTGGACAAGGCGCTGGCGGTGCTTGCGGGAAGGTGTTAGAACGAGGCGACAAATGCAACACGGCTAACCACATCACCGAAGGAGTGCGCTATGCAGCAGGGCAAAGTATTGGTGTTACATGGGCCTAATCTCAATTTATTAGGCACGCGTCAGCCAGAGATTTATGGCTATGACACACTCGACGATGTGAATAACCTGCTGCGCGAAAAAGCGGTAATGGCAGGCTGGGAGATCACCTGCCTGCAAAGTAACCATGAAGGTGCGCTCATCGACGCCATTCACGCAGCGAGGGTGGATGGCACGCAGGCCATTATTATCAACCCGGCGGCCTACACCCATACCTCGGTGGCGATCCTCGATGCATTGAACGCCTTTGATGGTCAGGTCATCGAAGTCCATCTCTCCAACGTGCATAAGCGCGAGTCGTTTCGCCACCACTCCTATGTCTCGCTACGGGCCGATGGCGTGATTGCTGGCCTAGGCGTGCAGGGATATAAAGCGGCGCTAGAGGCGGTGATGGCTGCCTCCCATCAATAATATAACTCCTTTGTATCGTTAGCCCTTGGCGTTTCATTGGCTTGGTAAGGATGGGGGGGGTATGGCTAAATTTTTCCGGGAATTCCGCGAGTTTGCCGTGAAGGGCAATGTGATTGATATGGCGGTGGGTATCATCATTGGCGGGGCATTTACGCTGATCGTGCAAAGCCTTGTCAAAGACGTGATGAATCCGCTGATTGGCCTGTTGGTGGGTGGGATCGATTTTTCGAATCTGTTCGTCGTATTGCGGGAAGGCGTGGCGGGAGCGCCCTATGCCACCTTGGCAGAAGCTCAAGCGGCAGGGGCGGTGACGCTGAACGTGGGGCTGTTTATCAACGCGGTGGTGAGCTTCTCCATCGTCGCGTTCGTGGTGTTTTTGCTGGTGCGTACCATCAACCGCTTAAAGCGCGAAGAGGCGGTGGCACCGGCAGACCCGACCGAAAAGCCCTGCCCTTACTGTTTGATGGTGGTGCCGATCAAGGCCGTTCGCTGTGGTCACTGTACGTCTGAGCTACAGGCGGCGGCCCCAGAGAAGCCTGCCGAGAGCGTGTAGCGAAGCGTTATTAAAAAAGGGTGCCCGTGAGCACCCTTTTTGCCTTACAGGAGGCGGTTATGCCGTCTTTTTTGCCGCTTTCTTATCGCTCTGCGTGTTGTCACTGGCATCGCTGGGTTGGGGCAGCGATGGCAGAGATTTGGCTAGCATATCAACACTGTGACGATAGTAGAGCTGGCTCTTGTTGTGCTCGCCTAGGCTTGCGTAGAGGCGAGCAAGCTCGGCACACACTTCGCCATTGGGGCGCTGGCGCTGGCTGGCTTCAAAGTATTCCAGCGCTTTTTCCCACTGGCCAACACGTAGTGACAGGCGTCCACAGGCGAGCAGCAGCTCGGGGTCGTTGGGGCGCTCTTGTAGCCACTTTTCGGCCTTGGCGAGCTGGCGAGCGGCATCGACATTGAGCAGGCCGTAGCGCTTGACCAAGCGGGCGTCCCAGTGGTTATCCAGTGAGTGGTTCAGCAGACGCTCGGCAATCGGCTCTTCGTTGGCATGTAGCAGTGCCTCGGTATAGAGCACGATCAGCTCGGTATTGCCGCGCAGGTAGTCGGGCATATCCGCCCACAGCCCGCGAACCCGTTCGATATTGGTGGGGTTCTTCGCTTCGAAGATGATCAGCTCGCGATACGCTTTGAGTTCCAGCTGTTCGCGCTCTTGCTGGGTAATCAGCTTCTGCGCGGCCAGACGTGGAATTAGGCGGCGCAGGCCTTCCCAGTCGTTGACGCTCAGGTGTACCTGCTTCAAAAGCTTCAGTACCTGCGGGTGATTGGTGAGCTGCTTATCCAGGCGAGTGAGAATTGCCAGAGCCTCTTCCGGCTGCTGACGGTCAATCATCAGCTGCGCCTGCATCAGGCCAACGGCGGTATCCGCACCGTCGGTGGTCAGCTGGGCCTGGTTCAGATGCTCCTGGGACTTCTCGTGGTCGCCCTGATAGTGGGCTGCCAGCGCGGCCGATAGGTAGTTCACCAGCGGTGTGCTGGAGTCGTCGGCGGCGCGCACCAAGGTTTTCTCGGCTTTTTTCCAGCGGCCTTCGGTGAGTGCCACCAAGCCACGCACGGTGCGTTTCATGGCGCGACGGTTACGGGCGCGGCTATTCCAGGTACGGAAGCGACCAACCGGGCGAATAATGCCGGTAAGCAGGCGTAGCGCGAAGTGCAGCACAATAAAGGCACCCAGCAGCAGCACCAGACCAAACCAGAACGAGGTTTGAACCGAGGTGTCGCCCACTCGAATCAGCCAGTAACCGGGCACTGACATCATCAGGTGCCCAAAGAGCGCGCCAACCGCAAGGCCCGCGACGATCAGCAGGATGAGTTTTCTCATGCATCACCTCCATCCTGACGACGCGACTCGAAACGGTTGTCGATGAAGCTGGCCAGCGCTTGCTGTGAGGCGCTGATATCCGGCAGTTCGGGCTTTACTTCGGCCTGCTTCAGCTCTTGAAGGCGGGCTATGACGCTCTGGGTCTCTGCACGCTCGGTGTCGTAGTAGCCGTTCAGCAGCTCCAGGGCTTTGTCGATGCTCGCTTCGTACAGCTCGGGCTCCTCTTTGAGCAGCGCTAGCTGAGACTGCTCGAGAATCAGGCGCAGGCTCTGGCGCAGGTAGGACTCCTGCTCCGGCGTGATCAACGCTTCCAGCGCTTCATCGTGCTGACGAATGACCACGAGATCTTTTAGCTCTTCACCGAAGCGGGCGAGCTGGCGCTGGAAAGTGCCGGTAGGCGGCTGCTCAATGCTCGACGTCACGGCGCGCTCTTCGATCTCTTGAGATAGGCGCAGACCCGCTACGCGCTCTTGCTGGGCATTCAGAGCTAAGTAAATGCCTGTGCGGTCCACTTGAGGAACGGCGTCCAGCGCGGCGAGCTCGTTGGCAATTTCACGACGCACGGGCGTTAGCGCCGGGTTATCGGCATCGGCCAGACGGGCATCGGCGGTGCGCAGCAGAGCGGCGGCACCTTCCACATCACCCTCCAGCTGCAGGCGCTGATTCGCCAAACGCAGCAAGTAGGCTGCTTCGGCGTGAAGCCAATCGCGCTCGTCGGTGTCCTGCTCTTGTGAGAGCTGCGTCAGCACCTCGTCCAGCGTGCTGTTGATGTCGCTGCGATAGCTATCCAGCTCGCTGCGCAGTTCGCTCACGGTACTCTCCAGCGCTTGGCTTCGTTCGGCTTCGCCCTCTTCGATCCGTGACTCAAGCTCGCTGACCGCTTGCTGGGAAGCGCTGTTTTGCGCTTGCTGGGCCAATTCGTCCAGGCGCTGCTGCTGACTATCCAGGCGCTGCCAGCCTTGCCAAGTGATCAGGCCCAGGGCGAGTGCCAGGATAATCACCAACGCGATGGCAAGACCGCCGCCTTTGCTGCCACCACTACCGGCTGTAGAGGCGGGCGGGATTGGCTTACCGGCACTGCCCGACGAAGCGGCTGGCTTGGTGTCGGCGGCGCTGTTCTTGGCGTCCTTAGTGTCCTTCGTGTCCTTGGTGTTGCTAGCGGCGGACGTTTTGGCCGAGTCAGACGTCGGCCCGTTATTGCTCGCCGTGCCGGTTTGCGGTGCCGAAGAGGCACTGTTGCCACTCTTATGGCGGCGGCGCGAACGGCTATTTTTGGCCGCGTAAGAGGAGGAAGCGCTGCCAGCAGTCGACTCGCTTTTCGCCGATGATGCCGTAGTATCGCTCGGTTGCGCGTTATCTTGGGATGCATCGGCAGACGTGTTGTTAACGCCTTCCTGCTCGTTTGGTTGTTTGCTCATCTGTCGCTAGCCCTTATTAAGTTCCTTGATCGACATCGGCACCCTATGGGTTGCAGGACCGATCCAACGCGGCCACCAGCGCAGCCGGCGTTGCTCCCGACGCCACCTTGAGGTCACAAAAACCCAGTTTACCGGCCAGTGTAGCTAAACGGTGACTGGAAACGATTAGCGGTTGGTTCAACGCTGCTGGACCACACCATTTTGCCAGATATTCAAGCAGTTCGCCGCTGGTGACGATGAGCGCCCGGTAGACACCTGTAGCGAGGCGCTTTTGCATCGCTGGCGAAGGCGGCTGATAAACCCGCCGATAGACCGCCAGCCGGGTAATAGTGGCCCCGCGTGCCGCTAGAGTATCGGCGATCAGCGTGCGGCCGCCTTCTCCTGCCACCAGCAGTACTCGTTGATGTGCTAGGTGGCGAAGCGACGCTAGCGAAAGCAGCGCTTCGCTGGTGTCTTCACCCTGCTGGGGTGGAGGAATACGTACCCGAACCCCAAGCTGATCGAACAGTATGCTGGCAGTGCCCCGTCCAACGCTATAGTAATCAATACCGATAGGTAGCTGCGGCCAGTAGCGATCCAGCGCCTCGCTTAAACAGTAAGCGGCAAAGGGGCTGACCACCACTATCTTATGGTACTGATCAATATCCAACCAGACTTGGCGCTGCGTAGCATCTTCAGGCAGCGCTTCCAGATGCATCACGTCAAGCGACTCCACCCAGCCTTCGCTTGCCCGCAGGGCATCAGCCAGCGTTTCGCCCCGCTCCCCAGGGCGGCAAATCAGTACCGGCTGGCTCATACGTTGCGGCCGTAAACCTCTGCCAAGATATCGCCGGCGCCTTGATCCAGCAGCTCTTCGGCAATACGAATGCCGAGCGCTTCCGGCTCATGGATAGAGCCACGGCCCTCGGCACGCAGTACCTCGGTGCCCTCTGGGTTGCCCACTAGCCCGCGCAGCCACAGGGTATCGTTGGCTTTATCCAGTACGGCGTGCCCGGCAATCGGTACTTGGCAGCCACCTTCCAGGCGCGTGTTCATGGCGCGCTCGGCGCGCACGCGGGTGGCGGTATCCTGATCGTCCAAGGGGGCCAGTAGCGCAATCAATTCGGGGTCGTGCAAGCGACATTCGATGCCTAGTGCGCCCTGGCCGCAGGCGGGCAAGCAGATTTCAGGGGGCAGTGCTTGGGCGATTCGCGCATCGAGCCCCAGGCGCTGCAGGCCAGAGGTGGCCAGAATGATAGCGTCGAACTCGCCATCGTCGAGCTTCCCAAGGCGAGTCTGGACGTTGCCGCGCAGGTTGAGGATTTGCAGGTCCGGACGGGCTTCACGTATTTGTAGGCCACGACGTAGGCTGGCGGTACCGATGCGCGCACCTTCGGGCAGCTCGTCGATGCTGTTATAGTGGTTGGACACGAATGCATCGGTGGGGTCTGCCCCCTCTAAAATCACCGATAGCCCCAAGCCTTCGGGGAAGTGCATGGGTACGTCTTTCATGGAGTGAACGGCAATATCGGCGCGTCCATCCAGCATGGCGTCTTCAAGCTCCTTGACGAATAGCCCTTTGCCACCAATTTTGGAGAGAGGCGTATCGAGAATTTTGTCGCCTTTGGTGGAGAGGGGGACAAGCTCAACTTCCAGACCGCTATGTGCCGCCATCAAGCGGTCGCGGACGTACTCGGCCTGCCACATGGCCAACTGACTTTTACGCGTGGCAATGCGCAATTTAGTGATGGATGACACCTGATTCTCCCTTTGCCGCTGACACGGCGCGTCGAACTGTGATAATTCTCATCATAAAGCACCCAGCCACACAGTAAAAATAACCGGCCGAATTTAGGGCCAGCGCTGAACGCGTTTAACGCCTGTTAGGAAATGCCATGCCCCCTGTTGAACCGCAAGGTAAGCTAGACCAATTCTTTCTGCTTTCGCAGGATTTGTTCTGCTGCATCGACTTTGCGGGCACGCTGCTCAGCATCAACCCAACCTTTGAGTCGTTACTGGGTTACCAAGCAGAAGCGCTGCTGGGTAGGCCCTGTGGTGTCGTGGTAGAGCCGCGTGATCATCCCGTTATCGAAGCAGCGTTGGCAAGGGTATGCCGGGGTGAAAAAATTCATGCCTTCGATATTTGTGCGTTAGCGGTAGATGGTCGGCGCGTTTGGTTGGAAGTGTCCGCTTCTGCCGGTGAGCAGGTGATTTATGTGATTGCCCGAGATATTTCTCGTCGCAAAGCGGTGGAAAAGCAGCTACGGCGCAATCAGCGGCTGTTCCGTATTGCCGGTGAGACAGCGCATATAGGCGGCTGGTATATGGATTTAGCGGTGGGGCTGCCGATCTGGTCGGAGGAGGTGTGCCGCCTTCACGATATGCCTGTTGGCCACCAGCCCACGCAGGAAGAGGCGATTGCTTTTTACACGCCAAGCTCTCGGTCGCGTATTCAAGCCGTGTTTACCAACTGCTGTGAGAAGGGGATAAGTTTTGACGAAGAGCTGGAGATTATTACCCAGCAGGGGCGACGGCGTTGGGTGCGAGTGATTGGCCGAGCGGTGCGCGATGAGCTAGGAAAAATTATTCAAGCTCAGGGCTCTACTCAGGATATTACCGAGCGCAAAGACACTGAACGGCAGTTGGCGCTGCTGGAGCGCAGCGTGGAGTCTAGCACCAATGGCGTGGTCATTGTGGATGCTCAGCGCCCTGATCTGCCGATAGTGTATGTGAACGCTGCCTTTGAGCGCATCACCGGCTACTCGCGAGAGGCCGCGCTGGGCCGCAACTGCCGTTTTCTACAAGGAATCGACACGGACCCTGCGACCCAGGAGCAATTGCGCAAAGGCATCAAAGAGCAGCGCGATGTGCATGTGGTGATTCGCAACTATCGCCGTAACGGCGCGCCTTTCTGGAACGATCTTTATATCTCCCCGGTGCGCGATGAAGCTGGCGTAGTCACACATTTTATCGGCGCGCAAAACGATATTACCGCCCAGCGAGAGTATCAGGCCCAGCTGAGCCATAACGCCAATCACGATGCGCTGACCGGGCTGCCCAACCGGCTGTTGCTGGACCAGCGCCTTGCCCAAGGTTGTTTGTTAGCCAGACGCTACCAGCGTTATTTAGCAGTGCTGTTCATTGATTTAGACGACTTTAAGCCAATCAATGACACCCTCGGCCATGAAGTGGGCGACTATATTTTGCTAGAGGTCGCCAAGCGCTTGGAGGAGGAGCTGCGCCCCTGGGACACCGTGGCCCGATTTGGCGGCGATGAGTTTATCGTACTGTTGCCGGATTTAGCCCACGAAGACGATGTCTTACAGGTGGTCGAGCGGCTGCTGGCACGAGTTTCGGCACCTTACTGGTATCGCAGCAACGAGCTAAGAATTACTGCCAGTATTGGGATTGCCACCAACGATGGCACTATTCAAACGCCGCGTCAGCTCATTCAGCAGGCCGACCTTGCCATGTACAAGGCCAAACGCAGGGGGCGCAACACCTTTCAGTGGTATACCGACGAACTTAACCGCAAGGTCACCGAGCGGGTGAATTTGCGCCATGCCCTGCAGCAGGCCATTGAGCAGGAGCAGTTTGAGCTCCATTACCAGCCGCAAATTCACCATAGTGGGCGGGTCGCTGGGGTTGAAGCGCTGATCCGTTGGTACCACCCAGAGCGTGGCAACATCCCGCCAGGGCAGTTTATTCCTTTGGCCGAGGATACCGGGCAGATTATCCCCATCAGTGAGTGGGTGATGGAAACCGCCTGCCGCGATGCGGTGGTGCTCAATGCCGAAAGCGCGACCCCCATCACCATGGCGATTAACGTATCACCCATGCAGTTTCAGCGCCCAGGCTTTTTAGACTCCGTAAAGCAGGTGCTGGCGCGTAGTGGCTTGCCCCCCGCGCTATTAGAGCTGGAGCTGACCGAAGGTGTGTTAATGGATAGCGCCGAACACACCATTCAGGCTTTACAGGCCCTGCGCCAACTGGGCGTGCACATTGCGCTGGATGACTTTGGCACCGGTTTCTCAAGCCTTAGCTATCTAAAACGCCTACCCATCAATAAGCTGAAGGTTGACCGCTCGTTTGTGGGCGATGTGGCCGTTGATTCCCGTGACGCCGCTATTGTAGAGGGTGTTGTCACCATGGCAGATAAGTTGGGACTCGAGGTGTTAATTGAAGGCGTTGAAACCGCCGAGCAGTTTCACTTCCTGCATACCCTGCAGTGCGACCATTTCCAAGGCTACTACTTTGCTCGTCCCATGGCCTTGAGTGCGCTGAAGGCATATTTGAAAACGCCGCTAGTAGTCGCTGCTAGCCAAGAATCTCCTACCACGTTATAAACACTGCCATAAAACGGCATGCCGCTCTACGCAGTGACTCTGGTACACTTTCCGGTAACGACTCCATTAGTTTTGTCAGCAGGATATGTCTCCGATGAGCCAAGCTACGAACCAGTCTTGGGGCGGTCGCTTCAGCGAGCCCACCGATGCCTTTGTTGCACGCTTTACCGCGTCTGTGAACTTCGACCAGCGCCTGGCGCGCCAGGATATTCAGGGCTCAATTGCCCATGCCACCATGCTGGCGCGGGTGGGCGTGCTCACCGAAGAGGAGCGCGACGCCATTATCAACGGCTTGACCGAGATTCAGGGCGAGATTGAGCGCGGTGAGTTCCAGTGGTCGGTGCCGCTGGAAGACGTGCACATGAACATCGAAGCACGCCTGACCGATAAAATCGGCATTACTGGCAAGAAGCTACACACCGGCCGCTCGCGCAACGACCAAGTGGCCACCGACATTCGCCTGTTCATGCGCGATGAGATCGACGTGATCGAAGCGGAGCTGACCCGTCTGCGTGACGGCATGATTGAGCTTGCCGAGCGGGAAGCCGACACCATCATGCCCGGTTTTACTCACCTGCAAACGGCTCAGCCAGTCACCTTCGGCCACCACCTGCTGGCGTGGCAAGAGATGCTGGCCCGCGACCACGAGCGCCTGCTGGATTGCCGTAAGCGGGTGAACGTGATGCCGCTGGGCTCCGCGGCGCTGGCGGGCACGACCTACCCCATTGACCGCCACGTGACCGCTGAGCTGCTCGGCTTCGACCGCCCTGCTGAAAACTCGCTGGACGCCGTGTCGGATCGTGATTTTGCGATTGAATTCACCAGCTTCGCCAGCATTCTGCTGATGCACCTGTCGCGGATGAGCGAAGAGCTCGTGCTGTGGACCAGTGCGCAGTTCAACTTCATCGACCTGCCCGACCGCTTCTGCACCGGCTCCTCCATTATGCCGCAGAAAAAAAACCCCGACGTGCCTGAGCTGGTGCGCGGTAAAACCGGCCGTGTGTATGGCCATCTGATGGCGCTGCTGACGCTGATGAAGTCGCAGCCGCTGGCCTACAACAAGGACAACCAGGAAGACAAAGAGCCGCTGTTCGACGCCGTCGACACCGTGCGCGACTGTCTGAAAGCCTTTGCGGACATGGTGCCTGCCATTGAGCCGAAGAAAGAGAGCATGTACGAAGCGGCGCGGCGTGGCTTCTCCACCGCCACAGACCTGGCGGATTACCTGGTGCGTAAAGGCGTGGCCTTCCGTGATGCTCACGAGATCGTGGGTCTCTCCGTGGCCTACGGCCTGAAAACCAAGAAAGACCTCTCTGAAATGACCCTCGAAGAGCTCCAGCAGTTCTCCGATATCATTGAGCAGGACGTATTTGAAGTGCTGACGCTGGAAGGCTCGGTCGCTGCCCGCAACCACATTGGCGGCACGGCGCCTGACCAAGTGCGCGCCGCTGCAAACCGTGCGCGAGAAGCGCTGGCAGCCCTGAAAGGTGCGTCATGAAACGCAGTGCAATCACACTTAGCGCGCTGCTGATGGCCGCATTGCTGCTTGTTGGCTGTGGTCAAAAGGGGCCACTTTATCTGCCTGACGATACCAATGATTCGGCCGCCGAGCAGGAGGGGTAATGGATCACTTTAACTACCGCGATGGCGTGCTCTACGCCGAAGATGTGCCGCTAACGCAGCTGGCCGCCGAGCTGGGCACGCCCTGCTATGTCTACTCAAAAGCGACCTTTGAGCGCCATTTTCGCGCCTACACCGAAGCCTTGGGTGGCCACTCGCACTTAATCTGCTACGCGGTGAAAGCCAACTCTAACCTTGCCGTGCTGGGCCTTTTGGCCCGCATGGGGGCCGGGTTTGATATTGTCTCCGTGGGTGAGCTTGAGCGGGTGCTAAAAGCGGGCGGCGACCCCGCCAAAGTGGTGTTTTCCGGCGTGGCTAAGCAGCCCCATGAAATGGCGCGGGCGCTAGAAGTCGGCATCAAATGCTTTAACGTCGAGTCGCGCCCAGAGCTTGAGCGCCTGAATGCCGTGGCAGGTGAGCTGGGGAAAATCGCTCCGGTCTCGCTGCGCGTCAATCCTGATGTGGATGCGGGCACTCACCCTTATATCTCTACCGGCTTAAAAGATAACAAGTTTGGCATTCCGGTGGATGACGCGCTGGAGGTGTACCAACTGGCGGCCAGCCTGCCAAACCTGCGCGTGACGGGCCTAGATTGCCATATCGGCTCGCAGCTCACCGAAACCGCGCCGTTTCTAGATGCCCTGGAGCGCCTGTTGGTGCTTATGGAGCGCCTTCGCGAGCGCGGCATCGAGATCGACCATCTGGATTTAGGCGGCGGCTTAGGCGTGCCCTACCGTGACGAGAAGCCACCCCAGCCGTTCGATTACGCTAGCCAACTGCTGGCGCGCCTCTCCCGCTGGGAAGGCGGCGAAAAGCTCACGCTGCTGTTTGAGCCGGGTCGCTCTATTGCGGCCAACGCCGGGCTGATGCTCACCCGGGTAGAGTTCTTGAAACCCGGCGAGACCAAGAACTTTGCCATTGTCGATGCGGCCATGAACGACCTGATTCGTCCGGCGCTGTATCAGGCGTGGCAGGCGATTGTGCCGGTGGATACCCGCCAGCCTCGTGAGAGCGCCACCTACGACGTGGTTGGTCCTGTGTGTGAAACCGGTGACTTCCTGGGTAAAGAGCGTGAGCTTGCTATCGCCGAAGGCGATCTGTTGGCGGTGCGCTCCGCCGGAGCTTACGGTTTTGTGATGGCGTCGAACTACAACAGCCGCCCGCGCCCGCCAGAGGTGATGGTGGATGGCGACACGTACCACGTGGTGCGCGCTCGGGAAACGCTGGAAAGCCTGTGGGCCGGTGAGGCGTTGCTGCCGGAAGGGGCGCGCTGATGCTGCTGCACTTCACCAAAATGCACGGCCTGGGCAACGACTTCATGGTGGTGGACCTGGTCACTCAGCGGGCGCGCCTGCGGGACGAGCAGATCCGCCAACTGGCGGACCGGCGCTTTGGTATTGGCTTTGACCAACTGCTGATCGTCGAGCCGCCCCGCGACCCGGATATGGACTTTCGCTACCGTATCTATAACGCCGACGGCAGCGAAGTGGAGAACTGTGGCAACGGCGCGCGCTGCTTTGCCCGCTTTGTGCGCGACCAGCGTTTAACCCACAAGCATGAAATCCATGTGGAAACCGCCGGTGGCCCGCTGGTGCTCAATGTTCAGCACGATGGCATGGTACGGGTCGATATGGGTAGGCCGCGCTTCAACCCGGCGACGCTGCCGTTTGAAGCGCCGGGTGATCAACCACTGCATGAGATAGATGTAGGCGGTGAAACGCTGCAGCTTGGCGTGGTCTCCATGGGCAATCCCCATGCTGTCCTCCAGGTAGAGAGCGTGGATAGCGCCCCGGTGGAGCGCTTGGGGCCGCTGTTGGAATCTCACCCGCGCTTCCCTAAGCGCGTAAACGTGGGCTTTATGCAGGTGGTATCGCCCAGTGAGATTCGCCTGCGGGTGTTCGAGCGTGGCAGCGGTGAAACCCTGGCCTGCGGCACCGGTGCCTGTGCGGCGGTGGCCAGTGGGATTCGACAGGGGCTTCTGAAGAGCCCCGTGAAAGTGCACTTGCCCGGCGGGCAGCTCAGTATCGAGTGGCCTGACCCCGAAGCGTCACTCGTCATGGTGGGCCCTGCTACCCGGGTGTTTGATGGTCGGGTATCACTCAACTAATGCGAGGAGAACGGCGATGTCTCAAGCTCCTGAGCCGCGCAAAACGCTCGACCCTGACCAAGTAGCGTTTTGGCTGGCCCGTCACCCCGATTTTTTTATTGGCCGTGAAGGGCTGCTGCAGCAGCTCAAAGTGCCCCACCCGAATATCGATGGTGCTGTGTCGCTGCTGGAGCGGCTGGTGATCGACCTGCGCCAGCGAGCTGAAACGGCGGAAGGGCGGCTTGAGCATTTGCTGGAAACCGCTCGTCATAACGAGGCTCAGTACCGTCGCCTGCGGGAAACGCTGCTCAGCTTAGTTGAAGCGGAAGACCGTGATGCCTTGGCCCAAGCGCTGGCGACTCAGCTTAACGAGCGCTTTCAAACCCCGGCGATGGCCCTATGGTGTCCCGCGTCGTTAAGCGATGCAGAGTCCACGCCACCCCAGCCGCCACGCCATATTCTCGACCAGCACGCCAGCGCTCGCTTGGCGGCGCTGCTGGATGGCCGCACCAGTCGCTGCGCCAAGCTGAGCGTCAGCGATTGGAAGTGCCTACTGCCCCATACCAAAGCACCCCGTAAAGCGGGTTCCTGTGCGATTACACGCCTCTCGGCGGGGGAGCAGCTGGGTTATTTGCTGCTCGCTAGCCCCGACCCTGAATGTTACCGCGCCAGTATGGATACGCTGTTTACCGAGTACCTGGGCGATATTGTCGCGCGCCTACTGCTGCGGTTGGGGCCGGAGCCGCATGGACAGCGATAGCTTGCTGGCAGACACGGTCACTAACTACTTAGCGCAGCTAGCCACCCATGCCAGCCCGGCCACGGTGGCGGCCTATCGTCAGGATTTATCCGCCTTTTGCCAGTTTGCCGAACAGCGTGGCATCACTCAGGCCAGCGCGCTGGACACGGCGCTGGCGAGAGCCTTTTTAGGCGCTGAACGTAGCCGGGGGCTGGCACCGAGAAGCCTAGCCCGCCGACGTGCGGCGCTATCTCGCTTTGCCGATGCGCTAGTGCAGCATCGCGTGTTGGCAGATAACCCGGTCAGCCTACTGCGCACCCCTAAGCAGCCCAGTCATCTGCCCAGACCGCTGGATGTGGATGCGCTGGCGCGCTTTCTGGACACGCCCCACGACGGCTCGCCGCTGGCGCTTCGCGACCAAGCCATGCTGGAGCTTTTCTACTCCAGCGGCCTGCGCTTAGCCGAGCTGGCGGCGCTGGATATGAGCCACTTAACGGCCAATCATGTGCGGGTGATGGGTAAGGGCAGCAAGCCCCGCCAAGTGCCGGTGGGACGGCGTGCCCAGCAGGCACTCACCGCGTGGCTCACCTGCCGGGCCAGTTTGGCGGCCAGCGCTGAAACGGCGCTGTTCGTCGGGCAGCGGGGGCAGCGGTTGGGGCATCGAGCGATCCAGAAACGCTTAGCACAGCTCTCGGTGGTGCGCGGCCTGCCCGAACATCTTCACCCCCACCGCCTGCGCCACTCTTTTGCCAGCCACCTGCTGGAATCTAGCCAGGATCTGCGTGCCGTGCAGGAGTTGCTTGGTCATGCCAATCTATCCACTACTCAAGTGTATACGCGGCTGGATTGGCAGCACTTGGCAGACAGTTACGATGCCGCCCACCCGCGCGCCAAACACCGCCCCAGTGAGAGTTAAGCATGGTCACGTTAGACGCCATCACCTTTGATTTGGATGACACCCTATGGGACAACCAGGGCGTCATGCTGAAAACCGAAGAGGGCCATTACCGCTGGCTGCTGGAAGCGCTGGCAGCATGGCGTGCTGCCCGTCAAGAGGCGCCGCTACCGTTAACGTATGATGAGGGCGTGGCGGATTACCTGCAGCGCCGCCAGCAGTGGGCAAGCCAAGTGCCTGAACGGCGAGGTGACTTTACCTGGCTAAGGCTACGAGCGTTGGAGGCCCAATTGGAAACCAGCGGTTTGCCACGCAGCGCTGCGCTGTTATGGGCCGCTGCGGCAATGAATGAGTTCCACCGCCTGCGGGTGCAGGTCACGCCGCACCCAGAGGCTGCTGGGCTGCTATCGGCGCTTGCCGAGCGCTATCGGCTAGCGGCGATTACCAACGGCAATATTCACCTTAAGCGCCAACCATTGGCGGCCCATTTTCCGGTAGCGATTGCCGCTGGAGAGCTGCTGGCTCCCAAGCCTGACCCCAAGCCTTTTCTCACCGCTTTGGAGCGACTGAATACCGTACCGCAGCGCGCCATGCACGTGGGCGACTCCTGGAATGAGGACGTGCTTCCCGCCCAGCAACTGGGTATGCATGCCGCCTGGGTGGCTGAATGCGGCGACCAGATGCTGCCTGAGCGGGTGCACCGCATAGCCCATGTCAAAGAGCTGCCGGAGCTGATTGCATGGCTGGAGAGGCGTGCCTAGACCACGCCTATTAACGGGCGTCTTCTGGAGTGTGCAGCCACTGGTCTAGTTTTTGGGAAAGGGTATCGACCCCGTCGCGTTTCAGCGATGAAAACAGCTGTACCGATACGAGGTCTTCCCACTCTTTTAAGCGGGAGCGCACTTTCTGCAGGGCGGCGCTGGCTGGACCACGCTTCAGTTTGTCGGCTTTGGTCAGCAGAATATGCACCGGCATCCCGCGCTGGTCAGCATAGTCGAGCATCATTTGGTCGAACTCGGTCAGCGGGTGGCGCACGTCCATAAGCAGCACTAAACCACGCAGGCTAAAACGGCCGCGCAGGTAGTCAGAAAGATGCTTTTGCCACTCGATTTTGACCGCTTCAGGCACTTTGGCGTAGCCATAGCCGGGTAGATCCACCAAGCGGCGCGACTCGTCGTTCATCACAGTGAAGAAGTTGATGAGCTGGGTGCGGCCCGGAGTGCGCGAGGTGCGCGCCAGCGCATTTTGCTGGGTTAGCGCGTTAATGGCGCTGGATTTACCGGCATTTGAGCGTCCGGCAAACGCTACTTCTGCACCGGTATCGTCAGGACACAGTGCCAGGGTTGGCGCGCTGATCATAAAACGCGCCGTGGGGTAGTTCAGCCGAGGGACTGGGCTATCATGGGGGGTAGACATGGAATTAATCCTGAAAAACAAACGTATAACACGGCCCGCTGGCCAACCCTAGTGTGAGAGAGAGCGGTACCGCGACGAATTACCCCAAAAGCAGACCTGGACTTGCATTCCCGCCGCTAGGGTGATTCGTTATAATGCAAGCGGTTTATAACTGCGACCTGGGGCGCTAGTGTACCATCGCGCTTTAGCCAGCAGCGACCAACACGACATTGTTGTTCGTTTTGGCGGAGCTGACCCTGGTAATGTGCTGAACCTGGGCAGCGCCCAGGGTGCGTACCAGTCAATAATCAAACGGCATAGTGGATTAGCAATGAGAAAGTTACTGGCAAGCCTGGCAATTACCATGGGTGCCGTTGGCACCGCCCACGCCCAAGCGGACCTTCAAGCCGACGCTGACGCAGCGGCAGGACGTGAACTCGCCCAAACCTGTGCAGCCTGCCATGGCCAGCAAGGTATCAGCGCAGTGGGTACTTTCCCCAACCTGGCAGGGCAGCAAATGTCCTACCTCGCCAAGCAAATCATGGATATCCGTGATGGCAATCGCGTGGTCCCGCAGATGGCAGGGTTAGTCGATGACTACTCCGACCAAGATGCTTGGGATGTGGCAGCACACTTTGCAGGCCAAGATGCCAACCTCGGCCAAACCAGCGATGAAGATGCTGAGCTGCTGGCCCGCGGTGAAGAGCTTTACCGCGCAGGCGATATGTCCAAAGGCATTCCCGCCTGTAGCGCTTGCCACACTCCCACCGGGGTAGGTATTGGTAGCGCTGTGTATCCGGCTCTTTCTGGTCAGCATGCGGAATATACCATCTCTACGCTGCAGGCATTTGCATCGGGTGAACGTACCAATAGCCCCAACAACCTGATGGGCGATATCGCTTCCAAAATGAGCGACCGGGATATGGAAGCTGTAGCCAACTATGTACTGGGCTTGAACTAATTCCCCCACTGTTGGCCTCCCCATTCTGTGAAACATCCGCAGAATGGGGAACCTGTCTGACACACTAACGGTCACAGGTTCACTTTTGTTGGCCGCCTATTTGGAGAATGCTCGTTATGTTGAAAACGTTGATGGTCGCATTGGCTGGTCTTGGCCTGTCTGCTGCAGTAAGCGCCCAGGAGCTGGTAGAAGGCCAGCACTACACGTTGCTTGAGTCGCCGGTAGCTACCCAGGTAGACGAAGATCAGATTGAAGTGACCGAAGCGTTCTGGTTTGGCTGCCCCCACTGTTATCGGCTGCAAACGCCAGTAAACGAGTGGTACGAGACCCTGGATGACGACGTCAGCATTGTTAAAATGCCAGCGACCATGGGCGGTGACTGGAACACCCATGCCACGGCCTTCTATGCGGCCAAATCGCTGGGTATTGAAGAGGAGCTGCATGCGGATTTCTTCGATGCGATTCACCAGGATGGCCGTTCACTGACCGACGCTGACAAGATTGCGGAATTCTTCTCTGATTACGGCGTTAGCGAAGAGGAAGCCAAACAGGCGCTCACCGCCTTTAGCGTGCGTAGTGAGGTCAATAAGGCCAACAGCCGCATGCGTGAAATGCGCCTAATGGGCGTCCCTGCGTTGATCGTAGATGGCCGTTACGTGGTATCGCCGCAGTCGGCAGGCAGCTTGGAAAACATGCCGCAAATCGCTGACGCGTTGATCGAAAAAGTTCGCAGCGAGCGCACACAATAACGGTGCTTGAGCACGGCCACACAGGCGGACAGACACGTTCTCCTGCGTCCCCGTCCACCTCCGCGCTGGTTGAGCGTGGTCATATCCGGCTGCTAACGTTTAATTTGCAGGTGGGCATTCAAACCTCAGCCTACCACCACTATCTCACGCGGAGCTGGCAGCACGTGCTGCCTAATCCTCAGCGGCTTAAGCGTTTAGCGCTGGTAGGTAGCGTATTAGAGCAGTTTGACGTGGTGGGGCTGCAGGAGGTGGATGGTGGAAGCTTTCGCTCCAGCCGTGTGAATCAGGTGGAGTACTTAGCCGCCCAGGCCAAGTTTCCTCACTACTTCCAGCAACTTAATCGTAATCTAGGCCATTTTGCACAGCATAGTAATGGTCTACTTTCACGTTTAACCCCTAGCCATATTGAAGAGCACCGGCTGCCTGGAATGTTGCCTGGACGCGGCGCTATTCACGTGCGCTACGGCGAAGGCCCTGATGCCCTGCATATTTTTGTGGCGCATTTGGCGCTTAGCCACCGTGGCCGTGTGCGCCAGCTCAATTATTTAAGCGATATTATTGAGCCGTTGCGCCATGTGGTGATGATGGGCGATTTAAATTGTACGCCTGAGCAGCTCCATGCTCACGAGCGGTTTAGTACGTCATTGCCGCTACACCCGGTCAAGCCGCTGCTTAGCTATCCATCGTGGCAGCCGCGCCGCGCGTTGGACCATATTCTACTCTCGCAAACCCTTGAAGCGGCCGATGTGCGCGTGCTGGATCACCTGTTCTCTGACCACCTGCCGATTGCAGTTGATTTGCCGCTGCCAGCGGCGTGTCTCGCGGCGATTCAACCAAGCGTTTAACAAGAAGCTCGCAGAACGCTTGTCGGGCGCTGCATTGTCTGCGTATATGCGCTATTGTCTGGGCCGCTGACCCCCCTTAGTCGTTTTACGCGAGACACTTCCATGTCGGACACAACACAACTACCTGCGTTTATTGGTGCGCTGGACCGCGCTTCGGAGTGGTTCGGGCGTACCCTTGCGTGGCTGATCATCATTATGATGTTGATTCAGTTCGCGATTGTACTGCTTCGTTATATGTTCAGTGTGAATAGCATTTTTATGCAAGAGCTGGTGATGTACATGCACGCCAGCGTCTTCATGCTCGCTGCTGCTTACACCTTTCGCCACGATGGCCACGTGCGCGTCGATATTTTTTATCGAGGCATGACACCCCGCCGACAAGCACTCGTAAATATCCTGGGCATCCTCCTGCTCTTGATTCCGGTGATGGTGTTTGTCATCGCGTCAAGCTATGGCTACGTCGCTAACTCCTGGCGCATCATGGAAACCTCCTCAGATTACGGTGGCATCCCCGCTGTATACGCACTGAAAACGCTCATTCCAGTTTTTGCCTTATTGATGATTATTCAAGGCCTGATTGAACTAGTGCGCAATGGCTATATCTTCACCGGGCGGATAACGCCGCCAGCCGCCGATGAAAATCACCTTGAGGAGCGTGTTTGATGCTCGAATTTATGCCGCTTATTCTGTTTGCCGCCATCTGTATCGTGTTGATGTTCGGCTTTCCTGTGGCGCTTTCGCTAGCGGGAACCGCGCTGCTGTTTGCTGGCATGGGGCTAGGCCTGGAAGCCGTTGGTATTGATGCCAATTTTGATAGTGGCTACCTTGCCGCCCTGCCGAACCGGCTCTACGGCATTATGACCAACCAGACACTCCTGGCGGTGCCGCTGTTTGTGTTAATGGGCGTGCTGCTAGAGAAGTCAAAAGTGGCCGAAACGCTGCTGGATGCCATGGCGCTGCTGTTTGGCTCCATACGCGGTGGCTTAGGTATTTCGGTCACGCTGGTGGGCATGTTGATGGCTGCCTCCACGGGCATCGTGGGTGCCACAGTGGTGACCATGGGCCTGATGTCACTGCCCACTATGCTTAAGCGTGGCTACAGCACCTCTCTTGCCACCGGTACCATCTGCGCTACCGGTACGCTTGGTCAGATTATTCCGCCTTCCATCGCCCTGGTACTGCTGGGCGACGTGCTCTCTTCTGCATATCAGCAAGCACAGCTGGATATGGGGATCTTCAGCCCGAAAACGGTCTCGGTTGGCGATCTGTTTATGGGCGCGCTGGGGCCGGGCCTGATTCTCGTCGTCATGTACATGATCTACGTGGGTTTGGTGGCGTTTTTCCGCCCCAGCATGGCGCCCGCGGCTGACCGCGAAGAGCTGATGGCAGAGCTTGGCCACACCTCGGGGTTAGGCATCCTGTTGCTCAAAGGCTTGGTGCCGCCAGTAGTGCTGATTGTGGCGGTGCTGGGCTCTATTCTGAGCGGCTTTGCCACGCCCACCGAAGCCTCGGCCGTGGGTGCCTTTGGTGCGCTGGTGCTGGCGTTGGCCTATCGCCAGTTGGACTGGGCCACCCTGAAAGAGGTGCTGCGCTCTACCACCCATGTAACCACCATGGTGTTTCTGATTCTGATCGGTGCGGCGCTATTCTCGTTGGTCTTCCGTGCCTACGGCGGTGAGCACATGGTCACCGAGCTGTTTGAAGGCATGCCTGGGGGCGTGGTGGGCGCGACGATCGTTGTTATGCTGGTAATCTTCCTGCTGGGCTTTATCCTCGACTTTATCGAAATCACCTTTGTGGTGGTGCCGATTGTCGGGCCGATTCTGCTGGCCATGGGGTTAGATCCGATCTGGCTGGGTATCATGATCGCCATTAACCTGCAGACCTCGTTCCTAACCCCGCCGTTCGGCTTCGCACTGTTTTATCTGCGCGGCGTGGCACCGCCATCGGTGCCTACCTCGGCGATTTATCGCGGTGTGGTGCCATTTATCTTGATGCAGTTAGGCATGCTGTTGCTGCTAACGTTTTTCCCGCAGCTGGCAACATGGCTCCCGACCCAGTTCTAATGTGTTCTGAGTTGAAAAATAACCCTGCTATCAACGCAAGGGAGTGGCAACCTTAACCAAAAGCAGCCAAGCTGCAGAGCACATAATGGCTTGCTTCCAGGATAAAGTAGAAGATTACCACGCGATTTCCGAGCAGGCGTACTACAACGCCCGTAACCCGGAAGGTGACACCTGCAGTAACAGGTGTAGCGCAGTACCCTTACCATGGCCGCCTTCGGGCGGCCATTTTGTTATAGGCAGGCTAGGGTTGCGATTAAAGCAGCGTAAGCGCCACCGCTTGGGTATCCTAGGGCAGATACTGTTCTGTCTCGTAAGGAGCGCTATGTCTACCGAATCCCGCCTTCGTAATGTGCTCACCATTGCAGGCTCCGACCCTTCCGGTGGTGCTGGGCTGCAGGGCGATTTAAAGACGTTTTCTGCCCTGGGTGTGTATGGCACAAATGTCATCACTGCGGTGATTGCCCAGAACACCTGTGGCGTGGCCTCGGTGTATCCGGTTTCCCCACAGGCAATTCGTGAGCAACTTGAACACCTGTTAAGCGATGTGACCATTGATGCGGTGAAAATCGGCATGGTAGCCAGCCACGATGTGGCCGAAGTGATTGCCGATGTACTGCGCCAGCAGCGCCCGCGTTGGATCGTGCTCGACCCGGTGATGGTGGCGAAGAGCGGTGACATCCTGGTGGATGACGCGGGTATTCGCGCCGTAAAAGAGATTTTAGTGCCGTTAGCGGATGTGATTACTCCTAACCTGCCGGAAGCCGCCGTGCTGCTCGATTCCCCATCGCCCGCCAGCCTGGACGAGATGGAAGCACTGCTGCCCAAGCTGGTGGGGCTAGGCGCGCCCTATGTGGTGCTGAAAGGCGGCCACTTACGGGGTGATACCTGCCCGGATCTGCTGGCGACCCCTAACGGTCATCAGTGGCTGCCCGCCTCACGCATTGCTACTGAGAACCTTCATGGCACGGGCTGCGCGCTCTCATCAGCCATTACGGCTTGCCTAGCCAAGTTGCCGGAAGATGCTAGCGCAGAGGCCCCAGAGCAGGCGATTACGGAGGCAAAGCAGTGGCTTCATCATGCTCTGGCCGCTAGCCACCGCTTAAGTGTTGGCAAAGGGCGAGGCCCAGTACACCACTTCCATGCTTGGTGGTAACTTCATGGCCGTTGCGTTGCGGCCGCAGAGTCTCCTTGCGGGATAAGCCAACGGGCACCATGCTGAAGGGTGCCCGTTTGTTTGCCTACTAGGCTGAACTGTTCGGCCAAGGAGCTGCCCATGTCCCGCACGCTGCTGTTTGCCACCGACCTCTCCCAGGAAAACCGCGCGGCCTTTGCCCGCGCGCTGCGCTTAGCCCATCAGCAGGGCGCGCAGCTTGATACCCTTCACGTGCTTGACCCTTACCTTCCGCATCGCATGCTCCATGACCTGGAACTCGCGGTAAACGACGATATTAGTGCGATGCTCACCGACCTGCGCGAAGATTACGCCTTGGAACTGCCATCGCTGATGATTCAAACGGTGGTTGGGGAGCCTCATGTAGAAATCGTGAGGGAAGCCCACGAGCGTCAGGCGTCGCTCATCGTGCTGGGTATGCACCGCAAACGTGGTCAAAAAGACCTGCTTTACGGCACCACCATGATGCGTATTTTGCGTAGCGCGCCGTGCCCCGTGGTGGTGGCGTCTTACCTGCCTACTCAGCCGTGGCAACATATTGTGGTGCCTATCGACTTCTCGCTGACGGCTCGGCAGACCCTGAAAGAAGCGCTGATTCGCTTTCCTGAGGCCAAGCTAACGCTTCTACACGCCTGGAGCCTGCCCGGCGAATTGGAGCTGGGGAGTCAAGCGTTCTACGCCCAGTGGCGTGACCGCGAGGTCAGTCGCCTGCGGGAGGCGCTGGATAACGAAGTCGAAAGCCTGCTGCGGGAGTTAGATGGCGTGCCGGACATTGAGCTTGCGCTAGAGCCGGGCCAGCCCTGCGATGTGCTGCATGACTATGTTAAACGGCACTCGCCAGATTTGGTCATGTTAGGCAGCCGCAGTCGACCACACCAACCTAATCCGCTAACCGAAATGCTGCTCAGTGAGCCCCACTGCGATGTGATGCTCTGTCGGCCTTGGTAAAGGCTTTGTGGCGGCTCAATGACTCCTCAATCGAGTGGTTGTACGGAACCTTTATGAGTTGTTTATGTGTGTATAGCTATGCATAGTGTTACCCAAACCAACAAAGGAGATGGTCACCGTGCAACGACCAACAAAGAGTACGCTATGGCTAGCCGCGTTACTGGGCGCTACGCTCGTCACGACTAGCGCCGCCGCTAGCAGCTGCGTCTCGCGCTCAATGGCGAAACGCTCTATGAAGATAGCAGCGCCTAATGAACGGACGAAGGGGCAAGCGTGAAAGCACTGATTCAACGGGTTAAGAGCGCCAGTGTCACGGTGGAAGGCAACAGCGTCGGTGCCATCGACCATGGGCTGCTGGCACTGGTGGGGGTGGAGAAAGGTGACAGCGAGGTGGATGCCGATAAGCTACTGCATAAGCTGCTTCACTACCGCGTGTTTAGTGACGAGGCGGGCAAGATGAACCATAACCTGCAGCAGGCCCAGGGTGGGCTGCTGCTGGTATCACAGTTCACGCTCGTTGCCGATACCCGCAAGGGCCTACGCCCTAGCTTCTCCAGCGCCGCCCCGCCCGACGAGGGAGAGCGGCTGTTTAACTATCTGGTAAGTCAGGCCCGCGCCGCTTGGACCCATATTGCAGAAGGGAAGTTCGGCGCGGACATGCAGGTTGCCTTGGTCAACGATGGGCCGGTCACCTTTTTGCTAGAAAGCTAGGGCTGATCAGGCGTTTTCGCTGGCCAGTAGCTCGGCTTCCATGGCCTCTAACGCCTCTTCTGCGGCGAGCCATGTCTGCTCGGCGGCATCCAGGCGCGCTTTAATCTCCGCCTGCTTGGCGAGTGCTTGGGTCAGCTCTGCCTTGCGGGTGCTGTCGGTGTAGAGCTCGGGGTCGGCGAGTACCGCTTCTACTTCCTCAAGTGCCTGCTGCGCTTTTTCCATGCTCTTTTCCGCCTGGTCGCGCTCTTTTTTCAGTGGGCGCAGCTTTTCGCGCAGCTCCGCTGCTGCTTTGCGGGCGGCTTTACGGTCGCCGCTGGGCTGTTGGCTCTGGCGTTCGCTCTTTTCGCTACGGGCGTCGCGGCGGTTCTCTTCCAACCGCGCCTTAAGCCAAGCCCGGTAATCCTCCAAGTCGCCGTCGAAGGGTTCAACCCGGTGGTCGGCCACCCGCCAAAACTCATCCACCGTGGCACGCAATAGGTGTCGGTCGTGCGAGACCAGGATGACTGTGCCCTCAAAGCTTGCCAGTGCCTCGGTCAACGCTTCGCGCATTTCCAGATCCAAGTGGTTAGTGGGCTCATCGAGCAGCAGCAGGTTGGGCTTTTGCCAGGCCACGAGTGCAAGTGCCAGGCGTGCTTTCTCACCGCCAGAGTAAGTGGCCACCTCGCCAAAGGCGTCATCGCCTTTGAAGCCAAAGCCACCTAGGAAGTTGCGAATTTCTTGATCACTTGCTGTGGGAGAGAGGCGTTGTACATGCACAAAGGGCGTGGTGGTCACGTCCAGGCTTTCTAACTGATGCTGAGCAAAATAACCAATGGCTAAATGTTCACCGGGTACGCGTTTGCCTTCTAACAGCTCAAGCTCGCCCGTGAGTGACTTGATCAGGGTCGATTTACCCGCACCGTTCGGACCTAATAAGCCGATACGGCTCCCGGGGAGTAGCGTAATGTTGACCTTCTCTAACTGAGCGATATCGCCCGCTTCGCCGCGATAGCCAAGGGTGGCTTGGTCCAGCACCAGCAGCGGGTGCGACGTTTTATCAGCGGCAGGCAAGGTGAAGTGGAAAGGGGAGTCCGTGTGGGCGACGGCGATATCCCCCATGCGTTCTAGCATTTTTACCCGGCTTTGCGCCTGCTTGGCTTTTGTTGCCTGAGCGCGAAAGCGGGCAATAAAACGTTCAATCTCTTCACGGCGGGCCTGCTGCTTGGCCGCTTCAGCCTGTTGCAGCGCGAGCTTTTCGGCCCGCGTGCGCTCAAAGCGAGAGTAGTTGCCCCGGTAAAGCTCTAGCGTTTGGTGATGCATATGCACAATGTGATCGCACACAGCATCCAGAAAGTCGCGGTCGTGAGAAATCAGCAGCAGCGTGCCGGGGTAGCGAGTGAGCCACTGCTCCAGCCAAAGCAGGGCGTCTAGGTCCAGGTGGTTGGTCGGCTCATCCAGCAGCAACAAGTCGGAAGGCATAAACAGCGTCCGGGCAAGATTTACCCGCATTCGCCAACCGCCGGAAAAGTCCGATAGAGGTCGCTTAAGGTCCGCCTGCACAAAACCCAGCCCGACCAGCAGCTGTGATGCCCGTGATTCTGCCGTGTAACCATCTAGGGTTTCGATTAGCCCGTGGAGTTCGGCTTCTCGATGCGCGTTATCGGCTTCGCGGGCGGCAAGCAGGTCGGCTTCGGCTTGGCGTAAGGCGTAATCGCCGTCTAATACATACTCTACAATGGGGCGATCCAGCGCCTCCACTTCCTGGGCCATGTGGGCAATTCGCTGGCCGCCGCTCATCTCTACATCCCCCTGATCGGGCCCCAGCTCGCCCAATAGGAGTTTAAACAGGCTCGACTTACCGGCACCGTTGGCCCCAATAATGCCGGCCTTCACGCCGTTATGTAGCGTAAGGTCGGCGCTTTCTAGGAGCGTTTGCGTGCCCCGTTGCAGGGCGACTTGGCGCAGTGCGATCATGTTTTCTCCCGAAAAAAGTGGGTAAACCAATGCGCGATTCTAACCGATTGCAGCGCTTGCAGCAGAGGCCGCTATGGGATTTTGCCTTAGCGCTTTATGCAAAGCCTGGCGTAGAGCAAGCCTGTCTCACCTTGCAAGATGAGGCTGGCGTGGATGTGTGTGAGTTACTGTTTCACTGCTGGCTGTATCAGCACGGATTAGCCGCCGAATCTGGCCCGCTAAAGGCCATACGGGAAGAGCGCTACCGTTGGCAGCAGCGGGTCACCGCAACGTTGCGCGAATTGCGCCGAACATTAAAGCCTCAAGCTGCTCATAACGATGACATTAAGGCGCTGCGTGCCACCTTACAAAAGGCGGAACTGCAGTCTGAGCGTGAAAACCTTCAACGTTGGCAGCAGTGGGCACTGCGCTCTTCGGTGGAGGAAGTCCGGTTAACAAAAAGCGACATAAGCCAGCACAATGTTGCACAGTGGCTGCAAGATACGCTGTTTTCGGCACCGCTTGACAACCGTTCGCCGCAAGCGTCACGCGTACGCGAAAACACACAAACGGCACTAATGGCCCTGACAAGCCAGCTTGACCGCTGTGATCCACCACGCTAGCCTGAATTTAAGCTGTTTTTGATCAACCCGCGTTGGCAGCGCTTATTTCGCCCGCTAACCCACAGCAATGCATACAAAGTTACGAATGACGTTTCTGCGTGTTAGCGGCTGAGCATAAACGCAACGCTGCTAGGGATAGACAAAAATTAGATTCTGGCGCTCTCGTACGGCGCGCTTACCACTGCTAGGGGAACTCTGCATGAAGGCAAGCAAATTAGTTTCAACTCGTTCCGTTACCACCAAATTAATCACTACGGCAAGCGTAGGTGCTCTGCTGTTGGGCCTAAGCGCCACTGCCCAGGCGGATAACTGGCGTTATGCCCACGAAGAGTACGAAGGCGACGTGCAGGATGTGTTCGCTTACGCGTTTAAAGAGTACATCGAAGAGAACTCCGATCACTCTGTACAAGTTTACCGTTTTGGTGAGCTGGGTGAGTCTGATGACATCATGGAGCAGACTCAGAACGGCATTCTCCAGTTTGTTAACCAGTCGCCTGGTTTTACTGGTGCACTGATTCCAGAAGCCCAGATCTTCTTTATTCCTTACCTGCTGCCGACCGACGAAGAGACCGTTCTAACATTCTTCGACGAGAGTAAAGCGATCAATGAAATGTTCCCGGAGCTTTATGCGGAACAGGGACTTGAGCTGCTGAAGATGTACCCAGAGGGTGAAATGGTAGTCACTACCGACGAGCCGATCAGCTCGCCGGAAGATATGGATAATAAGAAAATCCGTACCATGACCAACCCGCTGCTGTCGGAAACCTACGACGCCTTTGGTGCGACGCCGACGCCGCTGCCCTGGGGTGAAGTTTACGGTGGCCTGCAGACCGGCATTATCGATGGTCAGGAAAACCCGATTTTCTGGATCGAGTCCGGCGGTCTGTATGAAGTATCTCCGCACCTGACCTTTACCGGCCATGGCTGGTTTACCACTGCCATGATGGCCAATCAGGACTTCTACGAAGGCCTGTCTGACGAAGATAAAGAGCTGGTGCAGGAAGCCTCCAACGCGGCTTACGACCACACCATTGAGCACATCAAAGGTCTGGCCGACGAAGCACTCGCCAAGATTCAGGAAGCGTCTGATGAAGTCACCGTCACGCGTCTGAACGAAGAGCAGATCCAAGCGTTCCGTGATCGTGCGCCGCAGGTTGAGGAAGTGTTCCTCGAAATGACGGGCGATCGCGGTGAAGAGCTGTTGCAGCAGTTCAAGGCGGACCTTGAAGCCGTTAACAGCGACTCCTAATGGGTTAGCGCTTTTACGTTAATCAAGTAACGTCATAAGGGGCAGCCAGCGCTGCCCCTTTTTTGTTGCCAAAGCGCCCTGCAGGTGAGTGGGTTCATCGGCGCAGCTCGCCCCACCACGAAAAAATGTGTACCTCGGCGGCGTAACACAGAAAAATCTACGTACATCCAGCGTTGAAGCGAAAAGAGTCATTACCCGTTACGCTACAAAATGAAGCAAGGCCGAACATACTCCGTTCGGTGGTCAGTGACGGGAGAGTCGCTACGCTGAGATAGCAAGCGACCACGCTGCGTTTAAAGGAGAACGGCCATGACCGAAGAAGAGTCCGAAAAGAGCTACCGGTCCGGTTTGCCCGGGTTTTTGGGAGCGATCGACACTGCAATTAGCAAAATCGAGTCAGTGATACTGGCGATGGGGGTTTTGCTAATGGCGCTGAATACGGTCACCAACGTGATTGCCCGCTTTGTATTCGGCAATAGCATTATGTTCTCAGGTGAGCTGAACCGTATCTTGATTATCATGATTACCTTTGCGGGCATTGGTTACGCTGCCCGCCACGGTCGTCATATTCGGATGTCGGCGATTTACGATGCGCTGCCGGTGGGTGGCCGTAAAGTATTGATGATCGGCATTGCGTTCCTCACCTCGCTGGTGATGTTTTTCCTACTTTATTACTCGGTGGTGTACATCCTCGACCTGTATAGCAAAGGGCGCGTGCTGCCGTCGCTAGGTTTGCCGGTATGGATTATTTATATCTGGGTGCCCATGGGCTTTTTGATTACCGGGATTCAGTACATGCTGACCGCGGTTAAAAACCTGACCACCCGAGACGTGTATCTCTCGACTGGGGTTGTGGACGGCTACAAAGATACCGAAACAGAAGTGTAAAGCAGGGATTGCACCCTAGGGGAACGCTATGACGACGATAATGGTAGTCACCATGATTGCCCTGCTGCTGCTGGGCTTTCCAATGATGATCCCGCTGATCACCGCCGCGGTGATTGGCTTCTATATGATGTTTAACGGCTTTGGTCAAATGGATACGCTGATTCAGCAGATGATGGCGGGCATTCGCCCTGCCTCGCTGATCGCCGTACCGATGTTTATTCTGGCCGCCGATATTATGACTCGTGGGCAATCCGCGAACCGCCTGATTGATATGGTGATGTCGTTTATTGGCCATATTAAAGGTGGGCTGGCGGTGAGTACCGCCGCGTCTTGTACGCTGTTTGGGGCGGTATCGGGTTCGACCCAGGCCACCGTGGTGGCCGTGGGGTCTCCGCTGCGTCCGAAGATGTTAAAGGCGGGCTACTCTGATCCCTTTACGCTGGCGCTGATTATTAATGCCAGTGACATTGCCTTTTTGATCCCACCCAGCATCGGCATGATTATTTATGGGGTGATTTCCGGTACCTCCATTGGCGAGCTGTTTATCGCTGGGATTGGGCCGGGCCTGTTAATACTGTTTATGTTCTCTGCCTACTGCATCGTTTATGCCATCGTAAAAGATGTTCCTACCGAAGAGCGCGCCAGTTGGAAAGAGCGGGCCACCGCCGTGCAAAAAGCGCTCTGGCCGCTGGGTTTTCCGGTGATTATCGTGGGTGGTATTTACGGCGGTATCTTTAGCCCCACCGAAGCGGCGGCAGCCTGTGTGCTGTACGCGGTACTGTTAGAGTTTGTGGTGTTCCGCTCGCTGAAAATGCGCGATATCTACGCCATCGCCAAATCCACTGGCCTGATTACCGCCGTGGTATTTATTCTGGTGGCCGTAGGCAATGGGTTCTCCTGGATTATCTCTTTTGCGCAGATACCCCAGGCTATCCTGGAGGCCGTGGGCGTGAATGACGCCGGGCCAACGGGCGTACTGATCGCTATCTGTATTTCGTTCTTTGTGGCCTGTATGTTCGTTGACCCTATCGTGGTTATTCTGGTGCTGACGCCTATCTTTGCACCGGCGATTGCGGCCACCGGGCTAGACCCCGTGTTGGTGGGTATTCTGATTACCTTGCAGGTGGCGATAGGTTCGGCAACGCCACCGTTTGGCTGCGATATCTTTACCGCTATTGCAATCTTTAAGCGCCCCTACTGGGAGGTGATCAAAGGCACGCCACCGTTTATCTTTATGCTGATTTTGGCGGCGGCGCTGCTGATTATGTTCCCGCAAATTGCGCTGTTCCTGCGTGATGTTGCCTTCCGTTAAGCAGTCACAAGGAGAACGCGGATGTTTAATCGCATTTTGGTTCCAGTCGATGGCTCCAAGGGGGCCATCAAAGCGCTAGAGAAAGCCGTTGGCCTGCATATGCTCACTGGTGCAGAGCTGTACCTGCTGTGCGTATTTAAGCACCACAGCCTATTGGAAGCGTCGCTCTCTATGGTGCGCCCCAATAGGCTGGATATCCCCGATGATGCGCTCAAAGAGTACGCCACGGAAATTGCTGTACACGCTAAGTCCCACGCCATTGAATTAGGGGCGGATAGCATGCGAGTACGTGCCTTTGTGAAAGGAGGACGACCCTCCCGCACAATTGTACGCTTTGCCCGTAAACGGGAGTGCGACCTGATTGTGATTGGCGCTCAAGGTACGAACGGTGAGAAAAATCTGCTGCTGGGCAGTGTGTCCCAGCGTGTTGCCGGGGCCGCCCACTGCCCAACGCTGGTGGTGTAACGTACGCGGTAGCACTGGCTAAACCTCTACGCATCATTGTGGTCTGACTAACACCCGCCGTTTCAGGTAATGCAGCCTGAAGCGGCGGGTGTTAGTCTTTGAGGCACCCAAAAACATTTGGCGCGCTGCGCCGCTGGATAAGGTTTTTTCCATGAAAGCACTACTCTCTTCTACCGCGTTGACTGGCCTTCTGCTGGTAGCGCCGTTTGCCGCCGCCGCCCCGGAAACCGACGAGCAGCGCTTGGCTTACAGCCTGGGTGTTACGCTGGGCGAAAGCATGCAGGCAGATATTGAAGATCTCGATATTGATGCGTTCACCGACGGTATGCGCGATGTCTTCGATGGCAACGAGCTGGCGATGAACGAAGAAGAGATGATGGAAGCGCTAATGGCTTTCCAAGAGAGTTCAATGGAGGCGCGTGAACAGCAAGCCGCCGAGCTGGCGCAGACGAATCTTGAAGAAGGACAAGACTTCCTGGCAGAAAACGCTGAGCGGGATGAAGTCGAAGTAACCGAGTCTGGCTTGCAGTACGAAGTGCTTGAGTCTGGCGACGGCGCAACGCCCGGCGCAGAAGACACCGTAGAGGTGAACTACGAAGGCATGCTGCTCGACGGTACCGTATTTGATAGTTCCTTCGAGCGCGGTGAGTCGGTTAGCTTCCAGGTCAACCAAGTGATCGAAGGCTGGCAAGAAGCCCTGCAACTGATGAGCGTTGGCGATAGCTGGATGCTCTATATTCCTGCTGATCTTGCGTATGGCGAACGCGGCCAAGGCCCCATTGGCCCGAATGAAATGCTCACGTTCCGCGTTGAACTGCTAGGCATTGAATAAGCCATGGGCATAGCCGTTCATCAGCGCCGTCTCATGGCTGCGCTTATTCTGTTGGGCAGCGCCGTTGCCCACGCCAAGGAAGAGGCACCCGGCCTACCTGCGCTGGGTGCTGCTAACGACCAAGCCAGCGTGGTAGGAGTCTCTTCTGGCGGCTATATGGCCTCTCAGTTGGCAGTTGCTTGGCCTGAGCGCTTTAGCGGTGTGGGCATGCTAGCCGCAGGCCCATGGGGGTGCGCTCAAGGGGCATTAAGCCTAGCCCTGAACCAGTGCATGATGACACGCCGCGGGCTCCCATCGCTGGATGAACTGGAACAGCGGCGTGAGCGCTATCTTTCATTAGACCAAGTAGGCAGCCAAGACGCGCTAAGCCAGCTACGCGCTTTTGTGTGGCATGGCGATGCGGACGAGACGGTGTCGCCTGCGTTAGGAGATCTGCTGGCTCAGCAGTGGCAAGGCTGGCTGGAAAGCCCTGAGCAGCAACTGCGCTACGTTCAACGGGCAAACACCGGGCACGGCTGGCCGGTAGCGATGCCAAAAGACGCCCCTATTGACCCGCAGTCTTTGGGCGATTGTCGCAACGGCGGCGGCAGTCATGTGCTGGCGTGTGGAGAAGACGTGGCCGGTGAGATGATGGCTTGGCTCTATCCCGAGCGTGAGACGAACGCCAGCGAAGGCGAGCTGTTAGCTTTTGACCAGTCCGACTTTGCAGCGAAGGGCTTTGCCGATACCGGTTATGTGTTCGTACCAGAGGCATGTGAGGCGGGCGGCTGCCCGGTAACGGTGGCGCTGCACGGCTGCCAGATGAACGCGGAGGCCATCGACGACACCTTTGTTCGCTACAGCGGCTTAAACCGCTGGGCGGCGGAGCATGGTCAGGTGGTACTTTACCCACAGGCAGAGAGCAGCATGGCCAACCCGCAAGCGTGCTGGGACTGGTGGGGCTTTGCTGAGAGTACGTGGCAGATCAATCCGCTGCACGATACCCGCGATGGCACCCAGACACAGGCGCTGATGGCGATGTTGGATCATCTACAATCGGCAACTGCTAACAAAGCCGCAACGGCTGAGTAACTACATGGCAGCTAACTTATTGAGGTTCCCCTTTTAGCGTTAGCTGCCAAGTTCGCTTTCCAGCGCCGATACTAACCCGTGGGGCGTTGGAGAGTAGAGCACCCGCTGCAATATTTCCCCTTCACGGTTGACCAAAAACAGCGAAGCGCTGTGGTCGATGGTATACGCCATGGCCGATTCCGGCGCTTCTACCCGCCGCCAAATCACCCCGTAACGCTCAGCCACATCGGTAAGCTGCTCTTGGCTTCCCACTAAGCCGATAAACTCACTGCCGAAGAATTGCATATATTCGCTCATCCGGTCGAGCGTATCGCGCTCTGGGTCGACCGTAATCATGACAGGCACCTGGGCATCGCTCAGTTGGGCCAGCGCCTGACGTTTCACCGCCTGATTCATGGGGCAGACATCAGGGCAGTAGGTATAGCCAAAGGAGACAATAGCGATTTCATTATCGCCTAGCTGGGTAAGAGAGAAATCACCCTGGGTAGAGGGCATTGCGATAGGGCCGCCCTGCGGTTCGTCGCTCTCCTGGCCGACGCCTAGCTGGTAAAGGCCCAGGGTGGCCGCCACCACTAGCACGCCTAACAGGGCTAGGCCAAGCCAAAGCGGCTTGCATTTTATGGAGGCTGCCATGCGCTTAACTCCTTTTAACATCGAAATCGAACCAGCTACCCAGCTTACCGTCAGGCGTCTCCAGAATAACCCTAGCGCGCCACGGCATCACCTCTTGCGTGCAAACGCCCACTTGGCCCTGGCCATGAAAGTGTCCGGGCGCAGTGGTGGTAAGCGCAAAGCGGTTTAACCCCATATCCATATCGCGGCCAACAAAATCCACCGTCACTTGGCTGGGGGTGATGCCCTCCACCTCGACATCCAAGGGCAGCACTTCAAGCGCCTCGATACGGCCATCGGCATCAATGGCTAACGTAAGACGGCCTCTGTCCCCCAGCGTTGTCGAACAGGGAGTCATATGCAAGTTGCATTCGCCGCTAGGAGAGAACCACACGATATCGCTATCGGCGCGAAGCCAGTTAGCGAACACGTACCATGTGCACGCGGCCAGCGCGAGGCCAGTCACCAGGATAAGCACTTTCAGCGCTGGAAAACCCGTAACATCGACAGGTTTAGGCAAATTCTTCATGGCAGAATAGTCGCTACGCAGGCCATAAGGCGGGGAAATTTATTACATGGTATGCGTTTCATGGTAACAGCTATCCCGTAGATGTCGCTGTGCTGGGATGTCGCACTTAATAAGGAAGAACAATGGAGAGCATTACCGGAGCATTAGGGCCGCTGTTTTTATTGATTTTATTGGGTGCAGCCATGGGGTATGGGCGCTGGCCTAGCCTCGATTTTTGGGCGCAAATGGAGCGGTTTATCTACTTTGTGCTGTTCCCTGCCATGCTGGTGGGCACGCTGGCGACAGCCGATGTGAGCCAAGTGCCCGTTGGCCGGTTGGCGCTGGCATTGCTGGGGGCAATGGCGCTGTTTGGCCTTGTGCTGTGGCATTTTCGAGCCTGGTTACAGCTCAGCCCGGCGGCATTCACCTCGGTGTTTCAAGGTGCCGTGCGCTTTAATACCTATGTGGGCGTAGCGGGGGCCGCCGCGCTGCACGGCCCGTTGGGGGCCACAACGGCTGCGGTCGCCGTGGCGCTGATGGTGCCCGTGGTGAACGTTATGTGCGTGGCCAGCTTTGTGGCGGCGGGCACGCTGGGTCGCGCAAGCCTAGGTAAAAGCGCGCTAGCGCTGGCGAAAAATCCGCTGATTTTGGCTTGCTTGGCAGGGATTGGGCTGAATCTTAGCGGCGTTGGCCTGCCCGGCTGGAGCGAAGATACCGTCACGTTACTGGGACGCGCAGCACTACCGCTGGGACTGGTGGCCGTGGGGGTCGCGCTTAAGCCTATGGCGCTGCTGCGTATTGACCGAGGGGTGATTGCTACTAACGCCATTAAGCTACTGTGCATGCCAGCATGTGTACTGCTGTTAGCGTGGCTACTGGGGCTCGACCCCGTCAGCCGGAACGTCGCGCTGCTGTTTGCTGCGCTACCCACGGCCACCTCGGCATACATCCTTGCCCGCCAGCTGGGCGGCGATGCGGAATTAATGGCGGCCATTATCACCGGGCAAACACTGCTTGCCATGCTGACGCTGCCGTTTTGGCTCAAGCTGGTCGGGTGAAAAAATAAATAAAAAGTATTCGCATTTGTGTTGACGGGGTAAATGAGAATGATTATATTGTGTTTGTCAGCGTTTGATGAGCCGCTGGCAACCACGACAGCGACTAGGCAGTTCAGCGCCGGTACCCTGTCATGGTTTCTCCCTCTCATTGCTAGTCACGGTCTTTTGCCGCTCCCCTTGGAGCGGCTTTCTTTTTTCTAGAACGCCTTTTGTTGATTCCAGCCAAGTCTTACTCGCAATGTTTGTGCAGATAATAGGGGTTCTTCGCCTATCCTGATGACACCATTGCTAGGTTTTGTACGAAAGCCTTATCTGCTAATTTTACCTATGCAAAAGCAGCATAGGGGAAAAAATGGTCGGACGTTACGAGATCTCTGATGACGGCTGGGCACACATTGAAGATATCGTGGCGCCTCCTCAAACCATGGGCAGGCCCAGACGGGATGACCGAAAAATGCTCAATGGTATCTTCTGGGTGCTGTGTTCTGGCGCCAAATGGCGTGATGACGGCACCTTTGAAGCGGTACTTTCTCGCTTGCAGCTCAAATTACGTGAAGATGGGCTTATGGACCTAGACACGTGGATGATCGATGCCACTTCCGTGCGAGCCACACGCGCTGCCGCTGGAGGCGGTAAAAAGGGGGCTCGAAAGAACCGTTAGACCACGCGCTCGGCCGTAGCCGCGGCGGTTTAACAACTAAAATTCATTTGGTTTGTGATCGTCATGGCTGGCCACTGGCGTTCACGCTGTCTCCTGGTCAAGAGGCAGATTCTCGGCACTTCGTTGCGACATTAGAGAGCATCCATCTACCAGGTGGCGTCGGGCGTCCTCGCAAACGTAGTCGCTATATGGTGGCTGATAAAGGATACGACAGCGATGAGCTGCGTCATTATTGCGACAGGCACGGCATGAAATCCGTGATTGCTCAGCGCAACATGCACCGAAGAACCCGGCCTGGGCTACCCAGGCGGTTCGACAAACCCAAATATCGGCAACGGAATGCGATAGAACGCTGCTTTGGTTGGCTTAAAGAATGTCGCCGCATCGCCACACGCTATGAAAAGCTGGCAAGTAGCTTTAAGGCGATGGTATGCGTGGCGTGCATCGACCGTTGCTTGCGAGCCAACTTTTCGTACAAAACCTAGTGTCGACTACGAGACAAATAGAAGAGGAGTAAGCCGTGCGGTATCGGCAACGTTTGATCGGTACGCCGGCGCGATGGTCAGGCGGTGCATTCGGGACAGACGAAGGCACTGTCAGGGGGAGCGGCCTGTTTCAGGCGGCTCGGCCACGGGTACGTGGCTACCGAAACGAGGCCAGCTTTTTGCCAAGACTTAACGGATCGACAGCCCGGTGGGCCGCCTAGTGGATCATGCCAAATCAAAATGAAGTGGCTAAGATCACTAATCCAGAAGATGTCTATCGGATAATGAGATTAAAAGACGCACCATCCTTCCAAACGAATCTTTCCTCGTCTATTTTATAGAGGGGTGGGAAATGGCCAGGAACTATACAATCTGCCATTTTCATAAGTTTGACGATACTTTTCGAACCTATTTCAATAGTATCGAAAGCTAAGTCACAACTTTTTGTTAGTGTCTCTTTCGGGTATTTTATAGCATCGCCAGCGATAACTACGGCGCCTAACTCTTTTGATTCTAAAAAAATTGACATATGCCCAGGTGTATGTCCTGGCGTCGAGATGGCTCTAACACCTGTGGTAATTTCAGGTTCGCCATCATATATTTCTAAGTTAAGTTCTGCTAGTGTATGTTGTATATGAGAAGGTATAAAATGATCATTCACGTGAGGTGAAGAAGCGTATTCCCATTCAGTTCTCGCAACTAAAATTTTTGATTTAGTGAACAAGTCTATATTGTTTACATGGTCGAAATGTAAGTGAGTTAAAAAAACAATATCAATTTCATCAGGAGAAATACCTCTATCGTCTAGGGCTTTCATTAGCATCATACGTGTAACATGATGACCAGTATCAATAAGTATCTTTTTGCTGTTAGCCTCAACAAGCACAATAGTAGAAAGGCCTAGAAAACCGCCATCCAGCTTAATATTATTACCTTCAACTAGAACTTCATATGATAAGCTCATTTTTATAATCCTTTTAAAGCGTTACGAGTTCGGTATGCTTCAAGAGCACCCCATAAGTGGTCAACACAGAGTTTTTTTAACCTTTCTTTGTCATTATTTTTAATGGCCTCAATCATGCAGGAATGTTCATAGCAAGACTTTTCTAAAAGTTCAGGATCTGCAATGGCATGGCTTCTTATTACTCGAACTTTAAGTGAATAACGTTCAATATCGTCTGTTAAAAATTTATTGCTACAAGCTGAATACAAAATTTTATGGAACTCGGTGTTGAAATGATCAACTGCTACAATATTACCTTGGTTAATTGCTTTGCTGTATTTTTCATGTACATCTGAAAGCTTTTCTATATATTCACTGGAAAAAGGATTTGGCATTTTATCGACGACAGCTCCTTGTAGAAGAGCTCGCATCTCATAAACCTGATCTATCTCTGTCTCTGAGAGTGCTTTTACCATAGCTCCTTTGTTAGGTTCTCTAGTAACCAACCCCCTTAACTCTAACTCTTTTAAAGCCGAGCGAACTACATGCCTCTTTGCCTGAGTAGTTGTAATCAATTGCTCTTCTACAAGGCGCTCCCTTGGATAATAAAAGCCAAAGATAATATCAGCCTCAATTTTAGCTACAACGTCATCAATAGTAATAGTCATTGTCTATGCCACTTAAGTATTATTTCAAAAAACTAAAAATTATGCATTATGATATCAACCTTGTGATCAACAAAATTATTGACAATCCTGAGCTGCTAGTCAATATTATCATTCGAACAAGGTGAACCAAGGCTTAAATAACAATTTCCAAATATAGAGAGGTTATAATGCTTAAGTCTAAAAATCTGTTAGGTGGCTTGTGCGTGTTTACTATGCTAGCGCTGCCCTCTCAAGCAGTGCTTGCACAGGCAACAAACTGGGATATGGCAACACCCTATCCTTCTGGTATATTTCATACGAAGAATATTTCGACGTTTGCTGAAGAAGTCGAAGAAGCCACTGATGGCGCTTTGCATATTGAAGTGCATCCAGGCGGGTCACTGTTTGAACATGCCGAAATAAAAAATGCTGTTCGCTCCAGGCTCGTGCCTATGGGTGAGTTCATTTTGTCTCGTCTGGCGAATGAAAATTCGGTTTTTGAGTTAGATTCAATACCATTCCTTGCAACTTCTTTTGAAGACGCTCAAAAATTATGGGATGTACAGCAAGAAGCCGTTAAGGATATTCTCGCGGAGCAAAACATTATGGTTCTCTATACTGTGCCATGGCCACCCCAGGGCATATATACAAAAGAACCATTGGAAAGTATTGAAGATTTGAGTGGTTTACGCTTCCGAACCTATAGCTCAGCGACCGAGCGTTTTGCCCAGTTAGCTGACGCTGTACCTACACAAGTTGAAGTGCCTGACATAGGCCAAGCATTTTCTACAGGACGTGTAGATGGAATGATAACCTCGGCTGCAACTGGTGTGAATACTAAAGCCTGGGATTATTTAGATTACTATTATAATACTCAAGCATTTCTACCAAAAAATGTTATTGTAGTTAATAAACAAATTTTTGATAGCCTAGATACAAGTACACAACAGGCAGTTTTAGATGCATCTGAGCGCGCCGAAGAGCGTGGTTGGGAAATGGCGAAAACTGAAACGGAAGAAATGAATAAAGCCCTAGCTGAAAATGGAATCAATGTAGTAACTCCTTCACCAGAACTTATCGAACCATTATATGAGATCGGTAATGTTATGGCCGTAGAGTGGGCTGAGCAAGCAGGGGAAGTTGGCCAAGAAATTATCGATAATTATAAAAATTAAGCTGGTTAAAGGAAGGTGCGATTGACGACTCGTGCCTTCCTTACTTGGAGGAAGCAGCATGCGAAAAATTCTTGATTTCATCTACAGGGCCAGTGGCTATTTAGCTGCTGTTTTTCTTTTTCTCATATTCGCCGTGGTTATAATTCAGGTGGCGTTAAACGTCGTCAATAGTGTTTATACATCTATATCAGGGCATGCTTTAGGGTTAATGCTGCCGTCATATTCTGATTTCGCTGGTTACTTTCTTGGTGCAGCTACATTCTTTGCACTTGCCTATGCAATGCAGAAAAATGAACTTGTTAGAGTAAGTATCGTGCTAAATATAGCAAATCCAAAAGCTCAGCGAGTGATGGAGATTATTTGTTGTATAGTGGGTTTCGCATTATCTTTGCTTATGACTTACTATTTTTCCATATTGATTATGGAATCCTATCTTTATAATGACCAGTCATATGGTATGGTGCAGATCCCACTTTGGATTCCACAGTTACCCTTTGTCATTGGTTCTGGTGTTCTTTGCATAGCTTTAATAGACAACCTGTATAATTTGATAGTAAACCGAAAAGCTTCTTATAACCAGGTTCAAGGCTGATTAAAAAGGGTCATAGTATGATCATAACAGCAGCAATAGTGCTTACTTTACTTCTTTTTGTTTTGCTAGCAGTCGGGGTGTGGGTGCCTTTGGCTTTAATTGGCACAGCCACTGCTGGTCTATTGTTTTTTACTGATGCACCGATGGGGCAAGTGTTGGCAACTAGCATATGGGGAGCTTCGGCTAAATGGTCACTTGCTGCTCTACCGTTGTTTATTTGGATGGGTGAAATACTGCTCCGCTCCCGTATTTCTAGTGATCTTTTCACTGGCATTCTTCCTTGGGTTTCACGTATACCGGGAAGATTAATTCATATTAACATCTTAGGTAGCGGTGTTTTTGCTGCCGTATCCGGTTCTTCTGCGGCGACCTGTGCAACCATTGGTAAGATCTCGCTGCCTGAACTAAAGGCTAGGGGCTACTCTGAAAGTTTGGCAATAGGTACTTTGGCAGCATCGGGAACGTTAGGATTGTTGTTACCGCCTTCTGTAATTTTGATCGTCTATGGGGTGGCTGTAGAGGAGTCGATTACTCGGTTATTCATTGCTGGTATTCTTCCTGGATTGATGATGATTGCTATCTTTATGGCATATGTTGCACTTTGGTCATTATTCAATCCTAAGAAAACACCGCCTGCGGAACCAAAAACTAGCTTTACAGAAAAGCTGAGCCAAACAAAGTACTTAATCCCTGTCGCCTTCTTAATGGTTGCTGTCATTGGATCTATTTATGCAGGTATTGCTAGTCCTACAGACGCGGCTGCGGTTGGTGTCCTTTTTTCTTTGATATTCCTGAATCCGTGAGACCGGCCCCCGGAAGCACTTCTAACCCACTGACCTGCATGGCAATATAGCCATTATCGCCATTCACCCAGACAGTGCCATGCCCAACATAAAGTTC
>Ga0208449_1000299_pt1 | contig 38777 bp, 46 predicted proteins | sample MalvireepMed_s17_FD_184247 | JGI IMG/M metagenome (GOLD analysis project Ga0208449, IMG submission 184247) | Marine viral communities from the Global Malaspina Expedition - Malaspina viral metaG DeepMed_s17 (SPAdes) (version 2) | ecosystem: Environmental > Aquatic > Marine > Oceanic | place...
GGGTCGGGCCGTGTCTCGAGGGCCGGGGCCGGGGCCGGAGGACGCTGCGGTCTATCCGTGGCCAGGGCCGGGGGTTTAAAATAAAAGCGCCGGCCAGAGACGGGAGACTCTGACCGGCGCCGGGGCTGGGAAAGGGTTTAAACCAGCCCCATGCAGCGGCGCGTAGTGTGCCAACAACCACCGCGCCGCGCAAACTATTGACTAGACACGCTTACATCTAGGGACCAATTTACGGCCTCAAGTTTGTCTCCATCGTAGCCCATATTTATAAGCGTGTCGTAGACCACCTCTGAAATGTACTGAGAATCCTTCCATTCCAGATTTGCCATAATGGCTTTCACGGGAGTTGTTTTAGTCATGTTCCTGTACCCTTTCTAATAATCACGCACCACGAACCCGCTTTGATCGGCCTTGGCCTTTGCCCCTTTCGGATCTAACCCGACAATGCAGGGCGATGGATCAAGGTGGCGCAAATCATGCACGGTTCCGTCGATTACGTCATGGCCAAGGTAGCGTTTCGGCTGTCCGTGGCCAAACACCACCGCGACATTAAAGCCAGCCTTGAGCGCTTGCAATGCTTCGGCCTTGTTTGTTTCGCTTAGGCTGAATGTTAGGTGATAATTGCTTGGCCGTTTCTTATCTAGAACCCGTTGCAAGCTTTTGGTGTAGTCAATAAATTGGGTTTCTGGAAAGCGCCGCGCAACACCCGCGAAATTAATGTCCGTGGAACCGTTTGGCCGAATCGCCAGTGTCTTGCCTTTGCGCTTTGCCTGCTTTGCCAGTGCTTTAATATGCCAAGTCATCTCGGCCATGAATGCTTTGCGCTCATTCATGAAATACTGAGCTTTGCGCACTCGGCTTTCGCGCACGGCATTGGTTCCGTGTTCTATATCGGTCACCATTGCAGCTTGCCCGCTATACATGCCAAGGCATAACGCACGACAGCCCGCCGTTGAGTGCGGGCATAAATTGCCAGCTCCACCAGTGTCGTGTGGTGCCATGTAATTAATGCCGTTCAAATAGCCGAACTTGTCGGCCTTGATAGCCTTAGCGCTATCGGTGGAGAAAAACCTGGTGAATCGGATCTCTGGTTTCATTGGCTTACCCTTTCATATTTGTTGGCTGTCTCAGTGTCTCATGAATGGGATATCATGGCAAGCGATTTGATATCGCCATTGTCGGGCTAGGCTGTTCCTAACCCCGCGCCAATAATTGCTGGACCAGGTCGGGTCGGGCAATGTCTCCAGCTTATTAGATACCGCCTCGAGCCGGCGCCCGGTGGTATCGATATCGGGTCGGGTCGGGGTCGGGTCGGGATTTAATTGCCGGGTGCAGCGGTGCGCCGCCGGCACCAGGCCGCATCGATTACATATTGTAAAGCTCGAGTTCATAAAAATACGGGACCGTGTTGCCACGGTCCCGCCCCTTTGTTGTTCAGACTGCGATTGAAATCGTGGTACTTGTAAGACCGATCTCAATTGGAAAACCCTTCATGACGCGGGCGGCTTGATCAGGAGTTAGGTTAATAAACTCCGCGAAATCATCGCCCGATACCGCGTGCGTTTTATGCCAAAGCGTATCGCGGTTTGCCTTGGTTGGTTTGTAACCACGCGCATAAACCACGGTGTTGACATCCCCATCAGAGGAAACAAAATTATCATCGCTTGGCGACATCAGATAAATTCCCTCATCCTTGACCAACACCAAACCACGTTTGTCCGTGTACTCTTTGGTATAGGGAATGCGGCGTGGCCTATCATTTGACCACTCCATCATTTTCACCAAGGTGTTCGCTTTGTCGTTCTTAAAAACTAGTTTCGTCATTGGCTTACCCTTTTGTTGTTGACATGTCCATGATACATGGTACACTGTGGAAGTCAACAACCAAAAGGAACGAACTCATGCATATTCAAGATGCTCCGACCTATGACGAAATCCTCGCCGACCCATCCACCCATAATTATGTGAAAGAAGTGATTCGCCTCGTGATAGATCGCGATCTCGTTGGTGTCGCCAACGATATGGACATTGTGGCGAAAGCAGCGGCACGGCGCGCCAATTGCTCATTTAGCTAGAAAATACCCTCCCCACCTCGGGCGGCCTTCGGGTCGCCCTTTTTTTATGGTCGGGTCGGGTCGGGATCAATGCATCAAGGTCGGGGCGGCGGGCGACCATGTCAGTAGCGCGTCATCGATATCATGCAGCAGAGGCGAGACATAACACCGCTCGACGGCAATGGCGCCGGCCAACCAGGGCAGCGGTTGGTCTAGGTTGTCGCCGACCCAAGCTCGAGCGGCGTCCGTTTCCGGCCGCAGCAACACTACCGCGCCATAGTCGTCAACTGTGAAATCCGCCATGCCCGCATAATCGCCCATTATTTAATTTGCGACAATGTGGTATGTGGCGCTTGTATTGGTCCGTGAAACATGGGACAATCTTAATGCCAACAACAACTGGAGGAAATTATGGCAAAGAACCCACTAGGCAAGAGCCGCTCAGCGGATAGTCCGTATGCGGTATTTGAGAACCCAATGGCGAATTGGAAATGGAAGGTGCTGAAAACGTACCAGCTTGCCAAGAACGAAAAGCAGTATGCACGCTGGTTTCTCGCCACAAGTTCACCGTATGTCACCGATGAATTAGGCGATGGGTATTGCGCTGAAATTCTGGACGATCCGCAAGCCGTATGCACTTACGCCTCGCCAGAATTCATTGAGGCTTATCGGGACGATCCGAGAGTGCGTATGTCGGCGTAGCCAAAACCCATCTCCCTACTGGGCGGCCTTCGGGTCGCCCTTTTTTTATGGTCGGGTCGGGGTCGGGTCTTAATGCACCGCGCTGCGGCCCGGCGCGGCGCGCTATACGTGGTAACGTATAGTAAACAATAATCTACCGGCCTCGAGCGGCGGCGCCCTGGCGCGCCCTGGCGCCGTCTCCAGCCATGCCATATCCGCATAGCTCCTATGCCCAATTAACATGGCTGGCGATGCCAAAAAGAGTGGACATCCCATGATTTTCCATGTTACAACATACATGTTGATAACGACAACCAAAGGGAAGACGAAATGACTGATTTGAACCAATCCAAACTGATTAATGATTACGTCAAAGCCCTCGCCAGAAAGCTGGCTATCACAAATAAGATTGCGGCGGTTATCCCTACCGATCTGGCCACTGACTTAAAAGAGACAGAAAAGCTTGTTGAGGGCATGAAATCCGAATTGAAGGAAATTCTGGCAGCAACAAAATCAAGGCGCATTGAAAGTGCCACAAACTTTCTCACATTGAAAGTTACCTCAATCAAGCCGCAAACGCGCCACGCGGTTCAAGTAAACAAAGAGTTGTAGCCAACAATGGGCGGAGCATGACGCTCCGCCCAAACTTTCCAGAGAGGGTAGAACATGGATAAAACATTACAAAGCTTGCAAGACTTGTTTAGTCAATTAGAGCAAACCAATGACGTTGCGGAGCAAGACAGGCTGATTGAGAATGAAGCGTGCAAGCATAAAGAAAGCATTGCGGAGTTATGCGCAGAGAATGAAGGGTTGAAGCGCAAGCTTTGGGAATATGAGAACAACTATCGTATGGGATCATTCCCGCCCGCAAAATAGAAACCAATAGCCAACGCAACTCGGGGCGGCACGAATGCCGCCCTTTCTTTTGGCCCATCGGGGTTAGGTACTTAGGCCGAAGGTCAACTATATGTCGGCGATGTTTGACTGTCGGTCAAGGTCGGGCGCCGGCGCCCTTCAGGGGGAGAGGGGTGAAACAGTGCCGTGGACAAATAATTATGGATATCTGTCATTGGCCCACCCTCCTTTGCCCGTATGACATATACCCTTGATATTATTATCAGAAATGATTATTGGTAGGTTATATGGATAAAGATTTCCTAGCTTTGTGCCAGGAAGCGCTTGATGCGGTAGATCAAGAGGGTAGCATCAGCGCGGCGGCACGTCTTTTAGATACACCTGTTGGGACTGTGCGTAATAGGGTGCAGCGCGCGCGGGAGAACGAGTTGGTTCCCCGGCCAATTTCTGCGCCGGCGTCTGATTTTGATCTTCCTGTTTTTGATGACGACGATCTTTCTGCGCCTGAGATTTTGGATCACATGGAGCGTCGGTTTGAGAAGAAGTTGGCGCATGAGCAGTCTCAGCGGTGGTTTCCGATAAAGATACGGTCAGACGAGCCGGTAGGGTTGGCTGTGGTTGGGGATCCTCATTTGGGTCAGAGTTGCAACATTCCTTTATTGAAGCGTGATGTACGGATCATGTCGGAGACGGAAGGCATGATGGCGATTAACATTGGTGATACGGCGGACAACTGGAGTTACGGGAGGTTACTTCAGCTTTATTCGGAGGAGGACATTTCGCGGCCCACGGAGCAGCGTTTATCGCGGTGGTTTTTGCGGGATGCGCGCATACCGTGGATTTTATGGTTACACGGGAATCATGAGATGATGCATTCGGAGTTTTCGACGTACTTACGGACGATAAACGTGGATCAGATTCCCATGATCGAGTGGCGTGCCAGGTTCAAGTTGGTTTTTCCTTCTTTGGAGATCAAGATTGACGCGGCGCATGACCACAAGGGGTCTAGCATATACAATATTATGCACGGGCAGAAGCGTGCGGCGTTATGGGACGAGGATGCGGACATATACGTGGCCGGTCATCGGCACACGTGGGGTTTATCCACGGAGGAGATGGATGATGGCCGGGTGGTTTTCTTTGGTCGCGCCAGGGGGTATAAGTTTTTGGACCGTTATGCGGTGCGGCGGGGTTATCATAATGACAAGTATGGAGCTACTGTACTATTTGTAATAGATCCTCAGGACACGAACCCGGCGTCTCGCATACATTCCTTTGTGGATTTGGAGCAGGGTGCGGAGTATTTGGAGTGGAAGCGTGCTAAACGCGCCTGACGAGGTACTTCGCGAGATATTAGCGTTAGAGGAAGCGCGCAACACGCTTTTGCTTCGTGGTAGGGCTCAGGATTCGTTCATGCTGTTTGTAAAGCATGTATATGACGGGTTTATCGAGGGATCTCATCACAAACAGGTAGCGGAACAGTTCGAGGGATTGTCCAAGAACCGTGGTTCACGGATCATCATCAATTTGCCGCCTCGTCATACCAAGTCGGAGTTTGCGTCTTATTTGCTGCCGGCGTGGTTGATTGGCAAGAACCCTCAATTAAAGATCATTCAGACGACGCATACGGCGGAATTGGCGGTACGTTTCGGTCGCAAGGTTCGTAATTTAATGGAGACGGATCGGTACAGGGAGGTATTTCCTGATGTGGATTTACGCGCTGATTCCAAGGCTGCTGGCCGTTGGGACACGGGGCAAGGCGGCGAGTATTACGCGGCTGGTGTGGGAGGTGCGATTACGGGTCGCGGTGCAGATCTTCTTATTATCGATGATCCGCATTCGGAGCAGGATGCGCTTTCCGAGAGTGCGATGGAACATGCGTATGAGTGGTACACGTCAGGACCGAGGCAAAGGCTTCAGCCGGGTGGATCCATTGTCATAGTAATGACGCGGTGGTCCTTGAAGGATTTGACGGGGAAACTCATCAAGTCCCAGGCGTCGGATATCATGGCGGATCAGTGGGAGCTCATAGAGTTCCCAGCCATACTGCCGTCCGGCAACGTACTGTGGCCGGAATTCTGGAACAAGGACGAGTTACTCAGGGTCAAGGCTTCGTTGTCCTTGAGCAAGTGGAATGCGCAGTGGCAGCAGAATCCCACGGCGGAAGAGGGGGCGATAATAAAGAAGGAGTGGTGGAACACGTGGGAGAAGGAAGACATACCTCCTGTTAGTTACGTCATGCAGAGTTATGACACGGCGTTTAGCAAGAAGGAGACGGCGGATTATTCGGCTATTACCACATGGGGGGTGTTTCAGCCCGAGGAGGGCGGCGCCGATCATTTGATACTCATGGATGCGAAGCGGGGGCGGTGGGATTTTCCCGAACTCAAGTCTCAGGCCATGCAGGAGTACGAGTACTGGGAGCCGGATATGGTTCTGATTGAGGCGAAGGCCACCGGAACACCGCTCACGGACGAGTTAAGGACGATGGGTATACCGGTGGTGAATTATACACCGTCCAAGGGCAAGGATAAGCACACCAGGATGCATATGGTGGCGCCGATTTTCGAGTCAGGCAAGGTTTGGGCGCCGGAAAAGAAGTTTTCCGAGGAGGTTATTGAGGAGTGTGCGGCATTTCCCAATGGCGATTATGACGATTACTGCGACAGTATGAGCATGGCTTTAATAAGATATCGTAAGGGGGGGTTTCTTCGTCTTGACAGTGACGAAAAAGACGAAGAACCTGTATATAAGACTCAACCCCGCCAATTTTACTAGGAGGCTTTAATGCTTAAATGGGCTATGGGACGTGTGCGTGAACCTTCCACCTATGCAGCAATTGGTGTTGCCATTGTGGGTGTCGGAATTTTGATAGATCAGTCATATTTAATCATGGCTGGTATTGCGGTGGCCGTTCTTGCCTTTGTTTTGAAGGAAAAGGGCGTATACTAATTTTGGGACACCCCCAGGACTAAAATCCTGGGGGTGTAAAGCTGGAGATTAGGGGATGAATTCTTTTTATAAGATTGCAGCCGTATTTCTTGTAGCTCTGACCTTTTCGGCAGCGGCTTTAGCTAATCCGAAACAAAGTGGGATGGTTCCGGAGCAAGAACATCTGGAGATGCTTTACCCAACAGTTCTTGTGCGCTTGGGCAATGGTTCAGGGTCCGGGACAGTTATTTATTCCAAACAGAATGAAGATCAAGAATACGAAAGTTTCATTCTCACTAATTGGCATGTTGTTAGGGGTTATGTAAAGCTTTCAAAAGTTTGGAGTTCTGAGAAGAAAGAGCATGTAGAGACCGAGACACGCCGACCAGTTAACGTGGATCTTTGGGAATATAATAATTTCAGCACAGCGGTAGGCACTATTGGCCGATTGGCGCATATAAAAGCCTACGACAAAAGCCGCGATTTGGCGCTTTTGCAGATTTCCGATATGGAACGCAAAATGCCATATGTCGCTACGCTTTATCCGGAGGATCTAGATGAAGGTCCGTGGATTTTTCAAACCGTATACGCGGTAGGGGCTGGGCTTGGGAAGCCCCCCTTTCCGACAATGGGACTACTTGCCGGTTATGGTAGGGATCAGGACGGCAATTCACTATACCTCTCAACCTCCCCGATTATCTACGGCAATAGCGGCGGATCCTTGTATGTATACTCCCCGCGCAACCACTATGAGTTGATTGGTGTGCCAAGCATGGTATCGGCATACGGGTGGGGAAGCGTTGTATCCCATATGGCGTGGTCTCGTCCTATCTCAGAGATACGTTTGTTCTTGAGAGATTCAGGTTATGGCGTGAAAATCCTAGGGGATGAGCCAGAGCCGGATCCTGAAGAGGAAACAGAAGATGTTCGCTAGCCTTCTTCCAGCATTACTTCCTGTTGTTGGAGATGTTCTGGATAGGTTCTTCCCGAACAAGGAAGAGAAGGAAAAGGCAACCAGAGAAATCGAGGCAAAGCTTACCGAGCATCTCGCTTCTATAGATTTAGCTCAATTAGAGGTAAATAAGGCGGAAGCGAGCCATAAATCCATGTTCGTGGCCGGCTGGCGCCCATTCGTGGGTTGGTCATGCGGGCTCGCTTTGTTCTACACATACCTGATTCAACCAATAGCTATTTTTATCATGGGACAGACAGGGAACTTGGTTCATCTTCCGACACTTGATTTAAGTACAATGATGCCTGTCTTACTTGGGATGCTCGGATTGGGCGGTCTCAGAAGCTGGGAAAAGTGGAAAAAGGTAGCTAGATAATGGCAAGAGGACAAACGTCTTTACTGGATAACATAATGCCTTCGCAGGGGATGCCTCTGGGCGGCTTGACCGACGAGGAGATTGAGGTCGAGCAAGTTCAAGAGCCAACGGAGATGTTGGAACAGGAAGATGGTTCCGTTGTTCTTAACTTTGAAGACGCTATTCAGGAACAGCTTCAAGCAGAGCCTGATGCCAATCTGGCGGAAATTCTCGATGAGAGGGTTCTCATGGATATTTCCAGCGAACTTGTTGGGCTTTACAAGGAAGACAGGAGTGGCCGGCAAGATTGGGAAGATTCCTATAGGGATGGCTTGGATTTACTAGGACTGAAATACGAGGAGCGTGAGCAGCCTTTCCGTGGATCGAGTGGCGTGACACATCCTCTTATTGCCGAAGCGGTTACTCAATTTCAGGCGCAAGCCTATAAGGAACTTCTGCCTAGTTCAGGACCGGTAAGAACACAAGTCGTTGGCGCAGCAACACCAGAGGTGGAAGCACAGTCCAAACGTATTCAAGAATTCATGAATTATCAGATTACCCATGTCATGGAGGAATACGACCCTGAGATGGATCGCCTGTTGTTTTATCTTCCTCTTGCCGGCAGTGCGTTCAAGAAGATTTATTATGATGATATTCTGGATAGAGCGGTTGCGAGGTTTGTTCCTGCGGATGATTTAGTCGTTCCTTATAATGCCACGGATCTGGCATCGGCATCCCGTGTAGTTCATGTCATACGCATGAGCGACAACGATATCCGCAAGTTTCAGGCTGGAGGGTTTTATCGCGAAGTAGATCTTGTCCCTTATGAACAAGACGACGAGGTTCGCGAAAAAGAACGAGAGATCTCGGGAATACGCAAGACTCTGGACGATCAGGACTGTACGCTTTTGGAGATCCATACCGAGTTGGATATTCCGGGATTTGAGCATGTAAGTCCGTTGGACGGCGAACAGACGGGGATCAAGCTTCCTTATATCGTAACGATAGATGAGGGTAGCGCTAAGATCTTATCCATTCGCCGTAATTGGCAAGAGGGGGATGATCTTTACAGGAAGCTTCAATATTTCTCCCACTACAAATTTCTTCCTGGGCTTGGGTTCTATGGCTTTGGCCTGTTGCATATGATTGGGGGCTTGGGTCGTTCGGCAACCTCTATTCTAAGGCAACTAATCGATGCAGGGACACTTGCTAATCTTCCCGCTGGCTTTAAAGCTCGCGGTATTCGCATCCGTGATTCTGATGAGCCTTTGTCTCCTGGTGAGTTTCGCGATATTGATGTTCCCGGTGGAGCTCTTCGGGAGAGTATTCTCCCGTTGCCGTACAAGGAGCCAAGCCAGACATTAATGGCTCTTCTTGGGTTTGTCGTTGATGCTGGGCGCCGTTTTGCGGCAATTACGGACATACAAGTAGGAGATGGAAATCAACAAGCCGCTGTGGGAACAACGGTAGCGCTTCTCGAACGTGGCTCAAAGGTCATGTCGGCGATTCATAAGCGCCTGTATTACGCGCAAAAACAAGAATTTCGGATGTTAAGCAAGGTTTTTGCCGAATCTCTGCCGCCAGAGTACCCTTATAACGTCTGGGGCGCAGAGGCTCTGATCAAACAGGCTGATTTTGACGAGCGCATTGATGTAATTCCTGTAGCCGATCCAAATATCTTTTCGATGTCGCAAAGATTGGCTTTGGCGCAGACGCAGTTGCAGTTGGCGCAATCAAGTCCGGAAATGCACAATCTTTATGAAGCATATCGGCGAATTTATGAAGCGATAGGGGTACAGAACATAGAAGCTCTTTTGCCGCCGCCTCAACCGCCGCAGCCCATAGATCCGGCAATCGAGAACGCGCGTTCTATTATTCAGGAGACTTTACAGGCTTTTCCGACACAGGATCATGATGCTCATATGACGGCGCATATTTTGTTTATGAAAACGCCTATTCCAGCTTCGACACCGCCTATTTTTGCGCTTTTACAGGCGCATCTTTGTGAGCATATTGCCTACAAGGCGAGAGGTGTCGCCATGGCTGAGATGCAAGTCGCATCGCAACAGGCAGCGCAAATGGGACAGCAGCCGCAGCCGATGGATATTGAGGCTAAGGTTGCTCAGTATATCGCGCAATATACCGATGAGGTTATGGCTGCGCTGATGCCGCCGCCGGAAGGCGAAGTAGATCCTTTGGTTCAGCTACGTTCCAAGGAATTGGATATCAAGGCGGCAGATGTACAGCGTAAGGCTAGTGAATTTTCCGAGAAACTTGCGTTTGAGGTCGAAAAAGAAGATGAAAGACAGGATCTGACACGTGAGAAGATAGATTCTCAGGAAGATATCGCATTGTTGCGTGCTGAAGTGAATAGAGAGCGCATTCAACAAGGAGCGGCGGGGCGCGGCAATTAATGCCTATCCGTAAGGTGAAAGGCGGATGGACATTTGGCGGTGTTGTATATAAGACCTTAAAGGCGGCTAAAAGAGCGTACAGAGCGTATTTGGCCAAGAAGCATGGTGCTAAACCGAAAAGCAGAAGGGCGTAATGTTTCACGTGAAACAATATGGGTAGAAAACGCACATTGGTTGATCAGATGTCCGATCAGATGGACATTCCAAAACAGGAAGTGAGTGGTCTTATGGCTAAGGCGAAGAAGAAGAATGACGTGGCTGGGTACATGGAAGGCGGTCACGTCTATGATGTTACTCATGGTAGCGAAGATGTTCCCATCGAATGGGGGCGTGAGAAGCTCAAGGGCGGCACGGAGCAGTTAATCCAAGGTAGCGAGTTCCAGGTCCGTGGTCGTTACTTCAACAACAACGATGGAAAGGGGACTTTCTGATGGCAATAGGACTTAGAGGTAGAACCCGAAATCCCAAAAAGGGAATGGTTACAAAAAAAAGAGCGGAAGCTAGAGCATCAGGAGCCGTAGCTAAAAAAATGGGAGAGGCTCGTAAGACTGTAAGTGGCGGAGAACTGGATGCCTATCTACGAAAAAACGATGGCGGTAAAGCCGGGAACACGCCAACACACTAAGCAGAGAGGGACGAATGAGTGGGATTGGATCTTCTCAAAACCTTACTTCCGCTAGTAGTCTTTGTGGTTGGCGCGTTGGTCGTAGCTGTGCGCTTACAATCCCAAGTTCAGGCGTTACAACGCGATCTTCGAGAGTTGGAGAAAAAGCAAACCTATGTGAGCGTTGTTAAGTTGGAAGCGAAGATGGAACAGGCTGAAAAGAATTTAAGCGCGCTGTGGCAATTCACAAACAGGTTGCGTGATCGGTTCAATGGGGGGAAGTAAAATGACTGAATATAAAACCGTCGCATCACCAGGTGATCCTTTTACGGATGAGTGGAAACGGGAGCATCCGACCTACAAAGACTGGCACGACCGCTTCTTAATGCACCGCGCTGCGGCGAGGCGTGCTGCGGTGGAGCGCGCGCGGCGGGAAATCCCGTTCGATCCTCCGCTTTCTGTATTGGCCCAGGATGGCGGTTCAGAATCTGGTGCTGTCACCATAGCTCTCCCGCCTGGCGCGGTTGACTTCCTGACAAAAATTCCTAAACGTGGAGCACGATGATGCCTGGAGATGTAATATACAACAGCAAGAAAGATGCAGATGCCTACGCCGAGAAAACTGGCGGTATGGTAATACCTGTTGACCAAGACGGAGATGGTGTTCAAGACGGTCACATAGTTGTCCCTAGGATATCTAGTGAAGGAACTAGAGGGCCGACACCTTCAGAAGTAGCTGGAATAGATCCGGAGGCAGAAGCGGATACAAAGGCTTATTTAGAAGCAGTAGCAGCAGCGGGTGGACCCAGTGAAGAAGACGAACTTGGCTATAGGCAGGGCGGCATGAACTTCACCAATCGCGGCCCTGTTAAATACGCCAAAGGCGGCGCAGTTCGCGGCAAAAGATTCAGCGGTTCTTATTAGGGAGCCATATTGATGCTTCCGAGAACATTTTCGACTGAGAAAAAGGCTATCGAATATGTTAAAGAACATCCAGGCACTTCCTATGAGCAAAAAATCCGGGAGGATGGGAGTTTTGCTGGATATAAAGTATCGTTAAGGATGCCAAGAGTACCCACCGTAGGAGTAAAAAACCTCCCAAAAGTAAGGTACTCTCAAGGTGGTGCGATACGTGGCAAAAGATTCAGCGGTTCTTATTAAAGCATGGCGGATCCGACAACTTTCGCGTATTCCTTATTGAAAGCTATTCAAGAAAGAATATCTCTTACGCAGGAAGCTATTCTTCAGGGTGGGCCGAAAAATATGGAATCATACAAACAATTGGTTGGAGAACTTCAAGGGCTTGAGTTTTGCGAGCGTGAGATAAGAGACCAGTTGCAGAAAACGGAGGACGAATGAGCAAGACTTTATATGTTCCTGATCATATAGCTACGAAAGAAAAACAGAAAAAAGAAGCGGTGGCTTCTGCATATATAAACCAGGAAGATAAGGTCTTAGATCCTTCCTTACTTGATTTATCTCTAAGTGAGCGTCTCCCGCAGCCAACCGGGTGGCGCATTCTTGTCATGCCTTATGCCGGCAAAGCCACGACAGACGGCGGTATTTATATTCCAGATCAAACAAGAGATCGTGAGGCATTGGCAACTGTTGTTGCTTATGTTCTTAAAGTTGGACCATTGGCGTATCAGGATGAAGGTAAGTTTGGACCAGACTGTTCTCCATGGTGCGAAGAAGGTCAGTGGATCTGTATCGGTAGATATGCTGGTGCTCGTTTCAAGATTGATGGAGGAGAAGTCCGTATAATCAATGATGACGAGGTTATTTCGACAATTAAGGAACCTGACGATATTAAACATGTCTAGAAAGAAGAAGGAGAATTTAGGAATGATGACATGCCAGAGGAAAAACCCATTGAAGTAGGTGATTCTGAGGAATCGCCTGTTGATGTAGATATTCCGCAAGAAGATGCCCCTAAAGAGATAGAAGCAGTTCCCCAGGAAGAAAATGAGGAGGAACTTGAAGAATACAGTGCCGGTGTTAAATCCCGGATTGACAAGCTGACAAAGCGATTTAGGGAAGAGGAGCGGCAAAAGCAGACGGCGGTTGAGTATGCCGAGAATGTTAAACAGGAAAACGATGCTCTAAAGGGTAGACTTGAGTCCCTCGATAAGGGATATCAAGAACAATTTGGTGGTCGAGTAACCTCCCAGCTTGATTCGGCTAAACGTCTTCTCAAAGAAGCCCATGAAAATGGTGATGTAGATAAGATTGTCGAAGCGCAAGAAGCGTTGGCAACATTATCGGCTGAGAAGGGGAGGTTGACGGCTGCGCAGCAAAGAGTAGCGCAGGTTCCACCTCCTCAACAAACACCTCCAACCCCTCCTCCACAACCGCCGGCTAAAGCGGATCCTAAAGCAGAAGCTTGGGCGGCGGGACATGATTGGTTTGGACAGGATGAGGTTATGACATACGCCGCTTTCGGAGTTCATAGGCGGCTAATAGAGGATGAGGGGTTTGATCCTCAATCCGATGAGTATTATGCTGAACTTGATAAAAGAATGATTGCCGAGTTTCCACATAAGCTTGGTAAGAAATCTTCGTCGAACGGGGGGAGCAAGAAGGTTGCGTCAGCCGAAGCTTCCGCATCCCGCAATAGAAGTGGACGAAAAACTGTGCGATTAACGCCCTCACAGGTTGCGATTGCAAAGAGGCTTAATGTGCCGCTTGAAGAATACGCAAAATATGTGAGGGATTGATCATGAATACAGAGAACGCAGCTCTCCAAAAGTCTACGAGAACGCCTCGGAATAACAGCACACGCGCAAAACAAGCGCGCAGGGAACCTTGGAAGCCCCCGTCCATGTTGGACGCACCGCCTGCACCAGATGGTTATCGACATAGGTGGATTCGGGCAGAAGTTATGGGTTTTGACGACCGCAAGAATGTAGCAGCTCGCAGCCGTGAAGGTTGGGAACTGGTGCGCGGTGAAGATCACCCAGACTTTGAGATACCGACCATCGAAGACGGCAAACATGCCGGCGTTATTGGGGTAGGAGGATTATTGCTTGCCAAGATCCCCGTTGAGGTTGTCGAGGAACGCAAAGAATATTTTCAGAGCATGACTCGCAATCAAATGGCGGCTGTTGATAACGACTTAGCTCGTGAGCAACATCCGGCGATGCCTATCAGCAAACCTGATCGGCACTCTCGTGTAACTTTTGGAGGTCCTCAAAAAGAAGAGGACTAGGAGCAATGTAGATGGCAAATAGCAATGGAAGCTTTGGCCTTCGCCCTTTGAGCAAACAGGGCGCGGCCTCTAATTCCACTGGTATGACCCAATACTCCGCGTATGAAATTGCAAACGGCAATACCAATAAGCTGTATCATGGCGAACCTGTGATTCCGCTTTCCACCGGCTATATCGACGCCCCTGGCGCCGCCGCTGGTGGAACAGTTGGTATGCTGGGCGTGTTTCAGGGTTGTGAGTATGTGGATTCTACCACTGGGAAACCTGTCTGGAAAAACTACTGGCCTGGATCTGGGGCAGATTCCAACCACCCGGTAAAAGCGTTTGTGAATGATGATCCAATGCAGCTTTATGTTATTGCAACGGATGCCACTTGGACGAGCAAGGCTACGGCGCGAGCCGCAGTTTTCGCTAACGCTAACTTCTCGACAGCTATCACAGGGACAGACGCTACTGGTGTGTCCCTTGGTCGTTTGGCAATCAGCACGATTGCCACCACAGCCGCTCTGCAAATGCGGATTGTGGGTTGGCTTGATGATCCAGAGAATGCTGATTTCACAGCGGCTGGTATCGGGGCAATCGTTCGGTTGAATAACCACTTCAATAGCAATAACGGCGCTATTGCGGCTGGTACGCCTTCAACCACTGGCGTATAGGAGGGTTTGAGAGATGGCTATTAGTAGAGCTCAATTAGCTAAAGAGCTAGAGCCTGGCCTCAATGCCTTGTTTGGACTTGAGTACGCCAGGTACGACAACGAATCTGCTGAGATCTATGATACTGAATCCTCAGAACGCGCATTTGAGGAGGAGGTCATGCTTTCCGGTTTCGGGTCAGCGCCCGTCAAATCGGAAGGATCGGCAATTTCATTTGATGATGCGCAAGAAGCGTATACTGCAAGGTATACGCATGAGACTATCGCGCTTGCTTTCTCCATTACGGAAGAAGCAATCGAGGATAATCTCTATGACCGATTAGCATCTCGTTATACGAAAGCTTTGGCGCGTAGCATGGCCAACACCAAACAGGTGAAGGGTGCAGCTACCTTGAATAATGCTTTTGATAGCTCGTTTACGGGCGGCGATGCTAAAGAACTTTGTGCTACGGATCATCCTCTTGTGAATAACAATGATCTTCGCAACGAGCCTAGCACGGCGGCTGACTTGAACGAAACGAGCCTTGAGAATGCTCTTATTGACATCGCAGCTTTTGTCGATGAGCGTGGCCTTAAAGTCTCGGTACGTGGTGAAAAGATGGTTGTTCCTCCCGCGCTACAGTTCGTGGCGGATCGTCTTCTTGAATCCACTCTTCGTCCGGGTACGGCGGATAATGACATTAATGCTACGCGGAACATGGGAATGCTTCCGCAAGGCTATGTCGTTAACCACTATCTTACGGATACTGACGCATGGTTTATCAAAACCGATGCTCCAAGAGGATTTATCCACTTTGAGCGCATGCCGATGTCTACGAAGATGGAAGGTGATTTTGATACTGGCAATGTGAGGTTTAAAGCCCGCGAGCGTTATAGCTTTGGGTGGTCGGATCCGCGTTGCGTATTTGGATCTCCTGGCGCGTAAAGAATACGGGGAGGGGGAAACCCCTCCCCACTTTCTGGGATCTCATAGCCCTAGCGACTGGCCCAGCAGACGCTTACAAAGACTCTAGGGCAAAGCCTTTTGTAAGGAGGTAGTACTATGGGTACATCCCGTTTTTCTGGTCCTGTCATGTACAGTGGCACTGGTAGTGATGCCAGCGCTTTGGGGTCATGGTTTAGAAATCTTCCGATCCAAATTAATCCAGACTATGTCTTCAAGTATGATGACTTCACTGGTGTTGATATTGATGACACAGATGACTGGACTAAGGCTGTTCTTAACAGCGGCACATTAACTCTTCTGGCTGACCATGTCGGTGGATGGGCAAAATCCACTGGGGATGGCTCAACGGATAATTCCGGTGGTTCGATCCAAGGCAATGAAATTTTCATGGCCGAAGCAAGCAAGCTTATCTTTTTTGAGGCCAAGGTTGCTGTGGCTGATGCTGATGACATGGATATGTTTGTCGGTTTAGCGGAGAATGGAACTTTTGCTACTGGCGTTCCCTTCACGGCGAGTAACCAGATTGGTTTCTTACTGGTTGAAGGTGCTGCGGATATTTACGCTAACTGCGATAGTGGCGGAACGGAAACCAAGACGGATACGGGGATTGATTTTGCCGACGGGGCCGAATCTTCCTCTAGCATTACCAACACTCGTCGCTTAGGCTTTATTGTCAAAGGGACGGGACAGGTTGAGTTTTATGTCGACCGTGTCTTGAAAACCACTACTACGGGGAATATTCCAACTTCGGCTTTGACTCCGTGGTTTTGTGCCATGTCTGGTACGACTACGGCGGATGCTGCCTGGTGCGATTATATCTGGGTTGCCGCTCAAAGAACCACGGATGGCATGATCCAATTTAATGATCAACCGTAGAAGATGATGGTCTTGTCAGGAGAAATTAAGGAGTAGGCTATGGCCGATACTTTTACCGAGAAGATCATTGAGGATGGCCCTCGAAAACTAGTCAAATCTTTTGCTTACACCTATGTTGATACTGGCCAGAGTGCTGTTTTGGCAGTGGATGTCTCTGGCCTATCAACTCTTCAAGACGGCACCGCTTGTAGCAATCTTCGTATCAACAAGATATGGTTTAGCACCATTGGCTTGTCAGTAAAGATTCTATGGGATGCCAGCACTGATACGTTGGCAGTTGAGGTTCCTTCTGGTTATCAAGGAGATTTCGACTTTTCTTCTTTTGGAGGACTTGTTAACAGTGCTTCTAGTCCCACGGGAGATTTAAGGTTTACTACTGTTGGGCATGGGGCTGCGGATACATACACGATAGTGTTGGATTGTGTTAAAGAGTTCTAAAAACGATGAGCGATATTGAACGTAGGAATGAACTCGAACTCGTTGAGATAAGAGGAGAATTACGATTATTATCGGAAAAGATTGATGTCCTCAAGAATAACGATATTAGTCATGTCCAAAAATCGATAGATACATTCAGTAAAATTCTATGGGCGGTGGGGTTCCTTATTCTTGCTCAATTGGCCGTGGGAATTAGGTTAGCTGTTTTTAGTTAAGGAGTAAGAGATGGCGACTTCTGGATCGGTTGATTTCAATCTGGATATGGCTGAGATAACAGAGGAAGCCTTTGAGCGCTGCGGGCTTGAACTTCGCACTGGTTATGATTCAAAAACGGCGCGCCGTTCTCTAAGTCTGCTTTTTGCGGATTGGTCCAATAGAGGTCTTAATCTTTGGACTATCGAGCAGATCACTCAAACCGTTGCTCAACTATCAACTTCATCTGCCGTTGCCACTTATCCTATTGGTGCCATTACCATGACCGTAGGCGCCTCTGGATCATTTTCCGTTGGTGAGACAATAACCGGAGGAACCAGCGAAGCTACTGCTGATATTATAACAAAACCATCTTCAACTACTCTGACCTTAACTATTCCCAGTGGAACATTTTCCGCCTCAGAGACAATAACTGGATCTTCAAGTTCTGCCACGACAACTGTTTCCGCTGCTATTAGTTTGTCTGATGTTCAATCCACTGTGGATGTTCTTGAGGTGGTTATCCGCAGAAGTAGTGAAGATATTGGTATGACTAGAATTAGCCGGCAAGAGTATTTGAGCATACCAACAAAGACCACTCAGGGCCGGCCTACTCAATTTTATATAAATCGTCAAATCACTCCTACGTTGACGATCTGGCCTCTTCCTGAGAATTCAACGGATGCTTTGATCTATTACAGAGTAAGACGTATCGAGGATGCTGATGCCGCCACTAATAATCCAGACATACCTTTTAGGTTTCTTCCATGTCTTGTCGCTGGTTTGGCGTATCATATCTCGCTTAAAAAGGCTCCTCAGAGGACTCAGATCTTAAAGATGTTTTATGAAGAGGAATTTGAGAGGGCCGCATCACAGGACATCGAGCATGGTATTTCTCTTCGCCTTGTTCCAACATATCAGTCATTGAGAGTCTAAGATGTCTAGATATGCGGGCGGGAAATATGCTCTTGGAATATCCGACAGATCAGGACGCGCCTATCATTTGACTGGCATGCTTAAAGAATGGACCGGTATGCTGGTAGGTGCTGATGAATTTGAGGTTAAACAGCCCCAGCTTACTCCCCGGCGTCATGTTACCGATCCTCAAGCTTTAAGAATAAGCCGTCCCGATAGAATTGAGCCGGCCACAACGGTTCTTCTTGCTTTTAACCCCTTCAAATCTGGGAGCAGCGGATCCGCCGTCATCACTGTTACGGAACCTGGACATGGAAGAAGTACCGGAGATACAGTGCGCTTTAGAAAAGTAGAATCTTTTGATGGATTTACCGAGAGCGCTATAGAGGATTCCAGCGGATTTTCCATCACAAAGATTGATTCTGATAGTTACACATTTACTTCTGGAAGCGGGACGGCAACCACAGGAAACATCAAGGGTGGCGGTGGATCTGCTTCTGCTGGTCCTGTAACGGTGAGTCCGTAATATGGCTTTTACATTTACAACATTAAAAACTGCTATTCAGGATTATACGCAGAATACGGAGACGACATTCACGAATCAATTATCTAGATTTATTGTGAATTCTGAAGAGCGAATTCTAAAGGAATGCCAGCTTGATGTTTTCCGTAGAAATGTGTCCGGAAGCTTAACTACTTCAAGCAAGTTTTTAACCAAACCAGAGGCTTTTTTATCCCCATTTTCTTTGAGTGTGGTTGTAAGCTCGGAAAATAAGTTTCTTCTGTACAAGCAGGTAACTTTTTTACAGGATTATACGCCTAATCCCGCCACTACAGGGGAGCCCTTGTATTACGGGGATTGGAATGATGAATCTTTAATGGTCGCTCCGACACCTGACGATGATTATGCCGTTGAATTACATTATTTTTATAGACCAACTTCAATCACATCAACTAGCGACGGAACCAGTTGGCTTGGGACAAATGCCGAGTTAGCCCTTCTGTATGGCGCCTTGGTGGAGGCTTATACTTTCATGAAGGGAGAGACTGATTTGCTACAATTATATAATGCCAGATTCCAAGAATCTTTACAGTGGTTGAAGAATCTTGGAGAAGGCATGCAAACCAGAGACGAGTACCGTTATGATCGTCTTCGGAGGGATGTCGCATGATTGATCTTAAAGGAGCATCGGTAGCTTTAGTTGGATTAGGAGATTCTCAACGGGAATACACCTGCTCAGTGGCTAATGGAGCAGAATATGATGAGGTGTGGGCAGTGAACTCTATGCTGGCACCTATTAAACATGATCGAGTGTTTATGATGGATCCACCGTCTAGGTTTTTTGATACCGACTTAGCCGGTAAGCAAACATCCGCTCTCAGAAGAGAACTTCCCAAACATCCCGGCCCCATATATACATGCGAGCTTGATAGTAGAGTTCCGGGAGCAGTTCTTTATCCTTTAGAAAAGATTATTGAAAAAACAGGTCTTTGTTATTTTAATAACACAATCCCTTATGCAATAGCTTTCGCCATATATAATGAAATAGGAAAACTTTTCTTATACGGCATAGATTATTCCTATAAAACTAATATACATATGGCTGAATCAGGACGCGCATGTACAGAGTTCTGGCTTTCGGCGGCTGTTGCAAGAGGTATGCGGATAGATGTAGCTTCGTGTTCAGCCCTTTTAGATACTGATGTTCCTATAGAGGAAAAGCTATACGGCTATCACAGATTAGATGATCCCTTAATTATGAGTATAAAAGATGATACTCTTGCCTTGATACAGAAATCTAATATTGAACCCCCCGAGCCGTTGGATGTCACACCGGTTTTATACGAACGAAACGATAAAGTCGTTTCTATGCAGGGGAAAGTATAATGTTTGATATAAGTTCGTCAGCTTCAGTGGGAAACATAGATGTACTCACTTCTGATAATGGGGGTCATTCTATAGAAGAAGTTGCTGAAATGGCCGCGAATAGGATTCTTTATATTGCTGATGAAGCGCCTCCTCCCATACGGGATCAGGCTATGGCATTTAAAGATACGCTAAAGCAGACATTGGTTTACTATATGCAGCAAGCGGTAACGCAAGACAGAGCAACAATTTGTGCTAAATTAAGGAGCAGTGGTTATTCCGATTTGGCCGATAATCTAAGGAGTATGTGATATGGCTATATCAGCGGCAATGTGCACGTCTTTTAAGAGCGAAGTCTTAAAGGCCACACATAATTTCTCCGCTTCTGGAGGTAATAGTTTTAAATTGGCTTTATATGCGGAAGGTGGGGGCGGCAAAAGCGGCACTACCGCTACGTTGGGCGCAGCCACTACCGCTTATACCACTACAGGTGAAGTGGCTAATAGTGGATCATATGCGGCAGGCGGATCGGCTCTCACCAATATTGATCCTACCACTGGTGGAACCACTGGATTTACTGATTTCAGTGATCTGAGTTTCACAACAGCGACTATTACGGCTATGGGTGCTATGATCTATAACGATACAAACAGTGATAAATCTGTTTGTATTTTAGATTTTTCGTCCAATAAAACCAGTACCGCTGGCACGTTTACCATTACTTTTCCCGCTGCGGCTGCATCAACGGCCATAATTCGTATAGCATGAGACTAGGGCGGGGGGCTTAGCTATGGCCATGGTCTTCGCCGATCGTGTAAAAGAAACCACCACCACTACGGGTACTGGCACCCTTGATCTTGGTGGGGCTGCTGTTGGGTTTCAAAGTTTCGTGGCTGGTATTGGGAACACGAACGAGTGCTCCTACTGCATCACCGATGATACTTATTGGGAGGTCGGCGAGGGAACGGTGACAGATGCGTCGCCGGATACTTTATCGCGCGATACGATCCTAGCGAGCAGCAATTCCGACGCCGCAGTTAACTGGACGTCGGGCACTAAGAATGTTTTTGTCGTATATCCCGCAGGGGTAGTGGCAGTCACGTCTTATACGAACTCCACAAATAATAGAATTATTACATCTGTTGATAGTACCACGGTTAATGGTGAAGCCAATTTAACTTTTGACGGGTCGGTGCTGGCGGCAACAGGCAATATCACGGCGACCGGCACGGTTGAACCGGCGGGCGATACCGCTGCCGGGGACAATGCGGCTATTGGCTACACCTCGGCTGAAGGACTTATCCTCACAGGACAGGGCTCAACCAACGACGTAACGATTAAGAATGATGCCGATGCAGAAGTTATGGGCGTTCTTACCGGGACAACCACGGCAGCCTTTACGGGTCAGGTGACTGGAACCGGTTTTACCGGAACATTGGACGGAATATTAGGGTCTGGTACGCCAGCGGCTGCGACGGTCACAACTATTGATGCATCGGGCGTAGCTACAGCGACAACCTTTGAGCCGGACGGCGATACAGCGGCGGGCGATAATGCGGCTATTGGTTACACAAGTGCCGAGGGCTTGATCCTTACAGGTCAAGGTTCGACCAATGATGTCACAATTAAAAACGATGCGGATGGGACCGTCATTTCAATTCCGACGGGCACCACAAACGTCACAATCGCCGGTGACCTAACTATCTCAGGCGACGATTTAACAATGGCAACTAATACTAGTGGTGCCGCTTTAATCGCCGATGGTACGAATTTTAATCCCGTCGTTATATCTGGCGACATTTCGATCAATACATCTGGTGTGGCAGCTATTGGTTCTGGGGTTATTGTAGAGGCAGATATCGCTGATAATGCTGTAACTCTTGCTAAGATGGCTGGGGGAACTGATGGAAATATAATTAGTTATGACGCCAGCGGAGATCCTGTAGCGGTTGCAACGGGAACCGATGGGCAGGTACTTACGTCGGCGGGAGCAGGACAACCCCCGGCGTTTGAAGATGCTGGCGGTGGTGGTGCTTCAGACATTAACGGTCTGTCAGACGCCATCACAAATTCTTCTGGTGCGACAGTTGGTCTTGGTACAGGCGCATTAGCCAACGATGACGGCACTACAAATAAGAACACTGCTCTTGGTTATGGTGCGCTTAATTCCAACACCTCTGGTTACAATAACACAGCGGTTGGGTATGAAGCTCTTGAAGCCCACACCGAAAATGGCGACTGCGCAGCGATTGGATATCAGGCGCTTTATAGTAATATCTATGGTGAGCGCAACACAGCGGTTGGGAAGGATGCGCTTAAACTCAGCACCACTGGTTCAAGCAACTCAGCAATTGGGGCCGGAGCGCTTGACGCCAACACCACTGGTGGAAGCAACACAGCAATTGGAGATAAAGCGCTTAGCTCTAACACCACTGGTTCATACAACATAGCGCTTGGGTATGAAGCACTTGATACCAACACCACTGGTTCAAAACACTCAGCGTTTGGGTATCAGGCGCTTAAATCTAACACTACCGGGCCAGAGGGCACAGCGTTTGGGTATAAGGCGCTTCTCTCTAACACCACTGGTACACAGAACGTAGCGGTTGGGAATGAGACGCTTCGATCCAACACCACTGCTGACTACAACACAGCGTTTGGAACTTTTTCGCTTTATTTAGCCACCACTGGTGGATACAACTCAGCGCTTGGATTTCAGGCGCTTAAAAACAACGACACTGGTACGAACAATGTAGCAGTTGGGTATCAGGCGGGAGATTTAACCACAACAGGAAGTAATAACACATCTTTGGGTTATGGATCTGATCCAACAGCAAACGATGCTGATAACGAAGTCACCTTGGGTGATGCTAATGTCTCAGCGCTTCGTTGCCAAGTCCAGACTATATCCGCACTTTCAGATAGGCGGGATAAAAAAAGTATTAAAGAACTGCCAGTTGGACTGGACTTTATCAATGACTTAAAGCCTGTCAAGTTTGTCTGGGATATGCGTAATGGTGGTAAGAAGGATATTCAAGAAATTGGTTTTATCGCACAGGATTTGGACGAATCTCAAATCAATGCTGATGCTGAAGACTATCTGAATCTTGTTTTAAAAAACAACCCGGATAAATTAGAAGCATCTTATGGAAAATTAGTTCCAATTTTAGTGAAGGCTGTGCAAGAACTTTCAGCTGAAGTTAATCAACTAAAAGAGAAACTCAATAATTAAATAAGGAGTAATAAAATGACTGATATACAAACTGAAGCTGAGATTGCTCAACATTTTTCTGCAATGGACGACAGCGTAAATTTAATCGCGGCCATAGTGGAGGATGATTCTCGTTTTGTTAATAATGATCCAGATGGCGCTAGTGGCGTAAAATTAATGGTCACACGCAATACAGATCATTTAGAGATTCAAGCAGCTAAAGATTGGTACTCTGCCTCAAGCAACAGTAAAACTTCCTATGAGAACGCAGTTGCTATAGGCAAGGCATACGTTGCTTAAAGTGAAAACGACCTCTGATGGTATTGGTGGAGGATTAGCCGGATGAGTGGCTCCATAGGGGCCTTTCCCGTATCCGCGCATCCGATTTCTGGGACAGGGACTCAGGACGTTGCAGTTACCGTTTCGGGTGTTGCTGGGACGGGAGCGGTTGGCACCGTTACGGTTGTTGGTGGAAGCGTTGTAACAGTTTCGGGTGTTGCTGGGACGGGAGCGGTTGGCACCGTTACGGTTGTTGGTGGAAGTGTTGTTACCGTTTCGGGTGTTGCTGGGACGGGAGCGGTTGGCACCGTTACGGTTGTTGGTGGAAGTGTTGTTACCGTTTCGGGTGTTGCGGGGACGGGAGCCGTTGGAACGGTTTCGGTTGTTGGTGGAAGTGTTGTTACCGTTTCGGGTGTTGCTGGGACGGGTGCGGTTGGCACCGTTACGGTCACGCCTGGGATTAGTGTTGAGGTCTCGGGTGTTGCTGGGACGGGTGCGGTTGGCACCGTTACGGTTGCTGGTGGAAGCGTTGTAACAGTTTCGGGTGTTGCTGGGACGGGTGCGGTTGGCACCGTTACGGTTACTAGTGGGATTAGTGTTGAGGTCTCGGGCGTTGCTGGGACGGGAGCTGTTGGAACAGTTTCGGTTGCTGGTGGGGGTAGTGTTGAGGTCTCGGGCGTTGCTGGAACGGGAGCTGTTGGCACCGTTACGGTTACTAGTGGGATTAGTGTTGAGGTCTCGGGCGTTGCTGGAACGGGAGCTGTTGGCACCGTTACGGTTACTGGTGGGAGTAGTGTTACCGTTTCGGGCGTTGCTGGAACGGGTGCCATTGGAACGGTTACAGTTACGCCTGCGATTAGTGTTGACGTTTCGGGCGTTGCTGGGACGGGAGCCATTGGAACGGTCACGATGTCCGGTGATGTTTCCGTCGCGGTTGATGGAGTATCCGCCACGGGCGCAATATCGAATGTTAATGTTTGGGGAATAATTGATGCATCACAAACCCCTGATTTTTCAACCATTAGTTCCTCACAAAGTCCAAGTTGGTCAACTGTGGATGCTTCACAAACCCCTGGTTGGACAAAAATAGCGGCATAGGAATAGGATTATGGCTTCTTCATATTCAACAAGTCTCGGAATTGAAAAAATGGCGACCGGAGATCAATCCGGGGCTTGGGGTACAACAAGTAATCACAACTGGGACATTCTAGATCGTATTTCAGCCTATACTGCTATTGCCTTATCCGATGCTTCTACGGCCACTCTTACCGTCCGGGAAGCCTCCCCTGACGCTGGCACGGAAAATCTTCAAAATGGTATGTATCGTGTTATTAAATTTACGGGTTCTTTGAGCCAAGCTTGTACGATCACAATAGCGCCTAATACTACTAAAATGTTCTTTATAGTGGCTAATGCCACTACTGATGCCGGATCAAGTGGCCCATATTCTCTGGCTTTTTCGCAGGGTAGTGGAGCTAATGTCACGGTACAAAATGGCAATAATGCCGTCATATATTGTGACGGTGCTGGTAGTGGTGCTGCTGTAACGGATGCTTTAAGCGATTTACAGATTGGAAACGATCTTAGTCTGGTATCAGATTCAGCCGTTGTTAATATGGGAGCGGATAATGATATTACGATCACCCATGTTGCGGATGTAGGATTAAAATTAAAACAAGCTGGTGCAACAGGTGATGGCAGCCCCTTTGTCCTAACCCTTCAAACAGGTGAGCTGGATATTGCGGCGGATGATGTTCTAGGTCAGATAGATTTTCAAGCCCCAGACGAGGCCACGGGTACTGATGCTATTCTGGTAGCTGCTGGTATATCGGCTATTTCAGAAGGTGATTTTAGTTCCAGTAGCAATGCTACTAAATTAAGTTTCAAAACCGGGGCTTCCGCAGCCGCCACGGAGAAAATGTATATTACCAGTGTTGGTAATGTGAATATGAAGAATACGGCCACAGGCGACGATACGCCTGTGGTGTTAACTCTTCAAACAGGCGAGCTAGATATCGCGGCGGCGGATGTTATAGGTCAGATAGATTTTCAAGCCCCCGATGAAGCCGCCGGAACGGACGCTATTCTTGTGGCGGCTGGAATTGCGGCTGTATCAGAGGGCGATTTCAGTTCTTCTAATAATGCCACCAAACTAAGTTTTAAAACTGCCTCAAGTGCGGCTGCGGCAGAAACCATGTCATTAAGTTCTGGCGGTAATTTAACCATTGCTGGTGATTTGACTGTCTCAGGCGACGATATAACGATGGCAACTAACACCAGCGGTGCTGTTTTAGTTGCTGATGGAACAAATTTTAATCCAGTTGTGATGTCTGGTGATGCGACAGTGGCTACTGATGGGGCGTTAACAATCGCTAATGATGCTGTATCACTAGCTAAAATGGCCTCTGGAACAGATGGAAATATAATTTCTTATGATGCGAGCGGGGATCCTGTCGCAATTGCTACAGGAGATGATGGTCAGGTACTTACGTCGGCGGGAGCGGGGCAGCCCCCAGCGTTTGAAGATGCTTCTGGTGTTTGGACTTTAATAGGTACATCCGTTGCATCAAGTAGCGCCACCTTAGATCAAACTGGGCTTGATTCAACGTATGACACATATGCTATTGCGCTTTCTGATTTAAACCCAGCGACAGATGACGTTGATGCATATTTTAGATGGGGAGATTCGAGTGGTATTGATAGTGGAAGCACGGATTATGAGTGGGCCACTTGGGGCATGTTATCAAACCAGTCATCCGATCTCACCTCCTCGATAAGCACTGGTGACGGTCAAATAATACTTATTAATGATCAGGGCCAAGCCATCGGCAACGCCGCATCTGAAGGTTTTAATGCAATGCTGTTTCTGCACGGGCCAGGAGATAGCACGCAGCGACCATCGGTTAGCGGACAGTACACTTACTACAGCATAAATGATGTCTGTGGGGTAGGTTCTTGCTTCGGGGGCCGCAAGGCATCGTCAGGTGATATCACGCTGGATCGAGTACAATTTTCATTCAGCAGTGGTAACATTGATACAGGAAGAATGACAGTATGGGGAATCAAGCACACATAAGGAGGACTGACGATGGGTAGCTTTACAACAGTTAACAAAGTTGATGAGAATGGAGTCATCTGCAAGTACGATACCTTTGAAACTAAGGAAGAAGCCGACGCAAGGATTGTTGAACTACATCAGATGTCAGGATTTGAAGACGCTTTTATAGTCGATAATGCCGCAACTGCCGTAAATGGTGAGATGTGTTTTCAAAACCCATCTCGTTGGACCGTTGATAAAATAAATAAGACGATAAGTTTTGATCAGAATGCTTTCGATACAGACCAGTATAACGGACATATGAAACTCCTGAGAGCAGAGCGCAATAATCTTTTGGAAGTGAGCGACATAAGCGTTCTCCCTGATCGCTGGGCAACGATGAATGATGATACAAAAACTGTTTGGTCTACTTATCGTCAAGTACTTCGTGATTTACCGGCTACAGTAGTTGATCCAGCCAATCCTGTATGGCCTATGGAGCCTAGTTAAATGTCCGCACTGGAAACTGCCATAGAGAATGATGAGGCTTCTGGATAGACATGCCTTTAGCCAAGATAATCTTTCGCCCAGGTGTGAACAAAGAAACCACCTCCTATGGTATTGATGTACAAGATATACCTGGGTGGTTTGATTCCAATCTTATTCGTTTTAGAAAAGGTCGCCCTGAGAAAATGGGCGGCTGGGAAAAACTAAGTAGCAACACCATAGAAGGTACTGGTCGATCTCTTCATACTTGGGCCGCTCTTGATGGCAGTAAGTATATGGGACTTGGGACGCAAACGAAGTTCTACGTAGAAGAAGGTGGAACGTATAACGATATAACACCTATACGAACCAGCGCGACACTTGGCTCAGACCCCCTTAAAACGGGAAGCGCATCAAGTGGTGTAGTAACCGTAACCGCAGTAGCCCATGGGGCGAAGGACGGTGATTTTGTAACATTCAGCGGGGCAACGGCGACTGACGGCATAACGGCAGCGCAACTTAACACAGAACACGAACTAACTCTTGTGGATTCAAATTCCTACACCGTAGACACAGGTGGAAGTGCTTCTTCTGGGTCTACCGCTGGCGGCGGGAGTGCCGTTATTGCGACTTATCAGATTAATGTAGGCCTCAATGTTGAGGTATCTGGAGTTGGGTGGGGCGCTGCGTTATGGGGTGGCATTTCATCTGGATATACTCAAACGACGCTCAATGATAGCGGAGGGATTAACGACTCTGTCACATCTTTCATACTAACAAGTGCTTCCGATTTTGAGACGGCGGCCAGCACCATTTCTGCAAATGTTGCCTTGAACGCGTCATCGCTTCCTCTGGCAAGTTCAACTGCGTTTCCTAGCAAAGGAACCGTTCTCATAGGAAGTGAGAAAATCCGTTATGAGACTAATGCGGATAATGTTCTTGGAACTTTAACGCGAGGTACTGATGGAACTACCGCAGCGGCGCATAGCAGTTCGGCAGCAATTACATTTGTCGGATTAATCCAAATAGATGATGAACTTATTCAATATACGGGGAAAAGCTCGAATACCATAGATGCAGGAGTTGTTAGGGGGGTTCGTGGAACGACAGCCGCGTCTCATAGCGATGGGGCAGATGTTTTAGAAGCTAACGACTTTGTCGGATGGGGAGGGGCTTCTTCTATAAGTTCCACAACGAAACTTCGTTTATGGTCTCAGGACAACTGGGGAGAGGATTTAGCTTTTTGTCCCTTGGATGATACTCCTTATTATTGGGATAAGACATTGGGAGTAGGTTCTAGAGCAACAACATTTGCTTCTCAAACGGGGGCCTCGGATGCTCCGACGATAACGCGCCACATTATGGTTTCAACTACAGATCGCCATATAATCTGTCTTGGATGTAATCCGTTATCGGAGACTGCCCAAGATCTACTGCAAGTTAGATGGTGCGATCAGGAAAACCCGTTTGATTGGACTCCATCAGCCATTAATACAGCCGGCGGTCAGCGTCTGTCTTCAGGATCAGAAATCATTGCCGCTGTAAAGGGACGCCAGGAAGTTCTTATTTGGACGGACGCGAATTTACATGCCATGCGCTTTACCGGTCCTCCTCTCACTTTCGGGTTTTCTCTTCTAGCAAGTAATGTTTCCATAATCAGCCCAAATTCTGTTGTGGCTGTAGGGGATAAGATGTTCTGGATGGATACGGAAAACTTCTATGCTTATACAGGACGTGTCCAAGTTATACCGTGTACCGTGCTTCGTTATTTGTTTGATGACGTAAATCTTGATCAATCGCGTAAGTTTTTTGCGGCTTCCAATAAGATTTTCGATGAGGTTCTTTGGTTCTACGCATCTGCGGATTCAACAGAAATAGATCGCTATGTAAAATATAATTACACAGAAGGGACATGGGATATTGGAACCCTCGCAAGAACAGCTTGGGTTGACCATAGCATCTACACCCGACCACGGGCATGTGGCTTATCGGACAGTGCAAATGCCGTATTTATTCACGAAAGCGGAGAAAATGACGACGGTTCTGCCATGTCCTCTTATATCGAATCATCGGATTTTGATCTTGGGGATGGCAACAACTTCATGTTCGTCAACCGGATTATCCCAGATATAGACATAACAGGAACGGATTCCACCGTTAATTATGTTCTGAAGACACGAGATTATCCCGGTGACTCTCTAGCAACCAATTCCACAAATTCCGTCAGTGCCACTACGCAGCAGTCTTTTATACGCGCTCGAGCGCGGCAGGCCGTGATACGTATTGAAAGTAGCGAGACGGATATAGCATGGACCACGGGCGATCTTCGCATGGATCTTCGCCCGGATGGTAGGAGATAATGGCTAGATTACTTGACCATAGCTTTCCTGATGCTCCTCCAGAGTATGACCCTGATATTTGGCAAAGAGTATTGAGGGATGTCGAGATTTCCCTGACCAAAACAGAGTTTCCTCTTCAGGTGGAGGGAAAGGATGAGAATAACGCTTTAACATGGTTTATGACCTAAGATGGCTAGTTTCTATAAAAATGCTAAGGTAGACCTAACCTCTACCGATGTGACAACGCTTTACACGGCGCCTGCGGCAACGACGGCTATTTTTAGGTCTTTGGTGGTAGCTGACGATAGTGGATCAACCTCCACTATAACGGTGACTGTCACGGATTCTGCTTCGGCAGTGTTTGTGCTTTATAATGTAAAAGCGACGACGGCGAATGGGACGGCTGAGCTTTTGACGCAGCCTTTGGTTATTCAAGAATCCGAGGTGTTGAAGGTAACCGCTGCGAATGCAAATAGGTTGCATGTGATCGGTAGCTATTTGGAAATAACTTGATTATGTTAGAGGTATTTTGATGCCATATACATCACCCAAATTTAATGGAGAGCCTTCGGCAGCGGCTCTTGCCAACGGCTTGGCCACGCTTGGGCGATATGGCGATTCGTACATGGTCCATGCTTCAGATGGCGAGACCATTATTCCGGGAGAGATACTTGCTGCGAACCCTAGTCTGAAGGCTGATTTATTCAATCAGATGAAGGTAATGGGGATTAGGGATCCCGATCGCTATGTTGTTGGCAACAGCCTTAACTCCATAAATCCCATAACCGGGCAGCCGGAATTCTTCTTCAAGAAGATATTCAAGACTGTCAAGAATGTATTCAAGAAGGCTCTTCCTTATGTTGCTCCGATAGTGGGCAATATGATTGCACCGGGCATTGGTGGAATTATTGCTTCAGGTCTTGTGTCGAAACTGCAAGGTGGTTCATGGGGCGATGTCGCTAAAGACATGGCCATAAGTTATGGGGTAGGCGCCTTGGGGCAAGGACTTACAAGCAGCAAAGGCTTTATGACAGGTCTTGGGGAAGGACTTGAGGCGCCTTGGCACGCTGGAAAGGCCCTTTTCGGCGGCGGTCCAAAGAATCCGCTTGCTCAAGGCATCTTTGGAACTGGGAAAACGCTGGACTTAGGGTTAGGCTTCTCTGGCGGACCTACGGCGCAACAAACAGCATTTGGTTCCGAAACGCTTGGAGACATATTCCCGACTTATCAGAAAGCTCCAATGCCCTTTAGTCAGCAACATATCGATTCGCCGACCAAATGGCCCAACAGAGCAAAGTTCCCGCTTGAGCAGCGTTCAATAGCCGCTTCTGAAGCCGCTTCTGAATTATCCCCTGCTGAAGCGGAAATGAGATATCGAGGAGTAACGGGTACTTCGCTGGCGGAACAAGCTGCTGCTGAACGCGGCGCGCAAGGGTTGGGTTTAGACGCTCCACAAGCTCAAATGCGAGTGGCGCTTCCCAGCGCCGCAGCAGACGCTGGACAAGCCGCAACAACCCCATCGACAATATTAGGAAGCGAAACTGCCGCCAGGCTGGTGGAGCAAGCTGCTATCCCGGGACTTATCGCCGGTCTTACTTATTTCCTGTCCGAGGATGACGACGAGTTAACACCGGATCAGGCTCGAGCTTTGTCTGATCCGCAACGTTTCGCGTATGATCAATATCTGGAAGGTAGACAAGCAAATCCAAACTTCAAGAATACACCGGAAGGACAAGCGTTATTGGCACGGGCTGGAATAGTCCCGTCCACCGATCCTGAAACTTTGGCAAGGGCTACAGGAGCTAGTCTGGAACAAGCCCAGAACTTTATTACAGACATGTATGGCGATCAGTTTACGATGCTTGGTGCTAGTGCCTTGGGTCAGCCTTTGACGGCTCCAGGTCAAGCCAAAGGCGGAATTGTAACATTGCAGGGTGGTGGTGAGATCATGGGTCCTGGTTCAGGGATTTCTGATAGTATTCCGGCACGGTTGTCGGATGGCGAATTCGTCATGACTGCCGATGCCGTCAGAGGCGCCGGCAATGGAAGCAGAGATATGGGAGCCGCTCGAATGTACGACCTCATGTCTAGATTTGAGAGGGCCGCGTAATGGTCGAAACAACAACAACTGCCAGTATTCTACGGCAAGCGCCGTTTCTCGAGGAATTCCAGAGGCGTCTTCTCGATCAGGCTTTCCTTCGAGGAGAAACGCCTGTTGATATTCCTGATATTGAAGTTGCAGGACTTGATCCTCTTACCGAACAAGCTATTACGGCTGGTCAGGGAATTGGACAATTTCAGGATTATCTAACGCAAGGCGCAGGAACGATAGGACAAGGTCTTGCTGCCCTTCAGGAGCGGACGGCAGGGGTTCCTGGGTTATTCGGTCAGGCGGCTACACAAGCGGCTGGAACAGGACAGACATTTGTTCCAACGGCTGAAGGATTGCAGCCTTATCTGGATCCATATCAACAACTCGTCACTCAAGAGGCTCTCGGTGAGTATGGAAGACAGGGCGAAATTCTCCGTAATCAACTCCAGGCGCAGCAAGTTGGTGCTGGCGCATTTGGTGGTTACAGAAGCGGTCTTCAGGGAAGAGAATTAGATCGGAATATCCTGGATGTGCAATCAAGACGCCTTTTTGAAGATCTGTCCAGAAACTTCAGCCAAGCCCAGAATTCCGCATCAACGGCATTCGAGAACCAGCAGCGGCGCCAACAAGGCATTTCCCAGCTTTTGGCTCAAGTAGGACAAGCACAATCTCAGGAAGGCATAAGGACCGGGTCTGGCATAGGCCAGTTTGGAACTCTGCAAGCCAATCTTGCCGGTATGGGACAAGGACTTGTGGGACAGGAAGTACAAACCTTGACGGGCTTAGGCGCCCTAAGCCAGACGCAAGCACAGCGCGAGCTTGATGCTCGCCGGCAGACTGAGTTACAGCAAGCCTATGAACCCTTCCAGAGAATTGGTTTTACGGGTGATATCTTCAAACCCGCGATAGGAAGTGGCGCATCTACAATAGGCGTAACAACCGCGCCATCGCCAAGTCCTCTCTCGCAAGCCATAGGCGCAGGGGTCGGAGCCTTCGGCTTAAACCAAGCTCTGGGTAATCCATTTGGCGACATATTTAATACGGGCAGTCAAAAATGATGCGTAGATCCCTGAACAATCGTCCTTTAAGGTCGGTCCTTGCTAACCGGAAATTGTTCCAGGGTGGCGGGATGGTTCCCATGGGAAATCCTATGGCCATGGCCAACATGCAGCCTATGGGCATTCTTGCATCCTCCCAGCCCTTGGTAGATGCAGTTGCGAACGATGCCATTAATCCGCAAGGCGGTACTGCACTGTCCATGGCCGATGGTGGAATAGCGAAGTTTGATAACGGAGGATATGTATATGATCCTATTCCATTCGGTACCAGATATCCTGGTCAACATGGGACTTGGCCCGAAGATCTTTATCCAGCAATGGGTGCGAAATTAAGAAAAGCGTTTTCAGAAAGAGCAGCAGATTCTAGAGGTATAGTTTTGGGGGAAGCCCCCATAGCGGTGGCGGATGAAACTCGGCCCGATGACCAACCTGCCGTCGCCGTAGCTCAAGCCCCAGAAGCACTAGTAGATGATACGGTCCAACCGGGTCTTACGTCAGAACTCCTTCTTGGGGAAGAAGAGATAGTACCTGCTGCTGGAGTTGTTCTAGCGGCGCAGCCCTCCGACCAGCGTACTATAATGCAACAAGACCCAGAGTACCGGGCGGCGGTAGATCAAGCAGTCGATGCTATGAAAGTAGCTTTTGCAGCCGGTCCAGATGCCCATCAGGCGGCTGTCGCGGAATTAACGCAAAGTGACAATAGCGAAGCCTTTAAACAGGAGGTTCTGGAAAGAACAGGGTTTGAAGCTGGTCCTGATAAAGTTACGGAGGAGGATGACTTTTCTCCTGCTCCAGATGCTCCGGGTACAAGTGTTGAGGATGGTGTAGCAGTTAAGGCTAAATACACTAGAGAGTTAACTCCTCTAACAAACTGGCTTAAAAACAATACGGTGACCAGTGCAGATGAGATTCCTTCCAGTATTTTGTCCCAAAGCGTGGACGGAATTATTGATAAAGCAATTGCTGGGATTGAAGGGAAAACTTTCGACAAAGAGGCTTTTAAAGCCGAAATAGAATCACTGCTACCAACTGTGGAAGATGATCCCGAGACAGAAGGTCTTTTGATAGCCATGCTTGGAGCTTCAATAATGGCGGGAACGAGCGAGCATTGGGCGATAAATGTAGGCAAGGGTATTGAAAAAGCACTGCCTTCTTTGATTAACTTTAAGAATAAGAAAAAAGAAGCTGAGCGTACTCGCCAAATGACTATTGCTAAACTGACCATTGAAGAGGGTCTTAGCAGAGACAGCGATATAAGAAAGGCGGTAGGCGCGCTTGAGCAATCTAGGACCGCTTCTCAACTCAGCGAAGCGCAAAGACTTCTCACACCTAAAGATTGGTGGGTATCCGAAAGTATTACAATACCCGCTGAATTAATTGGCGGAAAGAAAGGCGATCCTGCCGTATTCCTTCCGCAGGGGTCTACTTTGAATCTAAACCAATTATCCCAGGATAAACTAGCTAGTCTCGGCGTAAAGTCGCTTCCTTTTGATAGAGGGTCTTGGAAACTTTCAGATTTTATAAGCAATGAAGAATTAATGACTGCCGCTGAACATGTTAAAGCGATGAATGCGTATGGAGATCGGATACAAGCCGAAGTATTTGGACAATTTAGGAAGTCTGGCGGTAAAAAGATTAATTACATTACACCTACTCCTGGGGCGCTTACTCATGGAGGAAGAACCCAGAACATGATTAATACTAGTGATCTGCAAGCCTTTATGTCTGAGTATTATGCAGTAAAGCAGCCCACAATTGATCTTCGTAATGATGTAAGAGAGATTCTTTCCACTGTATTGGATGATCCTAGCAAGTTTGTTGGTAAGGGGTTGCTTTTAGATCAAGCAACGGATGTTGTTCGCGGCATGTTTGGTGGGGAAAGTGGTATAGTTAAGGAGTTGGAGAGCTGGGGTGCAACAGAATCATTAGGGGCGGCGGAACAGGCTAGGGTTAAATCAATAATTGTTTTGGCAAAAATTGCTCCGCTGCTGTTGGATGAAAGCGGTAAAACGATATCGGATGCTGACAGGAGAATGATCGCCAATACTCTTGGTCTTGAACAGATTCCAAATGATCCAAATGATCCTTCAAAAGGATTTAGGGTTGAATTGAGCGCAAGCATATTTAGAAATCCACAGGCGATAGTTACAGCTATTCAACAAACAGAGCAGGCTCTTAATAGACGATTAAATGAGGTTAATAGAGAAGCCCGAACTCATTTGGCAACTTTTGGTGTCCCGGCCAGTGCTGCGGAAATGCTTGAGATAGAAAGATTACAGAAAGAACAGTTAGAGGGAACGGGACAAGCGGCTGCGTTTGAAACGCTTGACTTCGATTTTAGTCAGGGATGATATAAATGGGGCAGATAAGCATAAATACTCCTCAAGGGACTAAGACAGGTAGAATTGCTGGGGATGTTCCCACTGAGGCCGAATTAAATAGAATTAAGCAAATGTTTCCCGCTGCGGAAGGGGAGCCATTTGATTATTCTACAGTTCAACAATTCGGCCCGGACTCCCCTTTGATGACGCCAGATGAAATAGCGCAATATGGGCAGACTTCTGTCCCACAAGTGTCGGAGTCTATCCCTGAACCAGTTGGCGAGGTAGAGGATTCTTGGCTTCGTTTCCAAATAGGACGGATGGACACGGATGAGGAAAGACAGAATCTTTTGAACCAATTGTTGGGAGAAGGAGCCAGCGAAAGAGTTGCAGAAGATACTTTTATAATTGATCAAGCCAAAGTCGATCCCCGGATACGAGAAAAATATGGTCTAGCTGATACAGGTACAATTTATCTTGATGAACCTGGGTTTACGTGGAACGATTTTATAGATTTTGGGGGTGAGGCTGGCCCTGAGACGCTTGCTGCAATTGGCGCAAGTATCGCGTTCACAGGAGTAGGTCTACTTCCAGGAATGGCTATTGTAGGGGCGGCGGCTGGACTAGCTAAGGCTACGGATGAAGCAATTGAATGGGCGCAAGGATTAAACCGTCAATCGGCAGGCGAAGTAGCGGCTATGATCGGCACAAGCGCCATCTCAAATGCTTTCTTTGAGGGCGGTGGTCGTGTTGTAGCTAAAGTCGCAGGACGCTTGATCAAGGGTCCGGGACCAGAAATCTCCGCCCAACGCATAGATGACTTAGCTAAAGGTTACGAGGGCTTGGGAGTAGGCGCTCGAAAAGCGCGGCGTCTGGGTAGGCAGGCTGCTAGAGAAGAATCTTTAGCCAATATGACTGCTATGATTAGGGGTGGCGCGAGACCAACAGTTGAGGCTGCTGCGGGTAAGGGCTTGTCCGCACGTGCTTTAGCCATATACGAACATCTCTTTAAAAATCCAAAGGTAGGAGAGGCTAACTTTAGATATGTTAAGTCTGTTTTAAAGCAAGTTGATGAAGGAATATTAAACGAACCACAAGCCGTGAAGTTGTTGACTGCTAACAACTCTGACATAGCGCAGAGTATTGCTCGAAGTTTAGCTAACCCAGATGAAGCATTTGACCTAACTAAACAACATATGGACGATATAGTCAAAAAGGCACTTGCAGAGTATGAGGTAAAGTTTGTTCCTTCGGCCAAGATTCCTGATAATTACGCGGATAACCTACAGCTTGCCGCTACATTATTCAAAACTGAATCGGGTAACCTATACGATCTAGCCAGTTCCACTATTGGTAAGTCTGGAATTTTTGATATATCTCCAGTTATAAGGACACTCGATACTCTTGCGGCTGACAATCCTTTTGTTGCTTACGCTGGAAATCTATTCACCAAGATGCGTCAGGTAGCGAAAGAGGGAGGTATGTCCATAGGACAATTGCAACAACTTAAAGGGGCTCTCCGCATTGCGCGAGGGGATACAGAACTTGTCTCAAGTGCAGCCCAAGGAGGAATTAATAAGCTTCTCGGATCTATAGATGATCTTATGAGGTCCAAACAGGCACAGCTTGCGGAAGATGTTGCAAGAGGATTTAGGATAGAAAAAGTGCCGGCGGGAAAGCCGGGGTTACAAGAAACGGCATTTGGCCCTGTCTTTAGCAGTCGAAAACCAGGAGTCACCTACAGGAAGGTTGCTTTAAATCCCTCCGAAACGGAGAATATTCGTCACGGTCTAGATATGTGGGATGAAGCCAATAGGGTCTTCGCAAAGGGACAAGAAAGATTTAATAACACTGCTGTTAACACCATACTCAAATCGGCAAGAGACAAGTATTTCCTTAGTGATATTGATGTTTTGAAAAGCATTGTTGAACTTGGCAATGCTCCCAAGTTGTCCATGTATCTAGACGCGGTCACACCTACTTTGGGAATGACCCAAAAGTTGGCTCGGCCCGGTGCCACGGAAGCTATTGAAAACGTGCGTAGACTTATCGACGCTAATCAGTTTAAAGCAGCCGAAGAGTTTGTCGAGCAGTCTGGCCTGAAGGGGGTTATTCCTAAGATTCAAGGGTTCATAGACGACCTTCCAGTGGAAGACGTGTTTAGAGTGTCTCAAAAGAAAAGATACATGCAACAACTTGATGACCTTGCACAACTTTCCAGGGGCGGAACAGATCCACAAGCCATGCGCCTATCTATTAGAAACAGATTGGCTAAAACTTGGATAGATCAAACTAGAGAGGCGACTACAGACAGCGTCAAAAACTTTAGTCCCGCTGACTTTGCCACTAGGTTTACAGCGCTGGGAGACGATGTGCAAAACGCTCTCTTTGGTAAGGCTAATGCTAAGTCTATGCGAGAGGCCATGGAAGGCTTTCAATTGTCGGCTACGAATAGAGAAGCCGCTCAAGAGTTATTTGACGCATTACCAACTATGATGAATCAACCGTTGAAGGCTCGGATTCAGTCGATGAAAGAAGTTTTTGAAAGGGCCGCAGATGAATCTCAAGATGCTGTTCTTTCAGCAATAAACAGCAGACAAATAACAAATCCTATTGAATTAGTTGACGGGTTATTAACAAATCCAGCCTCTTACCAACGATTAAAAGCAGTTGTTGGAGATGCTGAATTGGATAAAGTTGGTGGCGTCAAAGATATGGTTATGAATAACCTTCTTCATAACGGCGTCAAAGAAAGCCTTGACCAAGGAACCATCCAAAGCGGGAAATGGGGTGCCAGTCTCAAAAAAGCCATTCAGGTTCAAAATAAGAATGGCGCACTTAATACCATACTTGGTGTTGATACGGTTAAGAGTTTAGAAACAATAGCCGATAATGCGGTCAAGATTTCTAATGTTCCCATTAAAGGATTTGGGGCTTTAGTTCAAGCTACATTACCTCTAACTTTATTAGGTCTTGTGGCGACAGGACATATTGCAGCCGCTGCGGGAACCGCGACTACTATGATGGTTGTCTCTAGGTTGCTAAGAAATAGATCTATTCTCAAGCTTCTTACTTCTACAAAAGCAAGGTCTGCTGAATATAACAAAGCGATTGCGGCTGGCGCTGATTTGCCTTCACTTTCCGCTCTTAAAGCACAGGGGCCGTGGGTATACGCTATCAATAGGATGGCGTCCATAGCCGTAACAGAAACCTCTCTTGTCGCCGGCAGTGGAATCTTCGGGGAGATGTCGGGGGAAAGTCAAAAAGATATTCGCGAACAATATCGGCAGGGTGCAGAGAGAGTCCAAAGACCACCATCTGCGGTTGATCGTGGTGCAATAACACAGGCACAACCAAGCCTTAGCTACGAAACTGTGATTAGAGGCGCCGTACAGTCAGGAAATGTACCTGGAGCAGAAGGGCTGCTAAGGGATATAGAGTTGAATAAATTGAGAGGGGTTTCGGCCTCACAATGAAGCTATCTGAACATTTCTCACTATGGGAATTGACCAAGTCTCAGGTGGCGGATCGCAAGAGAATAAAGAATGAACCAGACAAGGAGAGCATACAAAACCTGAAGGTTATCTGTACGAGCATCCTCGAGCCTGTGCGGCGCCATTACGAGATACCTATAACGCCATCGAGCGGCTATCGGTGTCCAGCATTGAACCGGGAACTGGGATCCTCTGATAGGTCGCAACATACCACGGGACAGGCAGTGGATTTCGAGGTTCCTGGTGTAGCCAACATGGACCTTGCACGGTGGATCATGGATAATCTTCTGTATGACCAGCTTATTTTAGAATTCTACAAGGAGGATCAGCCAAACTCTGGGTGGGTACATTGCAGTTATGTCGGACAAGCAAACAGAAAACACGCAAGGCGATTTGATGGACGAAGCTGGGAAGCCTTGTCCTAAGTGCGGTTGCGCAAAGCCCAAGGTCTTTGTTCACGGACACTATCAGTGCGCCGACTGCAAGTGCATAGCTGACGGCGACTGCTGCCAAGGGACG
>Ga0208449_1000300_pt1 | contig 38690 bp, 55 predicted proteins | sample MalvireepMed_s17_FD_184247 | JGI IMG/M metagenome (GOLD analysis project Ga0208449, IMG submission 184247) | Marine viral communities from the Global Malaspina Expedition - Malaspina viral metaG DeepMed_s17 (SPAdes) (version 2) | ecosystem: Environmental > Aquatic > Marine > Oceanic | place...
TATAAGTACAAATGTAGTAACAAACACATATGGTATCTTATAATGGAGGACAACGAACCAAGTTATTGGCAGTAATTGGAGTTATTTATGGCAAAGAAACGTACCTATAAGTCTGCAGCATGGACTAGAAAGGCTGGTCAGAACCCCAAAGGTGGACTTAATAAGAAAGGTAGAGCATCTTATAAGAAACAAACTGGTGGTACGTTAAAAGCTCCTGTCAAATCAGGGGATAATCCACGCAGAGCTTCTTTCCTAGCTAGGATGGGGGCTTCTAAAGGACCAGATAAAGACTCTAAAGGTAAACCAACACGTAAACTTTTGTCTCTACGTGCATGGGGTGCAAGTTCTTCTGCTGATGCAAGAAGTAAAGCTCGTGCTATCAGTGCCAGAAACAAAGCTAAGAAGTCTAAAGGTAAAAAATAATGGCTAAAAGAAAATCTAAAAAAGGTCTTTATGAAAATATCCACGCTAAACGCAAAAGAATTAAAGCAGGTTCTGGCGAAAAGATGAGAAAGGTTGGACAAAAAGGTAGACCTACAGCTAAAGCATTTAAAAAATCGGCTAAAACAGCCAAAGGAAAAAGATAATGCCTAAAGGAAAAGGTACATACGGCTCAAAAAGAGGGCGACCACCTAAAAAAAATAAAAAGAAAACTATGAGAAGGTAATTATGGCTAGTAACGCTGTCCCTGATATGCCAGGTAATAATCCTGAAGCAATTAAAGCTAGACAAGATTTATTTTTATCAGCGTTTGAAGAGTACGGAACTATTGCTCGTGCCTGTGAAGAAACAGGTATAGGTAGAAGTACGTATAAACGTTGGAAACGAGATGATAAATTTGATTTTATTAGTAGATTTAATGACGTTAAAGAAAACTTTGCCGAAGATATAGAACTCACACTGTTTCAAAGAGCTAAAGACCCTAAGTCTAACCCAGTTATTCTAATATTTGCACTCAAAGGTCTACTACCTGATAAGTATAAAGACAACGCACAGGTAAATGACGAGACTGCTAAAGATATTATGAAAGAACTTAAGACTAAATTTAGAGGTATTAAGTTTGATGAAAGCGAAAGTGCTGATACTAAAACAGCACAACAACAAGCAGAAGATATATTAAGAGGCAAAAGTGGAGAACAATAACAGCAACGCATCTGTTAATGAACTAGCTGATTTTATTTATGACAAAGTAGATTTTGCTCCAACTGATTTACAAAAACCAATACTGAAGTCTAGGAAAAGATTTATCTTGGTAGCTGGTGGTGAACAAGCTGGTAAATCTATGGTAGCTTCTAAATATCTGCTAGGTAGATTCCTAGAAACAGAAGGACAAGGTCTGTTCTGGCTAGTTGCTGCCGACTACGAACGTACCAGAGCTGAGTTTGAATACCTAGTACAAGACTTTGCTACCCTAGGACTACTAAAAGAATCAACTAAAAGAGTAGACCCAGGTAGAATTGTACTGGCAGACGGCACAAGAATAGAAACAAAGTCTGCTAAAGACCCAAGAACACTAGCTATGAGAGCACCTAATGGCATCATTGGTTGCGAAGCATCACAGCTAGACCTAGAAACTTTCCACAGATTGCGTGGTAGATGTGCTCCAAAGAAAGGTTGGATGTTCTTAGCAGGTACTTTTGAAGGCTCATTAGGTTGGTATCCACAAATGTACCAGTCATGGCAACACTCAGCATCAATAGACGAACAAGCGTTCTCGTTACCTAGCTACTCTAACCAGTATCTGTACCCAGGTGGCAGACAAGACCCAGAAATACTGGCACTAGAACGAGCTAGTTCAGATGATTTCTTCCTAGAAAGAATAGAAGGTATACCTAGCCCACCACAAGGACTGGTATTTAATGAACTGAGAGCTGACATTCATGTACGTGACGTAGAGTACGAACCAGATATACCTGTACATATATGGATAGACCCAGGTTACTCAGAAGCATACGCCTGTGAAATAGTACAGATAGTTAATGACCAAGTAAGAGTGATAGACGAAATCTATGAAAGGAATCTGGTTACAGATGAAATTATAGATATAGCACAATCAAGACCTTGGTGGAGAGATGCACAGTTCGGAGTTATTGATATTGCAGGTTATCAACACCAAGCTATGGCTGCACCCGCAGAAGTATGGTTAGAACGAACAGGTATCTATTTTGACTCAGAAAAGATTAGAATTAACGAAGGAACTGAAAGATTAAAGTCATTTTTAAAGACTGACCCAGTATCTAAAACAGAACCTATGATAGTATTTAACCCAAAGTGCAAAGGAATATTATCAGAGTTTGGCGTTAAACCTAATCCGTTTGACGGACAGACTCGTGCGTATAGATGGAAGATGGACAGAGATGGTAATATTGTGGGACAAACACCTGAAGATAGATACAATCATGGTGTTAAAGCAGTAATTTACGGATTAATTAATCGTTATGGGTATGGTTATATTACCGATAATAAGACTATAAAGGTTAGGCAGTGGTAAATGGCTAATTACAAACCAGAGGAAATTATATCGCTAGTAGATAATCATTACGACTTAACAGAACCTATGCGTACACGCATGGATGATGACTACGATTTATATAGATTAGAAGAATTTGACGCAGGTGAAGGCTACCAGTCTTACACCTCAAACGAACCTATGGTATACGCAGACAAACTTATTTCGTGGCTAACCTCTGCTGAAATGGTAGTACGTGTACCTTACAATAACTCAGACAGAGAACAGCGTGAAAACAATGACGCTAAAGAAAAGTTCTTAATTGGCATTTTAAAATCTGCTGATGAAAGACTAACTAACAGATTACAACCTACAGTAAGAAAACAACTATCTTGGTACATCACACTACGTGGTTGGTACTCAGGTAGAGCCTTACTGGTTAAAAATAAAAACGGAGACACATATGTCGATATTCAACCTTGGGACCCGCTCCATACTTATTGGGGTGAGGGTGCTGATGGCTTGTCGTGGGCTTGTTATAAATCTAAAAAATCTCCTTCGGAAATTAAATTAACTTACGGAAAGAACTTAGGTTCAGTTGATGATACAGATGAACCTATTGATGTCTATGATTTTTATGACAAAGAAGACAACATTGTTTGTACTGACACAACTGTTTTAAAGAAAAGAACTAAACATGGAGCTGATGAAGTCCCAGTATTTCTTGGACCAGTAGGCTCAACACCCATGATTCAAGCTATAACAGATACTAGAAACCAAGATACCATAGAGGATTTTGGTGAATCATGCTACAAATCAACCAGAGACTTATTTGAAAAACATAATTTTATGATGAGTGTTATGTTAGAACTTGTAGCTCGTTCACGAAGACAAGGACTAAAAGTTAAGTCTCGTGACGGAACTAAAACACTGGAAGAAGACCCATACAAAGAAGGCTCAGAGATTGCTCTTGGTCAGGGAGAAGACGTTGAACCTCTAGGACTATTAGAGATGGCTAGAGAGTCAGGCGTATTCATGGGACTTGTATCTGGTGAAATGCAGAGAGGTGGATTACCACACTCTATTTATGGACAATTAGAATTTCAATTATCAGGGTTTGCAATAAACACACTAAGACAAGGTGTTGAGTCACAACTTGCACCTAGACTACAGTCACTTGAACGTGCGTATATGTGTATAGCTAAAATGATTACAGACCAGTATCTTACTGGTGCGTTTAAAGCTGTTGAAGTTAGTGGTAAAGACAGGAACAGAATGTATTTCTCTGAAGAAATAACTGTCGATATTATTAAGAACGCAGGTGACCCTGAAATAGAATTTATCGGTCAGTTGCCACAAGACGATATGACAAAGATGTCAATGGCACAGATGGCACGAGAAGGACAAACGCCACTCTTGTCAGATACATTTATACGTGACCATGTACTTGGTTTGCAGTCTGCTGACCAGATGGATGACGCAATTAACGCACAGATAGCAGAAAGAACTTTACCTGAAGCTACACTGTGGACAATGTTACAGGCAGCACAGAGACAAGGCAGAGATGATTTAGCTAAGTTCTATCAAGGTGAACTTGAAAGATTGTTCTTAGTTAAAGGAATGGAACAGGCACAGATGATGCAACAGGCTGGAGCAATGGCTCAAGGCGTAGCTCCACCACAACCACAAGGTGGTCCACCACCACCACAAGGAATGGGTGGTCCAACTGCTTCCCCTCAAGTAATGCCTGATGCTATGATGGGTGTACCACCTGTAGCCCCAACTGCTCCTGTAGGTCCATCAGTTCCACCCGGAACTCCTAGACCCGGAGCTCAAAGTGCAGTTACAAGATTAGAACAAGAAGGATTGATACCACCAGAGGAAGGTGTATAAATGGGTTATTTTGATGACTTTGTAGATATGGGTGACACTCAACCAGTTAAAGTTGATGACCTTCCTGAGTTATATGCTTCAATAAGTGCTCTTGCTGGTTTGCCACCAGATATTGCAGGTAACGCTATAACAAGTGCTTTAAAGGGAGAAAAGGAACAAAATACTGCTACTACACCTATGACTAGTGCATTAGCTAATCTTCAACCAGGAACAAGGTTAGCTGATTTAACTGGTGATGAAGGCTTTGCTATTAGAAGTTTATTAGCTAGAAATACACCTAACTTTGATGTTTTTACAAGAGTAGGTGAAAATATTGACCCAACAACAAATCAACTACCCCCATTTGATTTAGACCCTGTTAGAGAAAGAACTCCATTTTTAGATACTGGTCCTGAATATACTGGTGGTGTTTTGCCACCTTCTCAATTAGCACCTGATGGTACTAATAGATTTAGTGCTATACCTAATGTTTTATCTAATTTAGATTTTGGTATAGGTGGTAGTGGTAGATTTCTTTACCCAACTGTTGGTATAGATGATAGTTTTACTGCAGATTTACCTTTTACGCAAACAACTACAAGATTTAGACCAGCACAAACAGGAGAGCAAGGAGCTGTTATAGGTCCTGGTGGAGTACCTGGTTTTTATGAAGATGTTGTGTCATTTACTGCTCCAGCTACAGCTCAGCCGTTTCCTTTTACTTCAGAATTCGCACCTGGCGAATTTGGTTTAGGTGACCCAATGGGTATAGCTGCAGAAAATGTAAATATAGGACTATTAGATTTAGCAAGTCCAGAAGTTCAAAGAATGTCAGATGCACAAAAAGCACAACGTTTGCAAGCTAAAAGGGGTTATTTAGGTGGGGCAATGCAATTTGGAGATAGTATTGCTAGTCCTACAACAACTCAACTTCCTATAGAATTTATACAAAATCCAACAGCACGAGGAATAGTTACTACTCCTGATACAACTACTTCTGTTGCACCTGTTGATGATGGAACATTACGAACTAGAACTAGAGTAACACCTGATGTTGATAAACCTAAACCAGATGATGAAGATTCTGATAAACCTAAACCAGTTGATGATGATACTGGAGCAGAAGACATAGTTCAAAATGGTGGTGCTCCTCCATTCCCACCTCGTTCAGAAGCTACACGAGGAGACTATTACGTATTTAATAATACGGCTTATATTTATCATCCATATTATCAACAAAATGGAGGATGGTATCGTGTAGGACAAACGGCAGAAACGTCTGCTGACGGAAGAAAAACACCATCAGATATTGATGATAGTGAAACAAGAGAACTGATGCGTACATGGGATTCTGCATTAGACCAAGCTATTAATAACAACCAAATGGACGCTGAAGGTAATAAATTATTTTCTACTCAACAACCATCAGCTCCAGAAGCTCCACCAACATTCTTTCCTCGCAGACCATATGTTAATTATGGTACACCAACAAATCTTAGAACAGCTACAGACCAATTTGGACAGCCAGTAGTACAAGGTATGGGGCAACCAATGCAACAGATAGGAGGACAACGAGCTGTGTCTGTAGTTCCGCCTGCTACATATGGTGAAGTGTTGGGTGGTACTCCAATGCAACCAATGACTACAACAGGTGGATTTTATGATGACCTATACCAACAGTCATTAAAGCCAGTAGATGCTTTTAAAGCATATCAGTTATCTCAATTCCCTGGTGCTTCTTTAGGTAGTAGATTGGCTGCACAAGATGCGTTAGGTACAGGATTTGACCCAGCGTTTGGTAGATTCTTACTTGGTAGTGCGTCAGGCAGAATAGCTCCACAGGAAGGAGCAGATGCTAGTAGTGGATTTGGTGGATATTTAAGAAATAGACAACGAGCAGACTTGTCACAAGTTAGACAGGAGTTTGCTAATCTTGGAGCTGCATTACGAGGATACACTCCTGGTGGTACTCTTGACCCAAGATTTGCTTCATACTATGAAACATTTGGTGACCCATCTGACCCATCAACTTTAAGAAATAGTGTTTTAAGAGCAGCACAAGCTGCACTTGGTACACGAGAAAGAACTGGTGCATTAGGAAATATTTATGATGTTATGCAACAGCAATATGGAACAGGAGCAGGTTCAAGGTTTGCAGACTTTGTTGGGGGAGCTTTTAGCCAACAACCAATGATGCAATCGTTTTCACCAACTGCATCTATAAATGCTTTGTCTACAATGGCTAAACAACAACCTGTAGGTGGAGTACCAAATACTTTGTTTGGTGGAACAATGGGATATTAAGGAGTTAATATGGCTAACTACAATACATTTGATGACTTTTATGAAACAATGCTTGAGGCAGAACCTCAAACAGCTTACATGGGTGCAGTTGGTAGTCAGACGTTTGGTCGTTCATTACCAGACCCTACACTAGATAGAGCACGAGCAGGATTTAGAAATCAGTTTAGTGATGTATATAATCAATATCTTGGTCAACGAGGTAGGGAATTATCTAGTAGAACAGACCCATCTAAATTAACTACGTTTTCTAGTTTCTTAGAAAAATATCCATTTACACAAAGATACTCAGACATGACTCCTTATCAAAGAGGTACATCTAGGAGTAGGTTTAATCCGAGTACAAGGTTTATCTTTTACTAATGCCACACATACCAGGACATGAATATTCTCCTCAAAGGAGGTTGTCTTATGGTCGCACATCTCAACCAGTAACACCACCAGTACAACCAGTAGCACCACCTGTTCAACCACAACCTGTAGAACAGGACAGAGGATTTTTGTCTGATATTTGGAATGAATATTTACAGCCCGGTTTAGAAACAGCTGTACAACTACCTGGTGTAAAACAAACATTACAAGGACTAGAAGCAGTACAACAAAGAGCTGTTGTTCCTACAGTTAGTAGATTTATAGAACCATTACCAATTAGATTTGAAGAAACGCCTGGTGCTCCTGAAGTTCCATGGTATGACATAGCTGGTCAATTTGGTAGAGGAAATGTTAATTTAAATTTTGACCAATACATTACTCCAGAGGGTAGATTTTCTCCATCAGCGTTAGCTGACCAACTTCTTAGTGCTAATCCTTTAAATGTTGGATTAGAAGTAATAGGAGAAAACTTAAATAGAGACTTTGACATATTTAAACCAGAAACAAGAAGAAGTCAAAATGTTCAAGAAGAAGTTCGTAAACAAGAAGAATTAACAGGTTCGCCTGTTACTCAACGTGAACGTAGACAAATAGAAGAAGACTTATATAAATTACCACCATATACACGAGGTCTAGCTGAAGAAGCTCCTTGGTTATTCTTACCACCTGCTAGAGTAGCTAGAGCTTCTGCACAAGCAACAATAAAAGGAATTGATTCTGCTAGTAAATTAGGTAGAGCTGCTCCAACAGCTAAAGCAGCTTTACAGGCAACACGAGTAGCTTTAAAACCAGTTGAATTAATAGAAGAAGGATTAACTAAAGTTATTGAAGCTCCTTTTAGAGTTGTAGGTAGAGGAGCTCAAGGTGTTAATAGAGTAATTAATAAAAACCAGTTAAACAATTTAACTCAAAGAGGGTTAGTTCATGGAGATAATATTTTAAGAGATAAAAGTTATGTTGCTGAAACTGGTGAAACATTAGATTGGGGAAGAAAATTACATGAACTTAATGATACCTTTCTAAGAAAAACAGGTGTGCAAAATAGATATATATCAGAATCACGAGTAGTTGATAATAAAAGGGATGTATATTTAAAAATTAATGATGATGCTATTATTCCTGATAGAATACGTATTAGAACTAATGAAGAAATGGCTTCTATAAGACCAACTCCTTTTCTATCTACTAGAAGACGACAATTATTAACAGAAGCATTAGACCAACCTACGACCAAAGAAGAATTGTTTGCGTTTAATTTTAGAAAACCTGCTGATATGACTGTTCAATCGTATCAACAAAGACTTGCTCAATCTCCTGTTGGTAACAGAGTAGCACCAGTTATTAAGGCTTTTAATAGTTCTAGGGCAAAACAATCATTAGATAGAATGGGAACTAAAGCAGAAGATGTTATTACTAAACGTATTAAAGATAGATTTCCTAATATAGGTAATGCAGATTGGTATGTAAAATTTGAAAGAATAGTACTTGATGGTACAGCTCCAATACGAATTGTTATTGATGCTGCTGCTAAAGCTGCTGAAGCACGAGGGGTAAACCCAGCTAGAGTATTAGAATTAGGTAAAGAACTTGCAACTTTACCTTCGCAAATTACTAACAGTATAAATAAAGCAACAACTAGAGCAACTAATCGAATAACAAATTTTTATAGAGATTCTCTTGAACCTGCAATAGATATTGGTGTTAATGCTAATGATATTGATAATTTAGCTAGAGCTCAAAGATATCTTGAAGTATTAGCTAGTAACCCAAAAAGAGAAATTCCTTTATTTGGTTTTACAAATAAAAAACCTGTTGTAGTTACTAGAGCTCAACTAGATAGTATGGTTGATTTAAAAAATGGTAGCACTCTTGATGGCGTTCCGTATAAAGACATATATAGCGATAAACAAATGCAAGCTCTTTCTGATTCTGTTGAAGGGTTACAAAATGTTCATAGAGAAATTCGTCAAGATTTATTTAACGAAGGAATTATTGACCAAGCTACTTTTAATAAACTATCTGAATATAATTTTTATGCTCCTATTGATTACGTTGATGCTTTAGATACAGGCAAACTTAGAAAAACAAGAAAAAATAAAAATGTTGTTGATGATGGTATTGATGAATTAACAGATAATATTCAAAAAGATAATGTTATGGATTCTTTGATTGGAGGAAATTTATTTTCAAGTATTGCAAGAAATGAAATTAGAATCCAAAACAATAAAGTTACTAGAAAACTAGCTAGTTTATTAAAAAAAGAATTAGGCTTAGTTGATGTATCAAAAGATTTTGTTTCTAAAAATGGAAAGTTACAAGCTGTTCCGTATAGTGATAAATTACAAAGTGGTTATTTGTCTTATTATGAAAATGGACAACGTATAGTTTTAGGTGGCAGAAACAGTAAAAGATTTGGTCAAGGTACTGATGAATTTGGTAATAAAATTGTAAAAGATACTCATGAACCAATACCTAAAGAAATATGGCAATCTATTAATGGAAGAAATGGACTTGCATTAAAAGGTGAACGAGAAATGAACAATGTATTAGCTATGTCTAATGGTTGGTTTAGGTCTATGTTTACAACATACAACCCATTGTTCTGGGTTCGTAATATGTTAATAGATGCTACAACTGCTGGCATTAAAGGTGGAGTTTTACCAACTGATATTGGGAAAGCTATGATGAGAGATTTTATGTCAATAGCAAAAAATAAAGAAGATAAATTAATTGCGTTGATGAGAGATTCTGGTGGTTGGGCTGGAGATGGATATATTGGATTAAATAAAATTCAAAATCGTATTAGACGAGAACTAGCTAAAGTTGACCAAACAGATACAGGAAAAATGTTTACTAATCAAAAACAAGTAGATAATGCGTTAAGGCAAAATTCTTTTGATACATTAAAAAATACATTTAGGCGTATTGGTGGTGCACTTGAAGCAGCTCCAAGACAAGCAGTATTTAAACGTTCTTTAGAAAAACAATTAGGAAAAAATGAAGTAAAAAGAATTTTAAATTTATCTGATGAACAATTTCAAATAGAAATGTTTACTAATTATAGAAATACAGGAACAGGATTTGTAAATAGTCCACAAGCTCAAAAGGCAGCAGCTAACAGTATAGAAGCTACATTAGATTTTAGTCGTGGTGGACAAGGAATTAAATATTTAAATAACTATTTTTTGTTTTTAAACGCAGCTATGGAAGGATTTAAAGTACCAGGTAGAGCATTAGGAATAGATTTAAATCCTGTAATTAGACCTGTTAAAAATCCAATTATTGACCCAAAAACAGGTGACGCTATAACTGGTACATTTGAATTTGGTAGTTTATCTGAACAATTAAAAAAATACATGACACTTGGTATTAATAATAGAGGTATAACAGGAAAAACTTTTGATGTAGTAGGGGGAGGACCTGTCGGTACAGCATTAAGAATGGGAGCATTAATAAGTTCATATTTTGTTATTCAAGAAACATGGAATAAATCTTTTAAATTTGAAGGAACTCCTTTGTATTACGATATACCTGAGTACATTAGGTATAACAGTATGATATTTATGTTGCCACCAGATAAAGATGAAGCTGGTGATTTAATTATTGACCCAATAACAGGAAGACCTAAACCTAATTATTTAGTTATTCCTCATAGATTACGAGAATGGAATTTACCTTTTCAAGCTGCAACTTTAACGTCAGAATCAATGGATGAAGTAGAAACAGCTCCAGATATGTCTAAATGGTGGGGACAAATTGCTCAATCAACTTCACCTATATCTGAAATACCTATGCCAGAAGTATTTACAGTAGGGGCAGAACAATTAACAGGTTATGATACTTGGAGAAAAACTCCTATTGTTCCTGAAGATGAGCAAGAAGGATTATTACAAGACCAATATGACAAACAAACATCTAAAACTATGCGTGAAGCAGCAGGAATATTAGATGCTATTCCTTCTCCAGAACCTATTGCAGATGTTATTGGTAGTCCTAGAAGATTAGAACATTTATATGAAAGTGTATTTGGTGGGGTTGGTACAACAATTACAAATATAAGTGACTATGTAATAGATGTATTTAAAGATTTACGTAACTCTGAAGATAGACCTATGAAAGAACAAGTTGAAGAATTTAGAGAAAAAATGAATCAAACAGAACGTACTGAATTTATTACTACTTTAGATGATAAAGAATATACAGAGTTTAAAAAAGAATTAAAAGAACCAGAAAAAGGTGTTCCGTTTTTTGATGCTTTAATTGCACCATTTATGCCTGAAAAAGGTGGGGCTATATTTAGAGGAGAACAAGAAAGGCTACAAGAAGAATTTGGTTATTCAGCTAAAGATACAAGAAATGCTATAGAGTTAGCTAGAGAAGTTAATTTTGAATTAAAATTAGAACAAGATGAAAACGATAAAAAATTAAGTAATTGGAAAAAAGGAGAAAGAGGAACAGCTGTTTTGTCTCCTTCTGAATGGCGTGAAGCTCGTTCTGCTAAGTATGATAAATATGAAGGTGCAACAATAGCTATACAGAAAGAATTTAAAAATTCTGTACAAGCAGGTGCTCCAGAAGAAAGAGAACAATATTATGACCAATTATATAATGGAGCAAATGCTAGTAAAAGTGGTGTTGATTTATTAATTGCAGAATTTAAATCTATTAAGTTAGAAGAAACTCCTGACTCATCAGATTGGGATAAATACAATTCAGCTAGAAATGATTTTAAAGAAAACATTAGATTAAGAGCAGAAGCACAAGGTGATAATACTTATAATGAATTTATAAGAAGACTTGAAGCAGACGATACAGAAACAGAAAAGATATATCAAAAAGCAAGTGAACTTTTATCTGAGTACTGGAGTATAGGTAACAATATTAATAATTTATATGATGCTAATTTTAGTACTAGGCAACCACAAATAGCACAACAATGGAATGATTATTTAAATGCTGATACAGGAACACAAACTCAAATAAGACGTAGCAATGCACAAATAAATACATTAGTTAAAAAACGTAGTCAGTTAAGAAAACTATATGTTCAAAATCAAGCACCTATGGGTGCTCCAAATGCAATAGATGAAACTTTGGCTTTTTGGTATGGTGATTTTTATAGTCCTTTAACCCCAGGTGGTAAAGAAGTAATAAGTAGAATTTATGGCAGAGGTCCATCAACAACAGCAATTTCAAACGTAGGGTTTATTCCACGTTGACATTAGATGTATACTATAAATTAAATTATATGAGGTATTAATAATGGTTAATCAGGCAGAACAAGACAATACAAGTACACCTGAAGTTACTCAGGACAATAACAATGGAGATACATTAGTTGATGTAACTTCAGAGTTTGAAGGAGCTAACACGTTTGAAGACACTTCTGCTCCTACAGAAGAAACAACTGATACTCCACCCCCACCTGAAAATGTAGAGACTCCAACAGAGACAACAGAAAAACCTGTTGAACCTGTAGCTGAACAAGCAAACACTACTACAGAAACTCCTGAAGCTCCTAGCGTACCTCAAGAAAATAATGAAACTACAGAACAACGATTAAAAGAACTTGAAACTAAAAATGCTGAATATGAACAACAGCAACAACAGTCTCAACTTCAAGCACAAGCATCTCAATACGCACAACAATTAGAAAGGAATGGTTATTTACCAGACCAAGCAAATCAAATTGCTACTCAATGGATGGCACAACAAAGTCGTGAAGCACAGTTAGCACAACAACAGCAAGACCAAATTAGATATATACAAGGTCAATCTGTAGCAGCAGAACATTTTGCTACTAAGTATGACTTAAAGTTAAGCGACCTTGCAGAATTAAAAAAATATGACTCTCCTCAATCTATGGAAGAAGCAGCTAAAAGCATTAAAGCTAATAGAGCTAAAGATGCAAGAATAGCAGAACTAGAAGCAAAGCTAGTTCCACCACAAGAATTTGACAGTAGTCAAAGTACACCAGGTGCTTCTAATAGTGAGGACAGTTGGTTAGACAAATACAATTCAGGTGACAGGTCACCTAACGCACTCGCCGCAGCACGAAGGGCTGCAGGTTTATAGAGTAGTAGTTGTTTAACAAAAACAGTGGCACGAAGGGTTACTGATTGAAATAAAACTTAATATTTAATCAGGAGGGCTATCATGGCTCAAACATCAACAACTGGGAATTTAGAAAATGCCCAAAGAATAATACTTAGTTCAGCTCGATATACAGAAGAACATAACGCACCTGCGTTAGCACTTATAGAACAATTTAGTTTGCCATCAGGTGCTAAGACAGTTACTGTTCCTAAAGTTGGCTCAATGACAATGAGTGACCTACAAGACGGAATAGACATTGTTGACGAAGAAGATATTGGAATGACAACCATTGACCTTACTGCTAGTGAGGTTGGTGCTAAAGTTATTCTTACAGATAAACTTGTAAGACAAGCAGCCGACAATGTTTTCTCAATTATTGGAAGACAGCTTGGTGATGGTATGGCTCGAAAAAAAGATAAAGATGTAATTGCTCTTTACACAGGTTTAAATGGTGGAACTGTTCTTGGTGCAGACGGAAGAAACTTTAATGCTGCTAACGTACACGCTATTGTTTCTAACGCTAAAGCAAACAAGTTTGGTTCTCAACTATATATAGTTCACCACCCAAATGCTGTTGCAACTCTATCTAAAGAAGCAGCAACAACTGCAGGTAACAACGCTGAAATTACATCAGGTTGGTCAGCAGATTTGTTGTCTAACTTCTATAGTGGGTTACGACCAATTAATGGTGTACCAATATTTGAAGATGGAAACATTGAAAAGACAGGTAGCGTTGATTCAGGGTATGGTGTTATTGCTGACAAGACTGCATTAGCAGCTCTTACTAGCGTAGAGACTAGAACTGAAAGACAGAGAGATGCTTCTCTTAGAGCTACAGAAGTTGTAATGACAGCAGACTATGGTGTCTTTGAATTAGATGATACTAAAGGTGCTGCAATACAATTTGAAATTGGTGACTTAGCAACTTCATAAAGTAGAGGTATAAATGGCAGATATAACTGAACGTAATAAACAAAAAATAGAATTAGCTAACGCTGGTTTTGCTATGAAATATATAGATGATTGGCAAGCTAAAACTATTTTATTTAGACATAAACCTAGTTATAACAACGAAGGTGAAATTAGTGGAGCTGTTGGTACTACTATAACTGGAGTACCTGGCAACCCTGATTATGTATTACGTAAAGCTAAAATAGGGTTATTCCCTTGGAAACCTGCTGAAAGTTGTGAATGTCAATGGTGCAGAGAAACTGATTGGAAAGCTTTAGAACCACAGACTGTTACAGGTTTTTGTGACATATGTGGGTTTAAAGCAGAAGCTAAAAACACTTCTGGTTTAGGAGCTAAATTAGCGTTCCATAAGAAACAATGCAAAGAATCAGCACAGTCTGATGTATAATAGAATCCTGAAAGTTGTAAAGATTGACCGAGGCTTTCAGGGTTCTTAAAATAAAATCGGTTGGTCGCAGGGGTAAACCCTGTAAATAAATAAACCTTTAGGAGGTTTGATATGTCTTTTAGTCCAATTCAAGGTGGTCGATATGGTTTTGAAAAAATAACCACATCTGACCAACGACAAGTTCTCGGTGCAGAAATGGCGTTCCCTGATGGCAGAAAGTTTCGTTACGTAGCTAATGGGGGAACTGCAATCGGAGAAGGCTTAGTTGTAGCTTCTGAAGCTCCAGCAGGTAATCATGATGAAGACTTGGTAATTACAACTAGTCCTTCAGTAGGCGATACTGCTATCAGTATTACATTAGGTGGTACAGCAGCAGCTAAAGATTTGTATGCAGAAGGATACTTATTCTTTAACTTAGCCAGTACTACCCCACACGAAATGTACAAAATTAAAGGTCATGCTTTGATTGCATCTAGTGGTACTGGAGAAATCACAATAGATGAGCCTGATGGATTTCAGACTGCAATAACTGCAGGTACTGATACAGCAGGTCTTATCAAGAGTCCATACAAGGACATTGTTGTTGCTCCTGCTGCTGTTGCAGGTAGATTTGTTGGTGTAACTGCTGCTGACTTAGAAGCTGACTATTATGGTTGGGTTCAGGTAGCAGGTATGGCTACAGCTAAAATTGATGGTACTCCAGCAGTTGGTACACTAGTAGGTGCAAGCTCAAACCACGCAGGTCAACTACTTGCTATTGGTGCTGACACTACTCCTGCTCTTGCTCGACTACATGGTAAAGCCGGTGTGGACAATGAGTTCCACACTGTAATGTTAATGAATCTATATTAAATTGGATTCTATTAAACTTTGGACACCTCAAGGGTCTACGTATGTAGGTGGCAATATTGCTGGCTATAACGAAGAAACAGGGGTGTCCATTGTTGTGCATACGTTTCAATTCAATGACCCTGAGACTGGTCGAGCTCAGGTAGTCAAGATTCCTGCTGACCCTAGTATTTCTAAAGCACATATAGAAGATATGGCAGCTCAAGCACTTGAAAACTTTTTAATCGAGTGTAGAGTTAAAGACAAAAAAAAACCTATTACTGCTGAACAAAAGAAACAAATAGGTAAGCAGATAAAAGAATTTAAAGAGTACGCACAGAAACGCAGAGAGAGTACAAACAATAGAATATATTACAGAGGTATTTAATGGTTAATAATAGTGAGGCAACTAGCGAGTTTACATTAACACCTGAAGATATTAGTGTAGCGTTACAAGCTCATCCTGAAGCTGCTCAAGCAGCACAAATAAATTTGTTAAAAAGATTAATTGTTAAAAAAGATAATTTAATCACAAAACAATACGGAGAACTAGCTGACTTGCAACAACAGTTGGATGAATTAACATCTGATAAATGAGGTTAAATTATGCCTGTACAAGGAAGAACACGAAAACAAATTAGACAGTCTATAGGTTTTAACCTAGGGGCATTAAAAACTGGTACTGCTACAGGTGGCACTAACAACACTCTTATAGACGTTAATACGTTTAGAGGTGGTGATGATACTTACAATGGTAAGTTAATTCTTGTTACTGATGCTAGTGATGGAACTACTCAAACTACTCAATATGTTAATGACTACACAGCTAGTAATAACACTATTCAGTTTCAACAAAATGCTAGTTTTACTGTAGCTAGTTCTGATGAATATGAAATATATGATGAACCATATGACCCTGCAATTATTAATGATTTTATTAATCAAGCTGTTGTAGACGCAACAGGTCAGGCATATGACCCAATAGAATATCCTGATATGTCTAGTTCTCCACATACAGCTTTGTTTGGAGATGGAAGAACTTTAAGGTTTGATATACCTAGTAACATATCAATTATTAATCGTATTTATTATAGAAGTGCTGTTACTTCTACTATCTTACACAGTTGTAATTCTGCATTTGATGAAACAGTAGACTCAGACTTTACAGTAACAGTAGATACAGAGGATAAAAAACAAGGCACAGGTTGTAACAAGTTTGTTATTGCTAGTGGTGCTAGTGCTGGAGACATAGCAACTGACTCTATAACTAGTAAAGATATTAGTAAATATGATTACTTAGAATGTTGGGTTAAAAGTACAGTTGCTACTTCTTCTGGTAATCTAAAGATATTACTTGACGATTCTGCTTCGTGTGCGTCTCCATTAGAGACGTTATCTATTCCAGCCTTATCAGCAGACACATGGACTTATGTACGTATCAAATTAGCTAACCCAGAACTTAATACAGCAATCATCTCTATAGGATTAGAATATGATTCTGACTTAGGTGCGTGTCAAGTACGACTAGATGATATTAAAGTAGTACAGAATGATACAGCAGTATTTCAAATCTTTCCTAAACATTTATGGAAGATAGACAGAAGTGCCAGAGATTTAATTCTAAATGATGGTGCTCAATTAGAAGTTGGTTACAACATGATAAAGCTATCAGGTGGTGACAAACCTGCATTGCTAAGTTCTGATACAGCTACAACTGAAATAGATGATTCATATATTATAGCTAGAGCTACAGGGTTAGCTTTGTCTGCAGCGTCAGGTGGTCCAACTACAGACCCAGATGCTTTACGACAAGCAGCAGCTTTCTGGTTTGGATTAGCTGAACAAGCTAAACGTGCGTTTCCATTATTAATTACAGGTAGAGCAGTTGAGTAATGGCAAACAAAGTAATAGACCAAAATGAAATATATCTTAATGGAACATATTATCCATTAACTAGACCAGTACAAAGTACATTAGCTTCTTTGTACCCACCAAAGGTTACTATTGGTGACACAACCAGAGACTCGCAAACTAGAGCATCTGTTATTTCTTGGTCAGACTGGCGTGGTGGTATAGGTGTAGAACGTATGCAAGGAGCTGCAGATGCAGACAAGGCTTGGTACTCTACACTACAACTAAGATATAGAAGACATTTGGTATTACCTGCGTTAGCTATAGAGACACGAGCACAGTTATCTGATGGTACTGCTGTTAGTGGTGCTATTACTTTTATAGCTGAAAAAGGAGATTCTTTATACGTTGGGTTTGATAAAAAACCTTATGTATATTCAGAGGGTGGGGAATCTCATGGAGCAGATTTTCTTACACAATTAACTAACAGTGGTAGTGCTTATAGTTTTCCTGACACACCAACAGATTCTATAACTATTAGCATGGCAGGCACAGACTATGTGGTTGTTGCTCATGGTGGTGGGTATAGTTATTACTCTGCTGATACCACAGTTGTAGACAAAACAACTGACGCTAAATTTCTTACATCTTGGGATGATAGATTGTGGGGAATAGACTCTAGTGGTCAGCTTTGGTACACACTTACTATTGGTGGTACACCTGTTAATGATGCGTTACTACCTGTACAAGACGGATTTGTTACTGACTTATTTGTAGGTAGAGATGCTACAGGAAGCCAAATTATTTACGCAGCCACTAAAGTAGGTTTGTATGCACACGACATGGCTAACGGAAGATTTGTTGAAACACAATTTCAATTACCTTTCCATGAATTTAATGGCGTAGGTTCTGTTAGATGGCGTGACGCAATATACAATCCTAGTGGTTTAGGTATATATAAATATATTAATGGTAATAACAATGCTGTTGTTACAGTAATGGGGCCGGATAGAGATGATGGTTTACCTGCATCACAACGAGGAACAATTAAAAAACTTATAGGTACACACACAGAATTGTTAGCTGCAATAGACGCTACTACTGCACCAGCAGCACAAGCTAGTACAGACTGGTCTTTCCATTCTCCTGTCGGACAAGTAGGAAGGTCAGCAGTTATTGATGCTTCTACTGGACAGTCATCAATCATAGGTTGGAATGACGTTGGGTGGGAAACTAAATGGTCTGCTACTACATCTACAGCAGGTAAATCTGTTGAGCATATGTTAGTAACAAACGCAGGTAAAGGTGATTACAGATTGTGGTGGGGATTTAATGGTAAGCTGTACAATCAATCTATACCATTTGATGTTCTTAATCCTTCACAGTTATCTAGGTTTGAGTATGACACTAGTGGTTATTTAGAAACACCTTGGTTTGACGCACAACAATCTGAAGTAGATAAGTTAGCATTAAAGTTAAAAGTAGAAGTACAAGATGCTTCTAGTACTGAGACTGTAGCTGTACAGTATGCTTTGGATTATTCAGAAGACTATACAAGTATGGGTACGATTACCAGTAATGGTACTACTAGTTATACGTTTGGTTCTAATGTAGGTACTACGTTTAGAGCTATAAAGTTTAAAGTAACGTTAGCCAGAGAGTCAGGTACAACTATAGCTATTATGAAAAAGTCTCCTGACGTAGTTTCTTTAACACTTGAATACAGAAAGAAGTTACCTGCTAAGTATGGTCATGCTGTAGAAGTAAACTTAAATGAAACTTACAAAGGGAAAGACCCTAAACAGTTACGAGCAGCTTTAATATCAGCTATAGAATCAAATACGTTAGTTGAATTTACATTTAGAGATGATGGTGGGGGTACACGTAACTACTACGTAGACGTTACTTCTGCAACAGCTATTGAATACACAGGACATGATGAACGAGGTTCATCAAGGATTACATTGGTAGAGCCATGATTATTGATTCTGGTACAACAACTGTATCTACTTCAGGTGGAGAACAACAATTATCTAATACTACTAGTAGAGTTAGATGGATTAAAGTTAAAGCTCTTGCTGCTAACTCTGGCATTGTTTACTTTGGAGACAGTGGAGTAACTACAACTAATGGGTATGAATTGTCTGCGGGTAATAGTTTAGAAATAAATTTTGCTGATGTAGGTGGTTCTGTTACGTTTAGTACGTTATATGTTGACGCAGCAACTAATGGTGACAAGCTATCTTGGATAGCATTGGTAGATGGCTAATGACTACGCAAGCTACATTAACTACACCACCAGATAGTTGGATAGGGTCTAAACCTGAATGGATGTTTTACGCATCTTTATTAGAATTAGGCTACCAACCTGGAGAAGACTTTACTTATCAATCACCACTAATGGGTGGTAGATTAGATAAGGGTGGATTGATAATAGACTTTTTGTTTTACAACCCACCTGATTTAGCCGTCAACGTACAGGGTGTATACTATCACTATGAATTAGGTGCAGAAACTAAAGCTAGAGACTTGTTTGCTAGACAAGCATTAGCAGGACAAGGTATAACATTAATATTTGTAGACGAAGATGATTTAGAACAAGACCCTTTAGGGGTCACAAGAGACGCTATCAACTTTAGAGATAGGTCAAGACTAGGAGGATAATAGTGGCAGCTCCAACTATAGACTTCGCAGGGTTTGTCTATGATGACGCAGGAGATGCAGTCTCTGGTGCAGTCGTTCATATATATGACAAAAACTCGACAAGCACAGCTAGAGAAGCTTCTAGCATAACAACTAACTCTAGTGGATATTGGAGTTATTCTCACGCTACACCAGGTGAGTTTGACGTAGAGGTTGTTAGTGGTGCTTCTAAAAGGCGATTTAAATTTGACGATAAAGTACATCTATCAGGTATAGATGTAGAAACATTAAGTGTTCGTGGTAACGAAGGAGCTCTTGCAGCTATCTATATGTATGCTGACGAGGGTGATGATGCTAGTGACCAATGGAGAATAGACGCTGGAACTGATGGCGTACTTGCTATAGGTAATGACGCTGCATCACAAGGAACGTTTGTTGACCACATAACATTTACACCTAACTCTACTGTAGCTAATTCAACAGTTGCATTTAAAGGTGGAGTTACAATAGCAGGTGACCTGACTATTACTGGTGATGATTTAGTTATGGGAACTAACACAAGTGGTCATGTTCTTGTAGCTGATGGCACAAACTATAACCCTGTAGCTGTATCAGGTGATATAACAATGGCTGCAAATGGAGCTGTTACTATAGCTAGTACTGCTGTAGAAACAGGAATGATAGCAGCAGATGCTATTACAGGAGCTAAGATTGCAGATGATGCAATAGGTAGTGAGCATATAGCAGATGACGCAATAACATCTGCCTTAATAGCTGATGATGCAATAACTTCTGCTTTGATTGCAGATGATGCTATTACATCTGCTCTAATAGCAGATGGAGCTATAGTTAATGCAGATGTAAATGCCAGTGCAGCTATAGCAATTTCTAAGACTGCACTTGTAGCAGGAACAAACATTAGTCTATCAACTAATACTTTAAATGTTGATGACGCATTTTTAAAGAATGATGCAGACGATACTACTTCAGGAATAGTTACTGTAGGTGGAATTGTTTTATCTGAAGCTAAACACGTAAATATTAGTACTCCATTACTAGGAACTACTGACCATACATTTACAGGATTCTCGGTACAAATGTTAGCAGGTGGAGCAATATCTGCATTTGATTTAGTTTGTATTCATTCAACAACATCAGAAATAGTTAAGGCTGACGCTAGTGCATACGCTACAGCCAGAGCAATAGGAATTGCTCCAGCTGCAATTAGCGATACTGCTACTGGAACTATATTATTAAAAGGTTTTATTCGTGATGACACTTACAACTGGACTACAGGGGCAACTCTTTACCTATCAGAAACAGCAGGAGCTTTGACTGCAACTGCTCCTACTACAGATGGGGCTTTCGTTCAGGCTGTAGGTATAGCATTAAGCCCAGATGTGGTTTACATAAACCCTAGTATGGATGTTATAGAGCACGCATAATGGCTAATGAAATAGAAAAAGTTAATACGATAGCAATAGGTAATATTAAAAAGTTAAACACTATAACTGAAGCTAACATAGCAAAGTACAACACTTTTGAAATGACTTCTGTAAACGCATGGCAAGGTGACCGAGGAGTATTTGGTGGTGGCTACACAGGAAGTGCCTATGTGAATGTAATGGATTATGTGTCTATTGCAAGTCTTAACAACGCACAAGACTTTGGTGACCTGAGTAACGGAATGTGGTATTGTCGTGCAGAATCAAGTGGTGCAGGTGGTCGCATTGCATTTTACGGAGGACATGATGGCAGTAGTGATATAGCTCAGATAGATTACATTACTACTGCTAGTACTGGGAACGCTCAAGATTTTGGAGACACTCATGCAACTGGGTCTGCTCATGGAGCAAGTTCAAATGGTACTAGAGGAGTGTTTTCTTCTGGGGTCGGTGGGAGAAATGGTGGCGATTCTACAGCATATGGATATATAACTTTTGCATCAACTGGTAATGCTTCTACTGGTGGCAACCTACACGCAGGGTCTAACTTAGGTGGTTGTGGGAATAGTTCACGAGCACTCTTTGCTGGTGGTGCAACTAGTAGTGGTCTTGTAAATACAGTAGAGTATTTCAACATAACATCAACTGATGACGGCACAGATTTTGGTGACCTTACAAGTATAAGAAACGCTTTTGATATAGCTACAAATGGAACTAAAGCTGTTGTTGTTGGTGGACAAAATGCTTCAGCTACATTAGACACTATGGACAATATGACCATAGCATCTCCAGGGGATGCTACTGATGGGGGTGACCTTTCTTCTATTAGAAACAGAACATCAACAGTAGACAACGATTCAAGTTCTGTGTTTATGGGAACTACATCTGCTCATAATAATGGACAACTAGATACTCTTAACATAGCTAATAACGCCACAGCTGACTCATCATATGACAGGTTTTCAGCTTCAGGTGGGGGAGGAGCTTCAGGGTCATGAACGCATTAGCTAAAATAGAACAAAGTTTATTAGGAATGTCGAAGCATTTCTCAACTATCACTCCTGCAAAGATTTCTAAAATTTTTGGGGAGAAGATGATTCCAGTTGAACGTGCAAACAAAACACTTGGCAGACGTAACACTCAACACACAAACCAGTTAATGACACTTACTATGTTGACCATGAGTCCTTACCGACAGATGCGTCAATGTCTTTCGCAGATAGAAAAGAAAAGGTTGGCAATTGAGGATGCGTATTTTAAAAATGCTAAGACAGAAATACGTATTAAAGAGTGGCTTGCTCAAGATACAGAGATGAGTCGTATTCGTATACAAGAAGCAAGATATCAACAAGAACGTGGAGCTATGTACATTGAAGGAGCAATAAAAGAAATTGCTACGTTTCAAGATGCAATGGAAGAAATACGAATATCTAATGGAATACCTGAGGACTGGACTGAAAGAGATGCAGAGGAAGATGAGGTTAAGCACCATATCATGCAAGCGTTTCGTCAGTCACACAGAGATATGTTATTAACAGGACATATCACACAAGGAAATGCTGAGTACCTTGAACAGTACGGCATCCATCTTCAGACTGCTGAAAGAATTGTTGGAGATTATATTCAACAGGTTAATGAAATGATGGATAATGAAAAGATGCCATCAGTTGAACACCTCTATGAATTTTTAGACCAGATGGCAAATGAATTTTATTTAGCTCATAAATTAGTTATGAATCGAATTGGATTAAAGACAATTATTAGAGATGACTATTTATATGTACCTCAATTAGAGGAGTCACGAAATGGCAATCATTAAGTATACGTTAGATAACAAAGCAATCCCTAGTTATATATCTGATGGTGGATATTGGGGGGATGTTGATGACTCAACCTTAATTGGTGTTGGTACTGGTGGCGGAGAAACTATATCTCAGTCAGATTTAATAACAAGAGTTTTAGATATTCACACCAGGTATCCATTCGTAACATCTGTTAGCAACATTGCTGATGAAACTGAATTGTCTAATTCTCAAGTAACTGAATTAGTTAATGACTGGTGTACAGCAAAAGGGGTAAGTTAAAAAATTTATTAACACATTGGCATAAGAGTAATATGGTCATACCAATAAGGAGGCAGACTAATGAGCATTACAAAAGCATTTAAGATTGTTAAAAGATACAGTTCTTGTATTGACGAACTTATTGACTTAGCTGAAACAATACACACTTCAGTTCAAGATGGTAAAGTTCCAAGAGAAGAACGCAGTATGTGCATGAAAAAGTTCTGGGCACTCGTAAAAGCTGTTGAAGACAGCTCGAAGCCGTAGCTAACTCTATTCTCTGAGCCACGTAGAGCAACGTAACTACTCCAAGTAATACCATACCATAGGGTACTAAAAATAAATCGCAGTTTTATTGAGGGGTTTAGAGAATATGGATGAACATGAACATCAAAGGATTAAAAATAAGGTCGAAGACATAGAAAAATTTTATCTTCCAATTATCAAGGAGTTAAACAAGGCAATGAGTAAGGCAAAAAGAATTGGGCTACTTGGTTTGGTTATCGGTGGTACGTCATTAGTTGTTAGTGGTTACTTAACACTTAGGTTGTGGGACAAATGGTAAACAAAGAAAAGTCTTTAGAGCAACAACTACTTGAAGCAAAAGCAGAGATAGTAGAATTACGTGCATCTACTAAGACAACTTTGACTGGTTCACAATTTTTAACTATAGTTTTAGTAGGACCGCTCTTTCTTGCGTTTGTTACACTGGGTGTACTTATAGTCTGGAAGACTACTAGTAAACCTGCAGAAATTGCACCACATTTAGATATTATTCTAGTGGCGTTTGCTATCTTTGCAAACCCAGTCACAGCTGCGGCTGGTGTTATAGTTGGGTTGATGGGTGACGAATCGAAGAAGAAAAATAAGGAGGAATAAAATGAAGGATAGAAAATTCAATACTCCTAAGATAAAGATGAAGCTTCCTAAGTTCTGGAACTTTCGTCTCCCTTTACCTGGTGGAGTACATTTAGGTGGTGGTAAGTTAATACTAGGCTCACTGTCTGTAGTGGCTCTAGGGTTTGTATCATCAATGTTTTTATTAATATCTACAGGCGAACAGCAGATAACTTTCCCACAAACAGGTGCATCATACACTGCTCCTAATCATGTAGGTAATAGAATAGTTGACTCAGAGTTTCCTGCAGATAGAAGTCAGACGCTTCAGATTAATATGCCTGCAGGGATAAGAATGGATGTTGTTAAATTTGAAAACATCTCATTGGGTAAAGCTGGACTGACAGATGCTTTCCAACTCTCTGGAACTAGCACTACAGATGTAATAACAATAGACGAATTAATTATCCGTAACTCTGAGTTCCCAACAATGGATTGGGCTAACGGTAACATATATAAGATTAACGCCACCTCATCAGTAGTCGTAGCTGGGCATACGTTCTCGCCTACCATGAGTAGCACAACTAATGACGTGGTTATTGGAAGTGGTCGTGGAGCTACAAGTTACGAAGCTAAGGACATGGTCGTTGACCGTATTCTATTAATACAAACTACAACAGGTGCAGATGTCATTATTGATAAATTAATACTTGATGGTGTACGAGCTTGGACTGGAGCATTTAATGCTGACTACTTTGAAATAGGAACACTAACTTTAGAGAATGTCAGGATTGGTGATGATGGAGATATTAATTCCGCAGACCTAATAATTAACAGTAGTGTCAAAGTAAACTCAGTACTTGACTCTGTCGTTGAAGAGCCAGTCTTTATAAGGTAAGTCTATGTATGAATATAAGTGTAAAGTTACAAGAGTGGTGGATGGCGACACGTGTGATGTTGTTTTGGATTTGGGTTTTTCAATTGAGTATCGTGATAGGGTTAGGCTTATGGCTATTGATACCCCAGAGTCTCGAACTCGTAACAAGGTAGAAAAGAAACTAGGGTTAGCATCTAAAGCTAGACTTAAAGAACTATGTACACAACATAAAGGGAATCTAATACTCCGAACGTCTAAAGAAGGCAAAGGAAAGTTCGGTAGAATACTGGGTTCTCTTTATCCTTTTGGTTCTGACGTATCTTTAAACGATATGTTAGTTTCAGAAGGTCATGCTAGACCATACTTTGGTGGCAGTAAAGATGAGTATGGTGAATGGACTAAACAAGAAGATGGACAATGGTATCGTTGGACTAAAGATGGATACGTAATAATACAGGAGTTAACATGATGGGAAAAGTTAGACCCCAAATCTTTTTAGCTATTATAGTTCTTGGTTTGCTTAGTGGAGTTGGACTTTATTATGGCATGAATGAGATAGCCACTGGTTGTACAGGTGGGATAATAGCTTTAGGGATGAAGGTACTTGAGTCAGAGTAATTCTTTTATTTCAAGAATAGTTTCATTCTCTGTAACGTTATCTCCCCACTCATAGAACAAAGTGTAGGACAAGTGTTTAGCTGAGTCATCTACTAATACATCTGCCTCTACAAGACCATCAATACTACCTTTCATAGCAGATAGTAAGTTGTCTATATCTCTCTTTCTTTTATCTTTAGCACGCCACGTAATTGTAATGTGTGCTTTTTCAAAAGGCTTATCAGGTCTTCCTTGTTCCAATACATACCCAATCATTTGTTCATGTTGCTCTCTACGTACACGAGAACGTGTGTAGAAATGTGAGTTACTATTAGGGTTAGCTTCTTTAGGTGGTAGATTCGGCAACACTATTCTCATAACAATATGTACACCTTACAGGTACTCTGCCCATAGGTGGGCATTTGCCGTCATTGTATATGCAACCTTCGTATTCATATAGTGCTCGTAATTCTTCTGCCTCTATTTCTATCCATGTATCAAGATGCTTTAACATTCTTTCTTCTAAAGAAGATAGTTCATCTTTATCAGCTATCTTAAATATCTTATCATCAACACCCATAAAATAGGTATGACCTTTGCGTAACCTAGATTTAGTTTTTTCTATGCGTTCATGATTTATCTTTTCATTGTTAATAATTTTTATTATTTCCTCTTTATGTTCTTTTAAAATAGCTAACCATGTTTCTTTGGAACTGGAACGTGTGACTTTGACATTTAAATCATAAATATCTTCGTCTTGTTTTTTAACAAGATTAAATAATACACCATCTTCTCTGGCTTCTTCTAATATTTTTATTACAGATGATTCCATTCTATTTCTTCACTCCCTTGTAATTTAATAATACCATCAACAGTTAATGTTAATCGTGATGAGTCTTTAGCTATCTTCTGAATAAAACTAACATCAAAGGTTTCATCCTTAATTGTTCCTATCTCCACAGCTATAGCCTCAGAACTCATACTACCTTTCTTAAAAACTAATTGATAAACCATTTCCTGAGTACTTAAACTTTGAAAGTTAGGATTGTCAGGGTCACCTATATCTATAGACTCAAAGGTAACCATATCTAATAAAGTTTGATTCTCGTCATCTTGTTGGTTGTAATAATCAGTATTGTGAAAACTAATTTTCCATGCTTTAGGATTACCTAATCTTGAGTCATTCCCTTTCTCGTGATACCAAACAATATCTAAACTATTAACACCAGGTTCTCTACGTCTGCGTAATTCAAACACTTGTCTGGCACGTTGTTTCTTACTAGCTGAACCACCCAGTTGCCACTTACCTGTAGTCTCCCCTGACTTGTTAGCGTGGTCAATAGATAGTGTGGTAATTCCTAAACCAGTTAAAGAATTAAAGTATTCTCTAATAGTTTCATCATCATTCTGAGAACCTGACAATGAAGCATTAACACTATCCACAACCAAGAAACTAATATTATCTCTTTGTACAATCTTAGCTATATTCTCAATGTTACCTGCCAATGAACCACTCATCTTCTTATATACAATACCTGAATGTTCATTTGGATTAATTCCTAAACCTTTATGTAATGCTTTAACTCTTTGTTTAAATAAGTCTGGTTCTTCTTCCCAGTCTAAGTATAATGCTCTGCCTTGCTTAGCTTTAATACCATGTGCACTCATACCTTTATCAACAAGTACACAGAACAACAACCCAAACCAACTCTTACCTGAACCACCTTGAGCCCATATTAAATTAGGTACACCTCTAAACAACAAAGGTTTAATTGCGTAATCTCTTGGTACAAACTCAGTTAATTCTCCTACTGTAATTGCGGGCTCACCTTCTCTATATGCTCTGATAATTCCATCAGCACATGATTCAAGTATAGCTCCCCAATAAAACTCCACTCCGTATATCTCAGTTCTTTCTTCCATGTGTTTTCTAAACGTACTTAATAGTGTTGAAGCTAATAAGTTTTGTCCACTACGTACTACTCTCACCCACCTGTACTCTCCATCCTTTGCTGAAGGGACTCTAACTTCAATTTCTAACTCAGTTTTAAAGTTTGCGTTTCTATCTGTAATACCACTGGCTTCAATTTTTACTTGATAGTTATCATCTTCATGTGCCTTTGCTGGATACCATGCTGTAACTACTGAGCCTACCATTTGTGTATCTACTTTATCCATTACTCTATATTCCATCCTTTAGACTTGCGTGGTTGCACGTCTGCTTTATATATTTTTTCTTCTACTTTATGTTGTGCAAATTTTTCAATACCATTCATCAATAAATTTACGTCAGTAAGATATAGCTTTGCTTCTTGTTGTTTAAGAAAGGTAGCCTCTAACTCTTTAAGTAAAATTTTTGACAGCTTTTCCCCAATTATGGCAACTGAATGGTAATCACAATCAACTGTGCATGAACATTTTTCTATTGTATTTTTAATACGTAAGTAAAGTTCAGTTTGTTTTTCTAATAAATCTTGTACGATATCTTCTCTGGGTCGTGTTGTCATTGTTATCTCCTATTGAATAATTGTGAGCAGTTTATAGTCTTACTCAGGACAATGCTTCCATACTATACTCACTGGAACGTCAACCACTAAAGTTCATGAGACTACTGGGTACATAAAAGGAGTGTGGTTGGAACAAATATAAAACCAACCACAATACGTGCACCTTTAAATACACGAGTGGTTTCACCCTGATAGTATTACTGTTCTTTAAACCATTCATTAACTTCAGACTGTAAAAATCTAAAGTCACCTTTGCCACCGATTCTATGGTAGGGCATAGCTTTGTGTTTAACGTACATTCTAGCAGTTTGAGTAGACACCTTCAACATATCACTAACTTCTTTTAAAGTCATATATGATTCTTTAATGTTCATCCTATCTCCTGTACTCCAAAGAGAGACATCTGTTTCTCTTTGGGATTTCCTGTTGTCCAATGCTTAAGTAATAACGCTACCTGTTTACCAAATCCTCTGTTAACATTAAATGAATTATCCATAAAGTTTTTAATAGTAGTTTTGTATACCTTGTCAGTATCAGTAGCTTCTATTCGTATATCTGTAGCACCATTAGCATAGGCTTCATCTATTATTTTTTTATCAAACGCCCATGAAAGTGGTTTTCTTAAAATATGTTTTTCTTCTTTTACTCTTTTAATTACTGTTGTACCAACTAGGTCAGCGACAACAACACCACCACTTGTTCTGAGTTTCATTTAGTACTCCTATACTTAGTGTAGTTTTGAATTATATCTAGTGTATACAATTTGTTTATTAAAGCATCCTGAGATGCAACTTTTCTTTCTAATATTTTTATACGTTCTTCTAATGTTGTTGCCATTAGTTCCACTCCTCATCTATTACTTGTGGTTGTTCTTCTGCTTGTTTCTGTACCTTACTCTTAGGGGTTTCTCCTGTAACAATATAGTCAAATAACAAGTCAGCAGTTTCCATAGCCATAACAGTTAAGTCATAGATATCATCTACTATATTCTTTGTTTCTCTGGTATTAACGTAAGGCTGAACAATAGTAGAAGCACATTTAAGTGCTGTCTGTCTCATGATTTTTATCTGCTTATCATGTTCCACATCTTCCTTTGACTTGTACTGAGTTGATACTGGTTGCTGTGCTACTGGTTGCTGTGCTACTGGTTGCTGTGCTACTGGTTGTGGCTCTCTATCCACATCCCATTCAGCAATCGAATAATCCCAATGCTCTTTTCGGCTACCATCTCTTGGGTAAGGGTCTTCAGGTTTAACTGGTGGTTTAGTTCTAATACTTTGCCTTATTATTTTGCAATACCTAGTTTGCCCCCCTTGTAAATCGCTTGGTATCTGGTCTAACAAAAAATATTTAGTTGTCCCATGTCTACCTAACCACTGTTCTTCCCATTCAAATACATAAGCAACAGACCTTTGTTCCTCACCATTATTTTTATCTTTTAAAGGCTTACCATACCTATCTACTGATAAGACGCTAAGTATTCTAACTGGTACTGTTTCTATATTTGGAAATTCTTCTTGCATTATTTTTTCTCCTTTAATATGTTTATTACTTGTTCTTTTGTAAAATAAATACCTGTTAATTGAGTGCCTTCAATCTGTTTATCCCTTACCTTTCTCCTTAAAGATTCAGGGTGTAACTTCACGTAATTAGCAACGTCAACTAAAGTAAATAATCCTGAGTCACACTTATCACAAGTGTATGATTGTTCCATTTTGATTCTCCTATACTAAGTTACTAGAAACTAGTTACTATCCTATTCTATATATAATTATATAAAGATTAGTATAGTTATTGTTTCTAGTAACTATTATACTGTTATATTTGTTTGATGTCAACGACTGAATATCTACCCCAACCTTGTGACCTTTCTGCACCCATACCATGTGTCGCTCCATATTCAAACATGGTTTTAATGTGGTCTATGTCAATCAATCCATCATTTAAAAGTCTGATGTGAAAGGTTATTGTAGGTGAGTTAACGTAGTCTACATATTTAATAGTAGAACGTGGTCCTTGTCTGGTCATAACCTGTATGAATCTTTGTTGAGCTTCATCAGGCTCGGTAACTCTAACGTCATCTTTGTATACTGGAATCATAGATTCTTCGATATACATTCTATTGACAACTTTAGACCTGAACACTTTGATATCTGGAAAGAAATCTTTGACTGCTAATGCACAATCTTTTAAGTGACCTCTGATACAACGACCTTCGTATAAAAGCCCTTCATCATCACGCTTAAAGGTAAGCCACCCAAATTCAGTTTCCTCTTCTGTATCGACCTGTGAGGACACTTCCTCAATCAAATCTTCTATAGGTTGACCACCATCAGGTTTATTCTTGGGCATCCTATTTTCTAGCATACCTTTGATTTCTTTTTCTGTCTTTGGAATACTAGCACCAAACTCTCCTTCCATTTGTAAAGTTATTTGATACCTATTCCATATCTGTACAGCTTCTTTTGTTTTAGACATAAATTTCTCCTATCTAAATTAATTAATTCCCTCAAATTATTCTTTCATTAGCACTCCTTTACTCGACTACACGACAACTCACACCATTCCTCGACTACAGCACAAGACACAGCACCACAATTCTCGGCTACACCACAAGTCAGACCACCACATACCTCGACTACACGACAACTCACGGCACTCCTCGACTACACCACAGGTCACACCACCACAAACCTCGGCTACACTTCATTTCACGTCAAACCATCTCTCGGCTACACTTCATAACAGCCCACGCCTCGGCTACACCACAATGCAATCCAATCCTCGGCTACATTTCAATCCACCACAAATCACTCCACCTCTCGACTACACCACAAGTCACACCACCTCATCTCTCGGCTACACTTCATAACAGCCCAACCCAGCCCAACCCTCGGCTACACTTCATTCCATTACAATCCATGTCACACCTCGACTACAGTACATCCCATCCCATGTCTCGGCTACATCACAATTCAAAACATCTCACGCCACCTCAGCTCTCGGCTACACATCAAGTCACGTCAAATCATTCCTCGGCTACTATGAATGTCATTTGTTGTGCTACTTCCTTATCGTTTTTATATTTTTTACTTTCTCCTTTTGGGTATGGTTGTACCTCATAATTCAAATCCTTATTTAATTGTTTCACTTCTTTCTTACTGCCTAAGAAATATATATACCTGTGTTTCTGTGGTCTTTCCACGTGTTCAAACCTATCAGGGTTTGATTGTCTTTCTTCTAGGTTATACATCTCTACAACAGATTTACTATGTGTGTTCTTTCCTATCTCTCTCCATTCATTACGTTGTGCCGATAGACCTGTGTATATAAAGTTAGTAGCTTGGTATATGATTCCATAATGACCCATGCTAGTATCTGCGTAACTAACTATAATGCTTGGCTTAGGCATAAACTTAAAAGTCTCAGCAATAAAATGACTTCCTAAGTCTTTGTCATGTTCATCTAGCATAGCTAATCTATTTAACTCATAAACATTATCTTTCCATTGTTCTCCACACACTCCCATACAAAGGCTTGGGCTTGGTGGTATACCATAGGTAATAACTCCTTGCATTACTCCATCTACAAAACATCCAAAGCTGTGAGTAATTTGTGGAACTCTTTTTGCGTAATGTTTATTTAATAACCAAGGAATTACAGACTCTCTTGGTACGGCTACAACAGTTGTATTATCTTTAAGTCCCATTTATTCACCATGTAAACTCTTGTGTTTCCCATCTATAATCATGTCCTCTTGGCTACAGTACAAATAGTCTCCAAACTCTTTACCTAGATTGTAATAATAATTATCTGATTCACTAGAGGGGCTTTCTAAAAAGTAATCTATAACACCTTGTTTAAAATCTTGAAGATTTTTATGAAATGCTTTTTCATGTTCTATATATTCTTTATTCATTTAGTTCTCCTATATTATCCATGGTTTAATTATCAATCCCATCTATACGCATGTCACTTTGAGTACAGTACAAAAAATCTGCAAAATTTACACCACCTTCGTAATGCTCATCAACTGTACAACGTTCTTCAGAGTACTCTAATCTTTTATCTCCTTTAAAATAATCTGTAACACCTTGTTGAAAAGATACGATAGCTTCATTTATTTCTTCTTTACATTGGTCAAATTCATCTCCTAAATCTACACCTTTCCAATAATCTCTATCTCCATCACTCATTTAATTCTCCTATCCTGTGAATAATATTGTATTTATATTAGCTAACATATGAGTCGGACATCTAACTTTTCTATCTGTATCTACGAATACATTATTAACGTCTCGTGCCTCTCCACACTCTACACAAGGGTAGTAATCAGGCAGTAACTCAGACTCACTTAGCCTGTCCCATTGATTAAAGTTATCTGCCACGTTATCTCCTTTCTTTTTTTGCTTCTTCTACACCTTCACTAGCACGTTCTATATAAGCGTTTAGAAAAGCTACCATAGTTTTGTCTGTTACTGGTACGTTGCCATTTTCTAAGTATTTTTTTATAACCCAAACACATGAGTCTTTCATGTCACTTTTTAACGCTAATTCCAAACCTTTATTATTTATTAAGGTTAAAAGATGCTTATAAAGTTTTAGTCTGTCAGTAGTATCATCTATGTAATGGGTTAAATGTACATCATCTGCTAATTTCATTGCTCCATGTTCTGCTAACATTTCTTGGGTATCTTTTGATGTTGTCATATTATTCTGCTCTCCTTTCAAATTCTTCTCGAATTTCTTTTAGTGTTGGTTCTCTCTTAAACTGCTCATACAAGTATTCATAAATATCTTCATATGCTTCGTCATTTACTGAATGGCTCATGCTATCTCCTTTCACATTCACTACATTTCATACCTACTTCTAGCATTTTTAGTATTGTGTGTTCATCTGTAAAACATTCAAGTAACAAAGTAACGTTGCATACTTTGCAAGATGTTAATTTTGTAATTACTTTACTACCTACTTCAATTTTACTCATGCTATCTCCTTATGATTCTTTTGATAAATTTATATATCTTTATAATTGGTAATGACTCATAGTAATCTATTTGTTTTTGTTTCTTTTGCAGTTGATGGTCGTATTCTTTTTTGATTTCTGAATTACGAGCCATCAACTTTTGAACTACATCTAAATCCAAACTATTCTCCTTTGTTCTTTATTGTGTCTTGAATAGATGGGGGTTCATTACCTTGTTCTTTTCTAGTTTGATAGGCTCTCTTTGCACCTACACTTTTAGATTGTTTTATTATGGTTTCAGAACATCTGGTTATTGCTCGTACAACTTGGTCAGGTAGTACAATTCTGTGACCTTCATTGTTTCGGTCAACCCATGCCATGTGTAGTTTGTACTTTCCATCTATCCTTTCCATGACTCCATTGTATGTGGTGTAATCATACATACTGGAATCATCAAACATATCATTGACTGGTCTTCCATCATCAGCCCTACTATTGCCACCTAAATCTTCAACAGAAATATTAAATACTGTTTTGAAATGGTCATCTCCTAACGTTTTTCTTCTACTCATAAGTTTCTCCTATCGCTTATTTGTGTACACATTATAGCATACATTGTTTAATTCTGCAACTACTATATTATATTACTCCTGTAAAAACTTATTTGTTAATTTATTGGATAAAATTCTATTTCCAGTCCAACTAGTTTCTGTAACCTTATTGACTATCTTTTCTGTAAGTATTTTGATGTAATACAGTAGCCAAGATTGTTGGTAGGGTTCAAGTTCATTTAAACATTCCCAGTCTTCAACATAATCTAAATTGTCTGCGTCATATGAAAAGCCATCTGTAAAATCTGTTAATGAAACGGCAGAAATTAATTTAAAATTTTCATCTAAGAAAAATGTTCTTCCCATGCTTTCTGATTCTTCAAAAATAGGATAATAAGTAATTCCTGATTTTTTATTTGTGATAGTTTTTATCATACTATCTCCTTGTATGTTTAATTTCTTTTGTGGTGGCTCTATCAGGTCGATAGAGCCACGTATATAGTTAACTAGGGTCAATGTACTCAACTGCTTCTGTCGCTTTCTTAAATGCTTTATAGAACATTTTAGGGTCATTCTTTAATGATTGTATCCATCCTAATAAATAAGCTACCGAATTTTCTTGAGTATCTTCAATGCCTATACGATTACATAACATGGTTGCTGTGAATTCGGCTCTTAACTCCTCAAATGCGTACTTTGCATTTCCAAATTGGTGACCAGTTTTTTCAGGTAAGTTAAGCCTAGTTGCATGGGCTGTTGAATGTCCCAACTCATGGAATACTGTACTCCAGTATTCATTATTACTTTTGTAATATTCAGGCTTTACCAGTACTACAGTATCTTCAGAGGGTGAGTAAAAATTTCTATCACCTTCAGACATATTAACAGTTGGTCTGTTAGGCATATTGTCAAATATGGCTTGTGCTTTTTCATTAGGTTTTACTTCAGGATTTTTAATAGCTATCGTTTTTAATTCTGATAAATCTACACCTTCAATATCAGCTTCATTAAATACTGAATGATATTTTATAAAGGATGTAGTCTTTACTAATTCTTTAGGTAATTTTTCAGCTTCTTTATCTGTTAATTTTTCACCAGTTTCTACGTGCTTATGGATAAATTTATAGAAAAATACTGGGTATGATTTTGCACCTTTGCGAACTTTACCATTTAAATGATTTGTTACCATTTTCCAAGTTGCAAATCGTGGTGAAGTATGTCCTCTTAAACTTGCTAATAATCCCAACATTGTTACATTAATACCTCTATAGTCATTAGTATTGACTGTTCCATTTTCTAATATACCTTGTATACTTTGTGGTATTAAATGATTACCTTCCCAACCTTTAAACCATTTGGGAAGTGGTGTTCCATATAATTTATGTTGTTCTAATGCGTATTCAAGTAATGGTAACAAATCCTCTCCTAACCTTTCATCATACTTTTTAGGCTCTTTAAATACTTTCTTATATTTTGTTTTTGTACTCATGTACAGCTCCTTTTTTTTGTCTGTTGCTATGACAACAGTCTAATTGTGCTTACCTACAGCTAGATATTAAGTGTCTAGCTGTAACGCTCATAGCTTAAAAGCCTTCTTTTATGTATGCACAACCCCAATTACCGTATCTCCATATAGCTAAAAGTGGACATGGTGTATCTTGTGAACAGTCAGCTTTATGGAATTGAATTCCAAAGACAAAACTATATTCTATTCCACATTCTTTACACATATTAATTATTCTCCTTTTTTATTTTTTTAATATATAATACTTCTTCAACTGCTCGTAATTGGTAATATATTTCCCTATCTGTTCCATTGCATGAAATCTTATGACTACCATTATTAGATACAATTTTTGTACCGTAGGCGTTTCTTTCAATATCCCAATTCAAATCATATTCTTCATTTAAAAATTCAACTTTAGAGTCTACTTGTTTTTTTGTTATCCTTTCCATGTTTTTATCCTTTGAGCCTTTTGAAATCTTGCTCAGGATTATTTATTTATTTGTCTAGTGTTTCTATTAACATATCTATCCAAAATTTAGGTATTTCATGTTTACCACAATCTAAAAGATATTTAATATTGCTATTTTTCTTTTCTGTTACTTCTAAAAAGTGTTTGATAATTTCTGATGTTGTCATCTCTTCGCCTTTGTAAAACATCCTATGACCGTTTGTTGTAGTCAATACAATTGGCTTCTCGTTTTGTATGGTGTTTGTGTTCTCCATGTTTTTATCCTTTGAACAGTTTTGAATCTTGTTCAGGATTAATTAATTAATTTATATATTAAAAATGAGCTTCATTTTTATCATTTCGGTTTGAATTTCTGAGTTACTCATTCCCATGTCGTACTTCAGGTAATCACCTATTAAAACCCTTGTTTCTTCCTGACACATATAACAATCACAATTTTTTAATAATGGTTTCCTGTCAATATCCTGATTCATATATGCTTCATACTGTTTTTGGTTATGGTCTTCATTCATATTAATTATTTTCCTTTTGTATTTTTTGTTCTAAATATTTAATAATTATTTTTAATTCTGTGGTTTCTTTATAAACTTCATCAAACATAGAGCTCAAACTATTAAAGGATTCTGTGTCATCTTCAATCCTTTTATCTCGTACTTTAATCATATGTTCTAATGATTTTATTTTTGATTCTATTTTTAATTCTTCCTTAGATTTAGTCATATTAATTATTTCCTTTTAAGAATTCTGTAATTGCTACATATTCTGCTTCTGTACTTTCATTAAATTCTTTTGTATCTGCTTGTTCTAAAATTTCTGAGATTTTCATTGTATTTATCCTTTATGATTTTTGAACACTTAAAATAATCACCAATTAAAGGCGTGTTCTTAATCCTTTAATGGTGAACGGTTGACCCAAAATTGAGAACCTAATATTCAATTGAACGTTATTTTTCTATAAGCATTTCCTTATTATTACTTTTCTATTTTTGTTATTGTTAATTCTCGCATTTTGTCGGCGTCTGTTTTGAACACCTTGTTTAGCTCTGTTTGTCATTTCCGCTAATACTGTCGAACCTACAGAAAATGCGTCATATTTCTGATATGTACGATTCGTGAGAACACTTCCAGTGTCTCTGGAATATTCCCATCCGTCCTTATCAGTCGCATTTTTTAACTTACCATTATTAATAAGGTAATCACGAGCAGTCCATTTGTGACCCGTTTCGAGTTCAAGATTTTTTTTGTCTTGCCTCTGAAACTTGTCTAATTTGATAGCCATTTGATTAATTCCTCGTGTTTAGTGTTTCTGTATAGGTATATTGTAATTTATATCAACACTAATATCAATAGAAATAGCTACCAATATTGATTATTTCTACACTGTTTTTTTTTAGAATAGCTTATATGTTCTATAAATAGAAAAATGGCTATTTGAAAATATGGACGTAGAGACACACAGAATAAAAAATTAAACAGCAAAATATATTAAATAGCTTGCGTTCCTGTTCTGACCTTGTAGCCATAAGGATTAACACGTTTTTAAACAGTACAGAAAATGACCATATTTCATACAGGCGTTTATATTGAATTAAGGTACTATCAGTCATAAATGAATTTTAAATCGCTATTTCAAAATTGGCTAAACAGTACAAAACCTTGAAACCTTAGAATATAAAAATTGACCTGATGCACCTTATTTTATTTATCAGTTATAAAATTCCATGACACTAGAATAAAAAGACAAACATAGCTTTTTGAAGATTCTCAGATTCTATTGATTCGAGAATCTGAAAAAATCCAAAATCTCAGAAACTACTCAACAAATTCTCACGAGAATGATTCTCAGAAAAAAAATAATCCTAGGGGCAAGAGACGACTGACAGTAGCGTACTCGCTATCTGGCGGGTGTGGCTTGTATTATGGGGGGTGGTATTGGTCTATACCTGTATATATTTAATTTCTATAAAAGAGCAGGGTGGGATAGATTCTAGGGTTTAGATTCTGGGTACTGTATATTTTAAAAAATACAAAAAGAGAAAGAATAGTAACTAGTTACTAGTATCTTAGTAACTATTCTATTCTATTCTTTTTTATTAACTAACTTTATTAATTTTAGTTACTAGTTCCTGGGAGATAAATTATACAAATTACAGATTAATACTGTCAAGGGAAGAATAATTCCTGAAATAGAAAACCCCCATAAGTTGGAAGCTATCCTTATGGAGGTTTAAGAGGGAATCAAAAAGTTGATAGGAGATAACTAATGATTCGAGGTTATTGTATCACAGTGTGTAAAGGGTGGTGGAAAGACACAGATTAGTCTAGGGCAACGTACTGAACGGAATGGTCAATGGTGGTGAGGCAAAGCACCACGCCCTAGTTTCCGTTTCCACCTCGTTTATGCTAACATGATTTTTATGGTTAAGATAAGAGGTTGTAGTAAGTGTTTGGGGGCAACTATGCTTACGGATGATGGGTATAAATGTATTATTTGTGGTTATACTGATTATTCAACTGCTCCACCTTACAAGATAAAAAGAAAAAAATCTAATGATGGTATTGAAGTAGATACGATTGTTGTTCGTAAGAAAGGTAAAAAGAGTTTACAAGACAGTAAATTAGTCTATGTTATGACTTTTACTAACGGATATGGCAATATTGCTCTGAGATATGAGATGAGATGTCCATATGATGGTTGTGGAGAACGCTGTCAGTCTAGTAAATACCCAAATTTAGGTAAATATAAGTACAAATGTAGCAACAAACACATATGGTATCTTATAATGGAGGACAACGAACCAAGTTATTGGCAGTAATTGGAGTTGATTATGGCAAAGAAAAGTACCTATAAGTCTGCAGCATGGACTAGAAAGGCTGGTCAGAACCCCAAAGGTGGACTTAATAAGAAAGGTAGAGCTTCTTATAAGAAACAAACTGGCGGTACGTTAAAAGCTCCTGTCAAATCAGGGGACAATCCACGCAGAGCTTCTTTCCTAGCTAGGATGGGGGCTTCTAAAGGACCAGATAAAGACTCTAAAGGTAAACCAACACGTAAACTTTTGTCTCTACGTGCATGGGGTGCAAGTTCTTCTGCTGAT
>Ga0208449_1000301_pt1 | contig 38616 bp, 24 predicted proteins | sample MalvireepMed_s17_FD_184247 | JGI IMG/M metagenome (GOLD analysis project Ga0208449, IMG submission 184247) | Marine viral communities from the Global Malaspina Expedition - Malaspina viral metaG DeepMed_s17 (SPAdes) (version 2) | ecosystem: Environmental > Aquatic > Marine > Oceanic | place...
ACACAGGCGAGCGAATTCAGCGGAACGAAGCTCAGCCCGATAATGGGGGACAGGAACCGCCGTGGTACGGATCCGTTTGCCCGGTGGTGTGAGAGGACGGGGGAGGCGACTCCCCCTCCTACTCGATTGAGCAAGAGTGACGGTTTAAAATGCTCGCTTCTGTTTAAGAGAGCGTTTCAACCGACGGCCGAGACGTATCACGATTCTCTTTGAAGTAGGTGGTAAATCGTTCTTCTGCTTCTTCGCCAAAGAGGACCCGACAGGCCTCTTTTAGGCCTGGTGACTGGCGCAGCTGCTCATGGTGAACGACCAGCGACACCTTGGCGCGGCGGCGTAAGAAGTCTTCCAACTGCGTGATCATCTCATGGTCACGTGCGTGCTCGAGTTCACAGCGGATGTACTCGGTGCCTTCGATCAAAATATCGGCTTCAGAAGGGTCTTGGCGAATTTTCTCAAGCATGGGAATCGCTTGTTCTGCATAACGTCGCCATAGTCTTGAGGAGAGCGGCTCTGAAGAGGTAGCCGCCGTCATGGCATCCAGGTTCATGCGCTTGGCTTGATCCATAAACTGCTGCTTCACCGGCTCGGGCGGCTCGCCATACCAGTGAAAGTTAGGATCGCTGAGCGCCACGCCAAGCGCTTTTACCTCCTCGGCAATTTCATCGCCCACGTTGAGGCAATCAGTGAGCTTGCCGCCAAAGATACTGATATGGGCACTCTCTGGATTGGTATCGATGACATGCTTGCGCGATAGCTGCAGGAAGTCGCGGTCGCTGCCCTGGTCGGCCTTGATGGCGAGAGGGCGTACCCCGCAGCGCGTCGATATGATGTCGGCTTGGGTGAGTGGTTTGTCGAGCGTCAGGCGCTTGTTGATGTTCTCCAAAACGAACGCGATATCGTCGGCGGTGACGTCGACCTCGGGGTGCTCCATATGAGTGTCGGTGGTGCCGATACAGGTGCGGTTGCCCATCGGAATGACGAAGAAGAGCCGCCCATCATCGGCAAAGAACGCCAGCACCCGCTTGGTGTCGGTTAACTGCGGCACAATCAAGTGAATGCCTTTCGAGTAGAGGTGCTGGTGGGACGTTTTTTGCCCCGTCAGGGCATTGTGCTGGTCGACCCAGGGGCCAGCGGCGTTGATCAACACTTTGGAACGAATATTGAAGATACTGCCATCCATTACGTTGCGGGCTTTGGTCACCCAGGTATCGCCTTCGCGTTCGGCCCCCAACGATTCGACGTAGTTGGCCGCCACGGCACCGTAGTTAAGGGCATGGCGTACGAAGTTAAATACGAAGCGGGCGTCGTTATCGTGCAGGTAAGCATCTGAGTACTCGAACCCGCCAACGGCACCTTCAATATCGATAATCGGCTCTTCTTGCTTGATCTTTTTGGGCGAGAGCAAGCGCGGTAACTTGGTGAAGCCGTTGCCCATCAGCCAATAAAGCCAGGTGCCCGCCCACAAATAGCGCGGAGAGTGGCGGAAACCTTTGGTAATCGTGGTAAGGAAACGAATTTCTTGAACGGTAGACGGGTAGCTTTTGATTAAGTGGTTGCGGCTTTTGCAGAGCTTACGTACCAGCGCAAAGTCTTTGCTTTCCATGTATTTGATGCCGCCCCAAACCAGGTTCGAGGAGTGCATGCTGGTACTGCCGGCAAAGTCGCCACGGTCGATTAGGGCTACTTTAGCACCTTTGCCCGCAAGAGCAGCGGCGGTTGCTGCACCATTGATGCCGCCACCGATAATCAGTGCGTCAAAGTCATCAGTGTGCAATTTCTCGACATTACGGTTACGCAGTTTCATAGCGGTTCCAATTAATTAAGAAAAAGCCCCGTGTCGGTTGCGGTCTCAACGAGTGGAGAGGGCAACAATGCCCGCCGCTGATGACACCACGGAAAAGGGGCGGGCTGGCGCCCGCCCTATAGGTCTTAGCGGGTGCCGGCCGCCATCCATGCTTCCATCATTTCATCGTAAGGAACGGTGGTGCCTTGCGGCATCTCGTTATCCAGCTTCGCTTTGGGGGCGCCTTCCTGGTCAAGCCAGTACTGCGGGTCGCGCTCTTCGTTCAGCACTGGGGCATAGCTGTCGAAGACGTTGGCGCGGGCCAAGCGGTTCATGGTGTTGTCCATATCGGCCGCGAGCTTGTCGAGGCCTTCTTGGGGCGTGACTTCACCACTCATCACCGGTGCCAGGTTCTGCCACCACAGCGGTGCCATGCGTGGGTAGTCCGGTACGTTGGTGCCGGTAGGCGTCCAGTTAGACTCGTTGGGGCTGCGGTAGAACTCCACCAGGCCGCCCAGTCGGGGTGCCATTTCGGTCATCTGCTCGGAGAAGATATCCGACTCGCGAATTGGCGTTAGGCCCGCCATCAGTTTTTCCAGCGAGGTGGTTTTCGCCACGGTGAACTGGGCAAACAGCCAAGCGGCCGTGCGGCGATCTTCAGGCGTAGAATCGAAGAAGGTCCAGGCACCTACGTCCTGATAACCCACCTTCATGCCCTCTTCCCAGTAGGGGCCAGTGGGAGAGGGTGCCATGCGCCACAGCGGGTTACCTTCGTCGTCGGTGACGGCAACAGACGGGTCGGTCATGTCAGCGGTAAAGGCGGTGTACCAGAAGATTTGCTGAGCGATATGGCCTTGGGCGGGCACGGGGCCAGCTTCACCAAAGGTCATTCCCTGGGCTTCAGGCGGCGCGAAGTCACGCAGCCAATCCACGGCTTTCTGCATCGCAAACACCGAGGCGGGGGAGTTGGTCGCACCACCGCGGCTTACGCTTGCGCCGACCGGCTGGCTCTCTTCGTTGACACGAATACCCCAGTCATCCACCGGGTTACCGGACGGTACGCCGGGGCTGCCCATACCTGCCATGGAGAGCCAGGAGTCGTGGAAGCGCCAACCCAAAGAGGGGTCGCGGCGGCCGTAGTCCATGTGACCGTAGACCTTAGTACCGTCGATCTCACCGACATGCTCGGTAAAGAATTCGGCGATATCTTCATAAGCGGTCCAGTTGGTGGGCACGCCTAAATCGTAGCCGTAAATGTCACGGAACTGCTCTTGCAAGTCTTCACGCTGGAACCAGTCATAACGGAACCAGTACAGGTTGGCGAACTGCTGGGTAGGGAGCTGATAGAGGCTGCCATCGGGGCCGGTGCCATACTGCAAACCGATGAAGTCGTCCAGGTCCAGCGTCGGCAGGGTATAGTCTGCCCACTCGTTCTCCATGGCTTGGGTTAGGTTGATGGTGGTGCCGTAGCGAATATGCGTGCCGATGGAGTCGGTGTCGTTGACGAAGCCGTCGTAGATGCTGTTGCCCGACTGCATCTGGTTCTGCATGGTATCAACCACGTCACCTTCGCCGATGATGTTATGGGTCAGGTTGATGCCGGTCAGCTCGCTAAACGCGGGAGCGAGCACTTCGCTTTCATACACGTGGGTGGTCAGGCCTTCGGCTACGGTCTGAATATCCATGCCGCGGAACGGCTCGGCCGCTTTGGCAAACCAGAGTAGTTCTTCGATCCGCTCCTCGCGGCTGAGCGTCGAGTCTTGGAAGTGCTCGTCTACCAGGCGCTCCGCTATGGCCCGCGCGTCGTGGTCATCTGCTATGAGACTTCCCGATGCGAGCATTAGGCTAGCGGCGAGGGTAGTGAGTTTGAACTTATTATTACGCATGTTGACCTCGTTTTGTTGTGCTCTTCCTTGATGACGTGAGCGTCCTTGATACCGCCGTACATCCGCTGAGAAAGCCGTCGGCCTAGCCCCAGCGCATCAACACCAGCAGCCATACCGCTGATAGTGCCAGCGCTATCCAAATGGATAGCGTTGTGAAGCCAATCACCCCCAGGTGAATAAACGCGGCGGAGAGCAGGCCGATGAACAGCCGGTCGCCGCGGGTGGTGCTAATGGGTAGAAACCCCTTGCGTTCGACGGTGGGGGATAAGATCTCCCACAGCGTCATCCCTGCTAGCATCGCTGCAATGGATGAAAAGAAAATGGCAGTCGGTGTTGTCCATACCATCCAAGACATAACGGTGCTCCTTAGGTGCGGCCCAGGGCAAAGCCCTTGGCGATATGGTTGCGAACGAAGTACACCACCAAAATGCCCGGCACGATGGTGAGTACACCAGCGGCGGCAAGCGTGCCCCAGTCAATGCCCGATGCGGTGGAGGTCCGCGTCATGATCATGCCGATCGGTTGAGCGTCGGTGGCGGTCAGCGTGCGTGCCAGCAGCAGCTCTACCCACGAGAACATGAACAGGAAGAACAGCGTGACGCCGATACCGGAGCGGATCATAGGAATGAAAATCTTGATAAAGAAGCGCGGAAAGCTATAGCCGTCGATATACGCCGTCTCATCAATCTCTTTTGGCACGCTGCTCATGAAACCTTCGAGAATCCAGATGGCCAGCGGAATATTGAACAAACAGTGGGCCAGGGCCACGGCGATATGGGTATCGAACAAACCTACCGAGTAGTAGAGCTGGAAGTAGGGCAGCAGAAACACCGCAGGCGGTGCCATCAAGTTGGTGAGCAGCCAGAAGAACAGGTGCTTATCGCCAATAAAGCGGTAGCGGCTGAAGGCATAGGCGGCAGGCAGCGCCACGCAAATCGTGATTAGCATGTTGAGCGCTACATACAGCATTGAATTCACATAGCCCATGTACCAGCTGGAGTTAGTGAAAATGCCGATGTAGTTATCAAACGTCAGGTTTTTGGGCCATAGCGTCATGGAGCCCAAAATCTCGCTGTTGGTCTGCAGCGACATATTAATCAGCCAATAAATTGGCAGGATCATCAGGAACAGGTACAGCCCCAGCAGAAACCGTGAACGGAACCGGCTGCGCGCGTTACGTTTGCGCCGCTGTGCCGGGGTGGTCCGGCTAAAAATGGTGTTGTATTTCTCGCCCTGCTGGGCGTTATCTAAGCGGTACATATCATGCTCCCCCGTGCGGGTTCTTATCTTTTTGCATGTGCATGATGGTGGTGTAGAACACCCAGCTCACGAGCAAAATAACCAGGAAGTAGATGATCGAGAACGCGGCAGAGGGCCCCAGATCCTGCTGGCCGATAGCCATAGTCGCGAGTGACTGGCTCAGGAAGGTGGTGGAGCTACCCGGGCCGCCGCCAGTTAGTACGAAGGGCTCGGCGTAGATCATGAATGAGTGCATAAAGCGCAGCAGCACCGCAATGACCAGAACGTTGGTGAGTTTGGGCAGTTGGATGTAGCGGAAGATCGCCCACTTGGAGGCACGATCGATACGTGCTGCTTGGTAGTAAGCCTCGGGGATCGAACGCAGGCCGCTGTAGCAGAGCATGGCCACCAGCGGAGTCCAGTGCCAAACGTCCATCAAGATAATGGTTGCCCAGGCATCGCCCGAATTACGGGTAATGTTGTAGTTGATCCCTAGCTCCCGCAGACCGTAACCCATGAGGCCAATATCGCCACGGGTGAAGATTTGCCAAATACTGCCCACCACGTTCCAAGGGATCAGAAGCGGCAGGGTAATCAAGATCAGTACGGCAGAGGCCTGCCAGCCGCGCTTAGGCATAATCAGGGCAATGCCAATGCCGAGCGGCACCTGGATGGCCAAAATGGTCAGAGAAAAAAGAATCTGACGCACGAAGGCGTCGCGAAGCGCCGAGTCGTTCAAGATGCTATGAAACCACTCGGTACCGGTGAAGAAGCGCGCATTAGGGCCCAGCACGTCCTGAACCGAGTAGTTGACCACGGTCATCAAGGGGATGATGGCCGAAAAAGCCACCAGTACCAGCATGGGAAGGACCAGCAGCCATGCGCGGTTATTGAGTACTTTATTATTCATGGCCGATCTCCACTAGGTATTCATCGACGTAGAGCGCGATGTGCTGATCGGAAAACACTGCATGAGCAGCGTCACCTACCGGCGCGTGACCTTCAGGCAGGCGCGCTTTGAACAACTGGCCGTTCAAGGTAAAGCTCAGCAGCGAGTAGGTCCCCAAGTCCTGCAGGTTAACCACTTCAACCGGTACGCTGTTTGGCTCCGGCGAGTTGCTGACCGTAATGAACTCCGGGCGAATGCCAAGCTTGATATTGCTGGAGCCTGCGGCGGCCACGCTGCGGCTAACGGCCTCATTCACGGGTAGCGGCAGCTCGCCAAACATTACTTTGCCCGCTTGGTGAGACACGCTCATAAAGTTCATGCCCGGGCTGCCAATGAAGTACCCCACGAAGGTATGCGCCGGTTTTTCGAACAGTTCACGAGGCGTGCCGAACTGCACCACCTGACCGTCGTACATCACCGCAATTTTGTCAGCGAAAGTAGACGCCTCAAGCTGGTCGTGGGTGACGTAGATCATGGTGATATTGAAGCGCTCATGGATCTCTTTGAGCTTACGGCGCAGCTTCCACTTGAGCTGCGGGTCAATCACCGTGAGGGGTTCGTCAAATAGGATGGCAGAGACGTCGTCACGCACTAGCCCGCGGCCCATGGAGACTTTCTGCTTCTCATCGGCGGTGAGGTTTTTGGCTTTCCGGGAGAGGAGCGGCGTGAGGTCGAGGATATCGGCAATTTCCCGAACTTTCGGGTCGACCTTGTACTCGGGAGTGTTCATGTTGCGTAACGGGAAAGCCAGGTTATCGTACACCGTCATGGTGTCGTAGATCACCGGGAACTGAAACACCTGGGCAATGTTGCGCTCCTCCGGCGGCAGCTCGTTCACACGGTGACCATCGAACAGTACGTCACCTTCGGAGGGTTCCAGCAGGCCAGAAATAATGTTTAGCAGGGTTGATTTACCGCAGCCCGACGGGCCCAGCAGTGCATAAGCACCGCCCTGGTGCCACACGTGATCCATCTGACGAATCGCGTAGTCGCTATGGCTGCTAGGACTTTTGCTATAGCTGTGCGCCAAGCCTTTTAAAGTAATCTCAGCCATGAGCAACGCTCCCTTGAGCAGAAGAGGGGATGTGCACGGTGCTGCCCTGTTTATCGAAGGCGTAGAGCTGATGCGTTGGGAAGTACACGTTGATCGCATCGTTGACGTGAAACTCGTGAATTCCCGCTAAATGCAGCACCAGAGGGAAGCGCTCATGGCGCACGTGTAAGAACGTTTCAGAACCGCTTATCTCGGCGACGTCGACCCTGACTGGCAGCTCGAGATCGTCGACTGACTGGGGTTTGAGGGTGATATGAGAGGCGCGTACGCCAAAGTCGTAATCGCCCGGGGTGAGCCGCTGAAGGCCGGGGTCGCAGGGGAAGTGCAGCGACTGGTCGAAAGTGATTTCCGTTGCGGTCAGCTTTCCGGGCACGATATTAATCGGCGGTTCGGAGAACATCTCGGCGCTATGACGACCGTTGGGCTCACGGTATACCTGTTCGGTGGGGCCGTACTGGAGCAGCCGTCCTTCATGCAGCACGGCCGTATTGCCGCCGAGTGCCAGCGCCTCGTTGGGTTCGGTGGTGGCGTAAACGGCAATGCAGTTACGGGCTTTGAACAGCTCACGCAGCTCGTCGCGCAGCTCTTCGCGCAGTTTGTAGTCCAGGTTGACCAGTGGCTCGTCGAACAAAATCAGATCGGCATCTTTGACTAGCGCCCGGCCCATGGCGGTGCGCTGCTGCTGCCCCCCTGAGAGCTCTTGGGGGTAGCGGTCGAGCAGATGTTCGATATGCAGCATTTCAGCAATACTGCCGACACGCCGATCAATTTCCTGTTGAGGCGTTTTGGCTAGTTTCAGCGGTGAAGCAATATTGTCGCGTACCGTCAGGCTGGGGTAATTGATGAACTGTTGGTAGACCATCGACACGTTGCGTTTGCGAACCGAAACGCCGGTGACATCTTTGCCGTCCATGAAGATACGCCCGCGGGTGGGCTGCTCTAAGCCTGCCATTAGACGCATGAGCGTGGTTTTGCCCGCCAACGTGCGTCCGAGCAACACGTTAAAGGAACCTGGTTCCAGTTCGAGGTTAACCCCACTGATATGGGTCTGACCCCCGACGACGTGGTCGATATTTTGCAAATGTAAGGACATGCCGATCTCGCTAGCGTCGTTGTTATTGATAGGTGGTATCGATAATTGTGTAGTGCGCTGATCGCGAGGGAGGGTGGTTGGCCGTACTTATTTGCCGATTATTGTGTGGCAACCAACCCATGCGATATTTTCATTAACGAAAGGCTAGTTGATCATTTGCGAACTTGCAACGCTTTTGATGGCCGTTTGTATTCGCTTTTAGGCGTAGAAGAACTCAAAAATAGAGTTTTCAGGGTGAGTAAGAAGCTCGGTTTGCTCAGTCTCCACTACGCCCTATGGCTATAATGTTCGTTTGATTCGTTTTAGAACATGCGGGTGGCATAAAAAACCGGCCCTTGGTGGGCCGGTTGGTCGAGGGCTAAAAGCCATTTACTTAACGCTGGTCTCTGCCTGCGGCGATGCTTTGGCAGGTGCTGCGTTATGGTCGATCAGTGTCGACTTGTCGTTGGCAAAGGCGTCGTAAGCAAAGTCATCGACGGTCAGCATTTCCAGCACTTCAGCTTCAAATGTGCGCATGAAGGCGGCGTCTTCTTCGTTAATTAAGCCTTTTTCCAGAGCGGCTTCTACCCGTGCTTCGGGGTGAAGTGCCGTTTGCGGCAGCTCACCTTTGGCGTAGGCTTTGTTTACCGTGCGGTAAATAGCCTCCGCGCGGTCGTACTCTTTCAGCAGAGCGTTGTAGCGTGCCAACGGGTTAGATTCTGTACCGTCGTCTTTGTCCCAGGTGTTGGTTAGCAGCTTGCTGCGTAGCGCGCTTTGGGTAGAGACACGCCGTGCGATATCGCGGGCTAAGTCATCATGTGGCTTATTCCAGCGACGGCCTGTAGGCATGACCACGACGTTGAGTACTTTACCCAGCGCACGGTTTGGCAGGTTGTCAAAAATCTCAACAAAGGCCTGCTCTGCGCGGTTAAGCAGGAACTGCATGCTGTAATGCAGTAGGCCTTCTTCGCCTTCTACTTTATTGCCGTTATGCCACTGCTTAAGCACCATAGAGGCAAGGTAGAGGTTGGAAAGGATATCGCCCAGGCGGGCGGAAAGCATTTCGCGTTTTTTCAGCTCAGAGCCGAGGCTGGCCATGGCGGCATCTGCACACAGGCCGAAGCCGGCAGAGAGGCGCGCGATATCCTGGGCGTAACCAGCGGCCGGACCGCTGAACGGCACGCTGGGCTTGCCGAGACCGAAGCCCAGCGTGAAGGCACGGGCCGCGTTGCCGAAAATCAGGCCCGCATGACCAAAGAACGCCTTATCGAAGGCTTTCACATCGTTGGCATCTTTGGCAGCCAGCTCTTCCAGCACATAAGGGTGGCAGCGAATAGCGCCCTGACCAAAGATCATCAGGTTGCGGGTCATAATGTTCGCGCCTTCTACGGTAATGGCTACCGGGTTCGCGCTATAGCCGATACCCAAGTAGTTGCGCGGGCCAAGCGTCACTGCTTTACCGCCGTGCACGTCCATTGCATCGCTAAGCAGCACGCGCTGAAATTCGGTCAGCTGGCTTTTCAGGATGGCAGAGGGTACCGCTGGCTTTTCGCCATGGTCGATCAGGTTAGCGGTTTGGTACACCGTGGCTGCCGAAATGTAGGCCAATGACGCCATACGTGCCAGGGGCTCTTGCACGCCTTCCATCTCTGCGACCGGTACGTTGAACTGACGACGCACGCGGGTAAAGCCGCCGCTCCAGCCCAGCGCGTAACGCGCGGTGCCGGTGGCACCAGAAGGCAGCGTGATGCAGCGGCCAATCGAGAGGCACTCCACCAGCATACGCCAGCCTTGGCCAATCATATCCGGGCCACCGATAATGGTGTCCAGCGGTACGAACACATCTTTACCCTTAATCGGGCCGTTCATAAACGGGCTGCCAATCGGGTGGTGGCGACGGCCAATGTCCATACCCTGGGTATCGCGGGGGATCAGCGCCAGGGTAATGCCGCGGTCTTCTTCTTCGCCCAGCAGGTTTTCCGGGTCGAAGAGGCGGAATGCCAGGCCAACCACGGTGGCAATGGGCGCCAGGGTGATCCAGCGCTTCTCAAAGTTCAGGCGCACGCCCACGACTTCTTCGCCATTAATGACTTGCTTACACACCACGCCGGTATCTGGAAGGGAAGTCGCATCTGAACCTGCGCGGGGGCCGGTGAGGCCGAAGCAGGGGATTTCACGACCATCGGCTAGGCGCGGCAGGTAGTGGTCTTTCTGCTCTTGGGTGCCGTACTTCAGCAGCAGTTCGCCAGGGCCGAGAGAGTTGGGCACGCCTACAGTCACCATCAGGGTTTCGTTGGCGGAGAGCTTCTGCAGCACCATGGATTGCGCCTTGGCAGAGAAGCCCAAACCGCCGTACTCCTTCGGAATAATCATGCCGAAGAAGCCTTCTTTTTTCAGGTAGTCCCATAGCTCTTGGGGCAGGTCGGCACGCTCACGGGCGATATCCCAGGCATTGCACATGCCAGCGGCTTTTGAGCACTGGTTGTCTAAAAACGCCTGCTCTTCGTCACTTAGGCCATCGTCTTTGAAGTCGAGCAGCGATTGCCACTGGGGCTTACCTGAAAAAAGCTCGCCATCCCAGGAAACGCTACCCGCTTCCAGCGCGGTACGCTCGGTCGCCGATACTTTCGGCGCTACTTTTTTGAAAGTGGCAAAAATACGCGGGGTTAGCCATTTACTGCGCAGTGCAGGAAGGCCCACCACGGCTACTGCGGCGGCGGCAATGAGTAGCAAGGTGCCTATGATCGGTGCGCCTAACACAACGCCAATTAAGCCCAGTACGCCTAGTAGGGCAAGGGCAGCGGTGGCACCTGCCTCGCGGCGCATCACCACGAGCAAGCCCGCAACGGCCAGCACGATGAGTAGTAAGGTGAGCATGGGGGATCTCCGTGGATGGTTGTTAATGAACGTATTTAAACGTATGTTTGAATATTCGCAGAGTCAAGATGCTTAGTGCAAGCCTTTCACCGTTATACGTTCGCTTTATATCTTCAATGTAGCGCAGTTAAGACATAAAAAACGCCATGGCGCGGAACCATGGCGTTTTGACGCAGCGGGTCGATAAGCCCGCACTCGTCTCAGGCTACGATGCCTGTTTGGCAGGCGCGCCGTTGGCGACGTAGTAATCTACGCTGGCACGGGGCAGGGGCTCGCGACCGCGAATACGGTCGGCGATTTTTTCGGCCAGCATGATGGTGGGAGCATTCAGGTTGCCGGTTGGAATGACCGGAAATAGTGATGCATCCACCACGCGCAGTCCTTCGAGCCCATGTACCCGGCCTTGGGCATCGGTCACCGCCATGTCACCTTCGCCCATGCGGCAGCTGCCGCAGGGGTGATAAGCAGTTTCGGCGTGCTGCTTGACGAAATTGTCGAGCTCTTCATCGCTCTGCACGTCCGGGCCGGGGGAAATTTCCCGGCCTCGGTATCGGTCGAAGGCGGGCTGGGCGATGATCTCGCGAGTTAGGCGAATCGCGTCGCGGAACTCTTCCCAATCCTTCTCTTTGGCCATGTAATTGAACAGAATGCTCGGTGCCGCGTGGGGGTCTTTAGATGTCAGACGAATACGGCCGCGGCTTTCTGAACGCATGGAACCGACGTGTGCCTGGAAGCCATGCGCTTGAACGGCACTCTTGCCGTTATAGCTAATGGCGATAGGCAGGAAGTGGTACTGCAGGTTTGGCCACTCCTCGTCATCGCGGCTACGGATGAAGCCACAGGACTCGAACTGGTTGCTTGCGCCTATACCGGTGCCGTTAAACAGCCACTCGGCCCCAATCTTCGGCTGGTTGTACCACTTCAGTGCAGGGTAGAGCGAAATAGGCTCCTTGCACTCGTACTGAATGTACATTTCCAGGTGGTCTTGCAGATTTTCACCGACGCCGGGTAGGTCGTGCACCACGGGAATGCCCAGTTCTTTCAGCCACTCCGAATTACCGACGCCTGAGCGCTGGAGAATCTGTGGTGAGGCAATCGCACCACCGCACAGCAGCACTTCGCGACGCGCGCGAGCCTGCTTGGGCTGGCCTTTCTGCTCGTAGCGGACGCCGACGGCGCGCTTACCCTCGAATTCGATCACGTCGGTGACGGCGCGGGTTTCGATGGTCAGGTTACTGCGCTGTTTGGCCGTGTCCAGGTAGCCACGAGCGGTGGAGGCGCGGCGACCTTTCGGCGTTACGAAGCGGTCCATCGGGCCGAAGCCCTCTTGTTGGTAGCCGTTGACGTCCTCGGTTTCTGGGTAACCGGCTTGCTTGCCCGCCTCTATAAAAGTGCGGTAAAGCGGGTTATTGCCCGCTTTGGGAGTGGTCACGCTGACGGGCCCGTCGCCACCGTGGTAGTCGTTCGGGCCGATATCGCGGGTTTCGCTCTTTTTGAAGTAGGGCAGACAGCTTAAATAATCCCACTCCTCCAAACCGGGCTGTTTGGCCCAGTGGTCGTAATCAAGCGCGTTGCCGCGGATGTAGCACATACCGTTGATCAGCGAGGAGCCGCCTAGGCCTTTGCCACGCCCGCACTCCATACGGCGATTGTCCATATGAGGTTCGGGGTCGGTTTCGAACGCCCAGTTATAACGCTTGCCCTGTAGTGGGTAAGCCAACGCTGCGGGCATTTGGGTGCGAAAATCGAAACGGTAGTCAGGGCCACCGGCTTCCAACAGCAGCACGCTGACATCGCTGTCTTCGGTCAGGCGCGTGGCCAGCACGTTACCTGCTGAACCGGCACCGATGATAATGTAATCAAACTCAGTTGCTTGAGACATAGCGGTTCTCTCATCCAGAAAGGGGAGTTCGGTGTACGAAAGCTGGGCTCAGCCTTTAAAACACCGACTCGAACGGCCCCATCTCGATCTGTACGGACTTGGTCTGGGTGTAGTGGTTTAGCGTTTCCACACCGTTTTCACGGCCAATGCCGGACTCTTTATAGCCGCCGACCGGCATTTCAGAGGGAGATTCGCCCCAAGTGTTAATCCAGCAGATGCCTGCTTCTAACTGGTGAATCACACGGTGCGCGCGGTTCAGGCTTTCGCTGAAGACGCCGGCGGCTAGGCCGTACTTGGTGTTGTTGGCGCGGCGGATGACTTCCTCTTCGTCGTCGAAGGCGAGTACTGACATTACCGGGCCAAAGATCTCCTCTTTGACGACACGCATCTCGTCGGTGCAGTCAGTGAATACCGTGGGGGCCGCCCAGGCGCCTTTGGCCCATTCGCCGCTGTTCCACGCGTCGCCACCGGCCAGCACGCGTGCGCCTTGCTCTTTGCCGAGCGCGATGTAGGAGAGCACTTTTTCCTGATGCTCGAAGCTGACAAGCGGACCGAAATTGACGCTCGGATCCATCGGGTCGCCTGCTTTGATGCGTGCCACGCGCTCTACTAGCTTGGCTTCGAACGCCTCTTTGACGCTGCGCTCAACGAACACGCGAGTGCCGTTAGTGCAGATTTGGCCGCTGGAGTAGAAGTTCGCCATCATGGCGGCATCGGCTGCGCGGTCGAGGTCGGCATCGGCGAAGACAATTAGCGGAGATTTGCCGCCGAGTTCCATTGTCACGTCTTTCAGCGTGGAACCACCGGCAGCGGCCATGACTTTTTTGCCTGTGCCCACTTCACCGGTAAACGAGACTTTGGCAATGCCCTCGTGCTCGGTCAGCATGGCGCCGACGCGACCATCGCCCTGTACCACGTTAAATACACCGTCGGGCAAGCCTGCTTCAGTGAAGATTTCGGCAAGCTTAAGCGCCGTTAGCGGTGTGACTTCACTGGGCTTGAACACGATGGCGTTGCCAGCGGCGAGTGCCGGAGCCGCTTTCCAGCAGGCGATTTGAATCGGGTAGTTCCAGGCACCAATGGCGCCGATCACACCTAGCGGCTCGCGGCGGGTGTAAACAAACGAGCTATCGCGCAGGGGAATTTGGCTGCCCTCAATCGCCGGGGCAAGGCCTGCGTAGTACTCCAGAGCATCGGCACCGGTCACGATATCGACGCTGGCGGTTTCGCTGATCGGCTTGCCGGTATTGCGGGTTTCCAGCTCGGCAAGCTCGTCATTACGCTCGCGAAGAAGTGCTACGGCACGTAGCAGGATGCGTGAGCGCTCCATGCCGGTCATGGCGGCCCATTCACGCTGGCCACGCTGTGCTGCCTGAACGGCGCTATCGACATCGGCTTGGCTTGCCTGACCAATCGTGGCCAGCAGACTGCCATCATAAGGATTGGTAACGGTAAATGTTTCGCCGGAGGTGGCATCAACCGGGCGACCACCAATATAGAGGGGTTGTGCGCTTTGAGCGGTCATGTTGATCTCCTTATTTAAAATCGGCAGTGGATGCGTCTTGATAGCATCCGTAATGAGTCAGTAACTGGTCGAGATAGGTGTGCGCAAGATAGCGCGCTTCTGCGGCATCCAGGCCTTCAGGCGTTAACGCACCGCGCAGCCATAAACCATCGATCATGGCGGCTAGGCCACGAGCGGCGTTGCGGGCATCCGCTTTGGGCATGACACGTTGAAATTGATGACATAGGTTGGCGTAAAGACGACGGTCGTTCACATACTGAAGCCGTTGAAGTACGGGCTTGTGCATACTGCTGGCCCAGAAGGCTAACCACGTCTTAGCGGCGGGTCCGGTGACCTGGGTGCGATCAAAGTTGCCTTCAATAATGGCGCCAATGTGCGCACGCGGTGAATCGTCTTCTAAGGCATGGCGCCGCGCGGCGACGGCATCGCTTAAGTCCGTCAAAATTTGCCGCATCGTGGCTTCGAGCAGGCCATCTTTACCGCCAAAGTAGTGGCTGATAATGCCTGCGGAAACCCCCGCGTGACGGGCGATGCGCATCACCGTCGCTTCTGCAAGGCCAACCTCATCAATGGCCGCCATGGTGGCCTTGATTAACTGCTGGCGGCGTATTGGTTCCATTCCCACCTTAGGCACAGCTATCTCCTAATGACGTTGAATGCCCATTGGCTCCTCACCTTGAAAAGCAGGAGTAGGCATGGTTACCTGAGTATGATGGCATTTTTTTATTGAACGTTCAATCAACAAAAGTATGCCTGATCGCTTCTCACCTCTGCATCTGTTGTTTGCAGAGCGTGTGTCAATAAAACAGATCATGAGGGAAGAGCTTTATGAAACAAGTAACAACGCGTCGTTTGGGTACTTTATTTGTCACCGCTTTTTTACCCGTCTCGGCTTTTGCTAATGAATGCAGTAGCGTTCGTTTTGCTGAGGTGGGTTGGACTGATATTACGGCGACCACAGCGCTGGCCAGCGAAGTACTCGAAGCGCTTGGCTACGAGCCGCGTGTAGATACCGTCTCGGTTCCCATCGCTTATGCAGGTATGCGTAATAACGATTTTGATGTGTTTTTGGGTAACTGGATGCCGTCGATGGCCTCTATCAGTGACCCCTATATTGAGCGTGGAGAAGTGGAGCGCTTAGTCGCCAACCTTGAAGACGCTAAATATACCTTGGCGGTGCCTCAGTATGTGTATGACGCTGGCGTGACTTCTGTTAACGATTTAGCCGAGCACGCAGAGCAGTTTGAGCAACGCATTCACGGCATTGAAGCAGGTAATGACGGTAACGAACTCATCCAGCAGATGATTGATGATGACGCCTATGGGCTAGGTGACTGGCAAGTAATCGACTCCAGCGAGGCGGGCATGCTGGCCGAGTTGAGCGCTCGGGTTCCCAATGAAAAGTGGATGGTTTTCCTGGGTTGGGAGCCGCACCCCATGAACACCAATTTCGAGATGGCGTACCTGTCTGATGCAGACGACTACTTTGGTCCGAATCTTGGAGGCGCGACGGTCTACACTAATACTCGCACTGGTTTCGTCGAGTCCTGCCCAAACGTCGGTGAGTTGCTGAGCAACATGACGTTCACGCTGGAGATGGAAAACCAGCTGATGAGCGCCATCATGGACGAGGGGGTCGAGCCTCGCGAAGCGGCGCGTGACTACCTGAGTGCACATCCCGATGTATTGGAGGCGTGGTTGAAAGGCGTGACGACGCGTGATGGCGGCGACGCGTTACCTGCCGTACAGTCGGCGTTGTAAGCGCGTGCGCTGAGCGTATGAAAAGGCAGGCCATTTCGGCTTGCCTTTTGCCGCTAATATAGGCATACTCTGCACCCGCTGATGTCGGAAAGGCTACGTAGCTCAGTTGGTTAGAGCACATCACTCATAATGATGGGGTCCCCTGTTCAAATCAGGGCGTAGCCACCAATCAGCGCAAGTATGCAGTTCAACAGCATACGACTATGGTGGCCCCTTAGGTCCTCCCGCAACGCTAAACTGCGAACCCCGCCAGGCCCGGAAGGGAGCAACGGTAGTGGTGGCTGCGTGTGCCGGGATGTGGCTTTTGGGGCCGCCTCCATTTCTGTCGTTTCTCCTTCAAAGTGGCACAAACTGTCCTGCTGTTGTCATTTTTTGCCTTTTCTCGTGGCATAACCTACTTTTGTAGTAATAAAACAAAAATAGGTGTACTGCCATGTATACCCGTACCTTGCGTCCTTCTCCCGTCAAGCACATCTATAAATTTGCCAGTCACAAGAATGGCAATGTCCAGACTGTTGAGTCCTCCCTCGAATTTAATGCCTGCTTTCATTTTGAATATGCCAACGAGGTAAGTTCCTTCGTTGCTCAGCCAGAAGGCTTTTATTATCAATTTGAAAACAGGACTTGCTCTTACACACCCGACTTTGAGCTTTTCTGCCGCTCAGGAAAGAAGGTGTTTGTTGAAATAAAGCCACCTCCAGAAGCTTTGAAGCATGATTTCATCCAGCGTTTTACCGCTAAAAAAAAGGCGGTTGAAATGCTGGGCAAAGAGCTAATTCTAGTCACTGATCATCAAATCAGTTCAATTCCAAAACTGAGAAATCTGAAACTAATTAACCGATATGCAGGGCTTTATACTGAGGCGGTATCTCGTAAAAAAATTCACGAATTGATAAAGAAGTCTCATGGTTTAACTATTGCTGATATTTCTGAACTGTGTGGTGCTGACTCAGCTGAGGTCTTGGTTGACGTTATGTGGTTAGTTGCTTCGGGAAAAGTTCTCATAAATATTGATGAAACGTTTGGATATGAATCTCTAATTTGGGTTGGAGGTGGGCAATGAGCATCGAATTTTTTAGTGATGAATTCCCAGGCTTCCAAAGTGGGGAGGCATCCGCAGTTGTAGATAGACAATATCTAAATGCGCCTGAGCGCCTTTCTTATATTTCATTTGATTCCTTAAGCAAAAGCGTACAAGAGGAAGCGTATTATAAGTATAAAGTTATCGTTCTAGTTAATGAGCATCTCCAGGGTGGGTGGACGAAAAAGAATATTGAACCACTTTTAGACTCGTTGTTAGAGCAAGGCCATATTGAAAAAAAGCCATCATGGAGAAGTGTTGCAAGATGGCATAAAAATTACGATCAAGACATTGGGCCAAAATCATTGGTTTCTGCGAAAGGACTAGTGAAAAACGCTGGAAATTCAAAAAGAGATGATGCGGATTTTTATAAAAAAGCTGTGGAAGAAAAGTTTCTCAAAAGAGAGAGGCCGCATGTATCTACCGCTTATTATCACTATTTTAACAATATACTACTATATAACAGGGCGCACCCTGATAATGCTATTGAACCTATTACAAAATCTGCATTTTACAAACGTGTAAAGAAAATTTCTCCCTACGAAGTAGAGGTAGGGCGTTTTGGTAAAGCTGAGGCCGATAAAAATTACCGTGTTGTGAATAAGTTTTCCGCGGCAGAACGTGTGATGGAGCGCGTTGAGATTGATCATACACCTCTCGACTTGATTTTATTAGACGATACATTGCTCATTCCTATAGGAAGGCCGTATTTAACAATCTTAATAGATTGCCATAGTAGGTGTATAATTGGTTTTTATCTTAGCTTTCAGGAGCCAAGTTATAACTCAATAAGAAGCGCAATCATGAACGCGTGTTTAAGTAAAGAAGATGTTGTTGAAAAATATCCAATGATTAAAAAAGATTGGCCGTGTCAAGGTAAAATTGAAACGCTAGTTGTCGATAATGGAGCTGAGTTCTGGTCAAAAAATTTAGAATTTTTCTGCGCATCAGTCGGTATAAACATTGAATTTAACCCTGTGGGTAAACCTTGGAAAAAACCTTTAGTTGAAAGGTTGTTTTCAATTTATAATTCTAAGTTTGTGAAAGAAATACCTGGCACTACTTTTTCTAATGCCCAACAGTTAGCTGGTTATAAACCTGAGAAAGATGCAATCCTTCCGTTTTCCTATTTTATTGAGCTAATGCATATTTGGATAATTGATATTTATAACCAGTCGCCAGATAGCAGGATGACGAGAATACCTGCATTATCTTGGGATATTAGTTGTAAAAAGTATCCTCCTCCTTTATATAGTGGTTTTGAAGAAAAAAAATTTAAAATTGAAGCCTTTCCTACTGAACTGTGTACTCTGCGAAGAGGGGGAATAAGCATTGATAGAATCGATTATACTAATGAAGAGTTGGTGGAGTATCGTAAGATTACCCCACCGCCACCTGGTAGCAAAGTAGTGAAGGTTGTTGTTAAGAGAGATCCAGACGATGTCTCTTACATATATGTTTATTTGGTAGAAAAAAAAGAATATATCAGGGTTTCTGCTGTTGACCCAGATCACTTATATGATGGGCTGAGTGTTTTTCAGCTAAAAGTAAGACGTAAATTACATCGTAATTTTATAAATTCGAAAACTGATTATGTAGGTATTGCGGAAGCTGAAAAATTGATTGACGATAGAGTTTGTGAAATTGCAGAGGAAGTGTCCGCTTCAAAGAAAAAAATTAAAGGAACTAAAAAGGCGGCGGCTTATTTTGGAATATCAAGTGAAAACCCTAGCTCTATCATAGATGGCTTTACTAGTAGGGAAATAAGTGATATCGAGAAAGGAAATAAGTCACACAGTGATGTAAATCCAAATGACGAAGAATGGAAAAGAATTTCTGATGATTTGGAGCCCTACTCATGAATATGTTAATGAGTAACGAAAAATTAGAGCAGCAAATTTATTTCAAGAATTGCTATGTCAAGCATTCGTCTGTTGCAAGAGCCATAAGTTCTTTAGAAATTCTGAAAGCTAATCATGCTCTAGGGGGAGAACAACAGTGTATGTTAATAATAGGAGACCCTGGTTCAGGAAAGAGTAGGCTGGTTCAAGAGTTCCAATCTCAATATCCAGAGTATGTTGAAAATGGCACCGTTATTAAGCCTGTGCTTGTTTCAAGAATTCCAAGTAAACCAGATGTTGAAAGCATGTTGATACAGCTCATGATGGATTTAGGGCAATTCGGAGCTGATACTAGGCGAGAGAGGAGGCGGGAGGCGGGTCTTGCTGAAGCATTAGTTAAGATGTTGAAAAAATGCAAATCTGAAATTATAATAATTAACGAATTTCAGGAGTTAATAGAGTTCAAGTCCGTTGAAGAAAAACAAAGAATAGCTAATATATTAAAGTTGGTAAATGAAAAAGCAGGTATTCCTATAGTTCTTGTCGGTATGCCTTGGGCTGCTGAAATATTAAATGAGCCCCAGTGGGCTTCACGCTTGATGTGCACAATAGAATTGCCTTATTTTAAGTTTTTCAATTTAGAAGACAGAATTGAGTTTACACGTTTTATTAAGGGCTTAGCGTCTAAAATGGGTTTTAAAAAAGCCCCTAGTATTCATGTTGATGAAATTTTGTTCCCTTTGTTTTCTGTTACACGAGGCGAAACAAGGCAAGTGAAAAGAGTGTTAGAGGGCGCGCTTTGTGTGGCATTGTCACAAAATGATAGCACTGTTCGTAGGCAACACTTTTTAGAGGCATGCGATAAATTTTTTTTAGGGGCGGATAACCCTTTTGAGCTTGAGTTAGAAGATGTTCCGATTAGTGAAGTTTCGAAATACTCTTCATATAACCGTTATTCAACTGTGGAATCTGAAACATTTGTTGCGACACAGTTTACTCGTAAAATCCCAACGCGTGAATTATTTTCAAAAAATTAAACAATTATTCAGATGTCTCATTTCGGTAAATAACAATACGGGCACTTCTAAAACAATACCATTGCATTCTTGCTAAGAATCTCTTAGCATATTTTTGTGTCATCTTGCGCTAGCCTAGCGGCTTTCCAAGTAGCGATGGTGTTTTCATGGACAGTCCGCTTCCAGATCGCTTGAGAGCCGCCAGGCAAGCAGCGGGTATGACACAAAGGCAGTTGGGTGAATACCTCGGCATGGAGCCGAATTTGGCGAGTGCGCGTATGACGCAGTATGAAAAGGGGCAGCATGCGCCCAATTTCCAGTTGCTGAAGAGGCTTTCAGAGGCACTAGAGGTGCCCATTCCCTATTTTTTCTGCGAAGACGATACCGTGGCAGAATTGATTCTTGAGTTAGATAAACTCGACCCTGCAGAACGCCAACGTTTGTTGGAACAGCTTAAAAAGGGCAGTGCGCCTAGCGAAAGCTGATCTCGTTACTGATCAGCTGCCTGCAATTCCAATGTAATTGACCTTGATGAGCACCTTTTGACTTCTTTCAGCTACAATTCTGACCTGATCGGCGGTGGTCTGATGGTGCGCGAAAGCCGTGCCGTTGCCGATTTGCTGCTCTCTAATGCTGATGAAAGGCAGTGGCACCAGGCAATCATCGTTGATAACCGCCTCCAGAAGAACCGTCCCGCCACTGCTAAACGTGCAGGTCAAGCTATTCGTAAGCGCTTAGAGAAGCTGGAGCCACCTTTTTGGCAAGCGCTACGTGATGGCGACGACCAGCTCGCCACACAGGTGTCTTTCTGTGCGGCGATGGCACGTAACCTGCTATTGGTGGAGTTTCTTGAAAGTGTTGTCGCCGATGCGTTCTTAACCCAGACGGAGGCGCTTCAGGCCTATCAGTGGGATGAGTTTTTAGCTGAGCGTGCCCACCGCGATGCAGCAATAGCAGGGTGGGCCGAAAGCTCGAAACGTAAAATGGGGCAGGTGGTGTACCGTATGTTGGCCGACGTTGGCGCACTGGCGTCCAGTCGCTCGCGCAAGTTACAGCCCTTGTTGCTGCGTCCAGAAGTAAAAAGCTTGCTTGAAACCTACCAGCACGTCCGCTTGAGTACCTGTTGTCGCTTGCTAAGATAGGTGCCCATAGTACATGCCTGCTTGTCAAAAGCCGTGGCTTCTTCAAAACGCGACTAAGTAGATCTTGCAAGCTATGTAGCTGGCGGCATAGTCTTGCTCAATCAGCCGTTTGCATTAGAAAACCTCTCGCATCCAACATGCTAGACACAGGGACGCATCCGCATGTCACAGAGTGATCAGTACCCACCCCCCAGCGGCTTTAACCACCACGAGGATGACCAGCTTCGGGCGCGTTTGAACCAAGTCGCTGAGAAAATCACGCGTCCCGATTTTTTAGCGGGCCAGGGGTTGGGTAATGAACTGGGCTTCTGGATTTTCGATTACGCCCCAGAGCATGAACTCCAGGTGCGTGCCTACCTGAACTTCCTCCCCTCATTAATGGCACGCCAGCACCCTGATATCAAAATGGCGCAGGTCAATCTGCTGGAAGTGCTAAAGGATTACCTGACTGAGCGCGGCTTCCTGGATAAAGCCATTGCCATGCAAAAAAGCAAAGGCGATGCGGCACTGCTCAAAGCGCTACGTGGGCCGCTGCACATGGACAAGTTCGCCCCATACCTTATCCGACACTCTTTGTCGCATGACCCCGATATTGTGCTGCTTACCGGTGTGGGTAGCCTATGGCCCATGGTGCGTGCGCACAGCTTGTTAAATGCCCTACACGGGCCGCTTGGCCATAAGCCATTGGTACTCTTCTACCCAGGCCGATACGACGGACAAACGATGTCGTTGTTTAAGCAGATCAAAAGCAATAACTACTACCGTGCGTTTGCGCTTGTGCCCTAGCGCAACGGATGACGTCATGCCGTATATTATGTTCGCTTGGTGAGTAGTGGTCTTTGATATCGCTTTACCTCTCAGCCTGAAACACCCAGGGTTCAAACATTTACAGGACAGATATGCACATTCAAGAGCTCTTCCTCAAACCGCTCAGCCGGTCAATCAACGGCGTGGTCAAGGCCGACCAGCGTGACCAGGAAACCGTCTACCAAGAGCTGGATGAGTATGTCGTCACCAACGAGTTAGAAAAGCACTTTCGCGCTTTTTTTGAATCTTACACCACCCCTTTAGATGACCCTTCCATCGCCAACCGCGTGGGCGTTTGGGTCAGCGGCTTTTTTGGGTCGGGTAAATCGCACTTTTTGAAAACGCTTTCTTACCTACTCGCCAACACGGAAGCGTTTGATGCCAGCGGCCAGGCCAAGCGAGCCGCCGACTTTTTTGATGAGCAGAAGCTGATCGATAGCTCTATTCGGGCTGATATCGACAAAGCCGTTCGTGAGCCGGCCCACGTGGTGCTGTTTAATATCGACAGCAAGGCCAGCTCGAATGACGACGGCAACCCCATCCTGAACGTCTTCCTGCGCGTGTTTAACGAGCACCAAGGCTTTAGCTCTGATTACCCGCATATTGCCCACATGGAGCGCCACCTAGAAAAGCGCGGTGTGTATGAGCGCTTTAAACAGGCCTTTCACGAGGCCAGTGGTGTGGTGTGGGAAGAGGAGCGAGATGGCTATCAGTTCTACCAGGACGATATCGAGCAAGCGATTGGGGCGGCGCTCGATCTCTCTCCTGAAGCGGCGCATAAATGGTTTGAGGAATCTGAAACCAACTTCAGCGTCTCTGTAGAGAACTTCTGCCACTGGGTGAAAGAGTTTTTGGAGTCGCAGTCAGCCACCCAGCGCATGGTGTTCATGGTGGATGAAGTTGGCCAGTTCATTGGCAGCGACACACGCTTAATGTTGACTCTGCAAACGCTCACCGAAAACCTGGGCACGATTTGCGGGGGCCGCGCCTGGATCGTGGTCACCTCCCAAGCGGATATGGACGCCGTGCTAGGGGAAATGACCGCCTCGAAGGCCAACGATTTCTCCAAGATTGCCGGACGCTTTAAAACCCGCTTATCGCTCTCAAGCTCCAACTCCGACGAAGTGATCCGCAAGCGCCTGCTGGTGAAAACCGACCCGGCACGCGCCGAGCTGGAAGGCGTGTTTGAGGCCAAAGGCTCCATTCTGCGTAACCAGCTGACCTTTGACCGCTCCGGCCCCACGCTGAAAAACATCGAAGGCGTCGAGAGCTTTATCGCCAATTACCCCTTTGTGCCGTACCACTTCCAACTGGTGCAAAAAGTTTTTGAAGAGATCCGTAAGGTAGGGGCGACGGGTGCGCACCTGGCCTACGGCGAGCGCTCCATGCTCGATGCGTTCCACATGGCCGCCAAAGCCGTGCAGGAGAAAACGATTGGCGCACTGGTACCGATGCACTGCTTCTACACAGCAGTAGAGGGCTTTCTCGATACAGCGGTAAAACGCACCATTGATCAGGCCAGCGAAAACCCCGTGTTAGAGGCGTTTGATGTCGAAACCCTGCGCACGCTGTTTATGATCCGCTATGTGGATTTGGTCAAAGGCACGGTCGATAATCTAGTCACACTCTCGCTGACCCAAATCGACGATGACCGTATCGCCATTCGGGAGCAGCTGGAAGCCACCCTGGCACGGTTGGAAAAAGAGAGCCTGATTACCCGCAACGGCGATGAGTACCAGTTCCTCACCAATGAAGAGCGGGACATCACCCGTAAGATCAAAGCCACCGAAGTCACCAGCAGCGACGAAAACAAGGAGCTTTCCAGCCTAATCTTCAAAGACCTGCTTCGCGACCGCACCAAATACCGCTACCCGGTCAACAAAACCGACTACAGCATTGGCCGTTACCTGGATGGCCACACCCTGGATGGCCGCTACCAGAGCCAGCTACGGGTAGAGGTGGTCTCACCGCTCGACGTGGAGTACGTTCAGCTAAGCGAAGCGGGCTGCATTCACAAAAGCGGCGATAACGGCGGGCAGGTGCTCATCAAGCTGCCTGACGACAAGCGCTTTACCGATGAACTGCGCACGCTGCTAAAAACCGATAAGTTTATCCGCCTGAACCTATCGGCCAACGACCACAGCGTGGAGCGCATTCTGGCCGACCGTGGCCGTGAAAACCAAGAGCGCAAAAAGCGCCTGCGGGTGCGTTTAGAAGAGATGCTGCTGGATGCGGATGTCTACGCGCTTGGCCAGAAGCTCGATCTCAGCCGAGGCCAGCTCAACAGCCGTTTAGACGACGCCTGCCGCTACCTGCTGGAAAACACCTACAACAAGCTAAGCCAGCTCACGGTGCTCAGCCCGGAGCCAATGCGCGAGCTGCAGGCCGTATTAACCGCCGATGACCTGGGCACCCAGAACCTGAACCTAGACGGCGAGGAGGGCAACGCCCAAGCGGTGAAAGAGGTAGAGCAGTATATTTCGCTACACGGTGGCGAGCCGGTGCCTTTGAACCCGCTGATTGAGCGCTTTAGCAACCGACCCTTCGGCTGGCCGGAAGGCGAAACGCTGCTGATTCTAGGCCGCCTACATGCCGCTGGGCGCTTAACCTTCCATACCGCTGGCCCCGCGCTGAGCGGTAAAGAGGCGTTTGAGCTACTCAACAACGCCCGCCGCCGCAGTGAAGTGCGCCTCCAGAAAAAGCGCCAAACCGAAGACGCGGTGCTCAACAAAGCCCGCAACCTCACCAAAGAGCTATTCGGCCAGCTAGGCCCCACCAGCGAAAAAGAACTGTTCACCTATTACGTAGACCGCTTATCCCACTGGCGGCGCGAGCTAGAGGCGTATAAAAGCAAAACCGACGTGGGCAACTTCCCTGGACGCAACGCCATTGATAGCTCACTGCGCGAAGTGGAGCGCCTGCTGCGCCTGGACGATAGCTTTGATTTCTTCAAAACCATTGCCAGCCAGCAAGATACGCTGCTCGATGTGGAAGAGGACTACCGCGATCTCAGTGACTTCTTCACCAAGCAGCTGACGACCTGGCAACAGCTAGAGCAGGCGCTTAACCGGTTTGCGGTGAACCGCCTAGAGCTTGAGAAAAACACCCAGGCCCAGCAAGCGCTGGCCGAGTGTGAGCGTATTTACCGCGCCGACGCCCCCTACGCCATGCTCAATAAAGTGGATGGCCTGGTACGCGCGCTGGATGAGATTAACAGCGGCCTGGTGGAGGAAAAACGCCAGCACGCCATTGCCCGTATCGACACGCGCATTGCCAAAGTAAGCGCTGAAATAGCCAAAAGCGGCATTGGCACCGCCGAACTCAGCAACCGATTGCTGCACCCGCTGCAGCAGCTTAAAGCCTCCGTGAATCAGTCGGTCAGCATCGCGCAGATCTACCAGCTGCAAACCGAAACCGCCGTCGAGGAAGAAGAAGCCAGCCTGGAGGCACTGCACAACGCCCAGACTGAAGCCGCCAAGCGGCAGCCGCCTGCGCCTGCGGGAGAGGCCACAACACCAGCGCCCAGATCAGAGAGCCCCAAACCAGCCACACAGACGGCACCACGGGATACAACCTACGGCCCGCACACCGCAACAGCCCCGGCAGCGGTGAATGCCCCCAAACCCGTGGCAAGGGTGCGTGTGAGCGACGTACTCAGCCGCGTGCATAGCGGTGTGTACCTGGAAAGCCAAGCGGAAGTGGATGCCTTTATGGACGAGCTGAGAAAAGAGCTGGAAGGGGCACTTTCAGCGGGCAAACGGGTACAGGTGCGGTAGCGCCTGGATAGGTTGGTTGGCAAAAACAGCAGCGTTGCTAAAAGGAGTGCCGCATGACACATAGCCTTTCTACCCGCGCCGACTATCAGGCCTGGCTGAGCAGCATTAAGCAGCGTGTGCAGTCTGCTCGTATGCGGGCAGCACTAGCGGCGAATGGCGAACTGATCGCACTCTACTACGAACTGGGCGCTCAGATTGTCGAAAGGGAAACCCAGGCACAGTGGGGCAGTGGCTTTATTAACGCTTTCAGCAACGACCTACGCCACGCGTTTCCAGAGGTCGGTGGGTTTTCTCCCAAAAATCTGCGCTACTGCCGAGCTTTCTTCCGGTTTTACTGTGATCCTGCAATTTGGCAACAGGCTGTTGCCAAATTGGCCGACACGCCCTGGGCCGGTATAGATGCCGATCGTGCTGGTTTACTGGTCCAAACGCCCTGGGGGCATAATATCCAGATTTTCAGCAAATGTGCTGACCTAAACGAAGCCGACTTCTACCTCACCCAAACCCTGGAACATGGCTGGAGCCGTGACGTGCTGGCCCTGCAACTCAAGTCGCGGCTGCATGAGCGTACCGGCAAGGCGGTGAGTAACTTTTCCCGCACGTTGCCAGCCCCCCAGTCGGATCTTGCTCAGCAAACGCTCAAAGACCCCTATACCTTCGACTTTATGTCTCTGACCGCGCCTTATAACGAGCGTGACGTAGAGCGTCAGCTCACTCAGCATATCACCCAATTTCTACTGGAATTGGGTAAGGGCTTTGCGTTTATCGGTCGCCAGTACGCCCTCGAAGTAGCTGGTAACGACTACTATCTCGACCTGCTGTTCTATCACGTCACCCTCAAGTGCTACGTGGTCATCGAACTCAAGAACCGACGTTTTATCCCGGAATACGCAGGTAAACTGAACTTTTACCTGTCGGCGGTGGACAGCCTACTCAAGCGCGACGATGACCAACCCACCATTGGCCTGTTGTTGTGTCGGGATAAAAATAACATCGAAGTCGAGTTTGCTCTACGCGACCTGAATAAGCCCATGGGTGTCAGTGAGTACAACCTGGTTGAGACCTTGCCAGACAACCTCAAAGGCTCGCTGCCCACCGTAGAGGAAATTGAACAAGATTTACGGCAGCTACAAGAGGGAATGGATGAATAACTGGCTGGCAATACCGTTTTCCATTAAAAGCAATGGGTCAGTGACCTAGTCACCGACCCAGTAAGCAGCACAGCTAGCGTCAGTCCAGTAGATGGCTAGCAAGCCTAGAACAGTCACGCACAGAAAAACCAGAACACCTCGGCCAAGCCACGCAGGCGGCCCGATAAGGAATTCACCATGTACACCGCCAACATCAAAAAATACGCCCCCAAAGCCCGCGCCCGCTTTATCGACACCATGACGCGCCAGGCGGCCCGTGTGGGCATTAGCCCGGATGGCAAAGGTGGCGCTGTGATTGCCCCCCTGGAGCAAAAGGGCGATGTGTTGGTGATGACCGCCCAGGATGGCCAAACCCACACCGTGCCCGCCCACCTGAAAGGCGCACGGGAAGCGCTGGCCGCGTGGGTGCAGCGCGATGGCTTTACCCAAGCGATAGAGCAGGCCGCCTATAGCTGGTTCAACCGCCTGTGCGCCATTCGCTATATGGAGATTCACGGCTACCTAGACCACGGCCGCCGCGTTTTAAGTGGGGCAGGGGGCGAAGCCGGGCAGCTCCAGATTCTGGAGGAGTGCTTAGAGGTAGATTTACCAGGGCTAGACACCGCCCGCGTGCGCGAACTCAAGCTCGACGGCACCCAGGATGAAACCCTCTACCGCGAGCTGCTGCTGGCCCAATGCCACGCCCTGCATGAGGCCATGCCGTTCCTGTTCGAGCCGCTGGACGACGCCAGCGAGCTGCTGCTGCCCAACAACCTGACCAAAACCGACTCGCTCATCCGTGAGCTGGTCGAAGCGATTCCCGAAGCCGACTGGCAGGATGTAGAAGTGATCGGCTGGCTTTACCAGTTCTACATCAGTGAGAAGAAAGACCAAGTGATCGGTAAGGTGGTGAAAAGCGAAGACATCCCCGCCGCCACTCAGCTGTTCACCCCCAACTGGATTGTGCAATACCTGGTGCAGAACTCGGTAGGCCGCCAGTGGCTGCAAACCTACCCCGCATCAACGCTCAAAGCCGAGATGCCGTACTACATCGAGCCCGCCGAGCAGGAGCCCGAGGTGCAGGCCCAGCTGGACGCCATCACCCCGGCCAGCATCGATCCCGAGAGCATCAAGGTGCTCGACCCCGCCTGTGGCTCCGGCCATATTCTGGTCGAGGCCTACAACGTGCTGAAGGCCATCTATGAAGAGCGCGGCTATCGCTCCCGGGACATCCCCAAGTTGATCCTGGAGAACAACCTGTTCGGCCTGGATATCGACGACCGCGCCGCCCAGCTCGCTGGCTTCGCGCTGCTGATGAAGGCCCGGGAAGACGACCGACGGATCTTCAGCCGTATGGGTGTAAACAAAGTGCGCCTCAACGTGATGGCCCTGCAGAGCACCCAGCACCTGGATGCCAGCGCCCTGTGGCGCGACCTCAACCTTACCGGCGACTGGCACCAGGGCCAGTCCCAGAGCCTGTTCGAGGGCGAGCAGAAGGAGCTCTCCAGCAACGACAACACCTACAAGGCCATCTTCGACCTGATCGAGCGTTTCCAGGACGCCAAGACCTTCGGCTCGCTGATCGAAGTGCCTAACAGCTTCGAAGCCCCGCTCAAGTCCCTGCTGGAAGTACTCACCGAGCTCATCGATAGCGGCGATACCATGCAGAAGACTGCTGCTAAGCAGCTGATGCCGGTTGTGAAGCAGGCGTGGGTACTGGCGCAGCGCTACGATGCGGTGGTTGCCAATCCGCCCTATATGGGCAGTAAGGGGATGAACAAGTCGCTGAAGGATTACGCTAAGAAGGCCTACCCCAATAGCAAGTCGGACCTATTTGCGGTCTTTATTGAGCATGGGTTCACACTGCTTAAGGAATACGCCTTCAACGCGATGGTGACCATGCAAAGTTGGATGTTCCTATCCAGCTACGAAAAGATGCGGCAGTCGCTGCTAGATGATCACACCATCGAAACCATGGTGCACATGGGCAATGGTGTGATGAAAATCGCGTTCGGAACCAATGCAACCATTTTTCGAAATCAGCATATCTCAGGAGTGAAAGGTTCATTTTCATATACTGATGTTAATGATATTGCTGATGACGGGAAGCCATTTGAATTCCCTGTAAAAAACGGACGGCTTAAAATGGTTGCCCCGGATGATTTTAAGAAAATCCCGGGAAGCCCGGTAGCGTATTGGGCGTCCTCCAAGCTTATCGAGGCCTATGAGAAAGGAGTCCTTCTCGGTGATATTTCCTTGCCAAGGCAAGGTTTGGCAACGATGGATAATGACAGATTCACAAGGATGTGGTTCGAGGTTTCATTAGACAAAACCCCGATGAAAGCCGAGAAAGGCAGCGACGTAAAGTGGTTCCCTTATAATAAAGGTGGCGATTTTAGAAAATGGTACGGTAACCAAGAGATGTTGGTGAACTGGAAAGGGGGCGGAGAAGAGATAAAGCACGTTGCAATTAATCGTTACGGCAGTGCATCAAAGCGCGTAGTAAATGAAAGGTATTACTTTGAACCCAGTGTTACCTGGTCAAAAATAGGAAGTGGGATCCCTTCTTTTAGGTATCAGCCTAAAGGAGCTATTTTTGATGTTGCCGGGATGTCTATATTCCCAGAACAGAATGATACATACAAGCTACTGGCACTGCTCAACTCTAATCTATCGTTAAGATTTTTTGAAATATTATCTCCAACTTTAAATCTTGAAGCTGGGCAAATTGCGTCGATCCCAGTCGTCGAGGTCAGCGAGAAGGTGGTTTCTATAGCCAGTCGATCTATCGAGCTAGAAAAAGATGACTGGGATTCGCATGAAATATCTTGGGACTTTTTAGGATTAAAGTTAGCGGGAATAAATGAAGGGCAGTCACTAGTTAATGAATCATTAAATAAGTTGCGAGATGACTGGCTTAAAATGGTTGGAGAGCTGGAGCAGCTTGAGATAGAAAACAACCGCCTTTTTATAGATGCTTATGGTTTACAAGAAGAGATGAGTCCGAAAGCTCCTCTGAAAGGAATTACACTGAACTGCAACCCCCATTATCGCTATGGCGGCAATCGCTCCGAAGAAGAGCTGGAAACTCTGCTCCAGTGCGACACCTTGAAGGAGCTGGTGAGCTACGCCATCGGCTGCATGATGGGCCGCTACTCGCTAGACAAGCTAGGCCTGATGCTCGCCAGCCAAGGCGACACCGTCCGCGACTACCTCGCCCAGGTCCCCGAACCCAGCTTTGCGCCGGATGACAACGCCATCATCCCGCTCACCGATCAGGAGTGGTTTCCCGACGACGCCACCAACCGCTTCCGCGATTTCGTGCGCACCGTCTGGGGCGAAGAGAACCTTCAGGAAAATCTCGATTTCGTCGCCGAAAGCCTTTGTTTGCACGCCATCAAGGTTAAGAAAGGCGAAGCCGCGCTGGAGACTATCCGCCGCTACCTCAGCACCCAGTTCTTCAAAGACCACCTGCGCACCTACAAAAAACGCCCCATCTACTGGCTGTTTTCCTCCGGCAAGCAAAAAGCCTTCGAGTGCCTGGTCTACCTGCACCGCTACAACGAAAGTACCCTGGCCGAGATGCGCACCGACTACGTCATCCCGCTCACCACCAAGCTCGCCAGCTACGTGGAAAAGCTAGAGCAAGACAAAGACGCCAGCACCTCCGCCGCCGAAGCGAAAGCGATTGAGAAAGAGCTAAGCAAGCTCTACAAACAACAAGCCGAACTTAATACCTTCGACGAGAAGCTGCGTCACTATGCCGACCAACGCATCTCGCTGGATCTGGATGATGGGGTGAAGGTGAATTACGGCAAGTTTGGGGATTTGTTGGCGGAAGTGAAGGCCGTGACGGGAGAAAAACCTCAGTAGGTTTTGGCTTAAGACCAGTGGTTAAAGTATAAGGAGAGTCATGGAATGAGTAGTGAAAAACACATATTAAAAGTCAGGGATGATGCATCTCCTATCAAATTTGAAGGTGATCTCTCCGTCGGAAAATTTCAGTGTGAAAACTATTCTGAGACATCTTGGCTGAACTCCAGAGATTTTGGTTACAAGGAGCTTCGGTCTCGTATTGAGCCATGGCTGACATCGTTGTTTCAAACGGAACACCTTTCTCTACTTGCTGGCTCTGGCTTGACCCATGCAATTCATTTCATTGCTGCTGAAAAGCCAGCTGCTGGCATGGACAGTGTTGACTTCATTTTCTCCGATAAAGAGATCAAGAAAGCTGCGCAGGAGTCTGCTGAACGATCTGGGCGAGATCAGGCGAATATCGAAGACCAACTACGTGTAGCAAATGAACTCCTCCGGGGCTTAGAGATTTTGGGGCAAACCAAGAATGCCGAAGCCGTGTCGGCTGATTTGGAAACAATAATTGGTGATTTTGGGATTTCAATCCTTCAAAGTGAGCGGAATATTGCTGAGGCTGGGGAGAGTGAAAGACAAGAGGCATGGAATACTCTCATCACTTTTTTGATGAGCTTTGCCAGCCGGACTGGCGTTCGTGATCGATTAAATATTTTTACTACCAATTACGATCGGCTGATTGAGGCAGGTGCAGAGGTCGCTGGTCTCCATTTGCTCGACAGATTCCTTGGAAACCTGATGCCCGTTTTTAGGTCCTCTCGGCTTGATCTGGACATGCACTACAACCCTCCCGGCATTCGAGGTGAACCAAGATATCTGGAAGGTGTGGCACGTTTTACAAAACTCCATGGCTCCGTGGATTGGATTCAAGCCGAACAGGATATCCGGCGTATCGGGTTACCATTTGGTGCTGAACAGATTAAGCCGTACCTGGATGCGCCTGGTTTGCGGGGTGTAGATGCGAACAAATTGATGATTTATCCCAACTCAGCGAAAGATAGAGAAACGGCTGACTATCCCTACGTTGAGTTATTTCGCGATTTTGCGGCTGCAATCTGCCGGCCAAACAGCACACTTGTGACTTACGGATACAGCTTCGGCGATGAGCATATCAACCGCGTGATTCGCGATATGCTATCTATACCATCAACGCATCTTGTCATCATTTCCCGTGATGACAACCTAGGCCGTATCACCAAGACCTATGACGACCTCGGTCGGTCATCTCAGATTAGTCTGATGGTTGGTCCGGGCCTGGCCGATATACAGAAGCTCACAAAATATTTTCTACCAAAAGCGGCCATCGATAAGACGACATCCAGAATGTCAGAGTTGTTGCGTCAACGTTTCAACTCAGAGCAGCAAACATCAGAGCGTGATGAAGAGGGCGGTAATTCAGGGAGTGAGCAACCATGAGTATGAGCCCTATGGCCTATGCAGACTCTCTCATAATCGGAACCATCGATTTTGTAGCTCCCGATGAGATTAAGGTCTTGCTCAATATCGAGGCTCCGGACAACGTTGCCCTGAACACGGGCACGCCTCGGCCTTTCCCGAGAATAAATGGATACGTTTTGATTCCCAGCGATGAGGGTTACCTCGTTGCCCAAGTCGAATGGATAACAGTCGAGAGATCTCAATTTCCCAAACGCCGGGGCATGCAAGATTTTGGTTTGATCGATCTCCCGTACCCGCTCCGGAAAATGAGCCTGAATCCGATTGGCTCGTTACTCCAGGAAGACGAAGACAAGTTTTCATTTCGACGTGGTGTCGAGGCCTACCCCTCAGTTGGAAGCCCTGTACTGCTTCCCACACAAAATCAACTCAGATCAATTGTCGAGTCAGGAACAAACAAGCATGTGAAGATCGGAGTGAGCCCGTTGGCCGCAAACGCCTCGGTATGCGTTGATCCCGATCGTTTGTTTGGGAGGCACCTTGCCGTTCTTGGTAATACGGGCAGCGGTAAGTCATGTTCCGTAGCAGGGCTCATCCGGTGGTCGCTCCAAGCTGCAAGAAAGGCCCGAGACGGAGGTGACCCGAACGCAAGGTTCATTGTCCTCGACCCAAACGGTGAGTATGCAAACACCTTCAAAGATCTAGGCAACGTTCGTGTTTTTTCTGTGGAGGGCGATGAAGACCAAGAGATTCAGGCGCTTAAGGTTCCCATGTGGTTTTGGAATAGCGAGGAATGGAGCGCGTTTACCCAGGCCAGTCCAAGAGCGCAAAGGCCAACTTTGGTTCAAGCACTCCGCTCAGTAAGAGATGGGTCCTTTGAGGACGATGTGACCCCAAGTAATGAAATGCGGAGATATCTACGAACACTTGTTGGAATCATTCAGCAAGAGAAATCTTCGGGGCGGCCATGGTCAGGTCCGGGTCCGGTTAAGGGCTTTGTGGAGAGGCTTACAACTTGGCAGGACGCTCTCAGAACATCCGAAGACTACTCGGACGATGAGAATGAGTGCATTAGAGGTTTATATGGCTTGATAAGCACGTATCGCGGAACACGGCGTGCTGACTGGCCAGGGCCTTTTACCAAAGCTGAAATAGACGACTTACTAGGTCAAACAAAAGCCGCCCATTCAGCATTTGGTGGCAGCGATACCGATGTTCTTCCAATAGATGCAGATGTCCCACGCGAGTTCACCGGATCGGACTTTCTGAGAAGCCTTGAGGTAAACGCTGAGCAACTTAACGTTTCCGATTACGTGGAAACGATGCTGATGCGAGTGAGAACACTTCTAGGTGATAGTCGGATGAAGTCGGTATCCGGAGAGACAGACGGACTATCTCTGGCTGATTGGTTGAACGACTACATTGGGGCGAGTGATGCAGCCAATGGTTCAATTACAGTGATAGATCTGTCTCTGCTCCCAGTTGAAGTGGTGCATTTGGCGACGGCCGTTATTGCAAGGATGACGCTGGAGGCTTTGCAAAGGTACCGAAAAATTAACCAGGGAAAAATCTTACCCACAGCCTTGGTTATGGAGGAGGCTCATACCTTCATAAAACGTTACAACGCCGATACCGAAAACCAGAGTTCTGCTGCCATTTGCTGCCAAGTCTTCGAGAAGATTGCCAGGGAGGGCAGGAAGTTTGGCCTCGGGCTGGTTCTTTCATCGCAACGCCCCAGTGAGCTTTCACCGACAGTCTTGTCTCAGTGCAATAGTTTCCTCCTCCACCGCATAAGCAACGACAGGGACCAAGAACTGGTTCATCGCTTGGTACCAGACAATCTTCGAGGTCTTTTGAGAGATCTACCGTCACTACCTTCGCGGCATGCAATTTTGATGGGCTGGGCTTCGGAGTTGCCTGTGCTTGTGCAAATGAGAGCCCTTGCAGAATCCGAGCGGCCAACCTCCGATGATCCAGATTTTTGGAATGTTTGGTCTGGGTCTGAAGAGCTTGAGGACGGTAGCTATCAAGATATCCAGCGACCAGTGGATTGGGATTCGATCTCAAGGGACTGGCAGGAACGAAACGATAATGGTGAGAGTAGCCAGAGCTAAAACGGGATGATGGGCTGGCCAGTCCAAAATGGTCAAAGATTAATCTGGTAGCTAAACCATCGTAAGCAAAATCAATATAGTGGAGATACTATGTATCAGACAGGTGGCACCATCTCTTCATTAATTGACCAGGTGAGGAATAATGAATTAATACTCCCAGCGATTCAGAGGGAGTTTGTATGGAGACCTGATCAGATCTGCAACCTGTTCGATAGTCTACTTCAGGGCTACCCGTTTGGCACATTCCTTTTTTGGCGCATACAGCCTGATAATCGTGGGAAGTATCAGTTTTACGATTTTGTGACGCATTATCATCAGCGAGACAATCCTCATTGCCCGCCGCTGAAAGATCTTCCTGCTCGCGAGTTAGTTGCCGTACTGGACGGTCAGCAGCGTATTACAGCTCTGAATATTGGTCTACGAGGGTCTTACAGCCAAAAAATCCATGGCAAGTGGTGGACGAGTCCCGATGCGTTTCCTCTCAAGCGACTTTATATCAACCTACTGGGACAGCCTGAGGACGAAACAGGTAGCCGCTATCAGTTCGAATTCTTAACAGACAAGCAAGCTGGTGACATATCTGAGAGGGATTACTGGTTCCGTGTTGGGCGGATTCTAGAAGAAGACAGAGACGATTTGCACGATGAACTGAATGATGGGTGGGAAGGTGATAGAGAGTCCCTCAAGTCCGCTAGAAGTGTCCTTAGACATCTGATCACCACGATATTAGATAAAGATAAAATTGCTTACTATGAAGAAAAAGAGCAAGACCTTGAACATGTCTTGAATATCTTCATCCGTATGAACAGTGGGGGGACTGTCCTATCATATTCGGACTTGTTGCTGTCCATAGCTGTTGCACAGTGGAACGACCTGGATGCACGAGAGCAAATTCATGCTCTCGTTGACGAAATGAATGAAACAGGGGATGGTTTTTCCTTCAGTAAAGATCTAGTCCTGAAGGCAGGATTGATGCTGTCAGATATTGGCAGTGTTGGCTTCAAAGTCGATAACTTCAATAAAGCTAACATGGCTATCCTTGAGAAGAACTGGCTTGAGATACGAACTGCTCTTCTACTTACGACCAAACTCTTGGCTACTTTTGGATTCAACTCGCAGAACCTGCGTGCAGATAGCGCAATTTTGCCGATTGCCTATTACCTATATATTCGAAAGCTGGATGATGGTTATTTGTCCCGTTCTGAATATGCGAAGGATCGCGAATTTCTGCGCAAGTGGTTTATTAAATCGTTGTTAAAGGCGTCTGGCATTTGGGGTAGTGGTCTTGATACTTTGCTAACCAGCTTGCGCCGAGTGCTTAAGGAGGATAGTGAGGCAGGCTTTCCAGCGGAGAAACTGAGTTCGGTGATGGCGGCCCGCGGTAAGGCACTCCACTTTGTGGACGAGGAAGTCGAAGAGCTGGCCGAGTTGGAGTACGGTGGTAAAAGAACCTTCGCGCTGCTTTCTCTGTTGTTCCCGGGATTCGATTTTTCTCGACATTTTCATGTAGACCACATCTACCCGAAAGGTCTTTTCAGCACAAGCAAACTGAGAAAGGCTGGTGTGCCTGAGGAGAGAGTTGAGTCTTTCAAGGCATGGAGCAATCAGCTTCCTAATCTGCAACTACTGGAAGGAACCATCAATAACGAGAAGCGCCAAAAAATGCCTCTTAAATGGTATGAGGCTGTTTGGCCGGATCCTGACGCGCGTTTGCGTCATCTTCATTCCCAAGGGATTGACCTGCTACCAGACGACATCGCAAATTTTGATGAGTTCTACTTGCAGAGAAAGGCGCTATTAATAGAAAGAATCCGACAAGTAGTTAACAGTTATTAAGCCTAGCAATGTAATTTTGCTATAATTTTATTCAGTATAGATAGGATTCTCTGTGCAGCTCGAACAACTCCAGCAGGGCTTACAACACGCCTTCTTCACCGACCGCCATCGGATTGTGTTCTGGTACGACGCCCCTGGCCATTTTGTGGATTCGCTCAGTGATCTTGCGTTAGAAGGCGTTCAAGTGATCAACATGGCGGGGGAGTCTACCCTGGGTGTCAAGCTTCGCCTGGAGCTGGAAGAGCCGGAAATGCCCACGCTGCTCTACTTTCCCTCTGCCGAGCCAGCCCCAGAAGAGGACTGGCTGCTGGATATCAAGCTGTACTCTGGCCGCTTCTACGCCGACCGCGTTTCGATGATTTTCAACGAGCTGGGCCTAACCCGCCATGTACTGCGCGAGCACTTGGCGCAGCGGCAGGCGTTCTTAGCCAGTCGTAAACGAATCGAAGCGTTGAAGCGTTTGGTCACGCCTTCCCTCAGTGAAGATGAACTGGATCTAGCGATGCTGGCCGTGGTGGTGGGGGCCACGTCTCTTGACGTGGCCACGCTGCTGTTCCACCTGGCTGAAGAAGCGGTAACCCACGAGTTGGGGTTAGAGGCCAACCCAGTGGCGTTGGTTGAGGCCGAGAAGTACGCCTTGGTGCCTGCGCTTGTGCGTGCTTTACAGGCCGAGGTGGGCTATCCCGCCACCCAAGCAGAGCTCAGCGGTGAAGCGTCGCTGAACTTCGGCCAGCTGATGCTACGGCTACTGATTACCGGCTACTGCGAGAGCATTTCTGATATTCCTGACTGGGCGCGTCAGGTGGCCATTCCCTCTGTCAATGCGCGTGCATCCTCTCGGGCGCTATTAACCCGTTGGCGAGATAGCTCGCGCTTTTACCCCGCGTTCGATGTGATCTCCGGGTGGGTGGCGGATGCTCAGCGCATTGATGACAAGCTGCAGGATGTGCCGTTAGAGCAGCTAAGCCATGTGGCGACGTTTGAGGTGGTGGAGAAGCAGATCATTGTCGATCTCTGCCAGGCGATTCCCACGGCGGATGCCCGCGACCTGAAGCTGTTCGACAGCATCATTGTGGCGCGCCTGGACGGTTATTGGGCATCGCGGCATAAAAACGACGTCCGCCGCGAGCGCTACCGGCAGCTGTACGCCGCGCTTACCGCGGCGATTGCGCTGTTTAGTCTGCGTCATCAGCATGCCAAAGGCTTCCATTACGAGAGTGTTGAGGCGCTCTACCACGCTTACCAAACAGACCTCTACCGTTTTGATACCGCCTATCGCCATTACGCGGTGGCCTCTGATACCACCGGCGTTGAGCTGCTTAAAAACCTGGATACCGCCGTTGAGCGCTGTTACGACGAGTGGTTCCTGGGCCAGCTCACCCGTAACTGGAGCGAGCGCGTAGAAGCCGAACAGCGGCTCACCCACTGGAAGCTACCTAACATTTCCAGCCAGCAACACTTCTACCGGGACTGGGTGCAGCCCCAGCTAGGCGCTAGCCGTCAAAAGCGTGTGGTAGTGGTGATTAGCGATGCCTTCCGCTATGAAGCGGCGGAAGAGCTGCGCGAGCGCATTAATGCCAAGCGCTACAGCGAAGCGACGTTAAAAAGCCAGTTGGGTGTGGTGCCCAGCTACACCACCCTGGGGATGGCCTCGCTGTTGCCGCACCGAGAGCTCAGCTATCAGCCGGGCAGCGATACGGTGTTGGTGAACGGCCAATCCACTCAGGGTACGGCGAACCGCAGCAAGTTACTCAAAGCCGCCCTCGGCGGGGAGGCGTTAGCCGTCACCGCCGAGGACGTAAAAGGCTGGAGCCGTGAAGAGGGGCGCGAAAAGATCAAAGGCGTGCAGCTGATGTACGTGTACCACAACGTGGTAGATGCCCGTGGAGATGCCGCCAACACCGAAAGCGAGACGTTCGCGGCGGTGGAGGATGCCATTGATGAGCTGGATCAGCTGACCCGTAAAATCCTCATGCACCTGAATACCAGCACGGTGTTGGTCACCGCTGACCACGGTTTCCTGTTTCAGCGAAGCGCCTTGAATGCTACCGACCGCACGGCGCTGTCAGAAAAGCCAGCGTCGGCCTTCAAAAGCAAAAAGCGCTATGTGCTGGGTGAATCGCTGCCCGATAACCTCAGTGTGTGGCACGGCCATACCCGCGATACCGCAGGCACCACCTGTGACACCCAGTTCTGGATACCCAAAGGCGCGCACCGTTTTCATTTTGTGGGCGGGGCGCGTTTTGTACATGGGGGCATTATGCCCCAGGAAATTGTGGTGCCGGTGCTCACCGTGCAGCAGCTGCGGGGTGAGAAGGTGGAAAAGCGCACCAGTCGCAAGGTGGAAGTCATTTCACCCAAGGCATCGCTGAAGATGGTCAATAACATTCAGCGTTTTGAGCTGCTGCAAACCGAAGCAGTCAGCGAGCGCCTCCGCCCGGTCACGCTGTCGGTGGCGATTTACGCGGGCAGCGAGGTGGTTTCCAGTGAAGAGGTCGTGACCTTCGATAGCGCAAGCGACAATATGAACGAGCGCATGAAGTCGGTGCGCCTCTCGCTATCGGGCACGTCATTCGACCG
>Ga0208449_1000308_pt1 | contig 37998 bp, 23 predicted proteins | sample MalvireepMed_s17_FD_184247 | JGI IMG/M metagenome (GOLD analysis project Ga0208449, IMG submission 184247) | Marine viral communities from the Global Malaspina Expedition - Malaspina viral metaG DeepMed_s17 (SPAdes) (version 2) | ecosystem: Environmental > Aquatic > Marine > Oceanic | place...
ATGCCAACCAGGGGATCCATCGGAAACAAATCAATGCGTCCGGCTAACAGTTTCCGGAAATTGGCCTCGTCCGATGTGGTCACATCCACGCTCACAGTGCCTCGGCCCACAAGGCTCGCGAGCTTTTTGTTGTAGCTATAGTCCTGGGTAGCGCCTACAGACATCCCCTCCAGATCTTCAACCGACGCCCAGTCAAACTGCATAGCACGCCGATGGTAGAACACATATTGATACGGAAGAACTCCGGCTGAATACAGGAAGTTGTGTGCCCGTTGTTCCACACACGACCAGGCCGCCGTTCCGTCGAACTGCCCGGCCTTCGCCAACATCAAAGCCCGAGACCAGGGATAGAAAGTGAATTCGGTCTTGAGCCCCTGAGTTGCATAGGCCTGAGTGATCAGCTCGGCGAGCAGCCCATTATCATCGGCGGATTCATCAAAGTACGGTGGCCAGTGCCCGGTGGTAAGCCGAACCGTATCGGAGGCTTGAGCAGGCGGGGCAAGAAAAACTGAAAAGGTGAAAAGTAAGCATGCGACCGTTCCTGGAAAACGTAGCAATCTATTAGGTTCCCTTATTGATCAATTAGTGTCAAAACGACTAGCTCTCTAAAATAGTACAGACTTAAACCTGACGCCACATGTTGAGCCGAACCACTCGTGAAGTCTCTACCTCACCCAAACCGCGGTTACCCGATTCCGACCCAGCGCTTTGCTTTGGTACATCACCCTATCGGCCCGGCTAACGGCTGTGACAGCGTCATCTCCTTGGCGCAGATCCGTCACACCAATACTCACCGTAGCTTCAAAATCCGCGCCACCGGTGCTCTTCCCCCGATAGGTTTCCAGGGCAACCCTCAAGCGTTCAGCCGTTTTAAGGGCATCACTGACGGTGCACTGCGGCATGATCACCAGAAATTCCTCACCACCCCAGCGCGCGACCAAGTCCTGGGCTCTGAGCTCCTGGCGGAGAATGTCGGCAAAAGCCTGCAACACCTTGTCGCCGGCGTTGTGTCCTCGGCTGTCGTTGAGCTGCTTAAAGTGATCAAGGTCCATCAGCATCAAGCTCACTGGCTCGCCGGAACGTTTGAATCGCTCAATCTCCTGATCGAGCAGGTATTGCATCTGTCGACGATTGAGCAGGCCGGTCAGTGAATCGGTGATGGCCACTTTCTGCAACCGCTTCTGGGCCGCGATGACAACGCCCAGGTAAAATACCGACAGGTAACTGAACATGGCGAAAACAGCGGTGAGGTTGAACAGGTGCACTAAGTTGAGGGCCATTTCTGGAATAGGCTGTAGGGGGGCTACAAACCACATCACCACACTCAGGGCCACGTAATAGGCCCATAGCACACACAACCCGGGCACTATCCACTTCCGGGGTGCGGAAAGGCAGATCGCCGGGATAAACATCAGCAAGTAATAGTGAAAGCCGCTGCCCCAGCCGATCATCACGATTCCAAGGGCGGCATGCACAACCACTTCTGTCCAGATCAACCAGACCGCCAGTCGGTTACGCCGCTGCTTCAGGGCGTAATAGGCTCCGATGTACATGGCCACGCTAACCACGTTCACCCAGGCCAGGACCGGAGAATCCAGAATCAGGAAAAGAAAGAAGAAGGCGACATCTACCGAACCGGCGATCTGGGCACAGCGCATCGCCAGCTGCCAGAAGGCAGGCCTTCCGATTCGCGCCGGCGCACTTCCATTTTCAAAGGCGGGTGAGTTATCCACGATGCTCCTGAGCCATACATTTTTATCGCAAAAGCAGAATAGTTGTCCTATGCACCCATAGTGGTTCAAACACTGCCAAGGAGGAACGGCTATCACAACTTTTAACATTCACGGTTGGAGTCACCAGGTATCGGCGGTGGATTCCGAGTGGATTTGTTCAAGAATTTGCCGTTTGGCACCAGACTGATCCAACCGCCTCAAAATGCGAGCCAGTGGCTGTATAAGGTCTTTGTGGCGTTCGTGCAGGTAATGGTACAGCGTAAACGTAGTGACCGGTTCAGCATGTTGATGAAACTTGCTCCAGCTGGCGTGCTGCATTGGAGAAAAGCCCTCAATCTCGGAGACCAGGGCCACGCTGACTCTTCCCCGCTCCAGTAATTCATTCACCTGGGCATAACTTGCAGTAGGCACCGGTTCCAAGCCTGAACTCGCGGCCGTCATTTCCTCGACAATCACTCCCCGGCGTATGGCGACTAACTGGGGAGATTCCTGCGCCGATGCCTTCCAGTCAGCAACCGGTTCTCGGGTTACCGCAAAGAGCTGTCCCTCCAGTAGCGGATACGGAACCTTAACCAGGCTTTCAGTGTCATTGCCGACGGCCTCAACCCGGAAAAGATCACCGTCCATAACACCTTGCTCAGCCATCAACAGCGCCCGGCGGGAAGGAAAGCTATGAATCACCAGCTCAATATTCAGCTCTTTATAGGCAGCACGAAGCAACCGAATGCCTAACGCCACGCTGGGCACATCCTCGATCACTGCGATGTTGAGCGCTTGCTCCGCCCTACCGGTTGTCACGTCGGCACTGGCACAGGAGGCGCCGACGGCGAATAGGAGCAACAACAGCATTCTACCCATATCGCGACCACTCAGTTTTAGACGTTCTCATAGGAGGATAGTTGAGAACCCCGTAGTCATCCGCTGCAGATGTGAACCCGTTAATATGGAAAGCCCGCGGAACTTCAGGCCCAAACTCCCAGAAGGCTCTGAACCAAAGAACCAGCGCCGAAGGCAAGACCCGCTGCGCCGCCCGGTCTTGATTTCGACCGTGGCGGTCATGCCCGGCAGGATCTCCAGTTGACGATCCGGGAGCCCGGTAAACTGCCGCCCGGTGCGAATGCGCACGCGGTAATAAGGCTCTTCATCCCGATTGCCCTCCTGTTCGATCATGGTATCGGCGCTGATAAAAACCAGCTCCCCCGGCAAATGCCCGTAGATACTGAAATCGTACGCATCCACTTTCACTGACGCCGCCTGTCCCAGGTGCAGGAATGCGATATCGCTGGGTTTGACTTTGCCTTCGATCAGCAGATCGTCTCCGATGGGGACGATCTCCATAACCGTGCCGCCGGGACGAACGAGCCGATGGTGGTTACTTCCAGGTTCTTCACGATGCCGCGCAGGGGCGCATAAAGTATCGTTTGTTCAAGCACGTTGTTTCGTTGGCGCATCTGCTGCATGACGCTGCTCAGCTCCGATTGCACCTCGCTCAGCTCACCTTGCACTTCCCGGAAAAAGGCGGTTCGGGCGTTGGTAATCTCGGCGGTGATTTCGGCAACCTGGCGCTCCAATCGGATCAACTCCGTGCGGCTGACGTCACCTGAAGCCAGCAGCGGCCGGTTAAGGTCCAGCTCTTCCTGCATCAATGCGCGCACACGCCCCAGAGCGGCGACTTCCTCGTTCAGTGCTTCGCGGCGGCGAAAGGGCCATTCAAGGCCCTTCTTGCGGTTTAACCGGCCGCTAATACGACCGTTTGGCTTGGCCCGTCCCGAGGATCAGGGGTTGTAATGCCATTCGTTGGCATTGTCGGGGTCCTGCTGGAAGCCCGTCGAGGACGGTGTGCTCAGGCTTTTGTAAAAGACTGTGGGCAGGGCACCCGGCGGAGATAGCAAGTCCGCGACATACTGGGAGTCCTCGGTGATCTTGCCGCCCTGGGTGCGTCCGTTTACCCAGACTCGCGACTTGCCGATGGTGGTATTCACGAGCTGCTCGACATACAGGCCCCCGGTGTTGGTCAGGTTGAACTGTATCGCGCCACCGCTTAAGGAGCCACTGTCGTCAGCATTGCTCTTGAACGTCCTGCCTTCTAGCCTGATGCGCCCACCGCTTAGCCCGCCGGTGGTAGCGATCTCGTTCACTGTCAGCTCATCGCCGGCGTGGTAGGTCACGTCGGTGGTAGCAGTCGTTTGTGCATAGGGCATCATCGTCACGTCACCCTGGCCGTAGACGTTGGCGTAGCTGGCGCTGGAGATGTTGCCGCCTTGTACCACATCGCCGCCGGCGTGCAGTGATACCCCCGTGCCGCTGACCGTGCCCGCCAGATCCAGGTCGCCATCGGTGGTGAGACCGATGCTACCCTTGCCGGTCAGGCCAATCACCGAGAGCGGATCGCTGCTGCCGTTGTTGATGTAGACCCCACCGCTGCCGCCGTCAGCCGCCAGGGAGGCGACACGCACGTCCAGCGGGTCGCTGGCGCGGGCGATGCCCTGGGCAGCGACGATTCTTAGCAGGCTGGCGACGATATTGTTGGCATCCCCGTTGCCGTCGAGAATCGAGCCGCCCTCGGCGAGCAGCATCACCGCGTTACCCGGGCTCAGTGCTTTCACCTGGTCCACGGTCAGGTTGCCGGTGGCGGTGCTCACCTTAACGTTACCGTTGGCAGCGCTGGCATTGAGACCGGCCAGGCCGTCGCGCTCAGCGATATTGATGTTGCCATTATCGCTGACACCGGCATCGATACGGTTGGCACGGGTGTCGATGGCACCATTCACGCCGATGCCGTCGGCTGAAGCCAGGGTGACGCGGTCACCGCCCACATAGGTGGTGGTGTCGTTGTCGTTGGCTAGGCTGCCATCGGCGGCGCTCAGGCTGACATCACCGTCTGCTCGGATATCGCCAAGAATAGCGTCTCCATCATGCACTGCCATCGCGATCTCGCCGTCACCGGTGCGCACTGTGTTCAGCGCCACGGTGCCGGTCTGGTCGAGACGGATATCGCCGTTGTCTGTGATCGCCGTCAAGTCAGCGGCGTTCAGGCTCAGCGCACCTGCGGCACCTATGCCCTCTGAGGCATTCAGGGTAACGTCGCGGCTATCGATGCGGCCTTCACCATCGGCCTCGATGGCGCCGCTGGACGCCAACTTCACGCTGTGCTCACCCGACGCGGCCACCTGGCCGACGCCCAGATCGCCGCCGGCGGCGATGTTAATGTAGCCGTCCTCAGTGCTCGCTTGGTCTAGCGTCAGGGCCTCCTGGTTGGTCAGGTCGATATCGCCGCTGCCGGTTACGCTAAGGTTGGCGCTGGTCAGATCCGTGTTTAGATCGATGCCCGTGACCGCCTTGGCGTCCAGGTTATCGGCGCTCACCAGACTATCGCGACCTTTGTGAATGTTGCCGGCGCTGTCCAGGGTGACGTTGCCATTCGCCGCCAGGCTATCAATAGTCAGATTACCGCCGGTGGTCAGGTACGCGTCACCATCGGCCAGTTCGACCTCCTTCACGGTCAAGGCGTCGGCCTCATCCATATAAAGGCTGCCGCTGCCGGTAATGGTGGCGTACAGGTTGCCCACCTTGGTCTTCAGGCCCGAGAGCGCCGAACCGATGCTCTGGGCGGTGCTGAGGAACACATTTTGTCCGGTAACGTTCTCGCTGATCGCATCGCTGGCGTTGATGCCGCCCTTGTTGCTGGTCAGGATGGCGTCACCGCCGGCTTGCACCCGGGTCAGGTCGATGTCGCCATCGGTGGTCATCGTCACATCGCCATTGGCGGAAGCCAGGCTGCCGGCCGCCATGTCAATACCGCCCTGGCCCCCTTTCACGGTCAGATCCGTGCCGCTGGCCAGACGGGTGATGGTAACCCCATGAGCGGCATCGAGATCAAGATTGCCAGCGGATGTGGCGGTACTGGTGCCGGACTGGGTAATGGCGCCGTTCAGAGCATCGATGAGCAGGGTGCCGGTGGTGGCAGTCAGGCTGTGGTCCGTTTGGCTCACCGCGTTGCCGGCGCTCAGGCTCACGTTGCCGTGGGCGCTGGCGCTGCCGCGCGTCAGCGTCACATCGCCGTCCGCTACCAGGGCCAGATCGTTGCCGGCCGTGGCAGTGCTGTCGGTCAGTTGAACGTCGCCGGCCATGCCGGTCAGCGATAGGTTGGCATCAGTCGCTTCGGCACTGGAGTCGGTCAGCGCGATATCCGTACCGGCGGTGCCGGTCAATTCGCCCTTGGCCTTGACATGGCTGTGGTTGACCGTGATGTCGCCATCAGTGGCGGCGAGATCCATGTCGCCAGCGGTAGCGGTGACGCTGGAACCATCCAGAATGATGTCGGTTCTTGCGGTCATTGCCAGGTCGGTGCCGACGGTAGCGGTAGCGTTGTCCAGCGCGATGTCGGCAGCGGCCGCGTCCACGGTCATATCAGTGCCGGCGCTCAGGGTGCTGTCGGTGACGCCGACCCGGCTGCCGGCGTTCAGATCCATTTTGCCGGTCTGGGCGGTCAGCGAGCTCTGTTCGATCACCGTCAGGTCACCGGCTTCGGCGTTGGCGGTGACGTCGCCGTGGGCAACGCCACTAGAGGCGCTATCCAGAGCGATGTCGTTACCGGCCTTCAGGCTCAGGTCACCGGCTTGCGCGAGCAGCGTGCTGCCGGTGGTGTCGGTCGCTTCGCTGTCGGTCAGGGTGATGTCGGTGCTGGCATCCAGGGACAGATCGGTACCGGCGGTGGCCTGGCTATTGTTCAGCGCGATGCCCGCGTTGGCGGCATCCACGGTCATCGATGTGGCGGCGGTGGCGCTGGAGTCGGTGAACGACACGGCGTTGCCAGCGTCCAGATCCATGCTGCCGGTCTCGGCGTACAGCAGGCTGCTGTCGATCACGGTCAGGGCGCCCTGCTCCGCGTTGGCGGTGACGTCGCCGTAGCCGATGCCGTGGGAGGCGCTGTCCAGGGCGATGCTGTCGCCGGCGGTGAGGCTCAGGTCGCCGGCTTGCGCGGTGATGGTGCTGCCCACCGTGTCGCCGTCGCCGCTGGTGTCGGTGAGCGTAATGCTGCCACCGGCGCCCAAGGTCAGGTCGCTTGATGCGTCGGCGACGCTGTCGTCCAGGTTGATGTCCTGGCCGGCGTTGCCGATCAGATCACCGCCAGATTGCGTCTGGCTGCGGGTCAGGGTGATGTCACCCCGGTCGGCGGTCAGGATCATGTCGTCGCCGGATGTGCCGCTGGAGCGGGTCAGCCCAACGTTGGTGCCAGCGATCAGATCCAGGGTGCCGTACGCGCTGGTGACGCTGTCGGTAAGGCGAACGTCTCCCCCGCTGCCGGTCATCGAGAGGTTACCGCCGTTAGCGTCGGCGTGGGAGTCGTTCACCAGCGTGACGTCAGTGCCGGCGGTCAGGGCCAGATCGTTCCCGGCGGTGGCGTGGCTGTTGCCCAGCGCGATGTCGGCAGCGGCCGCGTCCACGGTCATGTCGATACCGGCGCTAAGGATGCTGTCGGTGACGCCGACCCGGCTGCCGGCGTCCAGATCCATGCTGCCGTTCTGCGCGGCCAAGGAGCTGTTCTCGATCAACGTTACGTCGCCGGTTTGCGCGTCGACGCTCAGATCATCGTGCGCGACGACCGTGGAGGCCCGCTGCAGACTGATACTATCGGCGGCGGTCAGCGCTGCGTAGCCACCGTTGGCGGCGACGTGGCTGTTGTCCAGAGTGAGGTCCGCGTCGGTGCCGTTGTGTTCGTCGGTACCGGCGGTCAGCACTGCCGCGCCGACCGCCGTGGCGTTGGCGTCGGTCAGGCCGATGTTCTGGCCGGCGGTGCCGGTGAGATCGCCGCCGGATTGCGTTTGGCTGCGGGTCAGGGTGATGTCACCCCGGTCGGCGGTCAGCGTCATGCCGCTGTCTTCCTGGGCCGGTGCGGGTTCGCCCACGTCGTGGGTGCCGCTGACGGCCAGCGCGTCGGTCAACGTAATGCTGTCGCCGGCGTCCGCCGCGAGCGTGCCGCCTGCCGTAGCCTGGGCGGCGTTCGACAAGGTTATGTCACCGTCGGTGGCGCTGATGGACAGATCCCCGCCGTGGGCTTCGGCGACGGCACCGTTGTCCAGGAGAACGCTACCTTTGGCTTTAAGCGCGGTATCAATGGCCGCGATGGCGGTGCTCGAGTTGTTCAGCGTCAGGTCCGCGCCCTGTGCATCCAGGGTCATCCCGATACCAGCCTGGGCGTGACTGCCGTTGGTCAGGGTAATGCCCTGGCCGGCGGTGCCGGTCAGTTCTCCACCGGCGCTGACCCTGGCAACCCGCAGATCAATATCGCCCTCGCTGGCAGCCATCGCCAGGTCACCGGTGCTGGCCTGCAGGCTGACACCGCTGTTCAGACCGATATCGTTGCTGGCTTTGAGGGTCAGATCGGTGGCCGCGGTGATGCTGCTGCCGTTGTTCGCCTCTATGCTGGCAGCCTGGGCGTCCAGCGTCGTTTCGCCGCTGGACTGCAGCTGGGTACCGTTGGTCAAGACGATATCACCGCTGTTCGCGGTGAGCGTCATGTCGCCGATTCGCGGCATCGGGGCCGGAGCGAAGGTGATCAGCGGCGCCACGCCGCTGATCAGGGTGGCGGTGTTCAATTGGATCAGGCCGCCGGCCAGCAGGTCCAGATCGCCGTCGGCGGTCAGGGCGCTGTTAGTGATGGTGATGTCACCGGCGCCAGCGGTCACGACCATGTCGTCACCGGCATCAACTCTGGAACCATTGATCGCGCTGACGTCGGTGCCGGCGGTCAGGGACAGATCGGTGCCGGCGGTGACGTTGCCGTTGTCGATCGCAATGTCGGCCTGGTCGGCGTCGAAGCTGACGCTGGTGCCGGCATGGGCCGCGCTGTCGGCGATCGCGATGCGGTTGCCCGCCTCAGCGTCGATGGCGCCAGCGGTGGCGGTCAGGCCACTGCCCTGCGCCAGGGCGATATTACCGCCGGCGCTGGCGCTGAGGTTCTCGGTCGCGGTGGCTTGGGATGCCGGTGTCAGCGTGATGTCCCCAGTGGCACGCAGAGCCAGGTCGTCGCCCAGAGCCTCCAGCGTGCTGTTGGCGAGCGTGACGCTGGCAACGGGCGGCGCCGACGGAATCCTGCCCATCGGTTGAATAGCCGCGAACCCGGTGCCGGCACCCACCTGGATGCCGCCAGCGGCGGTGCCGGTGGTGCGGGTCAGCGTGATGTCGCCGCTTTGCGTCAACAGCAGCAGGTCGTTAATGTCCTCCTCGCCGAGATCGCCGGCGGTACCACTTGTAAGGGTGCTGTCGGTAGCGGTGATCGCGCCACCTGCGAGGAAGCCCAGGCCATGGCCGGCGTCGAGCAGGCTGTTGGCGGCCAGAGTCATGTCGCCCTCGGCCAAGCCCATTAGGTTGCCGTCGGCAGTGAGCGTCTGGCCGTTGATGGTGAGGTTCCCGCCGCTTTGCATATCCAGATCGCCGGCGGCCTGCATGCCGGCGTTGACGGTCATGTCGTCGCCGCTGGTCAGCCAGGTGTCGCCTTCGCCGGTCTGGGTCACGTTCTCGTTCACGGTGACGGCGCCGTCGGCCACGGCCAGGTGCAGATCGCCGTTGGCATCCAGGCCGGTAAGGCCGGGCAGTCCGAGGTTCGGGGTCACGCCGCCGACGGTCAGGTCGCGGTTCTGATTGAGCAGGTAGAGACCGCCGTTTCCGGCGTCCGCTTCCAGAGCGCCGGTTTCGATCAGCAGGGGCTGGTCGGCGCGACCGATGCCGGCGCCGGCGCGCAGGGCCAGTTGGTCTGCATACAGTTCCGGGGTGTCGTCCGCTGCGTTGAGCGCATCGATGGCGCCAGCGGCCACCAGGGTAATGTTGGCGTCCTCGCCATCGGTGCGCACTTCGCCCAGACGCAGGTCGCCGGCGCCGCTGGTGAGGGTGACGTTACCGGTGGTGGTGGTGACCTTCTCCACGTCCAGGCCGTCCTGGTCGTGTAGGTTGATTTCGCCCTTGGCGCTGGCGGTCACCACGTCCACGGCGGTGTCCAGGCCGCGCACTTCGTTGGCGCCGGTGGCACCGATGCCGCCGCCGGCGGTGAGCTCCAGGCGTCTGCCGCTGATGCCGGTGCTGTTGTCCTGGTCGTCGTCGATGCGGCCGTCCGCGCCGAGACGAATGATGGCGCTGTCGCCGCCGGCGGCCAGTTCGTGGAGGATCAAGTCGCCGGCGGCGGTCACGTCGATGTCGCCGTTGAGGGCTTCCAGGGCGATCAGCGTCAGGTCGTCGCGCTCGCGCAGCAGGACATCTCCGTCACTGGTGCCGCTGTCAACAACGCGGTCCACCTGGATGTCCAGTTCCACCCGGCCATCGGCCCGGAAGTGGAGGTCGCCGCCGATGACATTCAGTGTGTCGCCGTTGTCGTCGATGATGGCGCCGCCTTCGGCATACAGATAGGTGTCGCTGTCCGCGTCCACGACGGTGTCGACGATCTGCGTTTTCAGACGCAGGTCGCCCCGGTTCCGGAGCCCCATGTCGCCGGCAGCGGTGAGGCCGTTGAGGCCATCCACGGTGCCCAGCACCAGCTCGTCGCCGCCATTGTCATTAATCACGAAGGCGTCGCCGGTGCCGGCGTCGATGGCGATTTCGCCCGTGTCGGTGTGGAGGGAATCCACGTCGTTGGCGACGCCGTGCGCGGCGCGCAAGGCAATGGCCGACGCGTGCAGCACGCCCGCTTGGGGTACCCAGTCGCCGTTGACCCAGGTGCCACCGACGCCGCGCACGGCGCCGCCGGCGTCCAGGCTGATCAGCGACGGGCTGACCACGTCGCCCACCACGCTGATGTCGCCGACCACATCGGCCACGCGAATCTCGCCATCGGCCTTGATGTCACCCAGGCCGATATCACCGGTGGAGTCCAGGTAGACGCCGCTGTTCAGGGCGCGGCCGCTGCTGGTACCCATGTCCAGGCGGTTGGCCTGGATGCCCAGCGGCGTGGCGGCGGACATGTCGATGTCCTGAGCCTGATCGTAGGCGGCGATGGACTGGTGCCGCAGCGCCTGGCTGGCGTCGCGGGCGGCGGTGGCCTTGAACACGGATTGGTCGGCCATATCCCGGGATACGCGGGTGGTATCGCGCATGGTGGTCCAGCTTTCCACGTTTGTGAGCGCGTCACGGTGGTAACTCTTGGCCACGTCCAGGTCATTCATCGCTTCGTTCACTTCGTCCGCCAGCGGCGAGAAGGTGTTGCGGTCGTATTCGTCCACCGCGTACTGGGCGGCGGACAGAGCCAGAGCCAGGCCTTCGAGGATGCCGCTGGCGCCGCCATCACCAGTCATCGGGATGGCCTGGGCGGCGCCGGACGCGATGGACGCGGCTTCAATGCCGAGGGAGAGCCGGGTCACCGTGCGATTGAGCGAATTCAATTTACCCTCGGCCGCGCTCAACTGGCTGCTGAGCTGGTCCACGGTGCGCTGGGCGCTTCTCAAATTCTGCTGGGAAATATTCTTGCCGACGATCGCTGAATTGACGGCGTTGATGTAGGCCTCGAACTGCTGCTGCAGGGTCTGCAGTTGCAGAATTTTCGCGTTCAGCTCCGCCACCCGGCCGGCGTAATCGGCGATGGCGGTGTCGCGGACGATTTCCGCGTCGCGCTCGGTGGGGGTATTGCCGATCAGGGTCACGTAGTCGCCGCGCACGTTCTGGTCAGCGCCGTTGCCGTCCAGGATCACTCCGTCCCGGGCGATCACGTACACGTCACCGGTGCCGCCCGTATCCAACATGCCCAGGGTGACGTTGCGGTCGGCGTCCAGAGTAATGTCGCCACCTTCGGTCACCAGGTTGCCGGTGATGATATTGCCGTTGTAGCCCTCATTGGTTGTGTCGGTGCGGGCGGTCAGGGTGATACTGCCTCCGCCGGGCAGGCGGATGGTGTCGTCCTGGTTGAGGAACACGATATTGCCGTTGGTGGCGGTGAGCACCAGTTTGCCGCCGTCCATGATCAAGGTGCCGCCATTGTTATCCAGCACAGTGATCGAGGCGGCGACGATGGTGACGCCGCTGACGCCCTTGCCCACCAGGCTGTCGGCGTCCACTTCCACGGCACCGGGGCTGGCGGCGTTGACGTCGCCGTTGCCGCCGCTCACGGACATCTGGTCCACGTCCAATATCATCGGACCGGTGTTGCCGATACCCTGCTGGGCGCGCATGTCCACCTTGCGAGCCACCACGTTGGCTTCGCTGGCGCCGTCCGGACGGGCGTCGTTGATGGCGCCGCCGCTGGTCAGGGTGACGTTACCGCCAGAAGCGGTGACGGTGCCCAGGTTCATGTTGCCGACGGTGTCGATATCCATGCCGCCCCCTGCGGCCCGGGCGCTGATCAGGCTCAGCGGGCCGTTGTCACGGTTGCGCAGATAGATGCCGCCGTTGCTGGCGTTGATCACCAATTCGTCGACGCGGATTTCCAGGGCATCCACGATGCCATCGGCGGCGCCCACCTGCTGGGCGTCCAGGTTCAGGTCGTTGGCGATGATGTTGTCGTCGTTGCCGTTGCCGTCACTGACCCGGCCGGTGGCGTAGAAGGTGACGCTGCCGCCACTGGCGAGACGGCCGAGCACAGTGTCGCCGGCTTGACTGAAATCGATGTCGCCCCCGGCGTCGCCTTCCAGCATGCTCAGGGCGCCCACGTTGGTCACATAGATGTCGCCGTCGGACAGCATCGACAGCTTGCCGGTGATGGCGGTGGACAGGGCTTCGCCGTCGCTGCCGATACGAGCGGCGTCCAGCGCCACGTCCTTGCCCGTGATGGCGGTGCTGTCGCCGTCGCCGTTCAACGCGCCGGCGGCGGTGAGGCGGATCGGCCCGTCCGCGGAGACCTGCCCCAAGGACAGATCGCCCTGGTGGCTCACGGTGATGCCATGGCCGGCGCCACCGGCTTTGGCGTTCAGGGTCAGCGTGCCGGGGCCTTGATTTTCGAGGGCGATGTCGCCGGCGGCCGTGGTGGCGCCTATGGTGTTGGCGTCGGTGGTCAGCTCGATGTCGTCGCCGGCGTTCAGGGTCAGAGCGTCGGCGGCGAACACGCCGCCGCCGTCGTCGATGCGACCGCTGGCGGTCAGATTCACGTCATGGCCGGACAGGTCGGCACCCTCCACGACCAGGTTGCCGGCGCTGTTATTGAAGGCCAGATCCAGACCTTCGCCGCCATCGCGTTGCACGGCCAGGCGCTCGTCGGCGCGGTTGAAGGTAACGCCGCCATCGTCGTCGGTGACCGCCACATTGCCGCCTAGGGTGGTGACGTCCAAGCTCGACAACAGGCCGGTATTGGCCACGTAGGTGCCCGCCAGACTGGTGCCGGTGGCGGTGGTGAGGCTGCCGACCTCGGTATTCAGCGCACGCGCCGCGGTGCCAATGGCGCCGTCGGCGTCCAGAGTCACGTTATCGCCCCGGACATTGAGCGGCGCGCCGCCGTCGGCGAGGATATCGCCGCGCTGGCTGACCACGGATACGCCCGCGTCAACGGCGTCCACCAGGCCCAGCACCACGTCACCCAGGTTGGCCTGCAATTCGACCGCGGCGTTCTCGCCGGAAGATAGAATCTCGGCCGCCGTCAGACCGTTGTCCTCGGTGAGATAAATCCCGTTGCGGCCGGACCGGGCGTGGAGGGCGTTGCTCTGGGTTTTCACCGCGCTCTCGCTATGCCCGATGCGGTCGGCGGCCTCCAGGTAAATGAAGCGCCCGGTAATGATGGCGGAGTTGCCGGTCATTTCAATGCCACCGTTGCGAGAACGAAGGCTCAGCTCGTCGGTGGCGCTGATCTGTTCACCGATGGCGATGTCACCGTCGGCATCGATCAACACGTCGTGGCTGCCCGTGGCGCCACTACTCAGGGTAACGCTGCCGTCGGCGGCACCGACGCCAGTGGATGAGACAATCTCCCCGCCCAGGTTGATCCGTTCACCAGCGGAGACCTTGCCAAGCAGCACCGCACCGTCCTGCTCGTCAACATAGATGCCGCCATCCTGGGTGGATGCCGATAACACCCCCACGGCGGTGGTCACTGCCTGACCATCATCGCCAATGGCGCCATCCGCTTTCAGATTGGTGGCCCAGGCTTCCACGTTGGCCTCGGCGCCGTTGCTGCCGCGCAGGTCGCCGTCCTCGGCGGTCAGCAGCGCCCGCAGGGCGGCTTCACCACTGTTGTCGCCGGTGCTGACGCGCTCAAGGGTCAGGTCGCCGCCGGTGTCGGTGATGATCACATGGCCTTTTTGCGCTTCGGCGCGCAGGATCTCCGCGTCGATGCGCAGCGCGTTGTTCTCCGCGCCGATGGTGGCGCCGTCCACGGTGGTGGCCAGCGTCACGCGCTCGCCACGGGCGGCGGTGTCCAGGTTGCCGCCGCCGATGATGTTACCGGCGGCAGTTACCGAAAGATCTCCATTCACCTCGACCTTGTCCAGAGTTACACCGCCGGTGGAATTGGTCACCTTGATCGTGCCGCCCACGTCCACTTCACCACTGGTGCTCAGGCTGTTGTTCTTGAAGTCGACGGTGCCAGAACTGGAGTCGCTTTGCAGGACAATCTGGTCATGGCTATCGCCGGATTTGACGTCCAGCTCCAGGGTGCCGGCGCGGTTGTCCACGCTGGAACCGCTCAGAGTCAGGCTGGTGGCAGCCTTGATATTGCCAGTGTTGACCACCGAGGATATTACGGCGCTGGTCTGGCTGCCGGAGAGCAGCACGTGGCCGGCCTCTATGGTGCCGCTGTTGGCGACACTGCTGGTGGCCGAGGTCAGGGTTTCTTCGGACACCGAAAACTTGATCAGGCCGTCACCTTGCAGGCCGATGAGATAGTTGCCGTCCGCGCCCAGTGTCACGGTGCCCACGTTGGCGATAATGTGGCCGGTGTTTTCCACGTTCGGCGCGATCAAATACACGAACCCGCCTTCGCCGACCTTCAGCTCGCCCTCGTTGCGGATGCTGGCATTGCTCATCATGTCGCCGGTGAAGTTGAACTTCCCGTCCATGAAGTCCTGGTCGGCGATGTCAAAGGTGGTGGCGACCAATCCTGCCACATCGACCTGGGCGGTGGCGCCAAACACAATGCCGTTGGGATTGATCAGGAAGATGTTACCGTTGGCGGTGAGCGCGCCCTTGATCTGCGACACCGTATCGCCGGTGACCCGGTTGAGGGTGACGTCGCTACTGCTTTGATGGATGAACTTGACCAGTTCATCGGCGTTGATGCTGAAATCGTCCCAGTTGATCACCGCCTTCCCGGTGGTCTGGGTAATTAGCGTCTGCAGGCCATTCTGATCGATCGAGGCAGCGCCCTTGGCCACCGCGCCACCGGTCGGCGCCGCAAGTGCGCCGCCGCTAAATGCGAATAAGGAGACCGAAACGACGGCCGCTACTGAAGCGTTATGTTTTTTCTTCCCAGACATGATGTGCTGCCCCGTAAAATCGTCGTGGCGAGCCCGCGGCCCGCGCCCCAATCAGAAGTTGTATTGCACCTGCGCGTAGACGTAGCTACTGTCCTCGGTCTTGGCGCCTAGCGGAACGCCCCAATCCAGACGCAACTGCACCGGTTTGATCGGATTGGCGAACACACCCAGACTGACCCCGGAAATGTCCTGCTCGTCGTCCTGGTCCAGGAATGCCTTTTTGATGTAAGTACGGCCGTGGCTGACCGAGCCGATCAGCTGATAGCGCTGATCTGCGGCGAACAGGTCGTAACGACCTTCCAGGCTGGCGGTAAAACCATTATCACCGGAATACACTGAAGGAGCGTGCCCCTTCACGGAGTTCACACCACCTACGGCGAACTGTTCACTGGAGACTAACGGATCGAGCGCGTACTGGCCGTACAGGCGCGGTATCGCCAACAGTCGCGGCGTCACGCGTTGAATGCGCATCAGGTCAAAGGTGACTTTGGTGAACTGATTATCGGCGCCGGCATAGGAACGACTCGATTCCACAGAATCGTTCTCCATGCCTCCCAGCATTTTGCCTAACCCCTGATGAAGGTCCATGGACGCCAGCGTGCGCCCGGAGAGGTCGGAATGATCCAGCGCTACGCCGAAACGTACTTTGCGTACCTTGTCGTGGACCACGATAGTATCGAGCATCGACTGTTTGAGATCGGTGCTTTCGAGCCACGCGCTGTAGGTCAGCACGTTGCGTGCGGAGAGCACTTGGTCCTGATGCAACCCCATGCCCAGGCTGGTGCTGTCCCCTTCGATTTCGAGCACCTTGAAGTCTCGACCGACACTGACGTTGCCAGTAGAACCGTAGAATTCTACGCTTGTACCATAGGCGTTGAGCGGCGTTGTGTAATTGGTGTAACCGAACCAGGCATCGCCATCACCCAGAGACTGCATCCCGATCAAATTCAGTTCATCGCCACGGCCAGAGAGGTTCTGCAACTTCAGGCGCGGTAACAAGCGATACTCACCGGTGTCTTTACTGCCGTAGTTGTTCACTTCTATGGAACCGGTCACCCGCGGCGCTTCCTTCACGTCGACCAACAGGTTGGTATGACCTTGATCAGACCCAGGCCGCAGAGTGGCGCTGGTGGTGATACCAGATTGGCGGTTAAGCTTGGTAAGCGCGCGCTCCACCTCGTGCAGCTTGATCGGCTCGCTAGCCTTCGTGCCTGCAGCGTCCAGCGCCGCACGCACTCGATTGCTGGAGTACCGCTGATTGCCACGCACATCAATGTCACCGAGCAGACCTTCGAACACCGCCAATTTCACCGGCCGGTCGTTCCCAAACGTCTGCTGTGGTACCACTACCTTCACTAACGGGTAACCGTTGCGGTGATAATAATCAGCGATACGTGCGGCCGTTTCGCGGATCTGTTCTAGCGTCATCGGCTTGCCGACTTCCGACGCGATGAGCCCCAACAGCGTTGCACTGTCGTAGGTGTGGTTGCCCTGGAAGGTGAAGCCGCTGACCACCACTTGAGGGGAAGCCTGCTGTGGACTCTGCTGAGCCTGCGCTACCGTAGCCACGCCCAGCGCCAGTGGCCCGACGCTGCACCATAGCGCCATAGCCAGCGCTGTTTTACATGTAAAACTTGACTTGCTCTTCATGCTACTCCCCAAGTAATACTCCCAGAACAAACTTTTATGCTCGGCAATATGCGGAGAAGTAGTGACGTATGTCAGTCTCAGTTCTCTCAAATCTCTCAGGTTTGCGTTATTTATTTAATGGCGCACCGACAAAGACCATACCTTCACCGAAAATTGAACGGATGAGCAGATCAATATTCGAGCCTTTTTTGCGAAGCCGGCTAAGGAAACGCTGATCAATTCAGCTTGCCCTCGTCTTTCGATATAATTATGACCCCGTTGCGCACTGACCAGTATCCACCATGAAGCAGACCAGTTTCGCCCAGGCAGAGTTCGCCGCCAAGAAAAAGACCACCCGGCGGGAGCGGTTTTTGGCTGAAATGGAGCAAGTGGTTCCCTGGTCGCGACTCCTTGACGTGCTGCAGCCGCATTACTATCCCGACTCCCGACTCCCGACTCCCGACTCCAGAGGTAAACGCGGCCGTCCGCCGACACCCTTGAACCGCATGCTGCGCATGTACTTTGTCCAACAGTGGTACGCCTTGGCAGACGAGGCGCTTGAAGACGCTATTTATGACAGTCAGGCCCTTCGCAACTTTGTCGGCGTTGATCTGGCGGTAGAGTCCGTGCCAGACGCGACCACACTGTTGAAATTCCGGCACCTGCTGGAAGAGCGATCCTTGACGAAGGTGATCTTCGAGGAAATCAATAGTTACCTGGGCGAGAAGGGCATGTTGATGCGCGAAGGCACCATCGTGGACGCTACGATCATTGCCGCCCCACCGTCGACCAAAAATCGAGCAAAGGCGCGTGATCCCGAAATGCACCAAACCAAGAAAGGTAACCAGTGGCACTTCGGCATGAAGATGCACATCGGCGTCGACGACACGCTGGGCCTGATTCACAGTATCGATACCACCGCTGCCAACGTTCACGACATCGTGCCCACCGGTAAACTGCTGCATGGTGAAGAGCAACGAGTCTTTGGTGACGCCGGTTACCTTGGCATTCAAAAGCGGGACGAACATAAGCACCGTAAGAATGTGTCCTGATTCATCGCCAGGCGCCCCGGCACCCGGAAGAAGCTGGATGCCGACAAACTGAAAGCCGAGGAAATCAAAGCCAGTGTTCGTGCCAAAGTGGAGCATCCCTTCCGGTACATCAAACAAGTCTTTGGTTACGGCAAAGTCCGCTATCGCGGCCTCGCCAAGAACAACAACCGGCTGCATTTGCTGGCGGCGTTCAGCAACCTGTTGATGGGCGAAAAATACCTGCTGGCGTAGGGCCAGTGCGCCTGTTTTCCGCCAAAATGGCTGGAAACGGGCAAATAACACACAAATAACTGGAGAATAGTGTCTGAATTTTCGAATTTTTGCCGGCTCAGATCGATACTGGCGAAAATCGGCGGTTACTCAGACCTTCCCTAGATGAGTTTATTAGTTGCAACCACTAACAATTATCTCAAAACTCTCAATATCACCCCGGTTAGGTGGTTTATTTTGTTAAACAACGTGAAACCTTTGTGAGGGTGCTATTTTTGGTGGAAATGCGCACCGATTCTCGTTTTCAATACGAAGCACTGGCGATTTCCACCGATTAGCGACCAACAGAACATCGGCTAACCTCTCGCTATCACACGGAAGTCCATGCTGAAAAAAGGTTCTGGTATGGCCTTTTTCCCCATTTTTTGGAATGCGTTGAAAATCAAGAAAACTACATTCACTCGTGGTGGAACAACATCACCGCAGGAATAGGAAAAGAGAATGTCACTGCTGACAAGCCAACATCCTGGAGCGAAACACCATCGCTATTCCCGGTATTACTGGCAATTAACTGCTGTCGTCATTGCAGCACTTTTTTCGCTTCCAGCGTTGGCAGATCAAATTCGGCTTGGTGCTGACTTTCCGTATAGTGTTCTGGACGATAGAGACGGGCAACTGGCATTCGAGGATGCAGAGCGGAAGCTCCGGGATGCTCCCTTGACAGAACGTGGGACTTTCTCAAGAGGCTACGTACGTAACACCTACTGGCTCCGATTCGAAATACCAGCCTCTGTATTTCATGACGAAGAGCGCTGGCTGACCCTTGGCCCGAATTTTGTCGATGACATTCGAATTTTCTATCGGCCAAAAGACAGTAACGGAGACTGGTCATCCCTACTCGCTGGGGATTTGATAGCGAGAGAGTCTGCATTCGACTACAGGCAGTCAACGTTTCGTTTACCCCCGCCCGCATCGGGGTTCGCTGGCTACGAAGTCATTGCGCGAGTTCAAAGTAGCAGCACAACCATTCTCCAGGCGGGCCTCTGGAAGCCTACCGATCTTTTCAACCATGCGACCAAAAGCACTTCGTTCTGGAGCTTCTATCTTGGGCTTTCAACTGCATCCACTCTGTTGGTGATCGTTCTTGTTACTATGCTAGGGGGGCGCCTGCTTTGGGCAGCGTTGGCGTTCTCTAGCAGCTACCTGTTTGTTGCAGCTGTTCAAGGGTATATCAGTTGGTTTTCTCCATTTTCCACGATTCCACTTCAGCATTATCTAACTAGCATTCTCACACTCACTTCCTATGCGTCCCTGCTATGGCTGTGTGCCGAGGCAGTAAATCTGCGAGATTGCTTGCCTCGGATTTACAGAGTTTTGACTGCAGCGAGTGCCTTAATTTTATCGCTGACGCTCTTGATCCCTATGGATCAGTACGGCACTGCGATCAAGATTCAAACCGTAATTTACGGGTTTGCTGCTGTGACGTTCATTTATGCTGTCGTTGTTCTATCTTGGAGATCACTCTTCAAGGCTAAAACTGTCCTTTTAGCGCTCTGCCCCCTCATATGCATTATCGGAAGCATGTTCGGCATGTTCTCTGCCCTGGGCCTTGTACCGTTTCGATCCGAAATCTACGTCATCTGGCAATACGCCCTGATCACCATCATGTTCTTAGTGATGGGACTGGCGGTTTACCGAATACGTGAGAAAAAACTCGAGGAATATGATAAGAAGCAACTCGCAAATGAACTGAAAGCTGAACGGGATGCCAGCTTCCATCAACGTCAGTTTATGGGGATGGTGGCTCATGAGTTCAGAACCCCCTTGGCAGTTATTGCTGGCAGCCTTCAGAATCTGAAAGCTTTGGAAACCGACGAAAATACCCAAAGGCTACAACGCTTTGAACGAATCCAACGTGCAAACGAAAGACTGGTACAACTCACGGATAACTGTTTAGCCGATGCCCGAGTTGCTGCAAGCGACCTGTACCTGGAACCAAGCCCAGCTGACCTGCTTGATACGATCAGATATGCTGCAACACTGGTACAACTGTCGGATAGTCACGAGCTTGTTCTGACTTTTTCTGGCAAGTCACCCAAATGCCAAAATGACAAGACCTGCATCCTGAACTTTGACTCCGCCATGATTCGGATCGCACTCTCTAATGTCATCGACAATGCCGTGAAACATTCCAAGAAAGGCCGGATTCAAGTTGATCTGAGCTTTCGCGATGAACAGCCAGTCATACGGGTAAGTGATGAAGGCCCAGGAATCGAGACTGAAGATCAAAACATGATTTTCGAACGATACCGCCGGGGCACGCACTCGAGATCCGGTACTGGGCTCGGACTGTATATTGCTCGTCAGATTTGCCGGAGTCATGGGGGGGGGCTGGTTCTTGTTGGTTCAAGCAACCAGGGCAGCTGTTTTGAACTTACATTTAAGCCAAGCTAAGGGAGGTATAGCCAATGACAAAAGACCACCCGACCATCGCCGTCATCGAAGACAATACAGATCTCAGGGAGGAACTGGTGTTTTTCCTCCAACACAAAGGTTACAGCGCTTGGAGCGCATCGAGTGCTGAGCACTTCTGGAAAAAACTCCATTCCAGCCCTGCAGACATCGTCCTCGTTGATCTCGGTCTCCCAGGCGAAGACGGCTATAGTGTCGTTGATTACTTGAGAAATCTTGGCAAATTCGGCTTGATTATCATAACGGCACGCGGGCATCACAGGGATAAGCTCCAGGGTCTTAACCTGGGCGCCGATTTTTATATGGTTAAGCCGGTTAACTTCTCGGAACTCGCTTCCTCTATAAACGCCCTTTGGGCCCGAATGGTGCAGGATCGTGAAGCCCAATCCAATTCAGGGCATAGTGAACGAGAGGATGCTCCTCGAGGTCAGTGGCAACTATTCAACGCAGAGCAGTGTTTAGAAACTCCGGGTGGCGCGCGTCTCCGGTTAACCTCTCAGGAACACCATATGATCAGTATTCTCGGTCGTTCACAGAATGAGGTGTTTGCCAAAGAGGCGCTCGCCCAACATATGTTTCAGTACTCGGATCCCTCTGATACTCATCGGATCGACGTAATACTCAGTCGACTACGCAAGAAGGCCAAACAAAAGGGAATCGACCTCCCAGTTCGATCGATCTTTGGTAAAGGCCTCGTATTTGTAGGCGAAGTTAAAACCGCATCTGAAAAGTGATAGAAATGAGAGGAATGAGACTGACACCCTGCGTACAAAATCCCCACAATGCGGTTGTTGAATAGTCGGTCCTGCTTTAAAGGCCCCCCGAGCTCAAAACCAGTTATGAAACTGCGGTCCGGTTTGATCATTATGGGCTGGCAAAACTTGGCTTGTGAGTTAATTACGACTTGCCCATAGCAAACATGACCAGAACTCTATCGGACATTACTTGGATATGATTAAAATGAATAAATATATATGCCCTCGTTGTTTTAACGAACATGGAATTCGGAGACGGCAACGATCCCTTTGGCAAAAGGTGCTATTGACTGGAAAACTCTATCGTTGCATTGATTGCGGTTCAGATCTAAAACGCCGTGAACTCATTATTAAGGCACACCACGATCATGTTCACTGACTAGGAGCAGCGGGATTAATTAAATACCCATATAATCGATTTATGGCATCCGCCCATTGAATATAATCAAGAATATTTCATGAGGCAGGATCGCCCCCACTTATACCAATCAACCGTTCTGATGTTCCCTGCATGGATAACAAGTTAAATACAGTCTCACATCGCTTTAGAACAAACGTCAGATTCGTCAAGGATGAAAGCGGAACACTAGGTTCGACGCAGATGCCCCACCTGGAAACACCCCATCCAGATCAGTTTCCCGAATTGGCACTAAAATATTTCGATAAGCTTCAGCCTGCTTGCCCGAAACTACTAAAAACGGGCTGGAAAGCTTGGTTATTCCCTGCCCTTCGGCGGGCCATCCAAGAGGCTAATCAGCAGCGCCATACGGTATATCTTCGTGAACTCCTAAACTGGAGGCACGAGAAGGACGCACACGAACGCAAAGAAAACCTCAGAGCAATCGCCTATCTCAGAGCACAACAAGGGGTTGTTCCGGCCATGGAGCAAGTTCTGAAGGACCGTTTGGCGGAAATTATTTGTCCCAGTGCCGCCAGTGCGTCATTTGAAATCAGTAGTGATGGAAGCTGTCTAGTACTCGATGTCGTCCTTGCGAGGCTTGAAGCCTATGTACGAAATCATTCGCGCTGCTCACAACCAGTTGAGGAAAGATCAAGTAACGACTGCTCAAAACACATGCTGGGCCAGTATGATGCCTCAATTCACAGCATTGCCGTACGATTAATCGGTGAGGCCTTTGCCAGCGCTCCCTCCATAGAAACCGTCGTCGTCTCAGGGTTGGTTTATTCTGAGAATCAGTTTCCTGGGCGGGAAGCAGAGCGTTATCTTTTTAGCGTTAGAGTCAATCGCTGTGAATGGCGGCGAGTCAACTTTGCCATCCTAGATGCAGCCGTTCCGGTACATCTGTTAGCCGAATTTAATCTACGCCGAGACTATACTGAAGAAGGAAATTTAAAGTCGATAGTTCCATGGTCTATCGACTTTGCAGCAGCGCTTTCGTGAAATTCGACTCTGCCCGTGACTCTCTACCAATAAAATTATGATTTCACGTTTGCCAGAACGTTCAAATCTCTCATCAAGATTTACTCTTTTCAGAGGGGTGCGGAGCTACTGAGTCGCTTAACTCACAGTGGCGCTCATTCACGTCACATCATGGTGAGGAAAAATACGAAATCGACGCAAAGCCTAGCCAGACTATCATCCAAGGCAACCTCATCATTCTATAGAATATCCTAGAAACTAAAGAATATATGCGTTTTGCAGGATTTTACAGGAAGTGCGCCTACCCCCTATTGATACACGTCACTCAACATAACAAACTGCGAACATCGTCACAAATGTGCCACATTTTCTTCATTGAAAGGATTTAGGGGCCTCAAGGACATCTATGGCTGACCCAATACCGCTCAAAGAAGCCTTTGATCTCTATCGCGAAATTCAGCATCAAGTCACTCATCGAGCAAATCTCGACTGGATTCCGGACGAACTTCGGCAAACGACGGTTGTTGCCATGCAAGCCTGGCTCAAGCACCACAATGACTCCACGGAGGTCTGCTATGGTCCGATGGATACAGTCCGCAGATTCTCCGATGTAGCTCCGCCATTTATCCAGCGTCGACTATCTGGTTGCTACCACGAAGCGTTGGAGCTTTCGCTAGCTCGCTATGACGGCAACGACCTCCCAGATCGTTGCACATTAGAGGCTCGAATCAAGGGATGCACCCTCAGACTCGGTACCGCGCTTGAAATTATGGCCAACAAGCTCGTCGCAAGCACCCCAATCTAATTCCAACGCATCTGACTATTGCTGAGAACACCAGTATGCCGAGCAATGATTTCACCCTGCTGGAAGTGCAGCAAAATATCCATGAAATGATCGCCCAGCAGCAACCGCTTAGGGCGACGCTGGTTGCTATCACTGACTGGATCTCGTTGATAATGCCAGGTGCCCTGGTTTCGATTATGCGGTTCGATCCTGGGACTAACACTCTGAGCATGGTCCCGAGTACTCAGTTCTCTCAGGGCTATGTGGATCAAATGCAGAACATTCCCATCGGCCCAGATCAGGGCACCTGCGGCACGGCGGCCTATTCCCGAGAACTCGTAATTACTGACAATATTCAGAGTGATTCTAAATGGGAGGGGTACCACCACCTGGCAGAGACAGAGCGGGTTCGCGCCTGTTGGTCTATGCCCATTTTGACTGCAGATGGCGAGCTACTCGGCACCTTTGCCACATACTATCGTTCGGCGGCCTCCCCTACCGATGGCGCACAAAAAAACCTAAGCCGCGGTGCAGCACTGGTTGCACTGGCCATTCTTCGCCACCGGGATAACGAAGACCATATTGCACTCTCCGAATGGTATCGGACTCTGTTCGAAAATCACCCCGACGGGGTTTATACCTTTGATTTGGAGGGCCGTTTCGTTAGCGGAAATGCTGCACTCGAGCGAATCACCGGTTACTCGGTTGCTGAATTAATTGGCGTGCATTTTAACGAATTCATTCAACCAAGTGCACAGGAGCTGACCCAAACCAATTTCGATAGAGCACTGCGAGGGGAGCCGGTCACCTATGAAACGGCGGGCATTCACGCGGATGGCCGACCGTACTATCTCGAGATCATCAACTTCCCTGTGAGCATCAAGGGGGAAATTGTTGGTGCCTATGGCATTTGCCGGGACATAACAGAACGCAAGGCGCAAGAAGCCGAACTGCACCAGTTGCAGCGGGGCATTGAGGCCAGTCCCCATGGGGTTTTGATGGCGGATGCCCAACAACCAGATCATCCTGTGGTTTACGTGAATCCAGCGTTCTGTGAGATCACCGGTTACCCCCGGGAAGAAGTTCTGGGCCAGAACTGCCGCTTTCTTCAAGGCTCAGACACTGATCCGGAGGCCATCAAGGCTGTTCGCCGCGGGCTGGAGCAGAGGGCGGATGTTGATGTCACCCTGCTCAACTATCGAAAGGATGGAACCCCATTCTGGAACCACCTGCTCATCCGGCCAGTGCTGAATACATATGGAGAGTGCACACATTTTATAGGCATTCAGCAGGACATCACGCCGCAAAAAGAGCAGGAAGCCAAGATACGGTTCCAGGCCACCCACGACCTTCTAACCGGCCTGCCCAATCAGGCGGCCTTTACCAAGACCCTCGAGGGGCTTATCCAGCACTCCGCACAGACCGATGCACTTGCGGTTCTCTATCTGGACCTGGACGGATTCAAGCCGATCAATGAGGGGCTGGGACACCGGGTCGGCAACCGGATACTTCAAGTTGTCGCCCAGCGCCTCCAGGCTGTAATGCCCGAACAGGCCACCATTGCCCGGCTGGTAGGTGACGAGTTCGGCATCGCCCTTCCAGACCGCCCGGACCGCTCGGCCATCATTGAGCTGGCACAGAGGATCCTGCTGTCTCTTGGCGAACCTATTGAAGTGGATCAGCAGTTGGTTCACATCAGTGCCAGTATCGGCATTGCCACCAACGGAGATGAGGTTGTGCAGCCCCACCAGTTGCTGCAGTTTGCCGATGTGGCTTTAGGCCGGGCCAAGCGGCAAGGGCGTAATACCTGGCAATGGTACGGCGCGGGTAAGGCAGAACGGTTAAGACACAACGTTTCGCTGCGTCATGATATGCACACGGCCCTGAAGGAGAACCAGTTCGAACTGTATTACCAGCCACTGGTAGATGCCGTGACCGGCCGTATGCGCAGCGTTGAGGCATTGGTGCGCTGGCACCATCCGAGCCGCGGTTTGATATCTCCCGCGGATTTTATCCCATTGGCTGAGCAGACCGGACAAATCGTACCGCTGGGCCTCTGGATTCTCCGGCAGGCCTGCCAGGAAATGGCTGCATTCAATGCCGAGCGAGAGCGTGGCCTGCGGGTGGCCGTCAACATTTCATCGTTGCAGTTTATTCGCGATGGATTTCTGGATGACGTTTTCAGGGTTCTGGACGATACCGGCCTATCTCCCCAGCTACTGGAGCTGGAAGTCACCGAAAGTGTCTTGATCGACGGTGCTGAGCATGTCATCGAGCTTATGGAGACTCTCAAAGACCATGGTATCCGGGTGGCTTTGGACGACTTCGGAACCGGCTTCTCCAGCCTGAGCTATTTGCGGGACCTGCCGACACACAAGGTGAAGCTGGATCGGAGCTTCGTCCAGAACACCGCAACAGACCGGCGTATTGCTGCAATTGTTCAAGGTGTGATTACCATGGCACATCACATGGATATGATGGTTGTGGCAGAAGGCATCGAAACCCGGGAGCAGCAGGAAGACCTGGCCCGACGGCACTGTGACATTCTGCAGGGGTACCTGTTCGCCCGACCCATGCCGCTAGCTGAATTACGCTTACTTCCTGAAATTTTACCGGCTGATTCGAACGAATGAAGGCACGCACACCTCTAACTCGTCGCCTTATGGTGGCGGGGCTTTTAGCCGTTGCTTTAATTACACTGATTTTGGTCCCCATTGCGTGGCTAAACAAGGAGGCTCGATTTGAGCAGTCTCGCCTGACGGCTCAAGCCTTGTTGGATGCGGAACACGAGGCGTTGATGCAAGGTCTGAACGAAAGCCTTAATCATGCCCTAGCGATTTCTCAGTTCCCGACAGTACGACAGCACCTTTCGCGTGCACATCAAACTCAATCACCTTATCAAGACGACTGGTCCAAGCGAAATGCCGACAATCTAAAGAGTACCTTCGGGATCCTTCTGACTCACTTTAACCGTTACACACGAGTAGCACTTCTCGATTCTGAAGGGCAGCTACAGCTATCGACCGAAAGCTCCTTATCATACGGCGAGCAGCTAGCGAATGAGCCCTACTTCCAACGGGCGAAGACATTAGATGTCGGCAGTCTCTATATCTCAGCCCCCTATCTTGGTCAGTCCGACCTCGACACTGGAGAAACGCTCTATCAACTCGACATCGCAACCCCTGTCATCAATGCGGAAGGTCAGCGACTTGGCATCCTAGTACTGACGTTGAACTGGAACTACCTGCTCAGCACCCTGCCTCACGCGATGGGCACCCATGAGTACGCCTCAGCCTGGCTGGTCGACGGTCAGGGCCGCTGGTTGGTGCCTTCGAGCCTAGGAGCCCTTGCGTTCGGTGATTCGTTGCAACAAAAGCACATGGAGGTTTGGAGCACCGTGGAGGCCAAACCAGAGGGTGAGGTTTTGACGGACGACCAGCTTATCGTCTTCAGAACTCATGATATCGGGATGCAGCACTTTAGCAGTGCCGCCAATCAGGTTATCAGTGAATCTGGGAACGAACGTTGGCGCATCGGTATTGGTGTCACTCGGCCAGATGTTTCAATGTTGGTAGCAGAAGGCCGTAGAAAACTGAGCCTCGTCGTCATAATGTACGGACTGGCCATCGGGTTCAGTGTTTTTTGGGTGTTAAGCAATCACCGACAACGATCTTTGAAGGAAAAGGCTCAGCGTCTGACTCAGAGTGCTCGCGACTACACCCAAGAGCTAACCGACCTCTATGAGAACGCCCCCTGTGGCTACCACTCCCTGGATGAACTGGGCGTCATACATAAGATCAACCGCACGGAACTACAGTGGCTGGGGTATTCCCGGGACGAGTTGGTGGGCAAACGCTGCTACCGGGACCTGGTTACCCCGGAAACCCGAGACGCCTTCGACGAAGCCTTCAAGGCGGTATTGGGAGACGGTCACGAAGGCTCAGCCGAGGTCGAGCTGATGCGTAAGAATGGCGAGAGGCTCCCGGTTGCCATCGAAGCTACCGCCCAGACCAACGCCAACGGTTTCCAGTACAGCCGGGCCATGGTGTTCGATCTTACCGAGCGCAAACAGCTGGAAGATCTTCTGACCAGACAGGCCATGACAGATCCCTTGACCGGGTTGGGCAACCGGCGATTCCTGGAAACCCAGGCAGAACTGGAAATTCCCAGAGCCCGCCGGAGCGCAGAGCTTCTGACGCTGATTGCCGTAGATCTTGACCGGTTCAAGCGAATCAATGACGAGTACGGCCACGATGTGGGTGACCGGGTGCTCCAGGAGTTCGCAAAGACGGCCCAGGCTGAGTTACGCGATGGCGACATCCTTTGCCGAATGGGCGGTGAGGAATTCACTGTTTTACTGCCCAACACCAGCAAAGAAGATGCTTTGATGGTGGCAGAGAGGCTTCGGACAGCCGTCGAGGCTAACCCGGCAGAGGTTGGTACTAACGCGACGGAGGGTGGCTATCTGCCCTATACCGTTTCGTTGGGGGTTACATTGGTTCTTCCTGATGAGAGCTCACTGAAGCCGGCCATCAAGCGAGCTGACCAGGCTCTATATGCGGCTAAAGAGACCGGACGAAATCGTGTGTCCTGGCAATCTCCTTAGGAGCTTTAATAACAATCGCCCTATTGCTCACTTACTTGGCTGGCTTGAATCGGATCTCTATTACTCATGAAATTAACCTCCCAGGATCTTAGGCTTCAGGCTTGGCTACTCATTCTGTTTCTTTGCGGCATGTTCGTCGGCGGCTTGGAACTGCTCACCAATATTTTTCCCATTATGCGCCTGCCGGAAAGCATCCGGCTCTCTGCAGAGGGTGCAATAGCTGTTCTCGCAGGATCGGGTGCAATGACAGCTATATTCTTCAAAAAGCCACAATGGCGGCTTATTTTCGGCTTGACCTTGCTGGGACTTGCGGGCTACACCCTCGGGCATAATTGGTTAGCGGGCAACGAAGACAGCGGCTTATCGCTGTTAACAGGCCAACTCCGCCTAGAGAATCCGCCGGCCATCATCGTCCTTATTTTGTCCGGTGTCGCACTGCTGGGATTAACAAGCCCCCTTGGACGTCTCTTTGCTTTCCTCTCCGGCAGCACTGGAATCGCTGTGGGCGGCTACACTGTGTCGGCACATCTTCACCAGGGAGTCGCTGGCGAACTGGGTGGATTGGTGGGAGGCTTTTCTCTGCTTGCGGGATTATTCTGTTTTGCGTTCGGTATTGCACTACTAATTTTGTCCCAACGAGACCAGGAAAAACCCTTCCTCCTCAAGCGAGACAGTCTGTTGGTCGGCGCCATAGGAATTCTGGGCACATTTATACTGTCCCTGATAGCCAGCTGGGGGGCGCATGAAGAACGGCACCAGGCAGCCGCAACCGCGCTGCAATATCATTCACACAAACTTGAATATGAGCTGAACGATTCTGTCGCAGTTATCAACAGACTTGCAAACCGGTGGGCTGCGCTCAACTTCAATATTCCTGTGATTCTTGAGCAAACAGAGACCCGTTTGTATTTCAAAGACATTCCGGCACTTGAATCTCTCATGCTGTTCCGAGAAGGGAGTTCTTTGCAATGGCGCCGGAGCCGCGGATCGGAATCCTTGTTGTGGGTGATGGATCAAACCGTCACTCCCAATGTACTTCGGTGGATTCGAGAGGCCCGGGAGAATCGGCAAGTCAGCTCATGGATATTCCCGGACCCAACCCGTCCATTTACGGGAGTGGCCTTCATACGCCCTTCAGTGGATGACAGTGCCTATTTTCTGGCAGTCTTTAACGTCGCATCTTTGCTCGATCTCGCGAAAAACGTGAACTATCAGGATTTCAAGATTGGGCTGTACCACACTGATAACCCGATGGTGGAAAGGGCTATTGCCAATCATCATGCAGAGTTTGATGTATTTGAGCACTTGCGTATTAACGTTCCAAATGGGCCTGAGATGGTCCTGACGGCGACCGCTGGAGCGGAATCTTTCTTGACGTTGCGCGGTATCCTCCCCTCCGCCCTGTTCAGTTTTGGCGTTTTTATTAGCTATTTGCTTATCATAGGACGAAGTCTGCTAACGATTCAAAAAGAACAGGCACGTGAAATCACAACGGCGGAACAGCGCTTCAGATCTCTGTTTACCCAGTCTCCGAATGCAGTCTTTGCCTTTGATCGTCATGGCATTTATCAAGCTGTAAATCCCGTTGCTCAGCGAATCGTCGGGGTTACCAACGCAGATATCGGCGTCACACATTACCGGGACGTTATAACTCCGGAAACCACGAACGACGAAGATGTTTCACTCTTTAATAACGCATTTCTTAATGCAGTTGCTGGCCACCCGCAACACCTGGAAATAACGTTCCAAACTGCCTCCACTGGTACGCGGATCTTTGATATGTCCTTCGTGCCCACAGTGGTGGATGCGCAAATTGTCGGTGTCTTCGCCCTGGCAAAAGATGTAACTGAGCAATATCAGGCTTTAGAAAAGCAGAGAATATTGCAGCGCAGCCTCGAATCCAGCGATAACGCTGTCATCGTGGTGGATACCCGTGAAGAGTCTCTGCCTGTCGTTTTTGCAAACCCAGCCTTTACCAGCATGACAGGGTACACCCGAGAGGAAGTTATTGGCTCACCAGTGAAATTACTGGTAGGGCCCGAGACCAACCCGACAGACATAGAAAGCATCCGCGACACGGTCAAAGCCGGCCAAACATCGACCACTACTTTGAAAAGCTACTGTAAAGATGGAACCCCGTTCTGGAACCATGTCTCGCTGGCGCCGGTAAGAGACGATAAGCAACGTGTTACTCACTACGCTGCCATCATGACGGATATCTCCGAAAAGAAAGAACAGGACAACCGGCTCGCATATCAGGCCACCCACGATGTACTAACCGGCCTGGCGAACCGAAGCTTGATGGAAGATCGGTTAAAACACGACTTCGCACTGGCCAGACGAAATAATCAGCATCTCGCTGTTTTGTTTATCGATCTCGATGAGTTCAAGCCCATTAACGATACGCTTGGCCATAAGATCGGCGACGCGCTCTTGATCAGCGTTGCTCGAAAACTCGAAAGCATCACCCGTCCTGAGGACACCCTGGCCCGCTTTGGTGGTGACGAATTCGTACTGCTTTTACCGGACTTAGGCTCTCCCTGCCACGCAAATGACGTGGCAGAACGCATTCTCAATGTGATTGCTGCGCCTCATCAAGTGGGGGCTCATGAGTTATACATCTCGGCCAGCATCGGAATAAGCCTGCTCCATGAATATGTTGAGGAACCTGAGAAACTGATCCAGCAGGCTGACATGGCCATGTACAAAGCAAAACAACAAGGTCGAGACACCTACGAGGTCTATTCGGAAGACCTGGATAGCAAACTGTCCAAACGGGTAGCCTTGCGCAACGAGCTGCAGGAAGCCATTAAATCCAATCAGCTCTTCCTGTGCTACCAACCCCAGGTTGATCAAAACGGTGACATCTGTGGCTTGGAAGCATTGGTACGCTGGAAACACCCAGCGAAAGGTTTTATCTCACCGGCAGATTTTATACCGATCGCTGAAGAAACTGGCCAGATTGCCCATCTTGGTAAATGGGTAACCACGCAGGCCTGCAAAGACGCGAAGCGCCTCTTGGAAATGGGAATGCTGACGGGTCGAATGGCCGTAAACCTCTCACCGTTGCAGTTTCACCGTCCTGGCTTTCTCACCACTCTCAGAGGGATTCTCGACGAAACCCAGCTGGCGCCGGAGCACTTGGAGCTAGAGCTCACCGAAGGCATTCTGATGAAAGACAGCGAAGGTGCAATCGATATTCTGGATGCCTTGAACGGCATGGGCATTGCCACTGCCATCGATGACTTTGGTACTGGCTACTCCAGTTTTAGTTACCTGAAAGACCTGCCAGTCGACAATATCAAGATTGATCGGAGTTTTGTGGACAACGTGACCACTAATGAAAAGGATGCCGCTGTATGTAAGGGGGTAATTACCCTGGCCCGGGAAATGGGGCTTCATGTAGTAGCCGAGGGTGTTGAGACCGAGGAGCAGTTCTCTTACCTGAAGAGTCACGGTTGCGAGGCGTTCCAAGGATATTATTTTGCCAAGCCTATGGAGTTTGACAATCTCGTGCACTGGATTCGGTCAGTGAAATGAGTTGGATTGGGGGGGGCTATAAGCAGCAAATTGCCGGCAGATCTCGTCAATGCGGATCATCCCAACAGATCCCGAAGCAAAGCCGCACACTGATGGGCTTGCTCCGCAGGCCACTCCACCACAACCGCGCTGCCGGCGCGGGGGATTCCGATGCGGATGGTGCTACATTGACTCGAGACTGACGGAGTGTCCGGCACAGGCGCTGCGGCTGGCAGACGGGGACCGGAACGAATCCAGGTGTTTCCGGTGCTTTACCCGCACTCTTCGCGCTTCGCTCATCCAACGCCGGACCATGTTGGCGTTGAGGCCATTTCCAGCGAAATCCGGGAAACAGACGCCCAGGGCTTCAGACATTCGGCGACGTTTTTGGTAGGGCCTGGTTACGCTTATGTTGGTCATATTAAGTGTCCACTTAAAAATAAGTGGACACTATCCTGGCCGCCGCAGCGCTTGGCTCAAGATGGGTTTACCGGACGGTTACGAATGAAATGGCTGCGATTAGTTTAGAGGCTCTGGCAGGAAGCCCTGACTCGAATGTTCGCTTGTGTTTAGTGAGCCTGGGATACGGGACGGTCGCAAAGCGAACATTCAGACTTGGGGGTAACGTGCTTGTTTATCGGCGCCCATGCGAGCAGCGAAATGGGCGTCCGTTGGAAGGCCGGAGGCCTGGAACGTATTACAACTATTTGTTAAGTGCTTTACTCCAAGTCCTTGACTTGGTGACCTCCCACTCTGTTTTCAGAATTTTCTGCAGCTCCTCGACAATGACCTCAATTTTTTCATCTTTAAGGGTCATCGTATTGAAGTCGTATACGTCCTTTTTCACGCCATCAAGGACTTCAAAGAGTCGCTTCGTTTCAGGCTCATTCTGCTTGAAGAGCATTTTCAGCTTTGATGCCAACCGATAATACTGAGAGCGCTTCTCGGTCAGAGGCCCGAAGACGTTTTCAATTTCCTGCTCAAACCTTTCGAAGGCCGGATCATCACCGTGATTGGCTGCGTCACGCTTGTTCTCAACAGCCATGTTGCGCCTTACCGATAGGAAATGGAGCTCATGTACCACTTGGCAAAGTTGAGAACCGGTTTCTCGAACTTCTTGAAGCCATTGATGCCGAAATTCAGAAACTTTGTTCTCGTGTTCATCCTTCCTTGATTTTTCAGCTAACGAATTCTGAGACGTCACGGCCGACCTATTCGAAAAATACGTTACAGTCGCTGCAGCAACGACTATGAGAATAGTTATTAAAAATGGCAGGTTTTGAAGCAGGATATCCCACCAAGAACTTGGAGATTCGGCTAACTCCAGCGGAATCTTGCCATCAAAGACTATTACATAGCTTGTCTGCGTCTGACTCATAAACGCCCTGTACAATTAACGGCGCGCTCTGCGGAAAATTTTTTCGACAGCAGCGCTTTGTTAAGTGATTTCAATCCAATGCTATCCATCTAGTGACGCCAATTAAGACACCAAGAGAAATGTAAAACCCCCAAACTGAAAAGGATTTGGCGGCTTCAAACTGTAGTTTCGACATATTACCAACGGGCATGACGGAATAAAGGTCTTGCTCGGTAAGGCTTCCAGCTCGTAGCTTGGAAACAAACTGGTTATACGAATTGCGAAAGCCCTTTTCTAGGGCTAAGTAGTAGGCGTCAAGAGCCAAAAATACCACTGTGGGTAAAAGTGCAATCCAAGCATAATCTGGTTTACCTTTATCAGCTATTATCACAAGGACAGCAGCTACTAAGGTCACGCACCATGCTTTGCAATTGGTGCTATTTGCTGACATTCGCTGAATGACATTTTGGATTATTCCAAGGTGCGTCTGAATCGAGGCTGCTTCGGGGTCGATTTGGAGCGGATCTTCATTCATATTTAGTTCCGTTTGTTCTTGATAGCGTGGTCAATCCAGCCAGAAATATTTGCAGCGATATCCCGATAGGCTTGTGATGGATCAGGATCGTAACACGGCACCACAGATGACAGCTTTCGGCCGTCATTAAAAGTGAATTCATCAAAGGGGTTGGCGCCCTTTCGGCACGTGCCATTTCTTGCGCATCTAATATTATGTATGTGGATTCCGATAATGGCTTTACCTTGGTTCCAAGCCCTCTCTATCTCGTATCTCACCCAAGGACGTGAGGCAGTCTCTGAACCAATAAGAACAATCACACACCTTTTATACTTCATGTTTTGATCGATCCAGTTTTGTACAGCTGCCTTACCACTCCTTTTGAGCCGCTCCCACTCATTTGCATTTACTGCAGAGTTCCCTTCAATTGCTCCAATGTTTCGTATTTGCTGAACACGCATAACATCATTAGCGAAATGAAAGCTGTAGAAAACGGGAATTTTCGCCACTTTTTTCTCCTTACTATTCAGCGTCAATGCACCGCCAATTACACCACCGGCCAGTAAACCACCTATGCCGGGTACCAACACATTGCCCAGAAGTGCGCCGGCTGCTGGCCAGAAAACTTGCTCCACTCTGAATTGGCTAACTCGTTTTTTTGGCGCCTTCAATGTTATTGGGCGTGGGCTCCTGCTATGTGCCATCAAAAACCTATTGAAAATCCAGATATTGTCACTAGAGATTGCTAATCCAAGCTCCTGAGTTTGATCCAGCATCAAAAGCTGCGTAGCCAGACCTTCCGGTTTGTCTATCAGTTCCTTCATCAATCTTCTTGTACAACTGAAGATATTCGTTCCCGTACCAATTCCCAGAGTCATCTTCGGTAGGAATAATTAGCATTTTTCCATACCCCTTTTGGGAATCGGCATACCCAATCTCCCACGGACACCAACGTGATTGAGTGGAGTTGCTCGTGGCCAAAAACAGAAACCAATCTGTTGTCGTTATTTTTGACTTAATCTTACTTGCGGTCTCCTTGTTGGGCGAACTTGGCATTTCATTGTCTTCCCAGTCTATGTATACATCCCACCCGTTCTCTTTCAGCAGGACTTGAAGCCCTTTCGCCAGCTCTTGATCCTTATGGCTATGACAAAGAAATGCTGTTTGTTTATTCTTAGACAGTGCTTCATTCAAAGACTTAGCAACGACAACACTTCCTGATCTTCCCGCTGCGGACCTTAGATGTTTTGTTTTAATCGCCAATTTTTACTCCAGTTCCAATTTTCAAGCCAAGCACTGAACGCCAGCCAGCATGCGCTGGTACGGAATGTAGGCTAAGCCGCAATGTAGTAGCCGTCGCCGTGACCGGCCTTGTATCGCCTATATCGGCTGACACACAGCCAAGTGCATCTTAACTCTCGTCTGCTTTCTCTAGCGCTGTATTATTTTGAATTGTATCCGAATCAGATTGCTGGATGGTTAATCCCACCACAGAACCAATTAGCACGACAAGCAGAACAAGGAAACCGTTCCGAAGTGACTGATATGCGGCTTCGTTCCTAAGATGCCTAACGACATTCATCTTTTCTTGTGCATATAGAGCTTGACTCAAGTACAACAAGCCGCCACTTTTCTGCCTGAGCGCATGTTGAGTCCCGTACCCGTAAACGGCCAACGTCTTTAGAGCACCTAAAGCCGTTACTCCAGCAAGCAGCATATATATCGATGCGAATCCACATGCTATCGAAACGAGCCCTGCATATGGGTTTTCGGGCACAAACTTCGCCAAAGCACCGCTAGCCGCTGCCAAAACGGTCAAGCTTACACTTAGCCCTAAAGTGAATTTTGATGTCTTTTCATCTATTTTCGTTGCCCGCTCATGCTCTTCTTTGATTCGGTCCTTTAAAACTCCTTCGTCAAGCTCTGCATACGGTGTGGATTTTTCCGCGACCAGCGCTTTATTACTCACATCCCTCATTATTTTTCTTTTGTTCCTCAAGAACGCAAATAAAGGAAGAGCTTCTTCAAAGGCCCTATACGCGTACTGCTTCATTTGTCACCCACCAACCAGTTGGCAATGTCTACGTCGAACCTACGCTCATCGCTAACAAGCCAGCCCCACTCGCCTGTCGGGTTGATTTCGATAAAATAGTAGCTGCCATTACTTTCTATCAAGTCGATGGCCCCAAAGTTAAGGCCGAGCACTTCGAGCAACTTCAAGCACTTCCTCTCTATACCATGAGGCAGATCAACTTCCGTATATTCAATAGCGTCACGATCAACAACTCGCCAGTCTCCGTCTATCCCTCGTCCGGCCGAAGTTATTTTCACTGCGGTCACTTCTCCTCCAATCACCGTCACTCTGAGGTCAATTTTTGGTGACACGTACTCCTGTACGGTCAGAGGAGCGGCAGAGATATTTTCATCAGTGAACTCTGACGAGCATTCTATGGTTGAGTAGGTAAATAGAGTCTCGTTATTATCCCGAAGCAAGACGGTGTCCAACGACTTGATAATTGCCCTATTATCTATCTCTCGAAGCCTGGCATAATCATTTCCTATCAATGTTTTGGGTGCTTTGAACCCTATTCTCCTGGCGACTGACAATTGATATGCTTTTGTTTCTGCTAAATACGTAGCGTTCAACGGGTTCATCCACCTAGCTTGGTCAAAGATAGCTAGACTTCTTAGAAACCCCATCCACTGGCTCCGGGACAACTGTTCATCGATACTTAATGACTCACCCGGTGTATTCCTTAAGAAAACTGGCTGTCGGTAATACACTGCCCTGAGATCAGTTGTTATTCGATAGTTGGCTCCGTTCATCCTCACTTCTAGGGACTCTTCTTGAACATCCATAGTTAAGCGGTAGCTCTCAAAGTTTTCTCGGTTCAAACGAACGTATTTAGCTTTTCGCCTCTCAAGTTCCTGAACGACAAGGTCCGCTGAGAAGTCATAGAGACTAGAAACCACTAGACAATCAACAATCATTCTCCTTTTTGGTCCTCGCCCGTTTCCTGATCACATTTCTTGGATACCAATGCGCCATATTTCGACCCAGGGGATACAAGGGGAGCAGATCCCGACACCCAGTAGCCTCTCTGATCGTTAAACACAGCATCTTCAGGCATTTCTGGATGTTTCGAATATGGCTTTCTCTTCGCATGCTTAAGCAATAAATGATCATTCATTGATAGACTCCTCCTTTGTTTCGATAACGCCGCCAGTACGAGCAGCTTTGTAGTGGAGGCAAAGCCGCAATGCAGTATGCGTCGCCGTGCCTGGAATTGTTAAGGCTTTCGCCCAGTAGTGATCTGGTTCGAGAGCTCCGGCAATACATAGATCGTCCTTAGCATTGCCTCAGCAATTTCTAAGGCAGCTACCAGCTCCGGCAGACGCGCGACCTCTATCTCATGAGCCGCGACATTCCCGAGAAAGCGATGACCATGCAGTATAGCCGCTTGGTTATTTGAAAGTATCCCGTTGCTGGCCAAGCCATCTATTAGCTTTTCAAGGTTACTCCCCTTGACTCCCCGATCTTTGCAGATTGCTTCGATTAATGCGCGCAGCCCAATAGCAGTTAACAAAGGCAACTGAGCATTCATTGCTCCAACAATTTCACGATAAATCGATCGAATCTTCGGTGGCAGCAAATAATTTTCATTGAAGGTCTGATGTTGGGTTTTTGACTTAGGGTAAGTTCGCCACCTCAAGTCCATCTCGCCGATGTGAGGATTCCAGTCGCCCTCATCCCATTCAGAAATCGCGTACGCGTAACTGTCACAGCCTGCACATTGGCAAAAATAGTGGTTCTCACCCCACTTCTCGACTTCCATTGGGTGCGGATCCACGGACCGTTCCGCTATCACAGCGTGATTTGTGGGACGCTTACACTCCCCGCAGTAGACCCTTATCGTGCTTCCTATCGCCATACCTTCAATGCCCAGCAGCTAGGCAGCGCGATTCATCATTGCAAAAATTTGACTGCGTCGTTATCACAGACTTTGAACCGTCAATCGCGCTACACATAAATTGATAAAACAATAGCTTAGCCTAGCATGACCATCTCAGCCATGTGATCATTCAGCGTCTGCAATTTGCACCGTCAATCATACTGGATGAAATTACTGTGATTAGCCTGGAGGCTGTGGAGGCAAGCCCTCAATCGAATGTTCGCTTTTGTTTCTAGCGAACCTTCGGCAAGTCATCCCAGCAGGTCGTATACGCCGGCGACAAATGCCCCCGCCGCATCGCATAAGCCGCAGGCCCGGCCTCTCTGGCCATGTAGACCGTCGCCCTCGACTTCCGGTTGACGGTATCCATCACCGCCATCAGGCGTTCCGATCTGCCATTGTCTGACGCCTGCTCCTGCGCGGCTTGGAAGAGATCCTCCTGAACACCCGACTCATCCACCAGCTCCCCCAACATAACGCCGGCCTTGGCGTAATCAAATCCTTCCCGGTACATCGGTCGAAGCAGGTTCAGAGCCTGCTGCACAATAACCCGGGAGTCCTGGCTGGGCTGGATGAGCTTCACGCTGGCACTGCGTGAATACTGCGGCGCCGTCGCCTTGAACGGATTGGTTCGGATGAACACCATCAGTT
>Ga0208449_1000318_pt1 | contig 37524 bp, 41 predicted proteins | sample MalvireepMed_s17_FD_184247 | JGI IMG/M metagenome (GOLD analysis project Ga0208449, IMG submission 184247) | Marine viral communities from the Global Malaspina Expedition - Malaspina viral metaG DeepMed_s17 (SPAdes) (version 2) | ecosystem: Environmental > Aquatic > Marine > Oceanic | place...
GGTGTAGGCCATCGTCTTCATGGGAGCAGTTTCGCCCCCCTCTTCCTTTCAAGTTGTCTATGCCCACGAAGGTTTGTCCCTTATGGAAAGAAAACACAACGTCAAAGTTATGCCCGCACTCGCCCTCAACCGAAACGGATGCCTGCACCCCTCTGGTCTTCCGAAACCTGTGAGCATTATTCCCGTCCTGAAGCCCGACATCCATTACATGAAAGTAGTTGTCCGGCCCACCACAGCCCCTTACAGGGCAGAGTAAGACACCTCTGTAAATCCCCCATGTGTCTTCGGCTCCAAACCTATCAGAAATTCTTAGCTGTTCTGTTCCTGCCATGTCACTGTTATCTCCGCTCTTTCTTCTCCGCGTGGACACCATTTCTTCTCGACGTACATCTGGGCAATCTGGTTGTCGTCTTCCCATAGTCCCGCCTCGGTCAGCCCGTCCACCACGGGCTTCAGCAGGTTGTCAGAGTCAGGCTTCTTCGTATGTAACGCGTAAGGGTCTGCAGTAATCACCTTTTTCGCAGTTCTCTTGGGCCAAGGGAGCCACACGTCGAGCATCAGGGCTACCGGAGTGCCTTCAGGGGCCTTCGGCGGCCTCTCCGTGGACGCTGTGTCCCTGACTAAGTCCATCCACGACCGGACACGCTTGTTGTTGTAAGCCCCGTGCCTCGATATGCTCACCGACTTGGGAGCAGCAAGGCCGGGGACTGTGATCTTTATCCTTGTCATTCCAAATTCCTTCCTTCCTTGGAATTCATTCTAAATTAGCTGGACTGTTTCCCAACATGCGATTTGGAATGTCAGTCATCGTGTCTCCTTTGATTGCCACTTTTTAGGAAAACTTGTATCTCTTGGAAAAGGTGTCCCTGTTGCTTCTAAAACTTTATAGCCCAGTGGCAGCAGTCGGTGGTATCCAGCCTTAGACCGATGCAACAATCCTAATCCTTTCAGTTCTTCAAACTGGTCTTCAGAAAATCCACAATCCCGCGCCATCTTGCTTCTTGGGTGCATACCTGATTTACCTGTGGTACGCCATCGGCAAGCTAGTAATATCATTCGTTCCGGGTTAGAAATCGACCCCTCAAAAGTTGTGCGTAATTTCTTGGAGTAACTGAAGAAAGTCATCCTGTCTCCTTCAACTCTCTTATCATCTCCTTGAGTTCAGCAACTTCCTGACGTATTGAAATCACTTCGTTGTATAGTAAAAGTTCATTGTCAACTATGTTTTTCTGTTTGAATTTAGATACCCCTGACACAAGCGTTTGTCCTAAATTCTTAATAGAAATCCGCATGTTGATTATGTCGCTCTCATCAAGCGGGATAGGTCGAAGGCATTCTGCTGCTTCATCTTTTGTAAGATATTTCCACGGTGCTGAACTGAAATTCAAACCATAAATTGAACTTTTTTCAAAGACAGCGTTCTCATGGTCGAGATATGCATAATTACTTTTTTCTTCAGTCATCCTGTCTCCTTCTCTTTTGCTGCGTGATCTTTGCAATAATATCCTTCTGGAAAACCAAGCCATCCCCTGAATATAGGTGTCATAAGGAAAATAAGTCCTTCAATAACAGGGGAACCACAATCAACCATTACTGACTGAAACTCCTTTCCTTCTGGATAGTTGTCGATGGATATTTCAACTTTGTTGGTGCAATACATTTTGGAATCAGTCTTCGCTGGTTTATCTTGTCCTTGACAAAGCCGCTATCTTCTCTGCTTCCTTGATTGCCTTCGCCTTATCATCACGCTCTATGTCAAACTGCGATGGTCTAATTCTGCAATCCAAATCCTGCCATGAAAAAACCGTTGCTCCGCGCATGTGTTCCCTGACCTTTATTTCAGCGTCAGGTTTCGTTCTGTTCTGGCGGTAGTGTTCTTGAACCCAGTGCCTCAACGCAAGTCGCCTCTCTCTCCCCGCTGGAATATCTCTGAACTTGAATACTTCTCTAGCCCCGATAGGGTCTGTTGGGACAAGAAGGCTGCTCAAATGACCAAGACCTAATTCAACCGTCCATTGATACCTCCGGGAAAATTGAACGCCGATAGCCACCTGTATCTGTTGAGACTTCAGGGCGTCCGTATCTGCGTCAGGGAACGCTCCTAATGTCAAAGTTTTCCAACTTCCGTTTCCTGTGGAACCCATGATCGACTGGAAGGTTTCAGCGTGAGCAATCTGAGTGTCAAAAAAACCGTGAGTGAGTTCAACCATTTCAGGCATAACTAATTTGACTCTCCCGCGAACTTCAGCAGGTTTTACCGACCTGTATCTTGAAACCACGAAATGATTTACGTCCATGTTGTCAGTGTCATGACCAATAAGTGTCGTGTCGAGTTCGTATGTAAGAGCAGCTAATGAACCGTCAGTGAATATCCCGAAGTCAGAATCACCACGTATCTTCTTGAACTCGTCAAGTAAAATATATGGCTCTGCTTTTCTAAAGTACCGCTCATCCACATAACCGCCTTGAATCGGCTCATATCTTGATAGCGATATTACGAATAACAGATGGTCAATCGCTTCCTGTAACTTGTACCCAGATTTCGTTTCACTAAGTAACTGCTCGTCGTTAATTAGTACGTTGAAAAAGTCGCGTCCGATTCCGCATTTTTTACAGTATCCGCGTGACTTGCGGCTTTTCTTTTCTGGAATCATCCAGTGGTGTATGCAATCAAATATCATCCTGTCTCCTCTTGTACGTAGCTGGTTGGTCGCCATCCGCAGTGGATGCAAAAGACGGGGTCGTTTGTTTCACCCCGCTGGGCTAACTGCCCCTTACATTTCGGACAGGCTTTCAATGTGTTGATGTTGTAGTGCGCTACGACAGGCCGTTTGCTGAGTTCAATCTGCTCCGATCTGCTTAAACCAGAGGCGCGCCGGACTTGTTGATACCTCACATTTCGGCACTCCCGACAAACGGGATAAGTATTCCCATGCTTGGAATGGTAATAAGTATTGGCTGTCGTCATCTGATGGCCAGCGGTGCAGGTTTCCTTCTTCCTCATTCCAATCTACTGACTTACTAAATAAAGGAGGGTGAGCCAGACACCACTGGCAATAAGGGTGTTCGTCACCATCATGTATCGTTCAAATTTAGTCATCCTGTTTCCTTCCCTATTGGGCAGTTTGTGTTGTGAAGTTCCATTTGCGGAATCTGGCAGCATGTGTGGCAGGCGCACTCGCACGGCTCACTGCTGTCTCTGTTCGGGAATAAGCCTGAACACTTGTTATGCCAGTGGTGCATACATGCCGCGGCTATCACTCTGAGTCCACCAGTTGTAATGGCATAGCCATTCTTCCGCACGTACAGGTGGGGCAGTGATTAGGGTTGGTGGTAGAAGATCCAACAAATTCTTTTATCCTGTAAGCAGTATCACCTGCCTCTGATGTACGGCTACATTCAACAATGTAACCCATCGACCGTAAGTCAGAGATTCGCCCCGTAAACCCCTTAGTACCAACGTACTCAGCAATGTCATCTCTGCGATGCCATCGGCCATCTCGCATGAATACAAACATCCGACGTTTGTGGCCTTTCCACCGTTCCCAATCTGATGGGTTAGGAATAAACGGCCTCATCCCAGACAAACTTATTTGAACCATTAGTTCCTCTCTTTCAATATTTGAAACGCCAGTGCTGCCTGCTGCGGGACTACTCCGTTGCCGAGGATACGAAGCTGTGTAGATCGAGCCAGCCCTCGGGCCAGCCCATCAGCCACTCCACGAACCGCGGGTTCAGGCGTTTCCTGCTGCCGACCTGATCGCCCAGCTTGTAGTGTGCTATCCCCCCCATCTTCATCGTCCCCCCCTCCGCTTCGGACTTGACCGGTGTTCTCCACTGCCGGTGCGAGGTCTGGTCTTCGGCTGATGACATCTCGCCACTCTGCGCCTGCGCCTGGACCTGGTGGGAAAGCATGTTCTGCATATTCCCCGCCAGTGTGCCAGCCGCGTCCTCGTTTGCTGACGGGGCTAGCCAGTTCTGAACGTCGTTCGGAAGGTTTTTGTTGAATCCTGTCGGATGTTTCTCCGTCGTTGTATGACCCTTCCCGTCCCTCGCTTCTGGCGTTGCCCATCGGCTCGTTACTTGTGGAAGTGCGTCCATCCGACTCTGCCCGTCTTTCCTCGTTAGTGCCTCGTCCGAGTAATCCCCTTTGTAGTCCCGGGCTGCTGGAGTTGGCCAATGCTGTGCGATCGCTGGTAGCCCGTGTCGAGGGTCGTTCGATATATTCCCCCGTTTCTCCGGGTCGTTCGCTCTTGCTGTGGGCCATAATGAAGACGCGCTCTCGGCGATGCGGTGCGCCGACATCACTCGCTCGTACACACATCCATTCCGCATCGTACCCGATTTCGGAAAGTTCTCCGAGAACGGTTCCAATTCCATCTCGAACAAGGACACCTGGGGTGTTCTCCAACCAGAGAAATCGGGGTCGTATCTCAACAGCCAGTCGCCGGATATGCTCCCAGAGCCATCGCTCGTCATCGGTTCCTTTTCGGTTTCCGGCGACACTGAACGGCTGGCAGGGAAAGCCCCCAATGATCCAATCCACTTTGTCAGCAAACGGTCGGCAGTCGAGGGTTCCGGTATCAGACCAAACAGGTGCTGCATCCATGAGTCCCGCTTCAATATGGTCAACCACGAGCGCGGCTGCCGGTAACTCTCGTTCCACGTATAAGACGCACTTAGCTTCTGGATTCGCGAGTCGGAATCCGAGATCGAGTCCGCCGCCACCGGTGTAGAGCGAGATGTAGGTTTGCTGTCCGGTATGTAGAGCCACATTCCAAACCTTTCTGTCCTGAACTTTGGAATCATTCCAAGCTGTGGGTGGACAGTTATGCCAACTGCGACTTGGAAGAAGTCTTCAGCCGGTCCTGTAATTCGTAGTAGGTTGGACGTTTGCAGTCTTCGGGATGGTTCTTGTCACAGGTGCAGTCGATATGGCCTTCCTGGTACGGCTGCCCGCATACGGTGCAGACAGTCATCTCGACAATGCCGTTTGTCAGTATCCATTTGTTAATCATTCTGTCTCCTCTTCTACTGTCTGCCACCACGGTTTACCGACAAACGCTATCTGTCTAACGAACTTGAGGTAGCGGTTGCAGTTAGGGCAGGTTGCCTTGATGTGCTTTCCAGACCGGCTGAACTCAGGCTCCACGGTTTCATTGCATCTTGGACACTCGATTGCCCTGTCATCTTCAACGACCTCTGCGATTAAATCTGGCTCCGTCATCCCGATGCCCCGTTTCTTAGGCTTTGGAACTGCTCGCAGAAATCGCTGACTACGCAGTAGTTCTCGCACCGGACATTGACACCCGGGCGATGTTCGATCATCCACCCCGGCTTCATCTTGTTGGCCGGGTTCCCGGCCCATGCCACGGCATCGGCCTTTGAGTCGAACAGCTTCCGCGCCCTTGCGCTTGTGGCGTTATTTTTCAGAGCAAATTTTGTAGGTCGTTGCCACCTTTCTTCCGATGTACACTCTGGAAGCACCTGTTCAGCTTCCTGATGCAGGCGCACACGTTCCTCGATGAACGCCTTTGCCTTATCCTCAGACCACAGCGGTACGTCGTGTGTCTCTGCGCCAAGCTGCGGGTAACTGCTGTCTCGCCTGGCTTCCAGCTTCGACCAGTCCCGGTAGATTGCAACGATCTTCAGTGCGTCAACCTTGAACCCGTTGGCGTGCAGAAGGCAGGCGTACATATTCAACTGCTGCTCGTACTCGTCCGGCACGACGGGCTTGTCAGGGTAGAACTTATCGCGCCTGAACTTCCATGCGGTGACAAACTTGTAGTCCGATATGGTCCAGCTTCTTTGATCTTCGGCCAGTATCAAAGAGTCGGTCTGCCCGGATATAGTCCAGCCGTTCACTTTCGCAAACAGTCGTTTTTCGTTTATTGCATTACGACTTTGCTCACCAGCCCGTTCAAGGAGCAGGTGTATAAGCTGCCCATACAGCGCAAACGTCCGCTCTGATACGTCCTCGACGATCTCGCCATCGTGTGTATCCAAGAGTGCTGTCTGCCTTGGTGGTGCAAGCAGCCCCGTGACGCTCCGGTCGGCACTGCCCTTTGAGTAGCTGTCGCTCTCGACGGCCTTTACGAGGGCTTCGGGGAATCCCTTTTCGTTGGTTATTTTCATCAGTTGTCCTTCTCTGTTTCGGGTTGTTTCGGGTTATACGGTCGTCGTGCTTTCGCCGGTGTTCCAGTCAAGGGTTTCGACGGTATCACCAGCCTCGTCCTCGCCGGGCTTGTTTTTAATCTCTGTGACTGTGCCGTCAAGTTCTATCCCGACCTGCACCATCGGTGACAGGTAGTCCAGGCTTACGTGCTTTCCCAGTGCGAGCCTGAGAGTCTCATCCCGGACGATCTGCGAGGCTACTGCCTCAGTGATGTTGAGTGTAGGCTCGACGATCCCGGCGATAAGCAGGTCTTTTATGATGTTGAGTGCCTGGGCGCGCGCTATCTTCTGATCGGTGGTCAGTCGAGGCTCTGCGTCAGGTACAGCCTGTGCCTGCTGCGGGGCTGCCTGTACCGGGGACGGCTGTGCGTTCCCGCTGGCTCGGCGAATCCTGTTTATGTCACGGCCCTCGCCGTCCGAACCGTCGCGCCTGGTGTAGGTGCGGTGAACCATCTGGACCTCGACTACGTCGCCGGACTGGTACTTTTCACCAGCGTAGTCATCGAACCTGTGTGCCTGATCGTTCCATTCGCCCTTGCAGTTCCACCATGAGTTGCTGGTGTCCTCGACAAAGCGAAGGCCGTAGCCGTACTGCCCGTCGTTGGCTCCGTCCACAGTGACTATCTTCCAGTTGAACGTAGTCCTGTCACCGTCCAGCTTGGCTATGTCGTGAGGCCATAGATCATCGTTCCGATTTGCCATATGTCTCTTCCCTTCTAGGCTATGCCGTGCTGTTGGCACAGCCTGTTGATTTGTTCGACTCGTTCGGGCGACGGTTGCGCGTCACCTCGGATGTATCGCCTGACCTGTTCGCTCGACTGGCATCCCAGTGCGTCAGCGATCTCGCGGCTGGACATCTTCTTCCGCAGTTCACGTACACGTTCTGTCGTTGCAGTTATCATCCTGTCTCCTTTAGCTTTGGGTTTCTAACATCGTCAACTAAATCCTGGAACCACCCGACCGGACAGTTCCCGGCATGTTGTATCTCGGACTGGTTCTCACCAGCATGTCCGCACTCATCGCACGACACCCATTCTTCATATGCCAAAGTGCCGTTAGCACCTCGCGAGTGAGCGGTGAGTGCGTGGTCGCTGATCGCATCGTCAATGTGATCTGCTAAGTCACTTATCAAGTTACTGGTCATGTGTGATTCTCTTTTCTGTGTACTCGACTGCTTTCTCTATAAGTTCTTTCGTGGGATGGCCTTCCACCAGGCATAGCATCTCATTGGCTAGCAAGAAGAATGTCGTGTCTATTAACTCTGTTAGTACAGGTTCACAGAGTTGATGCGCCAAATCCATCACTTCTTGACCATCAATGCCGCAACGATCCATGAGGACATTTTCGATTTCGGCATACTGTTTTTCGTAGGCATCTCTCGATGCTGCAATTGACAACATGCGTTCTTTTACGACAGCTAAAAAAGCTGCGAATTGTCCTTGGGTTACATTCATCATTATGTGATCCTCTTTTCTCGGGTCAAAGCTGACCCGGCTATACCAATGGTACTACACCTGCTACACCTTGTCAAATCCAACTCGGCCTGTTTCACTCCTGTATTTTCCGATATTGCCCAGCCGCGTTCACTGTCACAACCCCGCGGTCTTTTGCCCGTAGCAGCGACTGCCTGATGGTGACTGCTTTGAGGTCTGTCAACTCTTCTGCTATTTCGGCGGGCGACATGCTTTGGGTGGCGACCAACGACAAGATTCGGTCGTGCGCTGAAAGCTTCGGTGCAAGCACTTCCGACTGTGTAAGGTCGGCCTCTGTATACGTGATCTTTCTTGCGTTCTTATACTCGTCTGACTGGAAGTCCACACGCAGCCCGACAGGTCGCATGATTCCGGTGTTGCTTCCCTTCCTATGGGTAATGGCGATCACGGTGCTGTCGTTGCCGGGTTCTGCATCTGCGGATACCTCGTAGATTTGACGGGCGAGGTTCGTGTAATACACGCTGCCGTATGCAGAAGGTTCCCGGGAATTTTTCGCGGCGTGCGTGATACCGATGCTCGATATCCCAAGGGCCGACATGACCTGATGCCAGGTGCGTGCTGCTTCTGCGTCATTGGGACTGTGCTGATCGCCTGACGCGGCGACCAGCGAGTCCACGCAGATCAGCTTGATGTCATGGTCGGCGATGTCCTTTGCGATAGCGTCGAAATAATCAGCCAATGCACCGTGGTAGCGTCGGTACAGTACCGGCTTGAGGACATCATGTTCCCATGTCATACCCTGCCCTCTGAGCAGGGCCGTGGCGGTGGTGTTGAAGGCTTCCTCGCTGTCTTCCCAGTCGCAATACATGACTCCACCGGGGAAGCCTGGGTCTATGCCGGGGATCAACTGCGTCCCCGATGCCTTCGACAAGAGGAGGGCAGTAGCAATTGTTGACTTGCCGTTACCTGCAAACCCGAACATGAGTGTGGGCTGGCTGGTCTGGACGTAGGGTCGGACGCACCAGCCCTCATCGACAGCGGTTGGTGTATGGAAACGCATGTCCTTTGCTGCGCCACCCTCTTCGAGGCTGCTGCTAACCATGTTGGATACCTGATCCAGTACCATCTGCCAGTTGAGAGGTCTGCGGTTCTTCAGCACCCGCGTCAGAGACTCACGACCTGATGATGACAGCAGGTTCAGTCGCACTGGCCCAAACAGAGGATCAGTATGAGAACTAAACTTAATCCAACATTCGATACCGGATTTGCTCACTGTTATCCGGGTCAAGGACACAATCAAATCCTCGCTCGACCATCTGAAAACGCGACGGTTAGCGATCTCCGACATCACGACGGGGGCAGAGACATCTTCATTCGCGAATACATTCTCTGCTGGCACGTACCTGTAGATAGACTGGATCGTCTGATCGAGTTCGCGCTCGTCCATCGGCGGGTCACAAGCTAACCGGAATGTCTCCAGCAACTGGCGCGCAACGTCGATAGGTATGTGCTTGCTGTTTAGATATCCAGCTAGTCGCGCGGTGACATCGTTGCGCTGACCTTCGGGCGCGCCTTCGGAGAGGTAGGTCGCGACCCATGAGGGCTGGGTAACGTCATCCCACCCTGCTGTAACGCCTGTGCGTGGACGAGAGGACGGCTTACTGGCAGCGTATGCCACCAGTTCCGGCCACTGTCCGAGGGGTAAGTCGCGAATCAGTTCGTATGGTTTGCCGTCGATCACCGACGGCGGGGCCACGATGTATCCGTTTGAGGCCCCATTCCTCACGTCAACCTTGTCGAGCAGTCCGGCTGTCTGGGGCAGGTCAGTGCCTTGATGTTCCAGCAGCAAGTGAAAACCGCGGGGCGTTTTATGTGTACGGCACTCTGGAATCTCCAGACCCGCCTGGGTCAGTGCAGCTTTAGCTTCTGGGCCATCCAGATCCACTACTGTGAAGCTGTCGCCACATGCGATCCCGATGTTGGCTCGCGGGTACGTGGTGAACAGCTTGGTGATTATTTCTGGGTCGGTGGTAGCTGACAGCGATCCGTTGGGCTGGAGCAGCGTGTCCTTGATGGGGATTTTTGAGTTCGGGCTGAGTGCCAGTATCGCGAATCCCTGTCGGGCGTACTCGATTCCTGCGGACAGAATGTCAGCCATGGATTCTCCTCTCTTTGGGTGTTGTTATCCGGGTGTTGGTTGGGTAACGATATCACGTTACCAGCGCGGGGTTCACGAGCAGGGCTGTCCCTCTTTCCGCGACCTAATATCCTATCTCTTTGCGTGCGTGCTTTTCGGTGGCAGCTTCCGCGTGCCGGTCGCCCGGCTCGTGCGATGTAACCGCCGGGTACAGGTTCCTGCCCTGCACGCGCTTGACCTTGCCCGAATCGAGCCTGATCGAAAACCAGTGCCGGGTATTTGAGTCGTACCAGTCGCGCTCGATCCTTCCACTGAAGGACTCGTCGCCTGTGTACGTCCCGCCTCTGGACCTGCGTCGGCCACCTGAGAAGCTGAACGACCCGCCTGTGAATTTCGGCAGTGTGAACTTTATGCGATCCCCGATTACGATGTTCATACCTGTACCTCTTTGTAGTTTTCCTCGATCCCGGCATCGTCCAGGACAAGGTATGCGTCGGTGTTGCGTCCGCCGATGTTCCAGGTGGAGACTGACTCGTTGAGCATGTTGGCCTCGCCCCAGTCGTAGATAGTTGCTGTGCCATGCTCCGACTCGATAGTCCATTCGCTCATCGTCGTAGAACCGTCGCCCCTGTCGGGCCAGCCCAGCTTACGAACCAGTTCGGCACCCGACACTCTGATCGTGCCGACCTTGCGAAGTCGGTTGATGCTGGTGTTCGGGCTATTGATTGAAACGTATGTCATTCGTGTGATCCTCTCAGCGCGTGATGGATGCGCGCCCCCCGTGTTGGTTAGTGCCAGAGAACTGGCGGTATTTGGTGGAGGCGGTGGGAATCGAACCCACGTACAGCAGATTCCGCAAGCGGTTTTATCTACTGGCTAAACCAATCGCCCCCGTTTTTGGTTATGTGATCCTCCCCTCTTGTGATCCTCTGGTCAGTCGGTCTGACCTGCAAACAAAGATACACTACTACACCCTAATGTCAACTACTTATCGTACCAATCTGCCACCAGTTTATTAACCCGGCACCGGATCGCGTAACTCGCCAGCGTAGCAGGCCGTTGCGCGTGCATGGTGGCGGGTACCCTGCCGGGTACGTGCTGGAAACGCTGTGCGTCGATGCCAGTGGGGCATGGTGCCGTTGTTATGCCGGATCCCCGGCACGCGAAAACCCGCGACCGTCGAGAGAGTGTGACAGCCGCGGGCGGGTAGGTGGCTGGGTTTGTTAGCTGGGTTGATTCTCCACCTTCCGATCAGGTAAATATTGGTTTATAAAAAATTGTTCCGGTTCGCCGTTCATCGTCACCCCGTCAAGGTGCGTTAGTCCTATGGTGTAACCATTGTCCGTGCATACAACGAACCAATGTCCAATTGCATTGCCATGTCCCTTAACAACTTCGTAACTATAAGTTGCCCAATGAACAGTCTTGCCAGCATCAACGGCTGCTTTGATTTCTTCTAGTGTCATGTCCTATCCTCTCGCCTGGTTGTTGGCACGACGCGCTGCGCGACGCTGGCGGAATATCTCCCGCGCCACGTCGCGCTCGTCAGCGTGGAGTGTGATCCACTGTCGCAGCTTGCGCGCTACCGCCGGGTCGTTAGTCTCGACGCCGTCGGCGATCCGTACCACGTTTTGGATGTTGGTTTGTGATGTCATTCGATTAACTCTCTTTCCGCGTTGCTTGCTTGTCTTCCCACAGTGCAAACAGGCCGTACCCTGCTGAATGTGCGACACAGTACCGAATAAACAGCGGCATATCTGCTGACCCATCGCCATCTATTGAGCAGTCACAATTATTCGATTTTATTGTGGTTCTCTCTACTGTCATATTGATTAACTCTCTTTCTCTTGTTGTCTAGTTTCGTAGTACCTCTTCATAAAACTGGGCTACTAAGCCCAGCGACTAGGACATATTTGTTGGCATATGTCAGACCCGGTATGAGTTACATGTCGCGCCTCCGTGGTATTTGGTTTGGTTAAGTTAGCTAGGTTTAGATCGGCCGTATGACGATGTTCTTAGCCTGTACCCGGTTACCAGCGCACAATCCGCAATCTTTGCATGTTGCGTTGCTGGTGATTTCTGGACATAGGATTTCATCAGGTTCCAAGTTCCCGGATGTTACCCGGTACGTTCGGTATCCCAGGTCGTTCGCCGCGTTTTTCTCGTCAACGGTTTGCACGCTGGCCATGCTGAAATCTTTGGCATTGGGATCGATCCAATCAGATTCCCACTGATGAGTGTATGAAGTTCCGCGGCCGCGGTTTAGTTCGCGGCGTACCCACATTGGAACCGCGGCCGGGTCGCCCCAGGTTCCTTCACGGAATTCCAAACCTGTAGATTCCAGGTAATCACCTATGATTTCAGGATGCAGCCTCGGCAGGTTTGGGATTGAGTCCCACAATTTACCGATCCAACCTTTATTCACATAGCACGCGTCGATAATGTTGCCCTGTAGTTTTGCAATTTTCGCGGCCACTGGTCGCAGTGGGCAACTGCCACAAACCGCGGCATCGTCGCCATTGTTTACAGCTTCAACCGGGCGAGTATCCCGTGGCATGATGTACATCTGTGCCATGTCGCCCGTCTTGCGATTTTCTGATGCAAGCTTAAGGTTAGTGATGACTGCGACAATCGGCGCGCCGTTGATTGGGGAATTACCTTCCCAAACTACGACAGTAGAATGCTCGAATGTCTGGCCCAGGTCGCGGCGTGCCGCGCGGATTAGTTTTCTGTGGTCGGCCGGTGCAAGTTTGATCACTGTGATTCTCTCTCTCTCTATTGACTAAAATTACCATTGCTACGCGCTAGGCCTAACTAGCGCGCAGTGGATGGTTAAGTTAGCTGGTTAGAAGCTGCGAATGATCACTTCGCCGTGATCCTTGCAATTGTGGAATTTTGAATCTGTCAAACCGCAGGTAATGTAAATAACGACAACATCGTCGAATGTGCTTGCTGTTAAGCCTGGGTAGTCCGCGTAAACGCTCTGAAAGCTGTCGTATTCTGAAAATTCGCACGCTATCGCTACGTGGTCAAACTGTATCGGTTCGCCAGTCTGGTCTTCGATTTCTTCCAGGTGGTCGAACAGCGCGCTTAAGCCTTCGTAGCTGAAGTTATTTTTGTAAGTGTCAGACTGTCGGAACCGATCAATGAAGTTGTGCCGTGTAACTGTCTCAAACATGACTCTCTCTCTCTCTATCCTGTTTTCGTAACTCCGTTAATCCTAACACGACTACACCTAGAATATAAGTACTTAAGTACCGAATAAGAGTCAATTTGCGCTGAGTTAAACCAGGTGCCAGAAAACACGATTTCACACAGGCGATACAACAGCCTTTAAGGTGTCGTAGTACTCCGAACCTGTCTCTAACGCCTGTGCTACATCGGGTTAAATCCGGCGTACGTTCACGGATACGGCCAGAAACGCGAGATATCAACGTACAGAGATCACAGCGCGACATGGGGGAAATACGTATTAAAGGCTTTTACAGCGTAGCCTCTTGCGCGCGGCTGAGCAGTACGTTAACCGCGGAACACTGGACGCGAACGTGGCCCACGCGAATGGTTGCGCGCGAATGTTCGCGCTGTCCGTTTTCGCTGCGCTGTCCGTTTTCGCTGTGCTGCCTGTGCCTGTGTGTGTTGGGTGTGGGGTGTGTGTTGGTGTGGTGATAGGGGTGTGCTGTGGATGAGGTGAGTGTGTGGGGTGAAGGTACCATCTCGACAGTTCAAACCCTGAAAAGTGGGTATACCCCTGTTTCCTGGGTTGCGTTGTTTGGAGTCCCGTGCTTACGTTTTTTGGTGTGTAGTTTAGTGTGTGTTACATGATGTAACGGGCATGTAACGCGTGTAACGCTAAAAATGGGTTGCGTTACATCTGCGTTACATCTTTTTGAGATGGATGTAACGCATGTAACGCCCATGTAACGCTAAATGTAACGGGCTTTTCCCTCGCGTGTGCGCGTGACTAGGTTAACTGTTTAACTTAGTTAACGTTAACTGTTACAAATACTGACGTATGGATTTGTAACAGCGTTAACCCCTCTTTCTTAAAAATGTTTTCTCCCCTTTGGCTGTAACGGGGTTTTGGTTTTTCTGCGTGTGTTTTGCGAATCATTGTTTATACTTTGTTTTGCGGTCGGGGCTGTCGTATCCGGGGTTCTCCTTCTCTAAGGTCCTCGTCAGGGTTACAGTTGTCTTTGCACGGCAGGTACGGGCAGAAAGGCTTTTTACCGGCGGCGGCCCAGGCTCTCCTTATGCGTAATGAACGCCTCAAATGCGTACAAGGGGGCCTGTGCCTTTGGAGAAGGGAAGAAAAATGCTGCTTGCTGCTGACAGGAAGGCGATTCTCAGTACGATAGGCTTCGATACGTGGCCTGAGCAGGAGAAGATCCTCGACCATGCTGCCCGAATCAAGCTTGTTGCAGGGGGAGAGCGTGCGGGGAAGAGTTTTCTCGGCGCATTGTCGGTAATCAGCCGTCTGGACGAGTTCGAGGGCGGCGATATCGTATGGCTTGTCGCCAGGGACTACGAGAGAACCCGTGCTGAATGGAACTATCTTGCCGATATCCTCCAGAAGCTGGGCTTTCTTATAAGGCAGACCAAGAGAATCGACCCGGGGGAGATGACAGTCGCCTGCGGCACGGGCGAAAACCCGGGTGTCTTTACCATCAAGAGCAAATCAGCGCAGGATCACCGCAGTTTAGCGATGGAGGCACCCCGGATGGTGGTTGCCTGCGAGGCATCCCAGATAGACCACGAGAGTTTCCTCCGATTAAGGGGCAGGATCGCAGAAAAGCGCGGATACCTGTTCCTGGAAGGCACTTTCGAGATGTCTTTAGGGTGGTATCCGTCCCAGTGGGAGGCGTGGCAGTTCTTCAACCCCGACGACGACGCTGTTTCCTTCTCGTTACCGTCGTGGACCAACCGTGTCGTCTATCCCGGGGGAAGGGAAGACGAGGAAATCCTCTCTTTGGAGCGTCTGCACTCCGAGGACTGGTTCAACGAGCGGATCGCGGGAAAACCGGCACCGCCGACAGGGCTTGTCCACAATATATTCGACGTTCAAACGCATATATCCGACAAGGCAGAGTACATCGAGGGCGAGGCAGTGCATCTGTGGACAGACCCCGGGTATTCACAGGTGACAAAGTCCGCATACGCAGTAGAAGCCGTGCAGATAATAGGTGGGCAGGTAAGAATCATCGACGAAATCTTCGAGAGGGAGAAGATCACCGAGGAAATCATAGAGATATGCCAGATGCGCCCGTGGTGGAAGGACGTTCAGCACGGCGTCATAGATATAGCCGCACATAACATCGGAGAGTCCAGGCCTGTTGACACATGGCTCGAAAAGGCCAGCCTCTACATGCAGTCAGAGCGCGTCGGGGTACTCGACGGAATAGAACGGTTCAACACGTTCCTGAAAGAGAACCCGTCAACAAAACAGCCGAACCTGCTCGTAAATCCCCGGGCAAGGGGGATAATATCCGAACTCGGGGGATGCGCGAACCCGTTCGACGACCAGATTCATGTCTATACATGGCGCACAGACAGGGATAATAATGTTGTCGGAAGAGAGCCAAGGGACGCTTTTAACCACGGCGTAAAGGCAGTTACCTACGGACTTGTTGTAAACTTCGGCTACGCAAGATCCGCTGGCGCGACTAAGATAATCACCGTAAACAGGTGGTAACAAGGTAAAAGAAGGCATCAGGTTGGCAAGAATCGACGACCTTGCAGAACAGATCGAAGAGGTCTGGGAGTCCCCGGGATTCCGAACACGAAGAACTCGCATGGAGAACGATTACGGGCTGTACCGTATGAACCCGTACGAAGCGGGAAACGGCTACCAGAGTTACACCTCGAACGCCCCGAAAATACTCGCAGACAAGATAATCTCCTACCTCTCCAACGCACAGATGTCCGTAAGGGTCCCCATAAGCGCAGAAGTCGCAGACCGTACCCCCGGGACACTCAAGGAAAAGTTCGTCATCGGGGCCTTGAACCTCGCAGACGAACGGATGCAGAGGTACGGACAGCCGTCGCTCAGGGAACAGCTTGCCTTCTACGTCGTACTCAGGGGATGGTACGCAGGACGCGCAATGCTCAACAAGCACGACGACGACACCACGTATGTCGATATAACGCCCTTCGACCCGCTCCATGTCTGCTACGAAATGGACGATATGGGCATCGTGTGGCTCGCACACAAGACCAAACGCTCGCCGTCCGCAGTAAAACGAGCCTTCAACGTGGATGTCGAACCCGCATCCGAAGGAGAAACATCCTCCGGCATCACCGTCTGGGACTACTACTCCAGGACAGAGAACGCCGTTATCGTCGTAGGCGACGACGAACAGAAGAAGTTCGGGAAGAAACTCACGAAACATAACGTCCGCGACATAAACGGAAACCCCTGCGCCCCGGTGTTCCTCGGGGCAGTGGGACCCGCACCGTGGGTACAGGACGAAATATCAGGGGACGACACCGCAAGGGACTACGGAGAGTCGATATTCGCCGCGAACAGGGACCTCTACTCAGACTATAACTTCGCAATGAGCGCATACAAGACGCTCGTAAGGCGAGCCGTGAGAAGGCCGTACAAGATCGTATCCCCCGACGGCACGACAACCCTCGATACCGACCCGTGGCAGGACGGCTCCGAGGTTCCGCTCCCCGCAGGAACGGACATCCGGCTGATGGAAGAAGTGACGATGCCACTCGACACAGGGGCCTTTGTCGGACTTATCTCAGGCGAACTGCAAAGAGGCGGACTGTCCAACGTCAGCTACGGGGAACTCCCCTTTGCAATCTCGGGATTCGCAGCAAAGATCCTCCAGGAAGGCTCCGCTCACCAGATAGAGCCAAGGGTAAAAGGCATAACCTCCTGCTATAAGCAAATCTCCGAAATCATCTCGATGCAGTACGAACTCGGGGGATTCGACACGGTCAGCGTAAGGGGACGGCACAACGATATCGCAAGCTACTTCAGCGAGGAGATAAAACCCTCAGACCTCGAAGGCGCAGGTGCCATAGACATAAACTTCGGAGTCCGTATGCCACAGGACGAACCCCAGCTTGTGACGATGGCGCAGATGATGAGGGAAGGGCCGAAACCCCTTGCACCCGACGAATGGATTTGGGAGAATGTCCTCCAGATCAACGACGTTGAACAGTTCCGAAACGCTATCTCCGCACAGCAGGCACAGGTGACCGAGCCGAAGGCACTGCTGCTTACGCTTATCGAAGGACTGATGCACTCAGGGGAACAGGAAAAGGCGTTAATCTATATAGACCTCCTGCGAAAGACAATGAAACAGGACCAGCAGCAGGAAACAGCGCAGGATATGCAGTTCCAGCAGTTACTCATGACGGCAGGTATGCAGGCACAGCAGACAGATCAGCAGATGCAGGGCGCACCCGCAGGGCCAGCCCGGCCTCCCGGCATACCGGGCGGCGTAATGTCGTCGCAGATGCAGGGATTCGAGAGGGTCGGAGATCCCAGACAGGCAGCACCAGGAACGCCCGGAGGACCCGGGCCTCGCGTTAATCCGCTTGGGAGAATGTAAGCATGGCTTTTTATAATGTCGAGATAACCATGGGAGATGGCGAGCGGGAGACAGTCCGCGTCGAAGCCGACAATGTCGCGGAGGCAAGAACGAAGGCCAGGGCGCAGGCAGAGACAGGTGCCGATATAGGACTCCCCGTTTTAGAAGCACCGCGCAGGGTGCCGGGAGCAGGTCGGGCAGCACCTCCCGGAGCAGGCGATGTAGGCGAGGAATTTGGCGAGGGAGCGCGTGCGTTTGAATATCAGCCGCCGCTGACAGCACCCGCTGCACCGGCAGGCCCCCCGATGTGGTTGCAGGACGAGGGACAGTTCGGACCCGCGGCAGAGTTCGGGCAGCCGCCCGTTGTTACCGTACCGCCCGTCGGGACGTTTGACGATTTTACACAGACCTTAGACCCCGACCTCTTCGACCCCGGCTCAACCACGTATGTATCGCCGGTCGCACCCGTCCCGCTTCCGATAGTTCCAGGATTCCAGGATCCGGGGATGATGGTACTGCCGGGGGGGGCAGTTGCAGCCGGACCAGAGGGATTCCAGGACCCCGGAGCAGGGTTTCAGCCAGGGACGGGAGTTGCACCCCCGCCACCAGCGGCTAACGGCGCACCGGTCAGCAGGCTCGAAACATTCGGCGAAGCAGGCGCAGGAGGCATGGTGGGAGGACCATCAGGACCACCAGGAATAGTAGGCGAAGCAGGCGCAGCAGGTGCAGCAGCAGGTGGAGCAGGTGGGGTTAGTGCGGCTGGTCCATATCAGCATGGCTTTTATGACCCTGAACTGGGATATTACAACTCTCAGACAGAACGGTTTCAGTCCACCGACCCCGGAGCAGCAGCGACTAACGGAGGGGTAAACGGAGGATTTGCAGCAACAGACCCCTTGGGTACGCCTATTCTTACCAGCCGGGAGATGATCGCCGACCCTGATCTTAGAAGGGCAGGAATACGACGCGCCCTTCAGAACGTGTTCGGACAGGAGTTGGGAAGTGGTGTGGGACCTGTTGCCAGTTGGCTGCAACGGCAGACTGATCCCAGGTACGGCGGGAATTTACTTGGAGCATTTAGGGCCGGGTCACTTGCAGATATGACAAGACCTCCTATGATGCTGCCTGCCACAGCAGCAGGGACTGTCGCAGCCGCTCCTGCCGGAGATATTGGCGGGACTGATTTTGCAGGCGAAAGAATGGATACCTACCTGGCGGATGATGCAGCCGCTCCCGTAGGGGCAGTGACAGGGATGCCCGGACCGTCGTTCGAGGACTTCCTCAGAACAACTGCCGCGAAACCCACAGGACTTGGCGGTGCTTATACTCAGGCATTGCAGAATCTTGGAACTCTTAGAGGACTTCAGTCAGATTGGATTCCAACGGGGCAAGCGGCAGGCGCGTCGTATTTTGATCCATCAACGGCGGCTGAAGCAGCAAACGCTATGGGGCTTCTTGGAGCAGCGCAGAGGGGAAGATACTCAGGTCTTGTAAGTTCGAGGTTCCGTCGGCCATCGCAGGATGACCTGTTTGCTGACTACTTCCTTGCAAAACAGGATGCAGCAGCAGCAGGACAGTCACCGCAGAACTTCCTTAACTTTGCCGCTCAAAGGTACGGACTCTAATGGCGATAAACCCCACCTTCGCAGGATTTCTTGAGGAAGAGCCTCGTGCTGCCTTCTTCGGGACGCTCGGACAGAAAGGCATGATGGATACGTCTGCACGTAAAAGGCAGGCACAGGATATTTATTCAGGGGCAATGTCAGAGTTCTACGGGAAGCTGGGTGAGCAGATACTCGGCGGCGGACAGCCGACGATGAAGTTCACCGACTTCCTCCAGGACTTCCCGTTTACCGAACGATTCGCACAGCTAGGAAGGCAGTACAGTCAGCAGAGCAGGTTCAGTCCTAAAACCCGGTTCCTGTATCACTGATGACGATGCAGTCGTTCGCCGACTTCGTTGGAAGGGGGCAGCAGAACCTCTACAGGGAGAGGCCGCAGGACGCAATCCGAAGGCTTCTTGCTGAAGTACAGGCGGGGGGTAAGCGCGCGGAAGCCGCATTACGCACACTCCGCTCAATGCCCGGCGGGCCACAGGCACTCCAGGCTGTATCAGCCCCGGCACCCGCCCCAGCACCTGCAAGACCTCAGACAGCACAACCGGTTGTCACCGCAACTCCAAGTGACTGGGATGTTGCAATGGGAAAGATTACAGAGTCTCAGCGTTCTCAAACGTCGCCGGATATTATGGCTGACTTAGAGCGAAGCGGTGCTGAACGTGAACAATATGGCAGCATACCTGAAAAGGATGATTATCAGAATTTTATTAACCATGAACTACTCGAACAGTCATTGGTTGAGAGAGGGATGTCCCCCGAAGATGCACATACTCGTGCAACGGAACAGTTTGGTGAAGGTATTGATATACAGGCACTAGCCCGTGCTGACGAACTAAAAGAACTTTTTGGTGCTGATTTTGATGTAGATAGATTCTCTCGTGACCACCTGTTCAGACGGCAAATGGTTGACACGCTACCTCCGGCACCCACCCCAGCACCAGTACCGGTAGCACTTGCCCCGGCACCAGCAAGACCTCGACCCCAGACAGCGCAGGCTACACAGGCTGTAGATGTCCAGCGTCCGGTTCCTCCGAGAAGTACAAATATCATAGGACAGACGATAGGGCGCGGTATCGGGCCTCCTGCAAGAGCGTTAGGGCGCGGTGCAGGGGCGATTGGAAGAGCGCATTTAGAGATGGGAGAACCGATACTAAAAGGACTTGCGGCGGCGGGGAGGTTTGGGGCTGGACACGTTGTAAGTGATGCCTCTGATATTGTTCATGGTCTGGAGAGGCTTAGAGGAACTCCGTTTGAGGATCAGTTTCCTGGGTTACTTAACGACAGCCAACTTGAGTGGTTAAGAAAGTTTGAAGCTGCAAGAATAGCCCAGAGAGAAATAGACAGGACAGGGGGATTTATAGAAAAAGCAGGACGGCGGCTTAATCCTTTCCAAACTACAGAGGCAAGAGCCTTAAGCGACCCTGAGTTGAGAGAGTCGGCGCATCAGTTTCCTGTGTATCTTCCTTTTGTAAACCAAGACAGCCTGGACCCTGCCTTTCATCTCAGCGCACTGGATGTTGCAGAAGGTGCCTTTGAGCCTTTAAATATAATTGGAGTTGGGGCTGGAACTAAAGTTGCTAAAGAACTTCGACAGTTAGTTCCTTATTTGGGAACCTTACAGAAGCCAGGCAGAAGACCTGTCGGTCAAGTATTGCAGGAAACCGGTCAGAGTATTACAGAAGAGTTTGCACCTGTTACCCGTAAAGCTGGAGAAGCGGCAAGAGCAACAGGACGCGAGGCTCTAAGACAGGCTGAACGTATGCCCGGAGGATTGCCGGGGGTAGCAAGATTTGCTGACGAGCCTATTGTTCCTTCTAGGGGGGCTGGGGGAGTTGGCGGTACGCTTGATGAGTTCTACCCTCTTGCGGGAGATACCGTAGACGGGAGAACAACAAGCACTAAAGTTGATAATTTCGATTCTGTGAGATCGTCTTATTTGTCTTTTGAAGAAATTCCAGGCATTAGAGAAATGGACTTGCGTTCATGGGGTGCTGAAGGAGGATTTGTTGCTGCTGATGATATTAGGCACGTAGATGAGTTAGCTAAAGCGATTCGTGAAAGCAACCATATTGACCCTGTGATTATTGGGGTTGGTAAAGATGGTGAGCCAGTTGTTATCGAGGGAGCGCATCGTGTCGCTGCTATGCAGAAATTAGGTGCTAACTCAATTCCTGTGAAATTGGTCGTAGACACCACAGATGCGTCGTTAGATGAAGTGGCAACAGCAATACGGGGTACAGAAGAAGCCTGGAAAGGACGTACTGCTTTTGTTGATCCACCCACCACCCCAGCCACAAGGCAGGCTGACGTTGCTGCCGCTCCAAAGCCCGGCGTAGCGGTAACAACGCCTAGTGGCAGGGTGTTACCCGCATGGCAGACTGAGGGAGGAGCGTATCTCAGGGTCATGGAAAACGTGGGAACTGAAGTGCAGCCCGTTATACGGCCTCGCACTGCAAGGGTCGTGGAAACCACGCCGGAAGGGATTATCAGGGCAGAGTCAACCGAAGGCAGGGTATTCGAGGTAAACCCCGCTCAGACCGAGATCGAACAGGCTACACGTACAGAGATAGAAACGTTCAACAGGCAGAGAGGTGTTGATACTGCGCCGCCTGTACGTCCACCGAAAAAGGCTGCTACGGGTATACATCGCCCGGGGATGGCTCCTGCACAGATTGCTGAAACAGCTAAAGAAGACGCAGCAAAGAAGATCGTTCCCAGCCCTGATGCAGGAGGGGGAGGAAGTATAGATGAACTTACGTCCGCTCTTGCAGGCTTACCTGAAGAAGATGCAGCTAAAGCATTAGACAATACATATGACAGTACAAAGTTAGATGTAAGCCAGCTTGGACTTGGAGAAGAGTCCCGCATGTTCGGGCTGGAGGAAACTGTTGATTTAGGATTGAGTCGTATAGAAAGACTTGCTTCATCTCTTGCGGGACTTGTACGGGCAAAGGGTCTTGTGCATGTTGACGTTGTGGATGCATTGTGGAACCTTCGCACAAGAGTTATAAATAACGCAGAGAAACTTGCCGCTTCTCAGGCTCTAAGGATTGCACCAAAAGTAAAACGTGCCTTTAAGCCCGATAAGAACGGCCAGATCCAAAGCCTGATAAACATTGATGCGTCCCTGCGAGGCGCAGCACCCACAATTCAGGATGTTGCCGCGCGGTTACCCAGGTTTCTCCCGCATCTGAATCGAGAGCAGATCCAAGCCCTCGAAGAACTCAGAAAAATAACTGCTCCACATAAGAAAGTTTTAGAGGAGTCCGGGCGAGAACTTGGACTCCGTCCAGACATTATTGATGGTGGGTTCTATGTTCCCCGCGGAAACATACAGCTAGACGATCTTGACTCAGGAACCATCGTTGTAAAAAGGCTGGGTGTCCCACAATCTCAAGTAAAAGCTGCTGAACATCCTTCGATGGCAGAAGCAATTCTTAACGGCTCAGAATATTCTACGTTTCCAAAAGCGATTGATGCCCTTGTAAAAAGCACCGGTCAAACTGTTGGAGATAATTTCTTTGCAGCAGCTATGAGGGCGATAAGGAATGAAGACGGAATAAGGATAGGTCGTACTGCAAAAGAACTGGTAATTGAAGAAAGTCCAGAAGTCTTTCAGCAAATGGCGAAATTGAGAGCAGCTTCTACACGATTGAAAGGTCTTGTTAAGCAGAAAAACCAGAAAGCCCTTAAAGAAATGGATCGCTTTATTGAAGATCCGGGCATAGATGACATAGATCAACTCGTAACGCTTTTCGGTAAAAAAAGAACTGTTCTTCGCGGAACGCTAAAAGGCGCAGAACTTAATAAGGCTGAAGAAGCCCTTGAGATACTCCTGGCAGAACTTAAAGCCTATAAATCTGTATATGACTATGAAATGCAAACTATTGCAAAGCGGCTTGGTCGAAAGGAAATCGGCGGCGAAGAACAGTTCCCGCGACTTCATGGCGTTTCGTTTGCAGACATCTTTGCTAATCGTGCGAATGATTTAATTAATAAAGAAGTAGCAGTAACAGTTAAAGATAAAGCCCAATATGCTAAAGAAGCACTTCAGGGAACAAACGGTATTATGCGGGCAACAACAGCAACTGCTGATAACTCCGCAATGGGTATCCAGTTGCTTATTACCGGTTATGATTCTCCAAAGGTATGGCATAAAGCCTCAGTTAAATCTCTGAAGGCTTGGGGTGGCGAAGGTGTCTATGCTTCATGGGCAACAGAATTTAATGATGCTGCAAAAGCCAGAGGGACTTTTACTACAGACGAGTGGGCTGGAAGATTTGGCTTACACCAATCTGGTAAACCAATAGATGTTTCTTCCGACATACTCGAAGCAGGCTTTAACATTCCCGGTGTTCGCAAGCCTGTAGGTGGATTCTTCCAGGCAGCATCACGGGCTTTTTCTGTAGCAGGGGATGTTGCTCGAATAGAACGGGCGCAAGAACTTTTACTTGAAGAACTTGCAAAAGGACGAACGATAGACGAGTTGATTCAGGCAGGAGATCTTCGCCGTATGGCGAATCATGTAAATGCCTCTTCGGGATTTGTTAATGGAAGATTTGCTTTAGGTAATTGGATTTTCTATTCCACCAAGTTTTTATTTGCAAGGATGCTTACGGTTGCCCGTGCAATGAAAGGGATGGATCTTGATGCGCCTCTGGATATGGTTCCGATAGTAGGCAACAAGCTGCGAGGCAGGGTTCCAAAAATAAATAAGTTTGCAACTATGCAGGACAGGTACGCCCGTCGCGCTATTCTTCGGGTGCTTGGATGGGGAACAATCTTGACTGTGTTGGCTAATGAAGCCAGAGGAGAAGAAACAGACTTCAGGCTTTATATAAAAAACCGTGAAGGAAAGCTTTATGTAAATCCGAACTTCGTGAAAATACGAAACCTAGGCGGTCGTGACAGGTCAGTCTTTGGTCCACTGCACGGGTTACTAAATCTGGTTGCATCTGCTGCTATCACTCCTAAGACGGGAGAAATAGCAAGTCTTGCAAAGCGGGCAATAAATGCTCCAGGCGCAAGTCTTATGTTAGATTTTGCCCGAAACAAAAAATTTGACGGGACACCAATTTACAATCCGAAAGCGTCACTTGGGTATAAGGCGGGGCAAGTGATGGGGCATGTCGCTACTAATATGAGGCCTTTTGCGTTAGATGAATCAATGGAATATATAGGTCCGGGGTTCAACGATTTTAAGGAAGGCGATATCGTATCGGGTGGTATATCTGTACTCGACATGCTTGGAGAAAGTTACGGTGCTTACTCGACTCCCTTGAGCAATTCGGAACTCAGGGACCTGCTTGACATGGAAGAGGACATGGACCCTCAGATGCGCCATGAACTTTATATGATTCTTGACTCTCGCCAGTCTGGATACGAGGCTTTTATAGTCGGGGAAGACTTTGCCCCGAGATACAAAAAGTTCAAGAACGACGTTTACAAGAAGTTTGGTAAACCTTTTGGAGATTTAGATACTCTTGCGAAATCTCAACTGGAAAAGGACCCGGTGCTTGGCCCACAGTACAGAGAGTTTGACCTGATAAGAAGTCGCGCCATGCGAGATGTAGAAGGCTTCGAGGATAAAGGTGCAAGATCCAGAACGGAAAGACGGCGAATACAGAGCGATGCACAAAGTCAGGCCCGTGCTGTTTTAGGCAGGGATATTTTCGACCTGATTGACACGCTTGGGCATCCCCGTCTTGGCAGGTATGTTGATGAAGACGGCGGAAAAATATCTATCAGGAGCAGGTTGTTTGAGTTCGTAGATACAGTTAGCGATATAAATAATACGGCAGAGGGACGTAAGTACCAGTTACAAAGAGATCTAGGGTTTGATCTTCCGTTTGTTCATGACCCTAAGTCGGAGTTCGATAAGATTCTAAACGTGTGGTATAGCGTCTATAGGAAGCACGAAGTAGTAATTCCTCTCAGGGACGAACGAGTTCCGAGTACTCCGTGGAGAGGAGAGCAGCTTGAAGGTAGTTTGGATTGGGATGCAATAAAGGCAGAACACAAGGCGATTTATAATTCTCTTACAGTGCCTCAGCAGAAACAATTAAACGACTACCTTGCAAGAAACGATGATGAACTTGTCTACAGAATAAAACAATTAGCTTTCGACAAGCCGCCTGATTTTCAGAAGACAGAAGTTACCAATATAGTTTTATTCCAGAAAATAAATGTTTTGCGAAATCAATATCAGGCATCTCAACCGAAGATTGAGAGGCCGTTAGTTGTACCTTCAGTCCCCGAGATCCCGGAGAGATGGTGGGAGCAGGCTGAATGACAATAACAAATAGATGCTTTATTATTTGTGAAACCCCGAAAGCGGGATATGCCATCTGACGGTGTCATGTTCTGGAGAAAAACAAAATATGGTTACTGAGCGAAATGATGCAGGAACGGAATCCGCGGTAGAGGTTACCGATGTTCCGCCGAGTCCTGACGAAACTCCGGTAGAAGCAGTTGCTGAACCGGAGGTCGAACAGGATTTGTCGGAAACGGCAGACACACCTATCGGGGTTGCACCTCAGACTGATTCTCAGACCGAACCTCAGAGTACGGAAGGAACTACACCACAGTCAGACCAGGAGTTTCGCAAGTACCAGTCTGCTACCGATAAGCGGATAGCAGAGATGGAAACGCAGCTTCAGCAGTCAGAGCAGGCGCGGGCTTTAGCCGAACAGAAAACCAATGTCAACAACTTAGAGGCAGAGGTAGCTGCATACGGTCAGGAACTGACCCAGCGATACATAAATCAGGGTCTGGACGATACGACCGCACAGCAAATTGGCGGTCAGCAGGCTGCTCTTGCCAAAGAAGCGTATGTTGCGAAAGTTCAGGCGGAACAGGTAACGGTCCGGCAAAGGCAGGTTGAAACCGAGTTAAACTCGCGTACACAGCTTGCCAAGGCATATGAACTGTCGTCACAGTACGGCGTTCCTTATGCCGAGTTGCAGGACTTCCCTGACCCGCAGTCTATGGAGAGGCACGCGAAGGCACTGTCAAGGATTACGAAGCTGGAAAAGACAGTCCAGCAGGTAACCCCGGGACAGCAGATGAGCGGAGCCACTCCTGCTGCTGATGTAGCACCTACCAACGCTGAGGACGTTTTAGACAGATATAACGCAGGTGATCCTGCGATAAGTACAGAAATGGCACGTTCTGCTTCTCAGAAGTTAGGACTTACCATCTTCAACTGAGGTATAAGAAATGGCTACTGTACAAACCAGTACCACTGGGAATCTACAAAACATGTCGCGAATTATGCTCGCGGCTGCCCGATACACCGAAGAGCATAACGCTCCTATGGTGGGGCTTGTTGAGAAGTTCAATCTCAAGAAGGGTGACTACCAACTCACAATCCCCAAGGTTGCACAGATGGATGCAGAAGACCTTGTAGAGGGTCGCGATATGGTCGATAGCGAGGACATTGATGTTTCAACTGTCACCGCTACTACCGCTGAAGTGGGACTGAAGGTAATTATTACCGACACCCTTCTCCAGCAGAACAACGAAGATGTCTTCAAGATCATTGGTCGCCAGATGGGTGACGCAATGGCTCGCAAGAAGGACACAGACATCATTGCTTTGTTTCCAACCCTAAACGGTGGAACAAAACTTGGTGCTGACAACGCAAACTTTACCCTTGCTAACGCATCGGCAGTTATTGCTACCGCAAAGGCAGATCAGTTTGGTTCCGACATTTTTGTCGTACACCACCCTAATGCTCTTTGGAAGTTGGCAACTGATGTAGGTAACACTCTTGCTACCTACCCGCTCCCTGACGCTTTCAATAAGCCAGCAGTAAAAGATTACTGGACAGGCATTAAGCTTTCAGGCGTTCCGTTCTTCGAGGATGGAAACATTCAAACTGTAACCGATAACTCTGGTTATGGAGTTATCGCTGACAAAACAGCTATGGGTCATCTTGCTGCAAGGGCAAGGCGAGAAGAGCGTGAGCGGGACATTTCCCTGCGAGCGTTTGAAGTAGTCGTTACCGAAGACTATGCAGTCTTTGAAGTTGATGACACCCGTGGTGCTGCAATCCAGTACGAAATCGGAAACCCATCAACTAGCGCATAGTTAGTTTTTCAGGAGGCTCTTGTGGTTAAATCTGGCTTACAAAGTATGACTGTAAGGGGCGTTACAAAACGCTCTTACTGGAAATATGAAGCTGATTCGGATGAATGGGTTGAATGTCCCAATCTTCCTGTTTCATATGAAGACGTATACTTAGAGCGAGGCTTCCGCAAGAGTCCTCCTGAAAAAAAAGAGGTCGCGCCGGAACTGTTTGCCGAATCGGGGGCATCCGCCCCTGACGAGTCAAGGGTGACAGCGGAAGTCTCGAAAAAGGCGTAACGATAGACCGAGCCTTTTAAAACTTATCGGTTTATCGCAGGATAATTAGACAGCCTGTAAACAGGTATTGAGGAATAGAAAATGGCATTTCCAACTGTAGTATCTGGTTCACCCGGATACGACAAGACCGCCACTACGACGCAAAAGCATCGTCTTGGCACAAAGATGGTTTATAACGACGGACGGGTCTTTTATTACTCTTACGCAGCCGAAGCTATTACGGCTGGTAAAGTAACGATGGGTTCACAAACATCATCAGGGCATCTAACAGACCTAGCTGTTGCTGCTGCTGCTGCTGCTGGCGCAAACCAGATCAAACTCACCAACTCTACTACTGCTATCACTGGCAGCGGTAAGTACACAGGTGACTTTGGTACTCGCGGTGACTATGTAGATGGCTACGTTTTTATTAATGACCACGGTTCATCTGGTACTGGTGAAGGTCAGACTTTTACAATCGCAGACCACAGTTCAGCAACTGCAAGTGGAACCTTGACCATTGATCTTTACGACAATGACTCGGTTCAGACTGCGCTAACCACTGATTCACAAGCAGGTATTCACAAGCCTGTTGGACATTCGGTAGAAGTTTGGGATGCATCGGACATTGACGGTCCAGCTTTGGGAGTACCAACTCACGATATTGCATCGGGAGAATACTTCTGGAACCAAACCGCAGGACCCGCAGCCGTACTATCTGGCGGGACTCTTGTTCTTGGTAACGAAGCTTATACTTCTACTGACGGTGCAGTAGACCCATCGGCTTCTGACAACTCAGCAGAGTGCAGGGTGGGAACAGTTCTTGCTGCTGCTGCGGACACTGAATACGCTTTAATTGACCTTGCAATCAAGTTCTAGTCATCTAGGAGGGCTGGCATGGCAAAGGCAAAGCTGTGGCTTCCTGTATCCGCAGGGAATCAAAGGCGTAACCTTCGTCAGGTCAGCCCTCCTGCTGATTTAGAGCGCGTTATAGGGTCGGTGGAGGAGGAAACCTTCAACGTCGGTCCAAACGGGCAGCCTGTGTATATTCCCGGTGCAAGCAAGCTTACTGGCAGTCAGTTGCAGGAGATTCTGCATAAGGCTGCTGAACAGGCAGAGGAAGAAGCAAAGGCGGCACAGCCTGTACCGGCTGTAAGCAAAGGAAAAAAAGATGACCTTAAAGGGGCGTTGAGGTCTATAGCAGACTGGCGCAAAGAGAAGCGCAGTAACAAGTAGAGGTTATCGTGGCTGCAATACAAAGCAGGACCAGAGAACAGATACGTCGCTCCGTTGCAGCTAACCTCGACCAGTTGCCTGCAAGTGCCGCAACAGGCACGGGTAGTTCCACAACAATCGTTGATGCCAGCACTCTTGGCGGGGACGACGAATATAACGGTGGCTGGATTTTATTTACCTCCGGTGCCAATGACGGGGTTATCCGTCGTGTAACGGATTACACCAGTTCGACCGGTACGTTCACCTTCAAGCCAGCAGCAGGTTCTACATCTTCCGACGATTCCTACGAGTTCTGGAGGTCTGAGTATCCACCTGCACGTATCCACGAATTTATTAATGATTCGATTATCCAGCGGACGGCACGCGGCCTTGTGATTGACGAGGACATCTCCAACCACGGGCATATCAGGGACAGCCGTTACGACATCCCGTCTGCGATGGTTGCGGTATCCCAGATTGACTACAGGTCTGATTTTTCTGGAAAAAGAGTTGATGAAGCCAATACCGCTTGGACGCAGGGAACAAGTGTAACTATTACTGCTGACTCAGAGGATTTCAAAGCCCACAGCAGCGCAACACGGATGTCCCTAAGCAGCGTATCCGCAGGAACTATGGGATATAAAGACATCACATCCATAGATCTGCGTAAGTACGATACTCTTGAGTTCTGGTTCAAGTCTTCCGACGCTCATGTTGCAGGAACCTTAACGATTGTTTTAGCAGCAGCATCTGCACTAAGCAGTGCAAAGGAAACTATTAACATCCCTGCTGCTGATGCCAGAACATGGACGTATATGAGGGTGACTCTTACGAACCCAGAAGAACTCTCAGCTATTACATCTGTAGGAGTTAAGTACGTTTCGGGGGATAATTCAAGGTATATCTGGATAAACGACATCAAGGCCGTGCAGACGGAGTCAGCCGTACATAACAGGCTGTGGTCGGGTTCTTACAGGATAGACCGTGAGGCGCGAAAAGTGTTTCTTACGGAAGCAGCCCGGAAAGAAGTGGGATACAACCTCATACGACTGATCGGGTACAAGCTGCCGTCCCTCCTCAGTGCTGACTCAGACACGGCAAACATAGACCCGGATCTTGTCGCTGCACGCACCACGAGCAAGGCACTGTTCAGCCTCGCAAGGGGCAGGACGACCGATCCTGACGACAGCGACAGGAGAGCCGCCTTCTACGAGGGCGTGGCAGCCCAGGCAGAACGCTCACTGCCTGCACTCAGGCCCGGCACCAAGATGGTGGACTGATGGCTTCCGTTATAGATAAGAGTGAAATCCTGCTGAACAGCCAGCGATACAGGATTGCAGGGCCGGTACGCAAGACGCTCGTGAGCATCGCTGCCCCGAGATTTACCATCGGTGACACCCAGCGCGGTGCTGACCCAAGGGCTTCTATCCTCACGCAAAACGACTTTCGTGGCGGTATCGGCTGGAACCGTGGGTTAGACCCGGGATCTGTTGACAGGGCATGGTGGACTAACTGTCAGACCAGATTCAAGGGACACGTTCTTCTTCCAAGAAAGCCGACGGCAGTAACCAATGAGAATACAGGTGAGATTAATAACATTACCGAGTTTCAGGTAACCGGCGAGGCCTCATCAAACATTTATGTCTTATTTAGAGATGGGGATTTATACAGGTATACAAATACTGACGACGGGTGGGATACCTTAGCTTTTACCCTGACGAACCCTACATCTCAGACGATTGTATTTACCGATACTACTCCTACGAGTTACCTCATCTTTGCCCAGGGTGATACCGGGTACTCATATACAACTAACGGTACATCCGCAACGAATAAAACAGCGTCCGGGGACAAGGTCGATTACTTTACGATCTGGCACGGGACACTCTGGGGCATAAGCAAAGCAGGCGTGTTGAAAAACTGGGCATCAGGGCCTACCAACACACCAACACTCAAGGCACAGTTGCCCTTACCTAACGGCTATGTGACATCCCTGATTGTTTATCGGGACGCCGGTGGCAGTCCGATTATCTATGCTGCTACCAAGGTTGGGCTGTGGGCTTACGATGAGACTAATAACAGGTGGGAGGAGACAGAGTTAAGGATTCCTTTCCACACGCAGTCAGGAACAGGCGCAATAGTGTGGCGCGATGCTATCTACTTTCCGGCAGGCAACGCTATCTACAAGTACCAGACAGGTGCAAATACGGCTGTCGTAAGCCTTGTCGGATTCGACCGTGACCACGGTGTCCCAAGTGCCTATCAGGGCCAGATACTGAAGCTGATCGGGACACACAACGACCTGATCGCCCTCGTGAACGCCGATATCGCTGAAGTTACTTTCGACATAGTGACCGGCGACGGTATCCTGCCTGACGGTTCAAGCGTGGTTGGCGGTAAGGGAACCTCTACGATACTGGGCTATAACGAGCAGTCCTGGGAGGTTAAGTGGACAGGAGGGAACAATACCGGGCTTAGGGCAGGTACTGTGGGCAGCCCATATAACGAGTACCGGCTCTGGTTTGCGACTGGTGCGGTGATGTACTGGATCGAGTTGTCTCCTGATGTTATAAATCCTGACGAGATCACCGACTTCCAGTACGACACCGGGGGCGGGACGCTTGAGACACCGTGGTTTGACGGTGGGGACGCAGCGGGTAACAAGACTGCGATCAGCTTCCGCGCCGTTACGTCGGGATGTTCTTCCAACGTGAATATAGCGATCTCGTTTGCTACGGACTTTACCGAAACATATACGTCATTAGGGACGATTACGTCTAACGGCACTACGACCTATGATTTTGCTTCCGGCGCGGGTGTCGAGTTCTCTTCTATTAAGTTCAAGGCCGCCCTTGCTACCAATAATGCTGCTAACAGCCCTGACCTGAACCTGATTGAATTAAGGTGGCGAGAGAAGATCCCGCCGAAGTTCGGCTTCAGCGTCAATATCGACACGGCGAAGCCGTTCAAGGGAAAAACGCCGAAGCAGATGATGGACAATATAACGACCGTTATCAACACCAATACGCTTGTTCCGTTTACTTACAGGGACGATGACTCGGACAGGTCTTACTACGTGGATCTTGTAAGTGCCTCCGGTTTCGAGTTCACCGGATTAGATGAAAGGGCGCAGATACAGTTACAACTGGTTGAGACATAATGGCTGAGGCAATCGAGGCTATCCCCACGCCAGAATGGTGGGCAGGAAGTGGTCCTGAATACCTTTGCTGGCAGGCATTGTTAAAACTGGGACTCAAGCCTGATATAGACTTCAGGTATCAGTCACAACTGGCAGGGGGAAGGCAGGATAAGGGGGGGAGGGTTATAGATTTCGAGATTTACAACCCGCCCGATATTGCGATAAACGTACAGGGAGTGTTTTATCACTACGAGAAGGGTGCGGCGGTTAGACAGTCGGACATACTTACAAGAGAATATCTGGCAACACTTGGGATAAGGCTTATATTCGTGGACGAGGATGATTTAATAGACGACGCCAGGGCCATCGTGGCTGATGCACTTGCAGGAGTAGACCGTTCGAGGTTTAGGTAGGAAAAAATATGGCAACAACATCCGTAACGCTATCAGGATTTGTATTCGACAACGCGGGTAACGCCGTTCAGGACGCAGCGGTTGTCGCCTACACCAGCGCGGATAACGCTACTTCAGCCATCTCCGGGCTTACAGACACGACCGACGCAAACGGCAGATGGGATATAACCACTACTGACGAATCCCAGTACCCAATGGATATCAAGATTACCTTTGGTGCTGCTGTCCGCTGGATAAAGGCAGCTAACGGGATAAACCTCACACGGCTGACCGTGAGCGGGGCTGCTGTCTTTGGAGAGAACGACACAGGTGTGGACGTTACGATGTACGGCGCGACCTCTGGCAGGTACCTGCTGTGGGACGAGTCCGAAGATGCCCTGCACCTTAACGACAGTACAGAGTTAAAAATCGGGTCACTCGCTGCTGGTGACATGGTTCTCTACCATGACGGCACAAACTCTTATATTAAGAACGCAACTGGCGCGCTAAAGATAGCTACTGAAACAAGTGGCATTGCTGTAACCATCGGTCACACTACCTCAGAAGTAACCGTTGCAGACAACCTGACTGTCACCGGGAATCTAACTGTTAGCGGAACGCAGACAATCGTTGACACTGTGACCATGAACGCAGCGAACGCTATTGTGTTTGAAGGCGCAACGGCAGACGGATACGAGACAACGCTGACAATCGAGGATCCGACAGCGGATCGTACAGTCGTTATCCCTAATGTGGGAGGTACGCTTGCAGTTCTGGCAGCAGACAGCGACACAGCTATTACTGCAACTCCGGCAGAGTTAAACCTGATTGACGGTGGTACTGCCAGAGGTACAACTGCAATAGCAGACGGCGATGGTGTCCTTATAAACGACGGCGGCACGATGAGGATGACCACCGTTGAGACTCTTGCTACCTACATGGAAGGCGAGATAAACGCCTTATCTCTTGACGTAACCCTCTCTGGCGCAAGTACATTTTCTGGAACGGTAACGGTTGGTTCTGATGGCACAGGGCATGACGTAAAGTTCTTCGGAGATACAAGCAGTGCTTTCATGCTCTGGGATCAATCTGAAGACGATCTGGTTCTTTCCGGTACCGCACAGCTAAGTATTGACACGGCTACTGACGCGACGAATACGACTTCCGGTTCCTTCCATACCGACGGCGGTGTTGGTATCGCCAAAAAACTATATGTCGGTACTGATCTGGACGTAGCAGGTACATCGAACATAGAAGACACGGTTGTGCTTGGGACGCTAACTGTCGGCGTGGATGACACCAGCCATGATGTGAAGTTCTTTGGAGCATCTGCCGGTGCGTACCTGGAATGGGACGAGTCAGCAGATCAGTTGAGGATAATGGGTGCATCTGCTGATGCAACTACCAGTACAGGCAAGCTTCTTCTCGCTACTTCTAACACAGTTGTTAATGCAAACGACGTTATAGGGAAGATCGACTTCCAGGCACCGCATGAGGCAGGTGGAACAGATGCGATAGAAATTGCTGCATCTATTCAGGCCATAGCACAAGGCACTTTTGCTGCTGACCTAAACGCGACTGACCTGATTTTCTATACAGGACATTCTGAGGCTGCCACTGAGAAATTCAGGTTTACCAGTCAGGGTGAACTGGGTATTGGCGGGGCTACATACGGCTCCAGCGGAGATGTCCTGACCTCTGGCGGCGCAGGTGCTGCTCCTACATGGGAGACTCCAACTACAGGAGATATCACAGGAGTTACTGCGGGCGTAGGTCTTTCAGGTGGCGGTTCCAGCGGGGGCGTAACCCTTACTCTCGACCTTTCAGAACTGAGTACCGTGACTCCGGCTGACGGAGATTTCTTCTCCACGCTGGACTCCGATGGAGCGAACGAACAGAAAACTACAACGACCGCTTTAGCAACTTTGTTTGCCGGTACGGGTCTTAGTGCTTCCAGCAGCGTTCTAAGCGTAGATGCTGCTCAGTCACAGATAACAACAGTAGGCACAATCGGAACAGGTGTATGGCAGGGTACTGCCGTAGCTGCTGGCTACATGGCGCAAGGTACAACCAGCGCAAAGGGCGCACTTGAACTTGCAACAACGGCAGAGATAAATACATCGACTGATGCGGACAGGGCGATGACTCCTGACCTGTACGCTGCTTCCAACTATGGCATCAGGTATGTCCAGATTATGGCTGTTGCAAAAGCGACTGCATTGACGGTAACGGACGGACTTGCTTACTTCCATGTTCCCGCAGGGATGGACGGGATGGACTTAGTTGAAGTCCACGCCGAAGTATTTACTGCACCAGTGGGGTCAACGGCAACCTTTGAAATATCTCTAAATGGTGCATCTACCCAGATGCTTTCGACAAATATCACAATAGATGCGGGCGAGACAGGGAGTGATTCAGCAGCCACCGCAGCAGTTATTAATGCAAGCACTGATGATGTTGATACTGACGATTTAATACAAATCAACTGCACTCAGGTAGGCTCCAGCACAGCAGGTTCAGGCTTGCTTGTGACAATGGGCTTCAGGATTCCGTAATGGCACTAATGGAGTACAAGATAAATCACGTTACACGGGACGGCTCTACTACCAAAGCCTTCCTTACGTTTCACACAGGTGCAATCTCGACTGAGAATCAAACACCTGCTCCACCACCTGTTGACCCTGCCGTAACAGAATCAGTTACCCGTTATCGAAGAACCGCTACGGTTTCTACCGGAACACTGGAAAAAGACGGAACGCTTACAGATGACCAGATGGTTCCTTTTCTGAATACCGAACTGGCTACAAGAGCCTCAGCTTTAGGGCATACTCCGATTGAGGAGCAGACCAATGAGTAGTGAAGCTATCGACAGGGCAGAGTACGAACGGGATGCCGTGGCAAGGGCAAAGATTCTGGGCGGGAAGATACCTTTCACCAAAGGTCGTAGTGCAAAATTCTGGGCTACGCCACTGGAAGAACGTCTAGGTGCGAAGCCTATTGATGAGAGCGAATGGTTCAGGATGCACCAGCCGTTACTCCTTGAGATGGTAAATACCGATGAGGGGCGGGAGTTGCTTTGTATCCCCGCTGAATATGGAAAGATTGAGAAGTTTGATAGAAACGCTATCCACTGGAAAACAGGGGCGTTCTGGATAAATGACGACGGGTTTATACAGGAGGAATGGAGAGCAGATTTCAGGGTAGGTGCGAAGTGGGGCAACGTCATCCGTTACAAGTGGCGAGAGTTCTGCAAGCTGGCAAAGACATTTTACGAGAGAGAGTACAAGGGCATGAAAATCTACCGCCCTGTCCTGAATGTCAGGGGGGAACTGGTAGCTGCCCATGCAACAGACACTTCTTATCCAGCAGCGGGTACTGGGTCAACAACTGTTGACGGTTCGTTACGGCATACTACTAATCTAGGGAGCGGTGGCCCTGCAACTTCTGGTGAATGGGATACTACGCACGATGCTGCTAATGCAACTAATGTCTATGAAACAGATTCTCCCGATTACCTGTGCGACGCTGATGATTCGTTTTACGGGTCAAATTATTATCTTGAAATAAGGCGTGGATGCGCCACCTTTGATACGAGCGGTATTGGCCCTGCGACTATCTCAGCAGGAGTAGCTTCGTGGTATATAGACGATACTTACGATAAAGACAGCGATGCGACTGCTTATATAGCCTTAGTAGAATCTGCCCCTGCCAGCAATGATGATCTTGTTGCTGGGGATTATGCAAAGATTGGCTTAGATGGCATAGGGGGCAGTTTCCTTGTAAATAATCCAACAGAATTAACAGCGACTGGCAACCGATATGTTATGGCCGATGACAACGATACCCGTGCTGAGGATGGGCAGGGCGCACCTGATGCTTACAGGGATTGGACTATGGACGCAACCGGACTAACAGCCATATCCACTAGCGGTGTAACTAAACTAGGGCTTCGGCATGGACACGATACAACCGACCACCAGACTGCCAATACGCCTAGTGCCAGTTCAGCAGCCAGCATGTACAGCCTGATATATGGTAAAACAGCAGACCACACAGGTACGGGGTCTGACCCGAAGCTGGTTGTGACTTACACGGCTGTTACATTTATACCTCATACAGTAGTGTTCTAAGGAATAAGCATGACAACAGAGAACAACATCACGATCACAATGGCTGACGTAGACGTAGTGCGGACTGTAGACCCTGACTTTAATAAGCAGTTGCTTATTGCGGCAGCCTCACGGATGCGCTCTGAGATGGCACAGAAGATTGAGCAGGAAGCTACAGCGGAGAAGCCGAAGAAATAATGGCTGGAATAGTTCATGGCAGGGTAACTGTGGCGAGTGCTGGTACAGCAGTCCGGTTCACCACGTCTCCAACGCCTCTCAAGTATTTACTGATAGACGTCCCGTCTGGCAACACAGGGAGCGTTTACATAGGTGATTCGACGGTAGCCAGTAACAATTCTCCTGCTATCGCTAGGGGAACAACAAGAGAATTTACTTTCAGGCACGACGCAGAAGAGTCGCCGGGAGAACTGTCCGACTTTTATGTGGATGCCGCTAACACCAGTGATGTGATTAACTATTTTGCGGTAACAATTTAGGAGGCTGTTATGCCAAAAGGTAAAGGCACTTACGGAAGTAAAAAGGGTCGTCCGCCAAAGAAGGACAAAAAGAAGAAGGGAAAATAAATGGAAATTCAGGACTTCAAGCCAAAGCAGCCAGTAGATAACTCAACTACCGAAGGCGTTAGTGCTGTAAAAGAAACCACTGATGCTGTAGAAGACGAGGCTGTGCCGACCGTCAAAAAAGAGCCTGTGCTGACCATCGAAGACGGGAAGACGGTAAGCCCTACCGAACTTGTCCAGTCGCTTTTTGAACTTAAAGATCGACTCAAAGATGCCGGGATGCGACCCCTTCAGAACGTGGTAACATCTTACGCCAATCATGGAGTGGCGATGATCAATGGACTTCTCGAGTCTCTTGAAGGCTCAAAGAAGAAGGACAAATAGTGGGCTGGCTGCTGGGATATACATTTGGCTCAATCGCCGCGAGTTATATCGTAGTCCGTATATTCGACTTTCTAATTGGGGGCGCAGTTGATAGTGCCACCAGTGCAGCGCGTGGTATCGTGTTTATCAACACCTGGACTGCAATTACAGTTAAGGCTGGTATGCGCGACTTGACAAAGTCAGCACGAAATTTACGACTAAAAAATCTGGTTGTAAAAAACAAGTTAGACGCTCTCATTGATGATGAGCAAACGATAACTAATAGTAAGGAATACTAAATTATGAATGAATGGGTTTTAGTAGGCATTGTGGCAGCTTCCACTGTTGTCCTATTAGGTGGTGGTGGCTGGATGGCAACGTGGCTCCGACGAGGGAACTCTAAAGGAAAGAGCAAGAAGGAAGTTTAATTGCTCGCTCCTGAAATTAGGAGCATAGGTGAAGTCGGTCGCCATGCATCACGCATACTCGGTCGACGCATAAGGATACGGTTGTTCTGGGTGCTTGTTTTCTT
>Ga0208449_1000324_pt1 | contig 37332 bp, 38 predicted proteins | sample MalvireepMed_s17_FD_184247 | JGI IMG/M metagenome (GOLD analysis project Ga0208449, IMG submission 184247) | Marine viral communities from the Global Malaspina Expedition - Malaspina viral metaG DeepMed_s17 (SPAdes) (version 2) | ecosystem: Environmental > Aquatic > Marine > Oceanic | place...
TCCGCAGAAAAGTGTCGATCTCTCGCCCCCCGCGCAGCCAACCCCCCTGAACGGGGGAGTCGCTGCAACGGGCATACGGCACCTACTGACACTTTGGAATTAGGGGTAAATAAGAATATGCGCTGCAACATCCTGCGGCAGGCTGCGGCAGGCTGCGAGACTCGTGCAGGGATAAATAGGAATAAATTAGCGGAGGCACTGACACCTGTTACCAGGCATATCCTGATAAATCTGCTGCTGGGGAGATATGACTTCCTCTTGTTCAATCCGGTTATGGATTCGCTGTGCTCTGGCGTAGTAGGTGTGGTGACGTTCTGCGTAGCGTTGCCCGCGCTCGGTACACACATTACCTGCGGAGTAGTGGCAAATGGAGTCCTCGACAGGACCGAAGCGGTGGGTCATGTTTTCGAGCTTGGCGACGACGCGCCTGGTGGCTTCCCACGGTTCTTGTAGACCAGCGCAGTCGATGGGCTCCTCTCGCGGGTGCGCGTATCTGGGTATTTGTTGGTAAGGACCGCAAGCACCGGCTGACGATTCTGCCCAGCCATCGGGGTGGTCGTACATGAAGCGGGACTCATGGTAAGCGATAGCGATGAGTCGCATGGGGTCAGCGTCGTTCTGTTCGGCAAAGTGACTGATGGCATCAGCTAGGGTGCGTATGCGGCACTCGGCCTCTTCGACTTTCTCTGGACCTGCGTTAGCCATGTCTAGCATGACGACCATAGTGAGGAAGATTTTCATGGCAGAAGCGGTCATGGTGATCTCCGTAGTAGGTGTGCAGTAGGCTGCGGTTGTACAGTAAACGTCTCTCGCAAGAGACGGTTTCGTGTGGGGTAAATAGGAATATTTACTTTCTGGGTAGTTTTTGTACTACGAACGAAGGTGAGCGAAGTGATTCATCGAAGATGAGGAGGCAAGAAGGGGCCGGTGCTGCGCCTGGAGCTTCCTTGAATGTGATGCGACCGGGTATGAGTCTGATTTCGGGAGCTTTCATCGCCCAAGAGTGCCACCACTTGGTGTCGGTACGGGCGAAGGAGAGTACGACAACGGTGACTCCCTTCTGAGATTCAGTGTAGGCTTTCTGAATCCAATCACCGATGCCACGACCGTAAGGGGGATTGAGCCAGATGGAGCCGTTGAGACTGTGGGATGCCCAATCGCAAGTTAGCGCGTTGTCTGCGACGGTGAGGTAGTTGGCGCATTTTGCGTTGGTAGCGGTGGCTGCTGCGTCGAGGGTGAATTGGAACTCTTCGTTGAGGACGTGGAAGAGGGAGTCGGGGGTTTCCCAATCCATCTTGTCCGAGGAGAATAGCTTACCCTTTATCCAGTTGTTCACAGTCATCACATTCTCCATATGCTTGTAGGACGATTCTTAATACCTTGTTAATTGAGGGGCAGTCAATGAGGGGTATAATTTTTGGCACATCTAGGTGTTGTGGGAATTAGGAATAGGGGGAAAGTGGTAACATCTATATAGCGGGGTAGGGCGCTTTTTTAACAACCCTGTAAGTGGGAATACGAGAGTAACCCTATGTATCTTTTAGAGATTTTGTCATTGCATAATCGGTTCGTACAAAGGCACCCGTTTATCCCTATGACATTTACAGCAGAGAACAGCCATGACTGAAGTATTAATTATCAGACGCGCTTTCGAGGACGATTACCAACGTGCCGCTGACTCGGCTTTTCGATTTGCAAAGCGTCACGGGATCAAGGTGGATATGAGTCCATACGCCGAGTTGGTAGATATCCACGCAGCACATCTCGATGTAGTCTCTCAAGTAGAGACGCATATTGAAGCTTTGAGTCGCACCTACCTACGGAAACTTTGGCGTGGATGCTTCCGTCGCGCAGTCCGAGAAGCTGACGCTACCGGGTTTGGTTGGGGGAGTGTTATTCAGTCTCGCTGGGTAAAATAGGAATAGTGGAGAACAACCAATGAAGAAGCGGATCAAATATGAAGTGTGGGGCAAGGGAGCCAAACTAATTCCCGGTGAGACATACGCCTATTATCAGGTGTCTGACGATGGCGTATATCCGCTCTCAATACGGGAGTGTGTTGAGAACAGCATCACGCGCAAGACTGGGCTATGTGTGAAGAGTCGGCATGATGGATACGAGGTTGATAGTCGAGGAAAAACGCTCCGTGTTCAATATCACGCCACCTTGGCTAAGTTCAGTATGGATGGCGGATTCTATGTGGTGGGTGAGTTGTGGTTCTCGATACCCAACGTAACGTAAATAGGAATAGTGGAGAACAGCCAATGAAGACATGGACACTTGAGGTATTTTGTGACAATCAGGATGATGCCCGTCAAATTGATGTGGAGATTGAGGGTAATCCTGTCACGGGTAAATCGAACATCGCAGACGTAGTGCGAGACGCACTAAGGAGTCTTGGTACACACTTTCATCCGATTGAGGATGACCCCAATTATGATGGCTGGTCACGCCTGGTGATTAACATAGGACCACAGGAGGGACAGGAATAATGGAACAGATGTATATGATTGTTAGGTTTTTTGCTGCTAGAGGTAAGGACAACGAAACGGTTAAGACCGGACTGACTCTTGAGGAGGCACAGGAGTGGTGCAATCGTGACGACACCAGTGAGGCTGGGGTGTGGTTTGACGGATACACGAAGCAGACCGACTCTGGGCAGTATTAGTTGGGTGTACATGAGGAACCATAACGAATACCTTGTGTATTTGATGAAGGTGTAATAGTGTTGATCACCTAAGAGAGCTTCTGTAATTTGTGGTAATCAGAAAGAGGTAAGTATATGTTTACTCCCGTATTGAAGCATTGGCAACTCGATGCACGCCAGTTCAGTTCCCTGTTCAGCATCCCCAAGGAGAAGATTGAGAGTGTGATCTCGGGGGAGACTATTCTCGACCACCACACCCTCTCACGCATCACCAAGGTACTGAATACGGCACTCATGATGACGAAGGATGGTGTGAGTGGTGAACTGTTGAAGTATCAGGCTACCCATGACGTGACCATCTCTGACATCTCTAAAGAGATTGACATCGACGCTGATACGATTCGTAGGTGGGTTCGTGGCGAGTCCAGTCCGAATCGGAATAGCTTGGTCCGTGTCGCCTCTCTTATTGTTACGTTCGATCCCAAGGAAGAGTGGCTGCACCACTTCTCGCAGTTCATGGATAACTGTCGAGGTTTGGGTGTGAAGCTCAAAATGGTTGGCGAGGTGTTTGGTGTAACCACGTCCTCTGTCAATAGCTGGACTACCGGGCGGGCTCCTAATGAGGGGAGGATTCGAGAGTCCCTACCGATGATCAAGCAGGCGAATAAGCTGATGGATGACCTTAGAGGCTTGTTTGACGATGCCCGTAAGTCGCGGAAGCAGGATCAACTGGAGGACGAGATGGCTAGGGTTGGGGTTGCGATCCGCTATCGTCGTCCCATAGGGTAGGAATATGGTAAAGAGATGGGGAAACGACTCTCAAAAGAGGCGCGTGCCGAGGTATTAAATCGGTTCGTTGGAAGGCGTATTCGAGTCAAGTCTCAACGTGAAACCAGCGGCATCATGAAGGGGTGCCTTCTCCCAGGATTCACAGGTGTGTTGGAGGAGTATAAGTGGGATCACCGTGTGTACGTCTTACGGATTTCTACTGCGTCTATGACTCGCTGGGCTAAGGACCGCAATGTCCCGGTGATTCAGAAGGCGTATCAGAAAGCGAAAGACAAGAAATAGGAATAGTGTCGATCTCTGAGGTTCCGGCTGCGGCACCTCCTGTGTGAAGTCCTATCGTAATCCTTGCCGCGTAGTCGGGGCGCACTTGCTAAACACGCTACCCAACATCTTATGTGGCGTGTTTGGAATGGGGGACTCAATAGGCTAGGCGTGGTTGGCTGCGTCGAAAGAGGGGCTGATTTGAAGCCCCAAACAGCCAACAGTAAATTTAGACACTACGAGTCAGAATGTGGGGGGTGTGTGACATGGGGTATAAAGGAGACAGTCCAGGGAAGAAGTACGCGAGAGCCCGACTTTGGTACAAGATTGATGTGTTGCTGCGTATCTTCAAAGAAGAGTGTACTGGAGTATTTGTCCTTGCAGGTGAGGGTGGGGACATCTCCACTCTCGCAGGAATATCGCAGATGCCCGGTCCTAGTCCTGGCGCGGGTGGGTTTTCGTTGGGGGGAACACGCGGCATCTCGATCCATGCTGTGGACTATGACAAGGATTACGCTGATCTTTGCTGGGAGCTATTCCCATTACCAGGGGTGGAAGCCGTTCACGGGGCAGCAAGTGAGATTGCTCCTTGCGTGACGTATAATGTTGCTCATCTAGACTTTTGTGGTGGGCTGACCTTGGAGAACATCCAGACGGTTGCTGATGTAATTAGGAATGCTAATAATATTCCCGTCTTAATTGGTGTGACCATGTTGAAGGGGCGGGAGGCTAGAGAGACGATTAATGGTTCGACAGTAGCCAAGATGTCTAGGCCGCGCCGCAGGATGGTTTTGCGAGGACTACGGAAACAAGGCGATCTTCGGGGAGCACAACTTCTCCAGAAGGGGGTGTTTGATCCTCGAATCACCTTACGTCGCTGTGAAGAGAAGCTTCGTGCGTATCATAACCCTGACTCTTCAATATTCCGTAAGATGTTTACGCGCACTGGATCGTTAACTCCGCTGGGTCGAGCGGAAATACGAGTAGACGCACTTCGCTGTTTGGTGAACACGTTATTACTTGATTTGCATACCTGTATTCCAGGTGGGGTTGAACTTCACACGTTAAGTACCATGTCGTACCATTCTAAATCAGACCATAGTGCTGGTACACCGTTTGTGACGGCACTTTATATGGCTCACGCAGGATGTGAGTCGGAAGTATTAAGAGAGATATTAAATATTACGGGGGGCAGGGTCATCTCGGTTGATTGTCAATCTGGGGGCGATGCCGAATCTGAACTCAGAAAGCTTGCTCTCGATTTGTCAAATCTGTATTCAACGAAGCGGATTGCTGCGCTGCTTGATATTGATCCGAAAACAATTACTGCGTGGAAGGCTCATGAAACCAGAGGAACCTACAAGTAGAACGGTTGGTCCCAACGACCAATTCATCGCCACACTCGGGGATGAGACGTTGAATTACCCAGGCGAGACAGGATTACGAACGTGTGGGGTGTGTGACCATGTACGCATGTCACATGTTGTTCCGTGCGTTCATTGTGAGCAGACCAGGACAAAGCGAAGGCTTGTAAGTTTCCTTGGGCTGTTGGTAGTCGTCGCGGTTTCGGTTGTTACGGCTTACTTCTTGGGTTACGTCGAGTTACCTTCACAATAGGAATATCGTAAAAGTTAGAGGTTTTGTCAGTGCATACTTGTACTTGATAGGTACTGGTATGTCTGGTGAAGGTAAGCTGCGGAGGAGGAAGAATAATGGGTTTTCGTAAGGGACATAAGACGGGGGATAAGTGGTGTGTCGCACGCCACCGCTCTATGCCAGCGAAAGAAGCAGATCGTTGTGAACGCGCAATCGAGACTCGGGAACGTCAGGCTGCTAAGGCTGAGATCGCGGAGCAGTTGCGTGATTCCGTACTTGATGACGCGAAACGAGCACGAACCGACGAGTGGATCGCGGAGTTGATTTTTCAGGCGAAGGCGAAGGAGTAGGAATAATGGGATATACAACAGACTTTGAGGGTAGATTTGACATTACTCCTCCGCTCTCTGATGAGCATCGGGAGTATTTATTGAAGTTTTCTGATACTCGTCGAATGGTTCGCGACGAGTCGTTGACCGCAAAGCGGCCTGATCCAATTCGGGAAGCGGCTGGATTACCTGTGGGTGAAAGCGGCTGTTACTTTGTGGGTGAAAGCGGTTACGCCGGTCAAGATTCGGGGGAGGATGTGCTTGAACATAACACCCCACCCCCATCGCAACCGAGTTTGTGGTGTCAGTGGGTTCCGACAGAGGATGGGCGGCATCTTAAATGGAACGAGTGTGAGAAGTTCTATGAGTACGTTCGGTGGCTGAGAGACGTGATCTGTACACAGTTTTTGGAGCGGTGGGGGTATATGCTTAATGGGCGGGTTAGTTGGATTGGTGAGGACGACCGGGATCGTGGAACCATCATCGTCAAGGATAACGTAGTGACTACGGGGGTGTGGGCTAAGGTTCGGAAGAGTAGCCATTGGTCAAGTTTGGTAGTACGGAGTTAGGAATAATGACAAAATCAGAGTTGGAAACTGTTATTCATGAGGCGTATTTTGCACTGACTGGTAGTCAATCACCGATGCTGACTAAGCCCCATCAGCGCGGGGAACTCGACCGCTGCTGGGAAGTTTTAACTGAGGCAATGAATCGTATCCCTAATCCTATTGGTTTTGCGGACGCTCCCGTTAAGACGCAGGGCACGATCCGTATTTTGGAGTGAGTAAAATGGTATTCCGTACAGGCGATAGAGTTGAGTTGCTTTCAAATCCGTATGCCTACTTTGGTATGGTCCTCCCGGTTGGGACACTGGGGACAGTCACGCGGGGAGGTGATGGAGTTGTATCTGTAAGATTTGATACTGGTCTTGATACAAAGGCGTGGTTCGTTGAGGATGGTCATGGGACTGTGACCCTGAAACTCAAGGAGTAGAGGAATATGAAGATCGCTGACGCTGTAGCTTACAATGATGCTCGTTCTTATAGCCGGGAGTTGTGGAAGACAATTCAATCCACCGTTGGTGCAGAGGATGACGGATACCCTGGACCCCTAACCGCTCAGGCTGTGTGTGCTTGGCAGAAGGACAATAACCTCACACCAGACGGTAAGGTCGGACCTAATACGTTGGAGTTGATCAGGTCGCACTCGGGGACGGCAGCACCAGAGTCTTCGGTTGAGTATGTCGGGTTCAAACGTGTACCCGCTGTGCCCTACGAGGGGCATGGGTACGACAATCTCAGCCTCCGTCCAGACGTGGCAGACAAGTGGGTACAGTTACTCGATGAGGTACAGTCCAATGGGGGGTATCTCACGACAGCGGGAGGTAAGCGCAGGCTCTCCTCCAGCGTGAGTGCTAACCGCTCGGCTACCAGCCTTCACTACTTAGGTATCGCCTTTGACCTGGCTACCTACTCTGGAATGATCGATCCCGACGAAGACCCTTTTATCGTGTGCAAAGACCCCACCGCAGAGGGGTATTGGAACGTCTACGTCAAGGTGGAAGATGGCCCAGAAATGAAGCTCAAAGCCTTCACCAAGAAGATGCGAGAAGAGGAGGTTGAGGGAACCTTTCTCGACTTTACAGCGATGGCTAGAGAGCTAGGTTTCCGACGCATCAAGTCGCGCTCCTCGTTTTGGAGTGGAAGCAACTACATGGGTTCTGAGTGGTGGCATTTCCAAGACGAGAGCGGACTCGAAGTCAGAGAGACTAAGTTCGGTGATGAGCTAAAGAGGGTATGGTCTATGAGTGACCTGGAGGGTACTGATCCCTGGAAATACCGAAATCGTGTCTGGACAGGTGGCTACTTCAAATAATTTTTATGCGGAAGGGTGGAGAGAACATGTGTGACGTACAGAAAGATGAGGTTTATGAGTATTTGTTTCTTTTGCAGGAGAGCGGTGTAACCAACATGTTTGGTTCGGGCACCTATGTACAGGAGGAGTTCCCAGAGTTGAGTCGGGGAGAAGTCAGAACTGTGGTTACGGATTGGATGAGTAATTATAGCGAGATTGCAGAGAGGCTCGGATATGGAGAATAAGAATAAGAAGAAAGACGAAGCTAACTCTTGTGAAGAGTCAACTTCCCTACATGAGAGGGATCGGAGGTATGTGGAGGTGTACCGTTCGACCGGGAATCACCGGCAAGCGGTGCGCTCTTACTGTGCTGGAAATAAGTGGGCGACTGCGAACGCCAAGGCGACTGGAAATTGGTGATTTAGTCCCTACCCCTTATTAGCTAAAATTGAAGCCCCACTCCTACTTGGTTACCATGAGTAGGAGTGGGGCTTTTTTGTTTTTTAGGCGTGGATTCATACGTTTAATCGTGGTTTTCCATCTGCTAACCAGTGGGTGCGGGTGGGGTTTGTCTTTCGGGATCAAGGTAAAACTTACAGTAACCAGTAGTGATTCTTCTCATGACCAGGACTTGCTGTGCTGCGCGGGCAAAATACAGGCTTGTTTCCCAACGGGGGAGTTGTTTACGGTGTGTCTGGGAGCTATCTAGATAGATATACCTGCTTACTAAGGGTTCAAAACTAGCTGGTAATGAGAAATGAGTGATAAAACGAACGCAAGAGCAATCCAAAGGGCGACCGGGTGCGAGTTCCGCACGGCACTCACTACGGTCAGAAAGTTACGTTCGTGGGCTCGGGTTGAAGTTACCCGAGATACTACGGGTAAGTCACAGGGGCAGCATATTCGTGAGGAGGGCATTCGTATCATTAGTAATGGTGTTAAGTAACGTGATACGGATTTTACGCAGAATTTTCTCAAAGTGGACTCGAAATGAAAACCCCGTTAAAGAGAATTATGTGAGCGCAGATCCGTATAGTTTGGATGAAACCGCTGAGTGGCTTGAGTTTGAGGAGTGGCGATTGTTTAAGGGGTGCCCGTCCCTTGAAATCGACAGGATTGCTTTAGAGTGCTTAGGCCAGCCCCTTGATGAGCATGATGCGTTCTTCAATGACTTCATCATTGTAAATGCCGTCGTTGAGGCAGCAGCAGAAGACGAGTCTTTGATCCGTATCCGAGTTCAGGCTGTCCGCAGCGGACTTCTCAAAGAGAACTTCCTACTACATTAAATGCCTCTGCCGGGATGGTGGAATTGGCAGACACAAGGGACTTAAAATCCCTCGACCATTAGGTCATGCGGGTTCGACCCCCGCTCCCGGCATAAAAGTGTCGATCTCTGCCCGCGCCCGATTAGCTCCCTACCTCAAATACCAATAGGTATATTCCACGTCCAAGCTTAGAGTATTGAGCTACCCTAAAGCGCATCCAACTCCCCCAAAAGTTTAGGTGCTCAAATGGGTGCGGCTTGTTGTCTGTGGACAACCCCATCTTAGTCAGTGCTTGCCAGTAAAGCAGGAATGTTCGGTGCTTTGAGAGCAGGTAGCTGCTTTGTTTATGTCCCGACACCTCATGCCAGCAGGAATAACACAGTCCTAGAGCGTAATGTCTTTCATGCAGTTCTGGTCCTGCTATCTCGCAGTTTAAGCACTGGTCTATTTTGAGTCTCGGTGCCCAGATGTCGCAATGTGTCCCGCGTAGAGTTCGATAAGGGGCGGGACGGGATAGGTATGAAATTAGGTCTTCTAGCTGCTCGTCTGAGATTCGGTATCGACCAGTCTTACTGTTGATCCTCTTCCATCGCTGACCTAATGCCGTCCTGGCCTGCTGTAACTGCTTCCAATTGTAGCCCGTCTTTCGGATCGCTTCTGATTGGGAGTATGTCGCTCTAGACGCTGATATGCCCAGTCGGCTCGCCTTGCACTTCACGGCACCTATGGAACGGTCGAGTATTTTTGCCACTTGGGTGAGTGACTTGTGCCCGATGTACCATTTTAAGAGCGAAATTTCTCTTTCGGTCCAGGGGCGCATGGCGTTAGGCTATTATAATTGACGTACTATCAGGAATATCTTAAATCATATCGTAGGGATTCATCATTCGTCTAGTAGTAAGAATACTCATATAAATCCTTAAAGGTGAAAGTACAATGAGCGTAACTTGGTCGGACATGGGTTGGAAGGCTAGGGTCAGTGCAATTTTGAGTGCGCTAGTGGTGTTTGCTGCATCTATCGGGCTACTCACCCAAAGTGAGGGTGACGAGACGGTTTCCTGTATTCAGGAGGCACTAGCCGAAGGTTCGTCTGAGGATTATCATCCTTGGAGGAACGAGGGGTGCCAAGCGATAGCGGAGCGTCTTATTCAAACTATTGCAGATGATTTCGGTGTGGAGTGGGTCGAGAATCTTTTAGCGTCGGCTCCCGTAGAAGCTTTGGTTCCTGTTGTGGGGCCAATTCTTGCGGGGGAGATTGAGGCCACTGAGGAAGCATCTGTTGAGGAAGCATCTGTTGAGGAAGCATCTGTTGAGGAAGCATCTGTTGAGGAAGAGTAAGTCGGTAAGATTACCTAGAGAGGCACAAGTATGGCAGTAACGAGAACACGTCAAAATCCTAGAAAGAACCGTAATAATAGAGTGCCCGCCCCTGGTGCGGGTATTCGTCGTTCTGAGATTCGTGCGAGGGACAGGCAGTATGTGTCTCGCCCCGGTGCTGCGGAGGAGCAGAGAACCCCGTTTGGGGTGTTTGAGCAGGCATTTTCAGGAGAGTTCGAGGTTGAGCTTGAGGCGTTCGGTGTTGGTACGTCTACTGGTACGGTTCAATCAGAGAAGGGCTCGCTGCTTCTTATGGGACGTGGTGGCGTTCTTCATGTGCAAATTACTAAGGAAGAGGGCTCCCCTCCTTGGGTTGGGCAATTACGTCTCGATGATATCATTAGTATTGAGGCGGGACAGACGTATGCGCTGTCCACAGGGAGTGATTCCGCAAACTTTTTACGGGTGCAATCAGCGGGGTATCGAGAGTCAATTGATCAATTGACCCCTAATATTCCTGCTAATGAGCCCGAAAGTGTGCATATACGTCGGGAGGTTCTCCCTGATCGGGCGACTCGGACGCGAAAATCTTCACAGAAGGCTCATCGGGATCACATAGCCTCATTGATTGAGCAAGATCGTAATGAGTCAGCGGCACGAAGAAACATTACCCGAGAAGTTCGCCAGCCGCGATCTGCGGAGGTAGCTGCCCCACAACATGGTCAACAGTTCGTTGATCCAATTACTTCCTCGATGGTTCCTGGTGTGAATCCTAGACCTTTAGGAGCAGCAGCAGCTTCCGCAATGGAGGCGCAGGCAGTTCGTGAGTCGATGATCCCGGCCACTACTGATGAGGCAACAGGTGTCGAGAGCACTGAGGGCTGATAAATACCTTCAAGAGCACCCCCATGCGTATGATTGGCATGATGGGCATACGGATCATCATGAAGATGATTTCGGTAAGGCTTTTGACCCTCATCCACACACGTCTGTCCCTGAATTTGGTGGGAATCCCCAGGCAGCGGGTGCTGGAGTCTCTACCTACGGGCCAATTGCGGGTCATTTTGGGTCAATTATTCCCGGTAAGATTACGGATCTAAATCACTACCCTGGATTGGAGAGGTCTGAGCCCGAATTGGATCGGGTTATTCGTAATCACGATTTTAATGTGTATTACGCTGGGGGTAAGTACGGGAAGCCGAAATTATCCGAGAAGAATTACAATACCAAGCACTTGATGATTTATGACCCCACCCCTAAGTCCGGTGGGGATTTTCAAAATGAGGCGTTAACTCGTACTTGGCGCAAGGCGCATGAGCTATCGCACGCACTGACTTATCCAAGAATAAATGAAATCTATGGGGAGGGTCGTCGCTTAGGTCGTTTGGGTGTGCGTTCCCCGCGTGAAGCTAAGAGGGCAGTGCATTGGGAGTGGCTCGCAGCGCACAGACAACGTAAAATCCATGAGCAGCTAGGGCACCGTATATCTGACTCAGTGTTCCATAAAGAATTGAACACTATTATGCACGACGCTGTGCATAGAGCGATTCATGGTAAGTTCACAGAGCCTTCTTCGGAGGGGTTTGTACCTAGTGCTACTCCGACTTCGTTGGGGCACAGTCTTGATCTAGTTGATCATCACGCGGGGAAGTTAGGTCTTCAACATGCGGGGGAGACGCTGAAGACGAGGCGGCAACGTGAATCTGGCTTGGGTAAGAGCGTAGATTTATATGTGTCGCTCCCTGATTTATCTAAGGGTGTAGAGGGGGGTGCTAAACCTGGCTGGGTTTCTCCCGAAGACCAGGAATATCTTTTAGCGGAGTTTCGTAAGCGCCCATTTTCCCGTAAGGGGATGCAGAAGGCACTAGCGAAAGTTCCTTATTGGCGGGGTGACCACACCCAACACCTTATTCCTGACCACCTGACTCAACAGCACATTAAAGAGCTAGGGGGTCGTGTCGGTGTCGGGGAGTTCGCCTCCCCAGCAGACCAGGCGGGAGGGATTCGGGACCATGTGAACACCTTGTTAGGGTGGCACGCTAAGTCTTCAAATCCCCAGCACGGGGCTCATGCCTATCTTATGGATGAGCTTGGGCGCTTCACGGGGGGTAGGTTCTATACTCAACAAGCGAATCGTGAAGCATCAGACCCAAACAATCGACTACTTACGCATTTATCTAATGCTCCGTCAGATCATAGTGGGACGTTGTGGCGGGGGATGGCTTTACCAACTCGTAAGGGGCCGGGAAGTGTTCATAATCTAGTGCCAGGGGCGCAGTTCTCAGTTGGGAATTTTTCGTCTTGGACATCGCGGCATGATCAGGCTGAAACCTTCGCGTGGGATAGCGTAGGGGATCGGCAGTTGGAGGGTAACCCGAATTTTAGGCGGGTGGTCCTGCACATTAACAACCCCAAGAAGGGGACAGCGATTCATCATTTGAGCGTGTTTCCGAGTGAGCAGGAGCACCTTCTTGGTGGGAGCTATAAAGTCACTCGGCACGATGTCGTCCCCCACCCTTATGGGGATGTTTCTCCACAACATAACGTCCATTTAGAGCAGTTGTCGGTAAATGAGAACCATCCGAATCTTAGGAACCTCATGAAGTCAATCCATAAGGGTGTAGAACCCGACATTTTAGGCTTGTTCATTGAGGGGGTATCTAAAGCAGTTGGTGCTGCTGCCGCTAGGGATCTCAATGCCCCTAATCCTAGTCCAACATCTGCTGGGCTCCCTGGTGGGGGTGCTGGTGGTCGAGGCGGCAAGGTTTTAGGTTATCGAACTTCTGGGGCTCCGGTTTATGAATCTGAGCGGCAGGCACGATCTGGGCGAGGTCATGCTTCTGGTCTGACAGGGGCGACCGCAAAAGAGTTTGAGAAACTTAGTGCGAGCGGTGGGCAGGCTGCTGCTGGGGGTGGCGAAGCTCCTCCACAAGAGGATATGAATCAGGAATATCCTGCTGATGTAGGCAAGTACCAGCACAGCGGAGTTAATCCCCGTTCCGTGGCGAAGAACCACGGGCAGCGTATTCGTGATCATTTTGGGGTGGATCACCACATCCTGTACTCGGGGAAAGATCCGAGTGGTCGGAAATACTACGTTGTACATAGTTCTGACACGAACCAACTGCATCGGATCGACGCTAAGGAGTTGTCTGGGTACGTCCAGCACATGGACAACCTGCATAAGCGTCACCAGAAGCAGAAATCCAAGGACACCGAGGAGCGGCAACGCTGGGAAGAGAAGTTGGGTGTTCGGGAGAAACCTAAAGCTGCGGCAAAGAAGAAGAAGCTAAAGAAGGCGTTTGATCTCTATGTCGCGGTTGATCGGCTGAGTAAGGCTGTACCTGTTGGTACGGTGCATCAGTGGGCAGACGGAGTTTCATACAAGAAGGTTGGTGAGAATGAGTGGATTCCGGTCACTGACCCTGGACACCCTGAACACCCCCAAGATCCTAACGGTGAACCAGAGGGTGGGAACTACCCGATTGAGGGTGGGGCACCGACCAAAGACCCGTGGCGAGAGCAGTTTGAGAAGTACGGACTGACGAAGCTCCCGCCAGCAGACACCTCTCCTGGCGATGTCCAAGTCAATTTGGGGGGCGATATCCATAGCCACTTTGTCCTTGCTTTCCGCAATTTGAAGACGGGCAAGATAGTTAACTGTTACACAGCGGAGTATCACCGTCGAAATGCTGCCACGAAGTGGGACCGTAATCTGCGGCTTACGCCCAAGGTAATTAAGCAGCTAGAGAAATTCCTGAAACCATTCCTGGCGAAATCTAAGAAGGAAGGATCAACCAAAAGCGAAACCGCGATTAGTCGTGACTATCAGTCGGCTGCGATTGTTCGCACGATTATGCTTACGGGTCTTCGTAGGGGTGCCGCGCAACATAAAACTGTGGGCGTATCGACTTTACGCGCAGAACACGCCACAGTTAAGGGCAATACTGTTGAGTTTAGGTTCGCCGGTAAACTGGGTGTGGTGAATACCCGTGTTGTGAAGAGTAAGGAACTCGCAGGTATATATAATGATCTGTTGAAGGGGAAGAAGCCGGGAGACAGGCTATTCCCAGATACTAAAGGCGTAAATGCGCTTCGTATGCTCCGCAGACATCTACCCAAAGAGTTCAAACTTCACGACTTTCGCACGTTAAAGGCTACACAACTGGCTGCGGACTTGTTTGATAAGTACCCCGGTCCTCCACCACCACTTCCTGCCACAGCATCAGCAGCGAAGAAGGCTTTGCGTAAGGCAATTATAGATGTGTCTTCTCAAGTAGGTGATTACTTGGATGATGACTGGAAAACGATAGAGGGGTCATATATCCACCCCAATATAATTAAGGCTTGGGTTGAGCGTGTGGGTGGTGCAGATTTGATTAAGGCACAAAAGGATGAAAGTCTTTTTGATTATGCTAGGCGGCGTTTCTCGACTGTGGAGGCGCACACGCCACTACCGGATGCGGAACAGGAGTCTGTAGAGTATTATCCGTTACCGGAGTGGCTTGGGGGAAGTAGTTCGATGAACAAGGGCTTATTCTTAGACTCTGAGTTATTCAAGGCGATGCCTTATGAAGAACCAGTACCCGCTGGTGCGTTAAGGCACCACTTTCGATTACATACTCCAGCGGAGTTAAGGCACGTTCTGAGTAATGGGCACTTCTCGATTATCTCGGCGGGCAAGTCAGCGTCGGATGCGAGTGAGAAGCATTTGCCGTGGGATCATAAGGCGTTTATGGATCGTCATGAGTCTCTTCGGAAGGACTTAGAGCATCATGGGCTTCGATATACGGAAGCTGACGGTATGTACGACGGACCTGAGAAGTCGTTTATTGTGTATCACCACCCCGATACCCCCACGCATCCTGACGTTACGGAGAAGGCGTTCATGGTGCATCATAAGCATCCGTCAGAGCACAGTCTTCTTCGTCATTTGGGTAAGAAGTATAATCAGGAGTCAATCATCCACTCTCGGAATGGGGTGAATGAGATGCATTATACGAACGGTGAGCAGGAAGGATCACATGAGAAGGGTACAGGGCATGAAGAGCATATACCCGACTCAAAGAACTATTGGACTAAGGTTTATCACTCCCCAGAAGGGAAGCCCACATATACGAAGTTTAGTCTGAACTTCAATTGGGGCAAGTATCATTCTCATGAGGATGCCGTACATAAAGCGGTATCGGCCAAGGAAGATGCTGAGAATGCCAAGATTGGGAAGAAGCGGTATCGCGGCGTGACTGGTCCGTCCACCCCAGACCGTAAGGATCGTGGTAGGGACTGGGGTGATGGTGATGGTGATGGTGATGACGAAGCTAGTTTTACGTCCCCCCAAAAGCGAATTGAGAAGGCTATGGACCTTCCTTGGGGGTGGGAGTCTCGATCCGAGGGCGCGATTGGTAAGACTACTAGGGGTGAGCCAATTACCGTTAGTTCACATGAGAACCACGGGCAAGACTGGTCTTCGGAAGATCATACCTTAGCTGCGAAGGCTCATAAGAAGGTCGCGCAATATCACTCTGCTGCCGCGAGTTCAGGCGATACTTTCGCTAGTAAGCGTGATATGCATGAGTTCAGTGTTGGGCACCATACTGACGCAGCAAAATATCACGCTGCTATGTCTAAGGTTGCCAAGCAGAGAGAGGCAATTACCTCTAATCAAAATGCCGGGTTTCAGAAGTTCTTTAGAAGTAAGTATAAATTCTTGAATAAGTCTGCCGCACTCTTTTTAGATGAGGCACTCTTTTGATGCGGTATCCTGTCTTCATAGGAGTTTGGTCCGGTGAATAACTCCGTAAGTACAATCTTGGACGCACAGGGGCGTCCTATCTCGTTTAACACCACTCCCGCTGATGAGGACATCAACAAGGGGTGGAGGCAGGTATCATCTGAGAAGGTAAAGCGGGCTCCTAAGACGACGTTCTTCGACCCCATGAGTCTGATGTACTCAATGGGATTCAAGGACCGTAGGTTCTCCCTTAGCTACGATGTGTTACGCCAGATATCGCGGCAGTTGGCTGTCGTGTCTGCGATTATCCAAACTCGAATCTCTCAGGTCTGTGCGTTCTGTAAGCCTGCTCGGATGATGCGGAACTCGACTGGTTTGGGGTTTGAGATTCGGTCTAAGAATCATGACCGACCCATGACTGCTTCTGAGAAGCGATTTGCCAAACAGTTAGAGGATTTCATTCTCAATTGCGGGAAGCCTACCCCGAATAAGTATTATGACAATCGGGATGATTTCGAGACGTTCACCAAGAAGTTTGTTCGAGATTTGATGGAGTTGGATCAGGGGTGTTTCGAGATTGTCCCTGACCGTAAAAAGGAACCTTACGAGTTTATTTCAGTGGATTCCGCGACCGTGCGGATTGCGGCAGAAGATCCCGACATCGGAATGAATCCGATGAACCGCTCCAAGAAGTACAACCCGCAACGACTCCAAGCGGAAATCTACCCCGCAATGGGTCGGGATAAGCTTTGGCCCCAGTTAGGTGCCCGAGGGGGGTCGTCTACGATCAAGGAGCGTATTGCCTATGTACAGGTGGTGCGCGGTCAAATTGAGAATATTTATCGGGACGGGGAGATTGGGTTCGCTTGCATGAACCCTCGAAGCAGTCTGTACTCGAATGGGTACGGTGTCTCGAATATCGAGTTACTTGTCCGAATCATTACCGGGCACCTCTACGCAGAGCAGCATAACCTTAATGTGTTCTCCCAAGGCTCAATGCCGAAGGGCATCCTGAACATTCGTGGGGAGCATGTTCCACCAGAGATGTTGGAGTCTTTCCGGCGTCAATGGCAGGCCAATGTTACGGGCGTAGCTAACTCATTTAAGACACCTGTTCTGAATACTGACGCGATTGATTATATCCCACTTCAATCCACGAACTCCGACATGGAGTTCCAGCGGTGGCTTGAGTATCTGATTCGGACCACTTGCTCAGTGTTTGGTATTGATCCGATGGAAGTCGGGTATGAATTTACCTCTCCAAGTGGGAATACTTCTCAGTACGAGACTGAGGCTGAGTGGAAGATTCAAAAGTCCAAGGACCGTGGACTTAGGCCGCTGTTGAGATTCTACGCCCACACCCTCAATAAGAATATTATTGATAGGATAGACGACCACTTCTATCTCGACTTTATCGGGCTCGATGAACTCTCCCAGAAGGAGCGTCTTGAGCTACGGCAGTCGGAGGTGTCTACCTACAAGACGCTTAATGAGATTCGAGAGATGGAGGACTTAGAGAAGGTAGAAGACGGTGACGTTATTCTTAGTCCCACCTATCTACAGTGGCGTCAGATGCAGATGAACATGCAACAGCAACAGCAACAGCAACAGCAGCAAGAGCAGCAGATGCAGCAGGAGCAAGCTCAACAAGAGCAGCAGCAACAAGAGCAGCCCCCGGTTAATTTGGGAGATGGGCAGTCGATCCCTGAAAGAAGTCTTATGCAGCGGTCCTTAAATGCCCCTACTGAGGAGCTTCAACCCCGAGTCGATGACGCTATCAAGGCTCTCGGGTATATCGAGATTGATGTATGAACCCCGAAGTGGGCTTACTTGCTACGAGAGTCCTGTCTGGCGACATGAAGCTCCATGAGGCGTTAGCTCGGCTTACGTCTTTTCGAGATAAAGCCACCTTGATGCGGTGGTTCCACAGCAAGCAGCTTACTGGTAGGACACTCCGTAAGTCGTTTGTAAGTGACCTTTGGGTTGATGTTTCTGAAGACATCGCGTCGTGATGTCTGCGCTTAAATATCAAGACTCCTTTCTGCGTAGTGCAACGGACCTTCTAAAGAGCTTTCACCATAACCGGATGTTAAATCTGGATAATTGGGAAAAGATTCTAGAGGACGACTCTAGGACACCAGAGGTATATCGGAGAGAGTATAATACCCCGTATGGTCGGTATCGAATGGAGGTAGATGAGGGGGAGCACCCTTGGTCGGCTAATTTTTATCACTTGAAAGAAGATGCAACCGGGCAGTTTCTTCAACACCACAGGCATCTGGGACAACACCGCTCTGTTGAAGACGCTACGAGAGCGGCTGCAAAGCACGCTAGGCATACATGGGATGAGAATAATAGTCCTGAATACCGCGCAGCCAGCATTAGAAATTGGGATCGAGCAGACAGCCCTATGCACCCCAGAGGAGGTGTGGCGAGGGGACCACTTAGATCCTTCCCGTTGGAGTGGGATGACGGGGTAACTGATAAGTATGCACATGTTCACGGGTTTACTAACCGTGAGAAGTTCAACGCAACGATGCAGAAATATCGTGAGCGTGGGGCGTCGTTTTCGAGGCACCGGGGGTCATCGTTTGTTGGGGGTGGAGATACGCATTATTCTTTAATGCGCCCCGATCACCGTTGGAGCAACTTATACGCTGTCCATCAAGCACCTAATGGGAAGTACACTTTGAGTGTGCATCCTCATAGACATAACGACGTGGATGTTGAGCAGCATCGGCACGGATTTCAGTCAGAAGCCAGTGCTCAACGTGCTGCTGCGGACCACGCTCAAGGTACTCGGGCACGGGCGTTTGAGCACGGGCATCACGAGACTTATCGTGAAAGCCAGCTAGGAGGCTATAGTTTTTTTTCTGGGCACGCTCGATACTCATCTAATGAGGGTATGCGGTATCATGTGTATGATCGAGGCTCTAGCGATCCAAGTCAGCGTTGGGGAACGCATATAGGGCATAATCAGCTTCGTTACTCTGAGCGAAATCGTCCGGTAACGTCATTCCATCCGACTAAAGAGGCTGCTCACGCAGCCGCATATGACCACATAAAGTCATTAAAGTTGTATGGGCAAAAGGGGCTACCAATAGGTAGCCCACAGGATGTGCAGCGGACGGCGCACAGCGTTGTGGATCGAGGAATATTAAGCCTCGGTACTGGTGAGTACCAGCCTAGAGAGCAGCACAAGGCCCTGCTCAATCCTTCTGAGTTTCATATCCTAAGCTCTATCTCTTCTCACAAGAGCGGATCGGCTGCTCTTAGGAAGTACCCTGATCAATATCGGGTAATTAAGTCTCTCGCCAGGGCTCCGAGAGCATCGCGGGACCAAACTCCTAGCGTGGGGGGCACTGACTGGTTGTACCGAGGTACAGGAATCCGTAAGGATTGGCTGCATCATTTTGAAAAGGTGGGTAATAAATTTCATGCGGGACATGGGGGATGTTGGACTTCTAATCCCGACGTGACCCGAGACTTTGTTGATCATGATAAGTATTCTACATCTCCTCAATCCACGCAGGCGTTAGTTTTTCATCTAAAGAATCCTAAGTACGGTACGAAAATCGCAAATATTGGTGATCACCAGCATGAGCAGGAGCATGTGACTGGGGGTAATTTTCGTATTACTAAGGTGATAGGTAAGGATGATGCGGGGCATCATCATGTTGAGGTAGAGCATCTACCACATAATGAGCAGCCTAGAGGGTGGCATAAGGCTGCGTGGGATATGTATGGCACTAAACCACCCCCTGCTCCGGTATCCTCAAAGCAGATGAAGTTACCGCTCGATAAGTCTATGTCGAGTGAGGGTGATTGGGTGCCGCAAGAGGTTAGTGATTACCTAGCGGAAGCCCTATCACAGCGCCCCCCAAATCATGTTCGTCGATTGAACTCTCTACGGATGGCGTTATCTAAAGCATGGGTAGCTGGAATTGCTGACCATGACGCTGATGGCTCAGAAGCCAATTCTCCCGACGATGCTCGTCAAGGGAAGCCTCTTCGCGGACCTTATGGGGAGCCCTTGAAAGAGTCTCAAAAGTTGCGTGATGCAGCTAAACGAATTAAGAATAAGTGACATTAGAGGGGAAATCCCAATGGGAACAACATCGAAAGCTCATTTGAAGGACAGCGATGACCATGTGTGTGAAGAAGCACATCCAGGTCAGAGTCACTCTGAGTGGCACGCATCCACCATCCAGAAGAATAGTTGGTCTACTGCCATCAACCGGGTGAGCAAGGCACTCAAGCCCTATGTTGGTCCCCGACAAGGGTTGTGGGCAGATCCCCACTTTCGCGTACCGCACAACGATGAGCTAACTCCTCGCCAGATTGGTAATCGTGTTCGTGATGATCACGGGCATGACCGAGGAGAGGCGGCGAATCTCCGTTTGTATGCTGATAATGACGCGCAGGTTGCGGGTACTTCGGAAAAGGTTAATCGCAATTTGATTAATAAGATGGCTGGTGGGGAATACCAGCACCATAGGGCAGTACATGCCTTTGAGCATGTCACCAACCATGCGTCTAAGAAAGCGGCGTATGACGCGGGACAGCCAGGGCACGCATTCTCCCCAGCTTCTCGTAGAGCGGTAGCCCGTGACATGGCTGATCATTATTACGATGAGGCAGCGCAGGGTAATTACGATTACCTCAAGTTCAAGAAGTACCAGCAGCGACCAGAGTTGGATGCGACTGCCCCACAACCGCAGGAGCAGATGCCACCCCAAGGTATGCCACCCCAAGGTATGCCACCCCAAGGTATGCCACCCCAGGAGGCACAGGTGATGAAGAGTTTAGAGAACCTTGCGCGTAGTCTTAAAAAGGCTCATTCGATATCGCGTGTAAGCGATCTTGGGGGGCGGCATCCCAAGAAGGACATTATCCCTGACCAGCCCCAGGAAAGTGAGCGTGTCCCCAGACGAATTGGGGAGCGCATCAGCATCTCATCTATGGATGTCCATAAGCCAGCCAAAGTTCCTGATGCGGAGAAGAAGCCGGGAAAATCCCTTGTAAGTAAGAATATCTCCAAGGTCAGGGAAAACATGAAGCAGGGTATGTCTCCTGAGTCGGCTGTCCGGTCAGCCTACCCAGGCTACACCGCGAAACAAATTGGGGCCTTTCTGCGGGAGCACAAATTGGAGCCGCTTATGAAGGGTTTAGAGCACTTAGAGAATCTTGAGAGGAGTTTGGGTAGGACGGTTGGTAGAGCGGCCCGCCAAGTCGGAGACTGGCTTGACGATTCCGGTGAGGCTGGACGACATGTCACAGATGTTGGTTACGGTATTGCTAGGGCTGGTAGAGAGCTTACTCCAAGTCGAATCGGTTCTTCACGCCTTATTTCTCAGGCTGGGCTTCGTAGCAAAGAGGGTGAGCAGAGAGCCCAACAACTACGAAGTGAGCAGCGTTTCGGGATTCGACCAGACCCCGCTTCAATGGAGGGAGGTAGAGGAATCTCCTCCCGGCAAGTGGACGAGAACATTGGGAGAAGTCCCACCACTAAACGCCCCTATACTGGGTATCAAGAGGCGTTACGCGCTCAAGTAGAGGGGCCTGAATCCCAACCTGGGGGAGCCCCAATGCTTAGTACCCCTACCGGGCAAATTCGTGAATATGCTCCAGGTGTTCCAGAGGGGGCTACTCCACGCGCATCATGGGCGCAGACTCGATCTAATGTTCAACAGGAGCGTGTGCAAGGGTTGCGTTCTCCGGTAGGGGTAATAAGGAGAAAGCCTTCTGGAGTTAGTAAGGGCGTGAATAGCTGGAACTCTGCTTTGGACAAGCTCATTGGTAAGCATAGTCAGATTGATACTCGTAATGGTCGTGAGCGATTTCAGGCGCAACACGGTATTCCTACGCAGGTTCACAAGTCGATCTCGGATGACGACGTAAACGCAAAGATTGCCAAGTCACGGCATATGCATCGCACGAATGGTTTTCGGTGGCACGAATCGGAGCACCTCAAATGAGCGAGTTCTTTTTTAAGGGCACGGGCAAAACCGGCAAACCCATTAAGGGTGAGTGGGATGGGCGGCATTACGTTTACACGGATAAGAAGTCCCCTAAGAAACGTATGAAGTGGCGTGATGAACCGAGTGCGTCCTCTGATGTTACTAAGGACAATGTGGGGGATTCGTTGCCACCAGTGGCGAGTCCGAATCCGAATCGGACGGTCCCCAAGCGGTTACGCCTTAGTCCATATATGAGTGTCTCTTCGCGCTCGCAGAGACAACGAGATGCACACGGGAACATCACAAATCCGGCGAGGCACTGGCTTCGTGCTAATGAGGAAGCAAGTCGGGGCATGACAAGCTCGGTGTTGCGTGCTCAGGAAGAAGCTACTCGGTCTGAGTTATCAACCGATGCTCCAGAAGAGCGACCGGCTGGACCTGATCCTGTAGAGAACCCAATTCTCGCTGCCATGATGGCTAAGAGGACAAAGACCAAAAAGAGCCTCTCCACCGCGCTCTTTGTTTACATGGAAGAGGAATAATGTCTGGATATAACGAATTCCCCCGCATCCCACTTCATATGCAGGGGAGAAAGGAGTCGGAGCCCATCCGTAAGTCTGTTGCTCCGACTGTCTCTGTTGGTGCCCGTAAGGGTGGCAATGACTTGTTTCGTCGATACCCTAATGGGGTACTTGACGTGCCGTATGTTGCTGGCAAGGTGATTGAGGCATTTCAGAAGCACCAGCAAGCTAATCTTGGTGGGCACTCTGGATTCCCGTTAACTCAGTTAGAGACTGCGCTGCTTTCCATCGTAGTCCCAGGATTGGAGTTGATGGACAAGCGCATGGCTAAGACGCTCCTGCAACTGTCTAAGACTGATAAGTTGCGTATCCAGATGCATGTTAAGAAGTTCTTTGCTGACATGCAGATGTGGGGTGCCGGAATCATGCCCAGCGGATCGGCGGCAGACAAGTAGTGCCTGTTAAGCAGTCATCTCTGGAAGCTGTTCAGGCGGCGTTGAACGACCCTCAGACTGATGAGTCTGATACTCGACGTACACTTGTAGATAAGGTGAAGATGCCGGGGATGAACCCAGCGCAAGCAAAGCTATCTGTTTCGGTAGATACTTTATGGAAGCGGATCATGGTTGATCAGCTAGGTAAGGCTCTACAGGAGAAGCTGCGAGAGTTTGCGAAATGAGTTTCACGCACGCTAAGAATATTTTGTGTAAGGCGTTTGAGAGTGCTCCCCCCGTGCCTACCCCCCACGTTGATCGTACCGCTGAGTACGGTAAGCGGGATCTACATTCTGAGCAGGGTGGTTGGGGTGAGGCTGGTGGGCGAAGTGCCTATGGCGGCGTGATGTTCAATCACAAGAACCAAGTTTTATTGCGGGAACCCTCTAATCATTTTGATGGGTATCATTGGACGTTTCCGAAAGGACGACCAGATGCAGGAGAGCACCCAATAGACTCTGCTCATCGTGAGGTGCAGGAAGAGACTGGGTATCGTGGGAAGGTTGTGGGGCATGTTCCTGGGGGGCACTCAAGCGGGTATTCTACTAGCCACTTCTACTTGATGCACCCAGAAGAGCACGTCCCACATAAATTGGACTGGGAAACCCAATCTACTCGTTGGGTTCATCCGACAGAAGCCAAGCAGCTAATTTCTCAATCTACAAATATCGGCGGCAGAGAGCGGGATTTAGGAATATTACATGCGGCTACTCAGGCGCACTCAAATCTGACGGGTAAATAACGTGCCTAAGTTTTCATACGACGAATTTCAACGTGCTGGTCCCCAATTAGGGACGAACCCCGGTGGTGTGCATGAGCACAAAGGCACGGGTGAGAAGTGGTACGTTAAGTTTCCGCAGATGCACCGGGAGTTTCATCCTAGTCATCAAGCGATGATGGATCATCAGGAGAATCACGCCAGAAGCGAGGTTCTTGCGGGTAAGTTGTATGAGCGGGCAGGTATCGGGATGCCTGAGATGCACTTGGTTCGGCACGCTGGCGGGGCTCCTGGTGGTCGTGGCGATCAGATTGGGGTGGCGTCCAAGATCATTCCTGGTCTGCGGGAGTCATCGGACACTCTCCATCACGCAAAGGGTGCCGCGCACGGCTTCGCTACTGATGCATGGTTAGGCAATTATGATGCAGTTGGGTATGGTCATGACAACATGCTGGTTGATAGCGGTCACAATGCTGTTCGCATCGACCCTGGTGCTTCTATGCGCTACAAAGCACAGGGAGCCCCCAAAACTGGTACGGGTGCGAAGTCGTGGGGACCGAGAGTAGATGAGTTACGGATGCTCCAAGGTCCGCAGCACGACCATGCTTGGGAAGAGCAGAACATGGCTAACGTGTTCAGCCGCGCCGATAAAGGGCATATTCATGAGGGTGCCAAGCGAGTAACGAATATTCCTGACCATGAAATTCGGTCTATCGTATCGGAGCACGGACCCCGTGATCCTTCGTCTAATACAAAGCTGGCTGATACGCTGGTTTCAAGAAAACAACACATCGGTGACCACTTCGGATTGAATGTCACCAAGTCCATGAGGCTAGGCATGAATAGTGACTGGGGAAGCAATAAGCCATTACAACCTCGTAACCCTGATCGTCGGTTATTGGTGCATCCGTACCAGGAAGCGCGAGTTACTTTGAAGCCTTCTGCTTTAGCGCAGAACAACTACACTACGCCTACTCGTAGTGGGAATATGCTGCGAAAGGCTGTGGGTGAGGCTAGTGAGCGTGTTCATGGGGCTGCTGACGAAGCTGCGTGGGCAGCCCCAGGTAAGCGACTAACAGGTCGTTTGTCCCCTGAAGAGGCTAAGGTGCGAGAGGCGCAGATTCGAGAGGCGATTTCAGGAACTAGCGGTGTCTCCCCAGGTGCTTCTAATCCTAGCCCTAGTACCTCATCTACCCCGATTCAGAGGCGTCCTGGTAAGTCTCTGACTACAGAAGGTGTAGGGGGGCTAGAGCACTTAGAGGGGCTTGAAAGAAGTTTGGGGCATGTAATTCGGGAAGCGCAAGAGCGGGTGCAACACGCAGCAACCACGGCAGACCCAAAACATTCTTTGCGCGAGGAGCAGAGACAATCTCGTTTGCAGGATTTGGCTTTACGCAGGGCTAAAGAGGAAGCCTTTGAAGGACCACCCCCAAAAAGTCCAGCGGGGCCTGGTTCTCCAGCGGGAGTCATACTCCCTTTTAAGAAGAAGTCTCTGACTACGGAGGGCGTAGAGGGGCTAGAGCACTTAATTGGTCTTGAGAAGGCTCTCGTCATCTACGATGACGTAGATAAGGCACTCCCTGCAATCTTAGGGCGTATCGCAGGCGCAGCAGCCACCGCTAGGAGAGTTGCTGCCCCCATTGTCGGTCGCGCAGTAGCGGGCACGATGGATCGGGGAAGGTCTGCCGCTAAGTTCTCAAAGGAGGCAGTACAGCACACAGGACGTAAACTAAACGAGAAGGTCGCTGAACGAGCACAAAAGATTGTAGACAAGCGGGCGCAGGATCTTAGGTCGCGTGGGGAGGCTGACGAGTCCGCACCCCGTCCTGTGGGTCTTGGTGAAGCAGATCCTTCTCCTCAATCCCAGTCAATTCAAGATGTTGAGGAGAAATTTCGAGATCAGTCCGCGACTTCTCCCCGTGAAGAGGGGGAAGAGAGGAGACAGCTTGAAATTCCTGGGTTAGAGGGGGGCGGCGAGTCCCCAGAGGATCAACTTCAAGAGATTTCTGAGGGGGGCGCGGGAGAACCTGCGGGTGCTGGGGGGCAGACAGTTAGGCCCGGTGATCCGTTGGGGGTTGGAGAAGGGGGTGATCAGCATACTCCCTGGTCACTTTGGGAGGAGGGAGCCCCAGAGCGTCCCCCCGCTGAACGTGGTCCCTCTGCCGCAGACCGACTTAGAGATGCGGGAAGAAGGGCTGCTTCCTTGGCTGTAGGTGATCGTTCGTCAGAAACGCACACGCTTCCAAGTGGTGAAGAGGTAGTCACGACTACTGATCGTGGGGGCATTTTTAGAGGGACCAGAAAGGACCGAAGAGAGGCGGCTGCGAAGCGTTCTGATAAGTTAGCCAGAGACATAAAGCGGCATGAAGCGGAGAGTAGTCGGCCCGTAGCAGATTGGTATGCGATTGGTGCGGGGTTGGCGAGTCCTAAACCCTTAGATGCGTTAGGTGCCGCAGCCCGTGGAGTTGGGGGTGCTGGTCGAGGGGCTAGTCGAGGTGTGCGCGGCGGGTCAATCAAGCTTCGGCAGGCAGCAGAAGCGTTGCGTTCCCCTGGTGGTGGGCGTCGTAGGTCTTAAATTTTGCGTGCTTGGATTGTGTTAACATGCCTAGACTTACACCTTCACAACTGGCTGAACTTGCCCGTATAATCAAACAACATACTGACCTATTCCTGGTTTCCCTTCTTGGTACGTCTGTTGTTTCCCAGGATGACATCGAGGAACTAATTAAGGCGGGGCTTATTCCGCCTGAGACTGACCCTAAACTGTTTGAGTACAGTTATGTGTTGGGAAAGATCAAAGCGATGCTTACGTCTGATAAGTATCGTTCCCTTACATTTGATGCGCTCAAAGAACTTGCCGGGGTAAGTTGGCACAAGATGGAGCCCCCCTCAATCTTGGAGCAGTTTAGGATTGATGCATCGAAGGCACATGCTGCAAGTGGGGTTCAGGGTATAGCTGACGATATCAAGAATGGCGTATTCAGGGATATGGAGCGTCAAATTACGGGTAACCTGACTGAACGTATTGTTCGGCAGGGGATTCGTGATGAGGTAGTTAATGCGCTTGAATCCCGGCGAACTGTTCTCCAATTAGCCTACGATATTCCTAGAAGGCTACAGTCCTATAATCGGGACTGGCTCAGGGTAGCCTCGACAGAGATGCACGCTGCCAGGTGTCAGGGGACTGTAGATGCTATCCGACAGAAGGAGGGGTTGTACGCTGGGTTTCCCGAAGAACAGGCTGACCAACGAGTTGTTGTTAGTCCTACGACGGGGGCGTGTCCTGAATGTCGTCGGGATTACCTCGATTTGAATCAAAAACCCAAGATTTGGAAATTAAGTGATTTAGAGGCTAATGGTACAAATATTGGTGTTCCGAAAAAGTTACGGAAACCTGTGCTACCTCCGCACCACCCCTGGTGTCTATGTGAGGTAGATTATGTTCCTCCTGGGTTCGATTACGATGCTCAGGGGAACCTTGCGCTCATGCGACCGGAGGATCTGTATGCAGAACTTGTTAGCGAACTGGAAAGGCGTGATCAGGAATCAGACGCATCTGCGTAATAGCACGGATTATTTTGAGCCCGGTGATCAAGAGCGGGTAATTGATATTAGTCATGCGATGGTCTTAGCCAGAGCGAAATCGGTGTGGGACTTGTTGGCAGAGGAGCTAAATAAATTTCCAACGGATGCGGTGGTAGTGAAGGCGATCATTCATACACAACATTCGAGTCATGGGGACCAATTCCTAGTGCGGTACTACGTCTGCGATGTATGACCTATTCATAGATGTCCCTGATCTAGACATTCTAGAGAAGGCGTTATTCCGCTCGCCTAAACCGGGGCATAAATACATCTCACGGAAGCGTAAGGGGGGTCGGTGGGTTTATACCTACCGTAAGACTCGTACATCTAGACATGGGCATGGTCATGCCTGGTCTGAGGATGAGCACTCTTTAGATATTCATGCAGACAGTCATAAGCTCGCACACTCCCCTGATCGGGCGTACCAACACTCTGCGTGGATGGGGGAGCTTAATGCATTTTTGGCTGCTCCTCGACGTAAGGTGGTGAAGCTGAAAAATATCAGCGGGCGCACGATGCTTACTGTGCGGTCCACGGGTAAGGAAGCAAACCCTTACATAGTCTTTGAGGGCAAGAAGAAGACGTACATGAAATCAACGAGCCACTTGGTTCGTTGGCTACAAAAGATAATCAATAGACCATTTGAAGTTACTGATTCGTCTGGGATGGTGCATCACACTCTCACGCCCGCCATCGCGCAAGCATCACGCGCAGCAGTAAGACGTGAGGCGTGGATGACCGCTAAGTTTAACAAGGACCACCCATTCGATCCGTACCGTGGGTCAAAGCGGGATACTCGCGTGTTTCGAGATCGCCAAGAGTACGAATCTTGGTGGTCTAAAATGACTCAGTTGATGTTGGGAAGTCGCGGTAAATCTAAGGTGAAGGTCGGATCTAAAGCGATGAAGATTCGTCCCATGACTTCTTTGCTGGAGAGCGGGAGATTACCTTTTAGAGTAGAGGAATATACAGACCCTAAGACAAAGACTAGGGCATTTCGATGGCGTATCGACTTTACCGGGGGGCGAGTACCCGAAAAGGAGTTTATGCCGAAGTTCGCTGATGAGCACCTCGGTATGGTGATCGCAATTACAGCGAAGAATCTTGCCCGATTTTATCCGACAGATAAGAAGTCTCGTAATGAGTTATTTAATGATGCGAAGGCTGAAGCGCATGTTGGTCTGCTAGAGGCAGCACACAGGTATGATCCCGCCAAAGGATTTAAGTTCACGTCTTATGCATATTCTTACATTGAGCGTACAGTCCGTCGTTATTTGCAGGGGAAGCTCACAGCAAAGATAAAGACTGCTAAACCTAAGCGGACGGAAGAGAAGACTTCTGCGGCGGTTGAGTCAGCTATTGAGCGGTACTCTAAGCCTGTGAATCTCGATATGGAGACGCAGCACCTCCTCAAAGAAGCTTGGCGACGTGCTCAAGAGAAGAACTTTGAGAGGACTTTGGAGAAGGTCGGACCTGAGACTCCCGAGGGATTAGCGGTATTTGATAACTACTTAACCTTCGCAGACACCCGCACATATGACGAGTCCCAGGATTGGGTCGCGGAGCACATGGATAAGCCTTGGGTACTCCCGATTGACGAACCGTCCTCGTATATTAAGACAATGGAGGAGCGTAAGGAGATCCTTGGGGATAAGGCCGGGAAGAAGCTGAGTAAAGAGGAATACGCAAAATCTGAGAAGAAGTGGCAAGGGATAGTAACTAAGCATTTTGCTGATAAAAAGAAGAAGTCGAGGTCTAAGTCCGAGGGCACTTACCACACGTTGGTTAGAGATATATTCCTAAAGATGCTCCCCAATGGGGCTGACTTCTCACCGAAGTATTCGTTTCTTCAACTCGCGGACATGTTCAGGCGGGATTTGGAGCGGCAGTTTGGAAACCCCAAGAAGCCCATTCTTACTGCGATACAAAGGCAAGATCAGATCAAGCACATGTTTGAGTCGGAGCTACCTGAGTTAGCTGCGAGCCCGTCAGTGCTCAAGTTCCAGAAAGAGTCTCCTTTGCGTAAGGGTATACAAGACGATCTCGTTAAGTCGCTATTGAGTCTTTGGGTTGATATGGCGCGTGAGTATACGATTAGCAAGGCATTCGACTTCTTCCCTAGAGGGGATACGTTGCCGTATCATTGGAAGGCTGCTCAACCTTGGGATAAGACAGACCGAGAGATTTTCTCAAAGCAGGTGGGGCACTTATCTCGGGCTATGAAGCATGATCCTGAGCATGTTCAGGGTTGGGCACATGACCTTCGGGACTTAGTTAAGTCTGGGAAGATGTATCACGGTAGCGTTGGGCAACTGCGCCCCGCAGTTACGTCCACCGCTGGTTATGGTGAGGTTGGGCACCCGTCAGAAAATCATCTCTGGGTGGGTAAGGCTATCCGAGAACATAAATATGATGCTCGAATTGTTCGTGCTCACAAGCCGGTGTTACATGAGTATATTAAGCACCTAGCTAGGGCTACTTATAAGGATGATAAGCCCATTTATCGAGGTACGGCACTATCAAGTGAGCACCTTGGTAAATTAGCTGCGGGGGCTACTTTTCATGCTGGAACTGTAGTTCCTTGGTCGTTATCGCACGCTGTTGCGAAACAATATTCTCTCAATCATCGAACAGCCAAAGAAAACCTAGAGTCTGCGCGTGCGGGGAAGATTCACTCGGTGGTGTTTCATGTGCATCATCCCAAGTACGGTACGGACATTTCTAATCTGGCGGGATTTCAGGGGGAGCAAGAGGTAGCTAGTGGTGGAAACTACCGGGTAATCAACACTCCCAAGATGCCCACACCAAAAGAAACCCCACTGGGCACGGTAACGGGGCCAGTCCATATTCATCTGGAGCATCTTCCTCACGACGCTAAACGTCCGAAGCTCAGTATCATTCGGAAGTCCGATGGGTACGATTGGATTGATCAGGAGGTAGAGGACGCCTTAAAGGAGCAGTTCCAACACCACCACAGACTTCCGGCTAACCCAGAAGTTGAGCAGAAGATTGTTAAGGCTCTGACGAGTATGTGGGTAGATCATGCTCGGGAGCACGTCATTGAGGATCTAGAGAAGGGGATATTTTCTTATAAGCAGCACGATCCGGCTGAGTCTCAGCGCAGGATGGATAAGCTTACAAGTATGATTCACTCTAAGGAAATTCCTGATGGGGGGCATATAGGTGTTCGTGGCCTGTTAGATCACGTCTATGAGGACGGAGCCCACTTCAATCTCGCGCAGGCTGTCCAGTTGCATAAGCACAACAGTCACCGTGTACGGAACGATAACTCCAAGGCGTATGCGTTTATCAAAGCTCTAGCTTCCGCACCGTATCAGTCGCACTACCCCGAAACGATTTGGCGGGGGTTATCCGTACCCAATCGGATGCTGGATAAGCTTACACCAGGAGCTACATTCCGTGGAGGTCGTGCTCGTCCGTGGACAAGCGATTCCTCGTTAGCGTCGGAGTACGCACAATCAAGGGTGCTGGCTAATAACACCGCTGGATTTAGATCCGGCCCGTCAGGGTTTTCTGGTGGGTTTGAGTACAATCCCACGGTAGGACAAAATCACCCTGACTATCATCAGGCTGTAGTGTTTCATGTACACCAGCCCAAGTACGGTACGGATATTACGCATCTGGGTGCGTATCAAAGTGAGCAGGAAGTGGTGTCGGGGGGCAAGTACCGGGTGAGTCACTTACAATCTGATCCCCACCAAGGGATTCCAACGCATGTTCGGGATATTCCTGTACGGCACGTTCATTTAGAGCATTTACCTCATGACGTATCTCGACCACGGATGCGGATTGAGAAGTCACACTCACATTGGGTAGACCCCGAAGTCGAGCAGTACCTACTGGATGAGTTTCATAACCACCATAGGCATGAAGGTGGAGAAGAGAATGAATAAGTTGATTACCAAGGAACAGATTGCGTCTTGGGGGTGTGAAATCCTAACTCCAGTTTACTACGAGGTGTTGACGGAGGTGGGGCGATTACGCAAGGCATGTAATGGGGACTTCCCAGCCGCAGAGCCGATGTTTGATCGGCTAGAGGAGGTGTGTAAAGCCGTTATTAGCACGCCTATGCGTGATGGGCAGTTACATTGGGACTCCGTTCCTTCGGGGGATTCGGTTTGGATTACCGCAAAGCATGGACCTATGGCGGGCGGGCATATCCTGATTACCAAACGTCCAGATGGGCTTGCAGCACTCTCTGGTGAATTTAAGAAGCGTTCTCACACGAAGATTCCACCTGCTCTAAAGAAGCCTTTTGATCCTGACGCAGTTCAGGGGGAGCCAGGACCAAAAGAGGCTGCTCCAAAGAAGAAAGCTGCGCCTGAACAAAAGGAAGTGAAGCCGAAAGAGCGGTCTAAGGAGATTGCTGCTCGTAGACACCTAGCTATGCGTATGGACACCGTTAAGGTGAGTAAGAAAGCGGAAGAGTTTGAGCGGAAGAAGCAGGAAATTCTTGAAGAGGAAGCCCCACAGATTCAAGCAGCGAAGGAGCTTTCTACAGAAGCTAGGAAAGCCTCGAAAGAGGCTGAAACAAAGCTTATTGAAGCGGTGGGTATGAAGCGTGCTTCGTACACCAAGGCTGAGAAGGCAGCGATTGGGGAGGCTGTTAAGGGGCACTATCAGCAGCAGGGCATGGATGAGGAGGAGGCAAGTCGAGTAGCGAAGTTTGCAGAGCGGCTACTCAACTCCCGTGACGCTCGACACCGTAAACAAAAGATGGTCGAGCGGGCGCAAGCGGTTAAGCGGAAGTACGAGGAGCGTAAGGTCAAGGGTGCGCGGATCAGCTTTGGTGCTGATGACACGGAAGATGTAAACGAGGAGGGGAACTATACCCCAACTCTACCCTCTGGTGAGTTCTCCAGCGGACAGACACTACCCGAATCTGAAGAGCCTACGACGCCTACGGAGTATGAGCCCCAAATTCCCGATAAGCGGGTCTACACTCTCCCAGAGATCCCTGAAGATTCATCGTCAATGAGCGACTCAGAACTAGAGTCTAAGTTGGCGAACCATTTCGATCATGAAGAAGCGTTTGGGCAAGAGGGGGCAAATATTCCTAGTGAGCACGTTTCTCACGACGAAGACGGCGTAAAAATTGTCACCGGGGACGATAGCTCTACCTCAGAAGTAGTGCAGGCAGCAGTTAAGGACGAGGCTGCGGCGAATGAAATCAAAGACCTGTTTGATGAGCATAAGACTAAGTATGCCGAAGCTGCGGAGATACGAAAGAATCTCAAAAGCAATAAGCTAAAGGCCAAGAAGTTCTCTTCATCTGCAACTTTGGAGGACATGAAGCTCCATATTAAGGAGGGTCTGTCTGACGCAGAAGTAGAGCGTGTCGCTGATGAGTACGTTGATCGTATCATGCAGAGTAATTCTGCTGCGTCGTTCTATGAGTCTATCGCGCATCATTGGAACGAGGATGTTGGGAACACGCTTTCCCAGCACACCACTGACGGTGCCTCGACTGCACTGACTGCTCTTATGCCATCCGAGATAACCGGGGCTCGATACGAGGCTGGAAAGCTTGTTGAGCATTTCGGTCCCGAGACAGCCGCGAGAATCCTAGCTTTCGATCTCAAGTCACAGTTGAGTGAGGAGAAGTACAAGAAGTTCATGGCTGGGGTTCGGGATAAGAACGCTGCTCAACTTGAAGAGACTGAGCGGGAGGCGTTATCCAAGCACGGCAGTTTGATGAATGAGGCTAAGGTCATTCAGGAAGATATTGATGCGGGACGGTTGGGCGCGGAGTCTGGCGCGTATTATCAAGGGAATAATCTTGAGCGGCAACGTCGGAATTTAGGGATTGCCTTGGGATCAATGTCAGCTAGTGCTGCGTTTTATGACGCGCTCCAGAAGGCAGCTAAGAGTAGCGATGCGTCGATGTCGATTATCTTGGGCCACTCCGATATTGCGGTACAGCACAAATTATCAGCGTTGAAACTTAATGAGGGTCCAAAGCTAGGGGTTCGATACGATCCGAGTAAGGGCTGGATTATTGATACTACCGCACGACACCTGAACCAAAAGCGGTTCGTGTCGCAAACTAAGAAGGAAGCCCGCAGGAATGATGAGTGGGAAGCGGTCAAGAACGATACCTCATCTACTGAGGGGTACACGTCTGAGGGGCTGCGGACTCACTTCCCAGATGATGAGGCGAAACTCAGGGCAGCAGGTTTACCCGCTGATTTAGCTGGGAAGCCCATCTCACTCCGACAGGAGCAGCGTAATGACCTTGAGTGGTACAAGCGAGCGGGTGGGGGAGTAATTGCGCGGACTACGGGTGCGGGCAAGACGCTTACGGCATTGGGGGCACACGGGCATGAGATCGCACATGACCCAAACTACAAGGGGCTGATTGTTGTCCCGCGTAAGGCAGTTGAACAGTGGAAGTCGCAAGCAGATGCTTTCACCGATATGGATGTACAGATCGTTCCTCCAGATGCTCCGTATGAGACACGCAAAAAGATTTATCAGAGTGTTAAGCCTGGGCAGGTATTGATTGTTGCCCATGACCACGCTGGAACACAGAACGACTCATTAGATATTCATGAGGCGGGATTTGATGGGGCTACCATTGATGAGCCCCAAGAGTTGACAACCAAGGGTAAGGGTCGCTTGGGAGCGGGTGCGCGGCGGATCATGAAGATCCCATTTGATCGGCGTCTTGCGCTGACCGCTACCCCAGCGAAGAAGAACGCAGTTGGTAGCTTTGATCTTGTACGCTGGACGAATCCAAACAACTCGTTGGGATACCGTACTCGATTTGATCGTGCATACGGAGGATTTGGGGAGGGCACTAACGCCCAAGACTCCGCTACGGTAGACGCTTTGTGGGGGGAGCTTGCCCCCTTTGTGAGTGGCGGGAAAATCTCCGAGTTGCCGTTCCGAATCTCAACAGAATCTAGGAATGTGTCTCGTACACCCGCTCAACTAGATCGTGCGCGTGAGATCGAGGCGGGGGCTCCTCAACGAATCGAGGATGCGATTGCGGCTGTCCCTCAAGAGAAGCGCGTGGGTCCGTGGAAGAAGCGTGCTCGGGAGCGGGTAATGCGTCAGGTATACAAGGACCACAGGGATAACTTGCACGGTGGGGACAGTGACACCAACGCGAAAGTGCAGTCCTTTGTGGATAAGGTGAAGTCTGTTGGGGAGGGGAAGAAGCACGTCATATTCGTAGACTCCCAAAAGCAGAAAGCGGCGATTAAGGCTGCGCTAAAGAAGATGGGGTACACGAACTACAATATGCGCGACATCACCTCCTCGCAGAAGTCCGGTCGTGTAGAGAAGTCGAAGCGTGAATGGACAAACGATAAAGAGGACAAGATCCCGTTCATCTTTGTAGACCCGAAGAGTTCTGCGGGACACAACCTGCAAGCTGGTGAGGTCATGCACATCATGGGTCTTCCAGAGACGGGAGCCGATTTACGTCAGCTAATGGGTCGGATCGCTAGGACGGATGATGCTGAGAAGCGTGAGCAGATCCACTTCGCTACCTATAACCATGAGGACTCTCCGTTTGAGATGCAGCGGAGAAATGAGCTTGAGACTCAATTGAAGGTACTACAGGCAACCGCACCGGCAGTCATGTCGGGAGGGTATTGATGAGTAAACTTATTCCTGAAATTCTCGCTCAAGCGATCATCGTGGACAGAAAGTGTAAGCAGCAAGCTGGTGAGCTTTCCCATCGAGCGCACCAACTCGTCAAACAAGCTAGGGAGTCTGACTCTGGTGAGCAGAGGCGCGTCCTTGAAGTGCTTGCCAACCACTTGAATGAGCAGGCTGGTAGATTGCGGTTCTCTCCTCGTCCAAAGGACTATGAACTCAAGCAGGTAAACAAGTCCTTATCTCAGGAGCTTGCGGAAGACCTCATGCAAAAGGGACTTAATGCAGTCCCTACGTCAGATTCAACTCTGGCGATTGAGGACTGCACGGCAACGATTCTCAAGTCGGAGTATCAACCCGATAATCCCATCGGGTGGACGTTCCAGATCACTGAGATCCCTGACACTGACTACACGGTACTAATGTGTAAGGCGTTAGATGACACGGTGCGAGAATATGTTATTCCTACTTCGGACTTGATGCGTAAGGCTCAAGGGGACGTAGAATATTTGCCATCACCGATGGTTGTTGAAGTGCCCGTATTTGACATCGACTGGATGCAGTATCGTGGGTGGGAGAACGTGCGGTGAATCTGGAACTCAACTCTCCAGAAGAGGTAGGTCAACACATTGACCGCTTGAAGAAGGCGCGTGACCTAGAATCCTATTGTACGGGTTGTGGGGACTGTTGCCACGCATCTGTTCGTATCAATAAGGCTAAGATCACGGTCCCTGAACTACCGTGCAAATTTCTCATGCTCAAGAGCAATGGGCAGTATCGGTGCTCAGTATACGAGGAGCGATTTGAGAAAGCCCCGTGGTGCCAAGACCTGTTTGGTGGGATGATCGAGGGGACGTATCCCACAACCTGTAATTACACCAAGAGCATGGATGCATACGCAGGGAGCGTGGAACTTCCTGACGAGGAATATCAAGTCGTTCGGGGGTTCATTCAAAAGGCTATCGCGTTGTCTCCTGATGCTGAGAAGACAGCCGAGTGCTTTCACCCAGAAGATTACTCCGCGTTTATGCATTCCGACCTATCGAAGTCGATTGTGTTCGGTCCCGGCGAAGACTCCCCCTATGATTGGGTTCAGGATAATTACGCGAGACTCCCCGGTGGTGTGCGTGGCATGTTATCGAGGAAGTTGGAGGATAAGTCTCCCGAGAGGGCGTATTTTGCCAAGCTAGGGGATCATGCTCTAATAAGGTCTTTGATTGTTAAGAGTATTCCTGAAATTGGGGATGAGTTGACTAGCCTCGAAGAGATTCTTAAAAGTCTAAGCGAGCAGCTAGACGAGCCGATAACTGAGAACATCACGCAGGCGTTAGACGTGGTGAAGTCCTCTCGACTCATAACCTCTCGTCACCAAAGTTATGAGTCGGTGGTATTTAATCGGTGGTTGTTAGAGAAGGCTGTCTCCCCAGATGTGATGCGTATCGTGGATACTGCTTATTGGTGGCGATTTGACGATACGGATATTCCTAAAGAGAGCGCACTTCTCGGTAAGGCTCTAGAGCTATCCGAGTTGGGGGTTGACTCAGGTGACATTCATAAGTCATTGGAACCGTCTACGAAGTTTCATGCTGTGCTGTCCGAAGACCTTAATCTCTTTAAGACTCTGAGTAATTTGTGAACAACTCGCCTGACATAATCTGTAATTGCGGCACTTTGCTGCTCAAGTCGTACCCTAATGGTCGAATCAAGCTGCGCTCTAGGATAGTCGTGTTTGACGGGTCCGATGCGTTGGCTCTTTGTCGAAATTGCGGTCAGGAGCATGGTGTGCCCCTCCAATTACATGGGGATACGCAGAAGTCCATGACCCACTTTGTGTTAGAGGAAAATTGAAGTGGGTAGTTTCCTAAAAGCGTTAACGATCCTTAAAGCCCATGATCTCTCCCGCACTATGGGGGGCGCATACTCCGACCAACCATACTCGGATAGCGATACAGCGGCGTCTGAACGCTTCGGTATGCTTGAGTGGGATAAAGATCCTACATCCGGCTGGCCTAAAGGATCGACAGGACCGAGAGGTAAAACCTCTAGCGGTAAGGACATTCACTTTGCCCCGTGGGGTGCGAACCAATTTAGAGGTCACCATAAGGATTGGAGTCGTCAAGACCACCTCGACGCAGCAGAGAAGCATGAGGAGATTGCAGGTAGAGCAGATGCGCCTGATCCTTGGGAGGGCACCAGTGCAGCATCGAGGTATTTGTACCACCATCATATGGCAGAGGCGCACGGGCACTCCCAAGATGAGAAACATCTGCGCTCTATGCACGAACTTGTAGGTGATCCTAAGTTCAAAGAGTTCGCAGACACACACAGGGGTCATCGTAACCAGGCTCTAGCTAGTGCTCGTAAAGCACACGGGAATATTCAAGCGGAAGACCCCGCTTCTGAACGCTTCGGGTCATTAGAGTGGGATGACGATCCCACATCCGGCTGGCCTAAAGGCACTAGGGGGCTTCTTGGAAGTTTTGAGCATGACGGTAAATCACATGACGTACATGACGTACCGTGGACTCTAAAAACATTCAGAGCACATCATAAGGGGTGGACTCCTGAGCGGCATGAAGCTGCCGCAGATTACCACGGCAAAATGTTCGACCGTGACAGAAGTAACCAGATGTACCACC